>Ga0316204_10000099_pt1 | contig 366090 bp, 329 predicted proteins | sample 6monrhotite_MG_2_FD_205661 | JGI IMG/M metagenome (GOLD analysis project Ga0316204, IMG submission 205661) | Microbial mat bacterial communities from mineral coupon in-situ incubated in ocean water Damariscotta River, Maine, United States -... | ecosystem: Environmental > Aquatic > Marine >... | reverse complement strand
CGTAAAAAAGCTGTTTTTTTGAATGTGACCTATTAAAAACAGGCTTCGCAAAATTGGTATGTCCGGAGAGTTTTTGATCGTGTAAATATCGCGTATATTATTACCCATTCGGGATGCTGATGCCTAACCGACACAACTCAACAGAGGCGTACCGTTACGGGTTTGGCGGAAAAGAAAAAGATGATGAAGTCAAAGGTACTGGAAATCAAATAGACTACGGTTCAAGAGCTTTTGATAGTCGATTAGGGAGATGGATGAGTGTTGATTCGAAATGGCAATTGCTTCCAGGGAACAGTCCATACAATTTTGTAATAAATTCCCCGTTAATGTATATAGATATTAATGGAGAGTATTTAGGTGCAGGAAATCAGGAGTCTTGGAGTCAACTAATGTTTACTGTATTTACTATCTTTAATGAAAATGATGCATTAATGCAATTGTTTAAAAGAGATGGAGAAAACTTAGGATTTGCGAAAATTGACCCTGAAGAATTTGAGAGAGTTTTAAAAGATGTCAAAGACCCAAGAATTAAAGCATTAGCGATTGGTTATTATCAAGCAATAAACTCAACAGAAGAAAATTATATCTTTTTTATGGATTCGTACAAAACTAAATTACTTGATATTGTAGGGTTTTCATCATTCTTTACAATCAATAAAAGAGACCTTTCTGAATATGATATGACGTTAGGACAATTTATTGATGATACAGGAATTCCTTTAACTGGTCCCCCTGAATATGGTAGCACAACAACTATTGGAAATGATGGAAGTACTCTTATCTTTGCAAGTGAAGAATATATTAATGCAGTTGAAGAAAAAGGTGCTTCTCATTGGGTTGAAGAAGAAGGGGTCTTTACTCAAAGAGTTGAAGGAAGTGACGCTGCTAAAACAACCGCTGAAATTTTAAATACGGTAATAACTACGGAAGAATATTTTATTAGAGGTGGTGATTGGGGCATACCTCAAAATAGAGGAAGTATGGATATAGACGATAATAAAAAGCAAACTAAAGCTCTTTCTTCAGCATTACAAAATCTTGTTAGAGGAATACAAAACTTGTTTCCTGTGAAGGGAAGTAAAGAAATACCATCTGAGCTACAAGTAAAACCACCAAAGGAACCAAGTAGTATATTGCCTCCATTTGATTAACATGATTTATATGAACATAGCTAAGCTTTTACTTATTGTACAAATTTTATTGCCTTTTGAATGTTTTTCTCAAAGCTCCAATGAAATTATAGATTCCATATCTCAAAATTTTATTATTACTGTAGTTTTAAATAATGACTCGATTATAGATGAGATAAGTCTAAATGAAAACAAGATTAAAAATAACGAGATACAAGATACGACTTTTGGAGTAAAACATAAAAAATCTTATTATGGAACAACTGATGAATTTCGTGTTAAATTTTCAGCACAAACTATTGAAGGGAAAACACCTTACTTTGATAATAAAGGAGAAATTTTAGTGATAGAATTTGATGGAGGGGATTCTCCACTTCGTTCAATTATTCTGTTTGAAGATAAGCTGGTTGGTTATGATAAATTTGACGCAAAAATTTCTAAACGAGATAAGTTTAAATATTTAGAATTGGATTCCGTGAACTCTTTTTTTGAAATTAACATCAACTATTTCTTAGATACCTCAGTTAGATGTATTAAAATTTTCGAAAAGATGGAAGAGTCCATTGTTTTTATTGACAAAGGAAAGGAAGTAATAAAATATGGTGCAAAAATCAATTTTGAACGATATAAAAAAAATAAAGAGATTTGTATAGATATAATAAAAAATTATTCAACGGTTAGGAAAATATATATAAGGAAGGAAAATGATGAATATTATTATAAAAGAACTTTTCATCCTCCCGCAATAAGATAAAGAACCATGTGAATGATTTGTACTTCAAACATCATCTACTCTCAATTCTTCCATACCCCATCTCTCAAAGCTCTATGGATGGACTTCTGGATTCTAATTGCTGTTGCAATCACATTAATCTATTCTATAGTATTGTTTAAGAATCCTAATAGGTATTTGTATCCTGTTTTTGCTATACGAGCATTCATGGACGGTAGGATTGGTTTGTATGACCTTGAGGATTATGGATTGAAGGTGATGTGATGTTAAAGAAAGTTTTATCCTTTTGTGCAGCTCAGCGGTCGTGGCCCTAATTAGGGGCTGCAAATAAAATAATCATCTATTGAACTGTAAATTAGTTCTTTGACATCTTGGACTCCTATAAAAAAGAACAATTTCTGTATTTTTCAGGAATATTAAATGCTCGGTTGGTAGCAGAAAGTTTCTTAGAACATCTCTATGTACTTCAATTTTTACCAGGTGGCCCCAATTAGGGGCTGAGTTTTTATAATTGCAATAGAAAACCAATAATATAACTATATGAGCCCCCTAAAAAAATGTAATTACTGTGGTAGTTTAACTAAGAAAAATGGCTGCCAAACAAATGGTAAACAACGTATTAAATGCTTGTCAAAACTATGTGGAAAACATATGCAAATCGATTACACATATAAAGCAAAAAAACCAGAAGTATGGCTATTGTTCTCTAAGTTTAACCAAGTAAATATTCCTATTCGAAAACTAGCTAAATTTTTAGAAATCAATGAAAAAACTGTTGCCAAATGGATACAAAAAGCACTAGCTATTCAACCATATTATGACTTTAAATCAGGTTGTGATTATGACATAGATGAACTCCGAAGTTATATCGGACAACGCAAAATGGGACTAGTTCATATTTGCTATGGTTGGAATATAGATTATAAGAAACCTGTTGGTTTGGTTGTAGGAGGATGTTCTTCCGAAGATTTAGAACCAGTTACCAAATTAGTAACATCATTTTCTCCTAATAAAGTTACAACTGATGGGCTTTCAACCTACAAGAAGTTATTAAAAAAAGTACCTCATACTGTTGGTAAACATGCAGCAAATAATATTGAGAGACAACATGTTAATCTACGAAAAGATATGTCCAATTTAAGTAGGAAAACAATTTGTTTTGCTAGAAGCATCAACATGTTAAAGGCAAGAATAATGTGGTATTTCTGGGGAAATCAAGATCCTTTATTCTTTTTGAAAGAAAGTACATTTTTACAGTAAAAACATTTTATCAATTCACATCTTTTTCTTATCTTCAGAGCTTAGAAGAAAAGTTCTTTGACATACTGAAAACAAACAAGATACGAAGGTTCGACCTTGTGAATGTTCTTTTAAAAAATCATCCGCAAAGAGCGAAAAAAGGGCGTAGTGTTTGAACGAGAGAAGCGAGAGAGTTTTAGCCCTTTAGCGAATGAGGAATAGATTTTTAAAGGTTATTTGCGCAGTCTTGATTTTTTCTTTCTCTTTTTGTATCAAGACAAAAAGGGAATGCCAGTCCGGCATGAGGACATAAAACCTCTGCTAGGTAGCAGAACAGTTATCCTCTTTTTATATACCTCACCTTCGTTGAGATGATAATTATTGTTTAAACCACTTTGAGATACTCTTAATTCTATATGAATGTTGATGAAATTTATGCCTCTGTAATTATTGGATAATATTTAAATTTTTAGTTTCATATTTCCTTATATTCTTTATAAGGTATTTAACTTACTTCCGCATATCTAACTAAGCTATTTTACTCATTTTTACCCAATAAGAGCTGTTTTTATTGATTTTCTTTAGGTTCTTGATGTAAGGGTATATACCTTATTAGAACAAAAAAAAACTATCTTTATGTTATACAAAATTAAGAGAAATATAAGAGTGAAATTGGGATTACCAATCTCCTCAAAAATAAACGGAGAAAAAGGAATAATTGAAATTGGTCATAGAAAATATGTAGGTGGAAAATGGGATGAAATGGGGTTGCTTCAATTCCAATTTTTAATTAAACAGGGTCTGAAGCCCGAGGATGTTTTCTTAGATATAGCATGTGGTTCTTTGAGAGCTGGAATACATGTTATTCCTTATTTGAATAAAGGAAATTATTTAGGAATCGAAAAAGAAAAGTTACTTATTGATAAAGGTGTTAAATGCGAACTAAATGCAGAATTGAAAAAATCTAAACAACCAGAATTAATAGTTTCCGATAGCTTCGAATTTGAACTGTTCAGTAAAAAACCAAATTATGCAATAGCTCAATCACTATTTTCTCATTTGCCCGCAAACATGATTAATGATTGTTTATTAAAACTATCGAAAAACTTTGTAAAAGGAGGGGCTTTCTATGCAACCTTCTTCACAACTGATAAAAAAATAGAAAACCCAAAAGAATCTCATGACCACGGCACTTTTCGATTTACTAATGAAGAAATTACAAAGTTTGGAACTAATAATGGGTGGGATGTTTACATAATTGGTGACTGGAAGCACCCAAGAAAACAAATAATGGTCCAGTATACATTAAAGTAGGTTTAGATGTAAATGCTATAAACGTAATTTTTCTAACCTCTGGATTCTTATTGCAGTAGCAATCACATTAGCCGGTAGTATATCAAAAGTGTTGATTTCAAAATTCATAAAACTAAAACACTGAAAACCAATAGGTAAAAAATAAAACATTTTGAATTGGATAAGGGTAATCGTTAGGTTCCCCGCAGAGAGCGTAAAAAATGAATGAAAGAAGAATCCTGCAATGGAGCCGAATAGCTATCAACAATTTAACTGTATTGAGCTATCTCCCTCTTCAATTTATTATAAACCTTATTCGATCTATTCTTCAATCCAGGGGATTCATCATTCAATAAATCTTGAATGGTTAATAACAACTCTGGTTTTAATTTTGGAAAATCATTTGTGATATTGTAAATGACACTAATAGAAAAAGCTCTTATGGCAATTGGTTGTTTATAATCTCTTAAAAGGAGGTAGCAATATTCTATTGCTTTGCCTTGAAGTTCTTCGGGTATTTTATATTCCTGTAGAACTCTGACGGAACTTCTAATGATTGAATTATGTTGGTTAGGAATAATCATATTATCAATCAAGTCAGATAGATGAGGAGCAATAAGTTGAGGGTTTTGAACACAACTATGGTCCAACACAAATGCAGCACGTTGAGATATAATAGGCTCATTTTTTATAAATAAAGCAAAGAGTTCTTCAAATTTACCAGCATCATCACCAATGTATTTGACAATTTTAAGCGAATTTGCCTTGCTGTGTTCTACTATTAATTGTTCTTTGATATTCATTAGAAAAATCTAAAATTAGGTCGACTTGTTAAAGGAGAAAACGACCATGGGATATTTACTAAAATTATAACAAGTCCAATGGTAAACCATATTGCCATGGTTTTAAATTTTTGTTTGTCGGTTGGTTTTCTTTTAGCAATAGAAGAACCAAGTGTAATTGCTATAATGGCAGTAAGCATCATAGAACTGTGTTCTAACCCAAAAAACCGAATTTCCCTTTGATGCATGGCATCACTCGTGTGGTTTAGAAAGTAGTCAACAATTGGGCTGATAAAGTATAACCAGATTCCAATCGTTAATTGAATGTGTGCAATGGTTGCTGTCCAGTGACGAACTCTATTATCAACTTTTGTATAAATTTTTTCAGAAAACCATCCTTTATAAGAATTGTAAGTGGCGTAAATAATACTCAGCAATACAAGCCAGCGAAATAAGGAATGAATGGTTAATAAAGGTGGGTACATTGCAGAATGTTTGGTACTGCAAATCTACTTATTTTTCAACGATGAACTTTCCTCCAGAGATTAAAATATCTTCTTTAAGAACACTAAAGAAATACAATCCGCTTTCTACTGATAATGAAATTTCTCGTGTTCCTTGGTTTGGAATTAAATGAATGTCTTTAATTAATTTCCCATGGATATCATAAATGGCTAATTGAACCGATCCTGGTAAATTAGCTGAATTATAATAGAAAATTCCATTACTTGGATTGGGGAAGAAACTTAAGTTAAAGCTGTCATCTTCTCCAATTCCTACAACGTTATAAGGGAAATCTTCGGAAGTCACAGTGCATCCGTTAGCATAGGTAACATCAACAGAATAATACCCGGCATTGCCAATCCAAATGGATTTTAATGTTCGAGGGATTTATTTAGATAAATTTTGGTTAGGAGGTTCATATCGTCATCAGGATGCAATTGTTGCAATGGTTGGATATAAGTATTATGAGTTTAGCATTGGTTATGCTTATGATATTACACTTTCTAATATTCGTCAATTTAGTAGTGGTTCACATGAAATTGTTTTGACTTTACTTTTAAATAAAGTTGGTCAAAATTTATATAAAACGGATCCTGGAACTTATAAAAAGAAGAAAGGGAAATTTAGACCGGTTCGAATGTTTTAATTTAAATAGATTGGCATTTGATGAACGTGAATTAAAGCGTTAACAGCTTCATTTGTTTTCACTTTTTCAATAATTCCATTGATAATTCTATCCAATTGATTTTCCGAACAAGAATTGATTTGACCTTTTTCATTGAAGAGGGACCAAAAACTTAAAATAAACGCTATTTTTTCTATTCTTGTCATACACTTGTTTTCTTGTACGTGTAAATAATAGAAAAGATTGTGCCATTTATCGAATGGCTAGTTTTTACGTTTAAAAGAACAGTATTTAATGTTATTCGTAGTTTTTGCAACCGCCTGTTAATCTTTTCTATACACTCTTAATTATATAGAAGCATATAATTTCTCAACAACCTTCTTAGTGTAATCGGCAAACTCTTCAGGTTTTTTATCCATAAATAAATTTGCTTTAATCGGTTCACCAATATTGATGTAAACTTTTCCAGGTCTGAATTTAAAGCCACCTGGTTTGTGAAGTACTTCGCTTCCTTTTATGGCAATCGGTATTACATCTATCTGTGAACCTTTGGCAATGACAAAAGACCCTTTTCTGAACATTTCAATATTTCCAGAACGCGACCTTTTTCCTTCAGGAAATGCTATTACGTTTTTCCCTGATTTAATTAATTCACCTGCTGCCTTCATGCTTTCTACAGCTTTCATTCTGTTTTTCCTATCGACAAAAATCATTCCCATGGCAGTAATGCACCACCCAAATAATGGAATTTTCTTGAGTTCTTTTTTTGCAATGAAATGCAAACTGACAGAAGTTATTGCAAAGAGTATAGGTATGTCAAAATTTGACATATGATTTGCAGCATAAATATATGTTGTGCTAGTATCTAGGTTTTCTTTTCCTTTAACAATCACTTTTCCTCCTACCATTAACAGTAAAAGCGGTCCCCAGATTTTTCTACCAACCCAATAGGAAGCTTTTGGGAAACCTATTAGCGCAGGTATCAAAGCTAATATTGTGCACAATAGCGTATGCGAAATGATTAGAATTGATTGAATAATATTTATTAAAAACCACATGTATAGAAACAAAAAAACCTTGCTAATACAAGGTTTTTTTTATTGTTTAATATGTTTTTTTATTGTGTATTTACTAGTTTGATTCCGTATTCGCCAGCACCTAATTTTACTTTAACTTTTTTGAAGGTTTCGATTGTGTAATCTACATCTTCCAAAGAATGTGATGCTGTCGGTATTAACCTCAATAAAATCATTCCTTTAGGAACAACTGGATAAACTACAATTGAAGTGAAAATACTGTAATTTTCTCTTAAGTCATGCGTTATTGCGATAGCTTCATCAACTGTTCCAGAAATCATTACTGGAGTAACACAAGAATTGGTCTTTCCTAAATCAAAACCTGCATCAATCAATCCTTTTTGAAGTGCATTTGTAATCGTCCACAACTTTTCCTTTTGGTTAGAGTTTTTAAGCATGTCTAATCTCTTGATAGCTCCAACAACTAAAGGCATTGGTAATGACTTAGCAAACACTTGAGAACGCATATTGTAACCAAGATAGTTAATTACATTTTCAGAGCTACAAATAAATGCCCCTATACTTGCCATCGACTTAGCAAATGTTCCTAATAATATATCTATTTCCTGGTGAACACCTTGCTCTTCACCAGCACCTTGTCCTCTTTTACCAAGAGTCCCAAAACCATGAGCATCATCAACCATTAATCGGAAATTAAAACCTTGCTTTCTCAATTCAACAATTTCTTTCAATTTTCCTTGGTCACCACTCATTCCAAAAACACCTTCAGTAATCAGTAAGATTCCACCACCCGTTTCTTCAACGATTTTAGTAGCTCTTTCTAATTGTGTTTTACACTTGTCCATATCGTTGTGAGGAAATACAAATCTTTTTCCTTGGTGAAGCCTTACACCATCAACTAAACAAGCGTGACATTCACTGTCATAAACGATAACATCATTTCTACTTACTAGTGCATCGATAGCTGACATAAAACCTTGGTACCCATAATTTAACAGATAACATGATTCCATTTCCATAAAATCAGCGATTTCCTCTTCTAATTGCTCGTGCTTACTTGTTTGTCCACTCATCATTCGAGCACCCATTGGGTATCCAAGCCCCCATTCTGCAGTAGCGTCTGCATCCGCTTTTCTAATATCTGGGTGGTTTGATAACCCTAGGTAGTTATTAATACTCCAAGTAAGTACTTTTTTCCCCCTGAATGTCATGTGAGAACCTATTTCTCCTTCTAATTTTGGGAAAGTATAGTATCCGTGTGCATCTTTTGAATATTGACCTAATGGTCCTCTATTCCCTGCAATTCTTTCAAATATATCCATATGTAATATCTTTCTTTACTAAAAAATCGAGGCAAATGTAAGATATTGCCCTTATTGTTTAACAATTGCAGCGTAAAAATATAAACAGATATTGGTTAATTGTTCATAATCCAATGTGCTTATTCGTTGAATTCTGTAAAATATTTTAATCTGGATATAATTTACTTTCTTTATAATCGTTAGATGCTCGTGTTTAAAATTATTACATTCGCGGTCTAGATGAAAAAAATGAAATTTATATTATTACTTTTTATTGCTTCGACAATAATGTTGTCTGGTTGTTCGGAGCACAGTAAAATTGTAAAGAGTACCGATTACGATCTCAAGTATAAAAAAGCTATAGAATACTATGAGGCTGGAGATTGTTACAAAGCCCTTCCTTTATTTGAAGAATTGATGACTTACTTTCGAATGACTGAAAGAGGAGAGGACGTTTATTACTATTATGCTAATACACAGTTTTGTTTAAAGGAGTACTATCTTGCTGCTTACTATTTTAAAAGGTTTACGGTAAATTATCCGAATAGCCCAAAGGCAGAAGAATGTGCTTTTAATTCTGCTAGATGTAGTATGTTAAACTCTCCAGAATATAATTTAGATCAATCGGACACATACAAAGCAATTGATGAATTTCAATTGTTTATGAATCACTATCCGGAAAGTAATTTGGTTGATTCTTGTAATACATTAATTAGTGACTTAAGAAACAAATTGGAAACTAAAAGTTTTGAAAAAGCCAGGCTGTATTACAAAATGGAAAAATACAGATCTGCAGTTATTTTATTCAATACAACATTAGAAGAATTTCCAGATACGGATTATAAGGAAGAGGTGTTGTATTTAATCGTAAGGTCCAATTTTTTGTTTGCTAGTAATAGTATTGAGACAAAAAAAGAAGAGCGATATGATAATACTATCAAATCTTATCATACCTTTGTCGACCAATTTGGGTCAAGTAAGTTTCTGAAATCAGCAGAAAGTTATTATAAGTCGAGTCAAAAAGAATTAGATAAAATTAGAAACGTCAATTAATATGGCATATAGAGACAGTACAGCGGAAAGAACTACAATCACTAGAAACCTTGGTGATTTAGAAGACAAAACAGGAAATGTTTACGAATCTATTGTGATTCTTTCTAAAAGAGCTAATCAAATTAATGCTGAGTTAAAAGAAGAGTTAACTTCTAAATTGGAAGAATTTGCATCTTCTACGGATAACTTGGAGGAGATTTTTGAAAACAGAGAGCAAATTGAAGTTTCTCGTTTTTATGAAAGATTACCTAAGCCAGGTGCAATGTCAATGCAAGAATTTGAAGATGACAAAGTTTACTGGAGAAACCCAGAGACTGAGACTAATTCATAAAATTGTATGCTCAACGGCAAGAAAATAATTCTAGCTGTTTCGGGTAGTATAGCCGCTTATAAGTCGGCATTAATCATAAGATTATTAGTTAAAGCTGGTGCTTCTGTTAAAGTAATAATGACAGAGGCTTCCGAGCATTTTATTACTCCATTAACCCTTTCAACTTTATCGAAAAACCCTGTTTTAAAGGATTTTACTAAAGATGATGATTCGGGGGAATGGAACAATCATGTAGACTTAGGTCTGTGGGCAGACGTAATTATTGTTGCACCTGCAACTGCAAACACAATGGCAAAAATGGTTTCTGGCCATGCGGATAGCTTGTTGTTAGCAGTGTATTTATCTGCTAGATGTCCCATTTTTGTTGCACCTGCAATGGATTTAGACATGTATCAACATCCTTCAACTCAGGAGAATCTAAAAATCCTTATAGAACGTGGTAACTTGATAATTCAACCTGAGTCTGGTGAATTGGCAAGTGGATTAGTAGGGGAAGGAAGATTAACAGAACCTGAACATATTCTAGATTTTTTAAATCAATATTTTGCAGAGAAGGCATCACTTTATGGTAAAAAAGTAATGATTTCTGCTGGGCCAACGCATGAGCCAATAGATCCTGTTCGATTTATAGGGAACCATTCCTCAGGAAAAATGGGTTTCGAATTAGCTGATGAAGCTGCGAAACGAGGAGCAGATGTTACTTTAATCGCTGGTCCTGTCAGTTTAGATACACCGCATGGTGTACAGAGAATTGATGTTAAAACCGCTCAAGACATGTTTGATGCTTGCACATCTAATTCTGTTAATCAAGATATCATTATTATGGCAGCTGCGGTAGCTGATTATACACCCTCTATAATTGCTTTAGAAAAAGTAAAGAAGAAGGCGGAAGATTGGAATATTGAATTGAAAAAGACGAAAGATGTATTAGCATGGATTGGGGAAAATAAAAGCGAAAAGCAAAAGTTAATCGGATTTGCCTTAGAAACAGAAAATGAGCAAGCTAATGCTGAAGGGAAATTGGAAAGAAAAAATTTAGATTTGATTGTGCTTAATTCGTTGAAAGATAAGGGAGCAGGATTTCAACATAACACAAATAAGGTAACTATTATTGACAGGAATAATAAAGTGACAAGTTTTGAGTTAAAGAGTAAGCAAGAAGTTGCGATAGATATTTTGGATACAATAGAAAAATACTAAGTTTGTTGTTAATGTATTTAGTTAAAGTCAACATATTATTATTAGTGATTTTCTTCTCAACAGTTTTGAGAGGACAAGAGATGAATTGTCAGGTGCAAGTAATAGCTCCTACGTTGCAAAGTTCTCCAGCTAATACGGAAATCATTCAAGAATTACAATCTGCAGTTTATGAGTTTATAAACAGCACCAAATGGACGAATGATGTTTACCAAGATGAAGAGCGTATAGAATGCAGTATCTTGATTAAGATAAATTCTAAAACAGGTAGTGATCAGTTTAAAGCTAGTATACAAGTATCTTCTTCTCGACCTGTATTTGGTTCAAGTTTTAAAAGTAGATTATTAAATTATAATGATAATAGTCTTGATTTTCAGTATCAAAGAGGGGCTTCATTAGTCTTTACACCTGATAGACATCAGAATAATTTAGCAGATGTATTGGCGTTTTATGTTTATATGGTTATTGGTTATGATTATGATTCATTTTCCCTTAAAGGAGGAACACCTTATTTTGATAAAGCGCAGCAGATTGTTTCAAATTGTCAGAATGCACCAGAAGCTGGATGGAAACCTCAGGAGGGAACTAAAAATAGATATTGGATGGTTGTTAACCACGTACAAAGTTTATTTGATCCTTTAAGAGTTTGTTTTTACGATTACCATAGATTGGGTTTTGATTTGTTGTATTCTAAGCGTGATGAAGCTTTAGAAAAAGTAACGGCAGCAATAATGTTATTGGAAACTATCCACAAAACCAGACCTAACTCCTTTAATGTTCAGTTATTCTTTACAGCAAAAGCAGACGAAATTACAGCGCTATATAAAGATGCACCTGCTGATGTGAAGAATAAGGTTTTCAATTCACTTGTAAAATTGGATCCAGGAAATATCTCTCGATATAACAAAATGAAACAAGGGAAATAAAATCTGTTAATTTTAATTTAATTTCATCATTATTCTTTTCCTTTCAATACCTTTGTATTCGAATTAAAATTTGAATGAAATGAGTATGTTTAAAGGGGTAGGAGTGGCATTAGTTACACCGTTTCAAAGCAATAGCCAAGTTGATTTTACAGGTCTTCAAAGATTGGTTGAACACCAAATTAATAATGGTACGGATTATCTTGTAGTTCAAGGAACAACGGGTGAATCTGCAACACTTTCAGTAGAAGAGAAAAAGTCTGTTTTGGATTTTGTAATTGAAATCAATGCAAAGAGGTTACCAATTGTATTAGGGATCGGAGGTAATAATACGGCAGCGGTTGTTGATACGATTCAAAAAACTGATTTGAAAGATGTGGATGGAATATTATCTGTGAGCCCTTATTACAACAAACCATCTCAAGAAGGAATTTACCAGCATTACAAAGCAATTTCGGGATCTACGGATAAACCAATTATTCTTTATAACGTGCCTGGAAGAACAATGAGTAATGTCTTAGCGGAAACAACATTACGTATAGCTAGAGATTTTAAAAATATTGTTGCTGTTAAAGAAGCTTCTGGAAACTTGGAGCAAGTGATGGAAATTATTAATAACAAACCAAAAGGATTTGTTGTTTTGTCTGGAGACGATGCTTTAACATTGCCACACATGGCAATTGGAGGAGATGGAGTTATATCGGTTGTTGCCAATGCTTTTCCAAAACGATTTTCAATGCTGGTTCATTCCGCGATGAATAACAACATGGATTTAGCTAGAGAAAAGCATTATGAGTTGATTGAAATCATACAGCAATTATTTGCTGATGGTAATCCAGGTGGTGTTAAACATGTATTAAAATTATTGAATATCTGCGATGATACATTGCGATTGCCTTTGGTTCCTGTTAAGAAATCGGTGGCTGACAAGTTATATCAATTAACAGCTAAGATAGGTGAGCAGGTAGTCTAGCTAAACTTATACGTTATATTTTGAATAAGCTCTAATTTGGTTTCTAGTTGGGGCTTATTTCGTTTTGGACAATTGAGATTAATCACGCAATCCAATTCAAATTGCTGCTCTACAATTTCTAAGTCGAAAGACTTAACCAATCCCATGATAGTGTTCATACTTTCGTATTTAAAACTAATGGATAGCGGCTCCGTAACTTCTTTTTCAATTGTTTCAGCATTATTAAGAGCGTCTTTAGCAGCTTCTTTATAGGCTGTGATTAAACCGCCAACGCCTAGTTTGGTGCCTCCAAAATAGCGGATTACGATAATGGTGACATTGGTTACTCCAAAAGAAAGCAGTTGACCATAAATTGGTTTTCCTGCACTATTGTTAGGTTCTCCATCGTCACTGTATCTGTAAAGCTTGCCTTCGGGGCCAATGCTAAACGCATAGCAATGGTGACGTGCATCATGATAGTCTTTCTTAATCCGAGCTTGAGCTTCTTTAAATTGAGCTTCTGAAGAAGTAGGAATGGCAAAAGCAATGAACTTACTTCCTTTTTCCTTGTAGAGTCCTTCTGAGGGAGCTTTTATTGTTTTGTATGCGTTCATTGGTTTGATGACAAAGTTAGAAACAAATCGTAATGAAATTTAAATATTATTTTCTCCGTAAGATCTACTTTCTTTTACTGGTGTATAAAGGGAATAGTAAACAAAAACCAGCGCTGTGTGTGGAAAGACGGACCTTCTAAGGGAGTTTATAGAAATCAAATAAAATGCTTAGTAAGTAGGGTAGCTCCGAAGGTGATCATACGTACGCACTTTGCATTTGTGCAGAGAGATATGAATTGACTTAGGCAGTCCTTTGAGAGGCATTTTTACGCCCTTCGGTTGTGAGATCGCTTCGCTAAGTTGCATACTTTTTTTGACTAAGAAAAAAGTATGAGCCTTCACGGCTTGAGTGAGCTCCGTTTGGCATAAGGAATATAATATATTTGTGGTTTATTTCGCTCAAGCCGCTGGGCTTTTACTTTTTGCTAGCGCCCAAAAAGTAAACAAAAGGACGCTTATGATGCGGCTGCTTTTGATTTTCAATCATCCTCTTCGCAATGATTAAGTGCGATCGTGTGATCTCTTCGAGCTTCACGGTCTTACTAAATCTTTTACTCGATGCTTCAATCAATCAAAAAAGGCCGAATGTAAAATTGTGTCGGTGAACGACAAAGCACTAAGGTAAACGGGGTTCAGATAAGAATTTATCTGTTTTTCACCCAAAAATATAATGACCAAAGCTAAAAACAGCAATTGCAGCACAAGCAAACAATATTCCTATCCAATTTCCTTTTGTTAAGTTCTCTTTGTAAAGGACTATTCCTACAATAGACGACAATACCACAACACCCATACTAACCATTGGGAAAACAACTGACGCTTCCATTCCCGGAGCGCTTAATGCTTTCAGCATAAACAGTAAGGAGAAGAAGTTTGGGACGCCTAATATTATTCCCCAAAGAATGTTTTTAAGTTCAAATTTCGGTGGTGATGCTACCGATTTCCCCAGTAAGATTAATATGCCACTTATTGCTGCAATAAAGAAGAGAACAATAAAGTAAAGCATGTCTTCTCCAGGAGGAAGTAGTGTTTTGGAATCATTAAATATTGCATCTGCAATACCTTGTCCAACAAATACTAAGATAATTAACCATAAGTACTTGATATTGAAACTGAGTTTTCCGCCTTTGGTAGAGGCTAAATAAATTCCGATCAAGGCTAAAACAAAACCAATGATTTTTTCTGTAGAAATTTGATCACTTGGATACAAAATAAGAGCTGCTGCCACAGGTATTACTAACGACATTTTATTGGCAACCGTGGTAACAGCTATCCCTACTTTTTGTGTTCCAAAAGCATAGAAATTAAAAACTACGATAAACAAAAACCCTATTGCCATTGCATGATATAGCCAAGGTGATGAAAGTATATATTGTAAGTCAATTGATTTTTCGGATAAGAAAAAACCCATCGTACCAGCTGTAATATAATTAACAATTAAGGCTTGAAGGTTATCTACTTTAAATTTGGCGAATAATTTAAAAATGATAATCAATAAATTGAAAATTACTATGGTAAGAATTACGTAAATCATTTTTTATAATAGGTAATTAAATCTTTGCCAAAAGTAATTTGCTCAGTTGGCTCTTGGTTCATTTTAGGAGCAATAACTCCTTCTGCAAAGAAAGGTTTTCCCGTCAGAATTCTTGCTTCATCCCATAATTCTTTTTCAATAAATTGATTTAGCGTGAATGCACCACCTTCTATGATGATTGAAAGAATGTCGTTTTCAGCACAAATTGACCATAAATCATCAAAAAACGATGAAAAATTAACTTTTTTGCACAAAATAGAGCCTTTTTCTTCATTTTTCAATTCATTCAAGACAATAGTTTTGGAACCATTATTGAATATTTTCAAATCATTCGGTAATTCTAATTTTTTATCAATAACTATTCTTATTGGGTTTTTACCATTAACAGCTCTAGTTGTTAATTCTGGATTATCGTTAATCGCTGTATTTTTCCCGATTAGGATTGCATCTTCTTCGCTCCGCCACTTGTGCGTGATTTGTTTTGTGTTTGGTTGTGTAATCCAATTGATTGTAGGGCAGGAATCTGTTCTTTTCTTATCTATAAATCCATCTTGAGATTGTGCCCATTTAAGAATTATATAAGGGCGTTTCTTTTCATGAAAAGTAAAAAAGCGTTTATTAAGGTCTAAACATTCTTTTTCAAGAACTCCTACAGTAACATTTACCCCAGCTTTCTTCAGTTTTTCAATTCCTTTACCCGCTACTTTTGCAAAAGGATCTTTACAACCAATAATTACATTAGGGATCTTAGATTCAATTATCAAGTCACTACAAGGCGGGGTTTTGCCATAATGGGCACAAGGCTCTAATGAAACATAAATTGTAGCTTTAGAAAGAAGTAATTTATCTTTTACGCTGTTAATAGCATTGACTTCGGCATGTGCCTCTCCATATTGTTGATGATAGCCTTCACCAATAATAGTATTGTTATGAACAACAACAGCTCCAACCATAGGGTTCGGAGATACATTGCCAGCTCCGTTTAAAGCTAAATCAATACAACGTTGCAAATACGATTCGTGATTCATCTATGCGAAAGTACGATATTGAGGAAAATAAAAAAGCCTCAGTTAAGAGGCTTTTCAAGACTAGATAAGTTTTAGGCTAATATTTGGAGCAGGTATCGATTTTCCTTCTCGCCATTCAACTTTAATGTTAGAGAATTTTATGGAGCCTCCTTTTTCCATTTTTTTAATACAAGTGATCATTTCTCCAGTTAATTTACCTCCCTTTGCAGATAATTCAACAACTTTTCCTTCTTTTGGAATAATAAGTTTAAAGCTGATTATTTTTCCATCCTTGGGATATTTTGCAAATAGTTCGGTTGTGATTAATGCGGTTTCTTTAGTGATTTCACCACTTCTTTTACCTGCAAAAGTCACCATTGCTCCACCAGTAGTAATAACTGTTTCGAGAGACTCTGTTTTGTTAGTTGCAAAGTTAGAAAATGAAAATACTAAGATTGGTAACGAGATTAAAATTGCGATTTTCTTCATAATAATTTGTTTTAGTTTGAAGAGGTAATTCAACTTTTGAAAAAGGGTACAAGTTATTATTGGACTACCTTTAAACTGAACCCTGAGGCCATGTGCTTTTCTCCATTTTTATTTTCTAAAATGATTCCGCCAAAAGTTATATAACCACCATTTCCCATATTTGCGATAATTTTTTTCATAGATGTGGAGAGTCTATTGCCTATTGTACTTATTGATGCTATTTTACCATTGGTTGATAAGGTTAAATTGAAACGTACCACTTTGAAATTTTTATTTGGACATGCTAGGAAATTTGCTCTATTTGCATGTGTCAGTTTAATTGTTCCCTTGTTTTTTCCAGCAAAGTATATGGATGTGTCTAAAGAAGAAAATTGAAGGTTTTTTTTTCGAATTGTTATTGTGTTAGCCTGGGAAATAGTTGGGTTAGGAAAAATAAATAAAATTGAAATATTTATAAGAATTAGTACATTTTTCATATTGCTTGTTTTATAATGCTAATTCTAACTTGTCAAAAAGTAACAATAAATTTTTGTTTATGAGTATGTGGTTCGTCATCTATTACTAACTTCGATTCATAGAATGGATTATTTATATTTATTAATAACACTGTTGATAATTGTCGTGATTTCATGGCTCTGGATTCGTAATTCAAGAAAGAATAATTGGAAGCGGCCTGAACAAGATTTTCCTACAAAGTGGAAAATAATACTTGAAAAAAAAGTTGCTTTCTACAATTCATTAACCATTGAGGAAAAGAAGGGTTTTGAATACAGAGTTCAGGAATTTTTATTGAACCATAGAATAACAGGAATAGATGTAGAGATTGATGATATAGATAGGTTATTAGTTGCTTCGAGTGCTATAATTCCCATATTCGGATTTCCTAATTGGCGATATTCTAATCTCTTTGAAGTGCTGCTTTATCCATCCAATTTTAATTTTCAATTTGAAACAGCTGGTCCAGGTCGTTTTATTCAGGGAATGGTAGGTACTGGTTTAATGGAAGGGAAAATGATTCTTTCTAAACCAGCTTTGCGTAAAGGATTTGAAAATGAAACAGATAAGCACAATGTAGCTATTCATGAGTTTGTTCATCTAATAGATAAGTTAGATGGAAATATAGATGGGTTTCCAAAAGCATTAATGGAGAAACAATATGCCATTCCATGGATGAGTCTGATAGTTGATAAAATGGAAGAAGTTCAAGAAGGCGTTACTAAAATTAATAAATATGGGGCTACGAGCGAAGTGGAGTTTTTTGCTGTGATGAGCGAATACTTTTTCGAACGACCTAAACTTCTAGAAAAGAATCACCCTGAATTATATAAAATAATGGAAGAGGTTTTTAATCAGGATATGGCTGAAAGAAATCTATTCACAAAGAAATCAGATATCAATAGAAATGATCCTTGTCCCTGCGATAGTGGTAAGAAATTTAAAAAATGCTGTGGAGCGGTACATTATTCGGCTTGAGTTGAATCTGAAATCCCTTCAATTATTTTGTATTTGATATAAGCTGAATCTCGATAGCAAGCATTAAAGTGCCACCATTCTGTTTGAATATTAAAAAATTTCCCAGCACGTAATGATCTCCGCAATAATTTTCGATTGTCTACTTGTTCGACTGTTAAAAGGCAACTATCTAACATTGCTTTTTCTTTTATTGGCCAGGAAATAATTCCGATTTCGTCATAATCTGCTCCCATGTCTAATGCAACTTTTGTCTCTGCATTTGCCAGGGTTATATCGATTGCAGCTCCAAAATTATGTAAAGAACCTTTTTTTGGGTTAGAAACAAATTTGGTTTTTTCATTAATAGGCATGTCCAACAAATCCCACATATATTGCTGCACGCTTCTTGGTCGAACGCCATCATACAGAAGTAAAGTTAAGGTTGAATCCTTTTTCTTCAAATATTCTTGACATAGTAAAAGGCGTTCAGCCACATCTGGTTGTAAATAGCAGTTATTCAAACAGCCATACATATCCTTTTCCATGAAATTATCGGTAGAAGAGTATTTTAAATCAACTAAAATGGATGAATCAAGGTTTTGAATGTTAACCAAACCTTCATTTATTAAATATTCTTCTATTGGGCAAAGCGTGTCGAATACGATAGCCGAATCAATATCTAAAATGATTGAATCAGTAACGATAGAGTCTTTAATTGCCGCCAAAGGGGTGACTACCAAATCTTCTGTTGTCTTTGTTTCGGAAGAACAACTAACGAAACCGATTGAAAATAAACCAATTAGAGCTATGAGGGTTCTATTAATCATTATGGTAAAAGTAGAAAAACAAATTCAACCTTGTTTTTTTATTTTCGACTCATAGCTTATATTTGATGAAAACATTTAAACTCTTATAGATGGCATCATTTGATATAGTAAGTAAAGTTGATGGACAAAGCCTTGATAACGCAATTAACTCTGTAAAAAGAGAAATTCAAAACCGTTATGATTTTAAAGGTTCAGATACTACAATTGAATTAGATAAAAAAACAAACCAAATACATGTCGTTACGGATAATGATATGAGAATGGGGCAGGTTGAAGGTGTGATAATTGGTCAATTAGTGAAGAATAAGATTTCACCCGATTATATGGACATGGGGAAGGAGTTATATGCTGCTGGTAAAATGGTCAAGAAAGATATTTTAATCAAGCAAGGTATTGATAGAGAAACAGCTAAGAAAATTGTAAAGAGTATCAAAACAACGAAATATAAAGTTCAGCCTTCAATTATGGATGATCAATTAAGAGTTGTTGGGAAGAAATTAGATGATTTACAAGGTGTTATTGCACATTGTAAAGGTGAAGATTTTGGAGTGCCTTTGCAGTATAATAATTTCAAATAAGAATTTATGTTCGCAAGAATACTCGTATATCTATTTGCTTTAATAATTTGTACAGGAGTTACTGCGCAACGGTTTTTACCTCGAATAGTAAACTATTCCCCAAAACAGTATGGTGAATTAATGACGCCAGAAAACTGGTCAATAGCCCAAGATGATAAGGGGTTAATGTATTTTGGAAATGCGAACAATATTTTGATTTATGACGGTGTCAATTGGGATAAAATCAGTGTAGAAGCTATTTCATTTGTTACATCATTACAAGCAATAGGAGATCGAGTTTATTGCGGTGGAGCAAATCAATTTGGATACTTATCACCAAATGCGTTTGGAGAATTAACCTATCATTCACTTTCAGATTCTTTGGATATTGACTTTTCAAATGTGTGGAGAATTCATTCTATTGATGAAAAAGTAATTTTTCAAACACAAGAAGCAATTTTTATTTATAACGATGAAGAGATTCAAACCCTCCTTCCTGAATCAAGTTTTCATTTATCGTTTTCAATTGATGATAAATTCTTCGTTCGTCAACGAGGTGTTGGTATTATGCAGTTAGTAGGAGATGCATTAGAGGTGGTAATTGAAGGGGACGAATTGTATGGTGTATTTGATATTTTACCCTATAAAGATTCAAAATCGGAATACTTATTAGTTACGCAAGAATTTGGATTATGGAAATACGATGAATTAGCAACTGGGAGAAACATTGCGCCTTTAAATGAAGACTCTTGTTCTGCAATTCGTTATCGTAATGTTATTGGAGGTGTAACCATTCTAGATGGTGTTCATGTGCTGTATTCTACAACAGATGGATTATTAATAATGAATGATAAAGGGGAGTTAGAGGATAATATAACACGTAATTCAGGTCTGAATTCAGATGAAATTAAAAATGCTTTTGTAGATGCGCATGGTAACCTATGGTTAGCTACTGGAGGTGGTGTTTCTCAATTAAATGATAACTCTCCAATTTCCTATTTTCAAGAACCTAGTGGAATAATTGGAAACGTCCAAAGTATTGTAGATTTTAAGGGAAAAAAATATATTGGTACATCCCTTGGGTTGTTTGAAGAGAATGAATTCAAAGATTTTCATTTTACCAGGTCTTCCATTCATGATCAGACTTGGGATTTTGTCGAAATTGATTCGAATACTTTATTCATAGCTACAAGTAGTGGAATTTATGCTAGGTCTTCTAGTGGAGAATATAATCTCGTTTTACAACAGAACTGTAATGGGATGTATTTTGACGAGTTGAATAATATCATTGTCGCTGGGGGAGAACAAGGGGTATTTATTCTAGATGGATATTCTAATTGGCAGGTAATGAAATATTATGCGGCGTCTTTAGGACAAGTCACTGGAGTTGAAAAACATCCTAAAACAGGTGAATATTGGATAGGAACAACTTTAGCGGGAGCCGTAAGAGTTAAGTTTGATGGCTTTGACTTTAGTTTTGATGTTTATGGAGCAAATGACGGATTACACCAAGGCGAATTAGTAGTTCCATTTGTGTCGGAGGATAATATATACTTTGGAACTCCTTACGATTTATTACACTTTGTGAATGAGGAAGAAGTAAAAAAAGGATTAACAGAAGAAGAACAAAAAAATCCAGATTATTATAGAGGTTATTTTGATGTAGCTGGATTTGAGAATTTGAAAGGAGGTCATATCTACCAACAAATGTTGTTTGCTGGAGATTTAACCTTTGCTTGTATAGACAATAAAATATCATTAATTGCTGAAGGAAATAACTATGATAAAGAATTTAAGTCAGTAGATATTGGTCGGATAAATCAATTTAATTTAATAGGGGATAATTTATTTGTTGGAGCAGCTGAAGGTTTTCTTGTTATTGATGTGTTAAAGTTGTTGTGGAGAATTGATAATGCGAAACCCAATGAATTTGATGCAGTTATTCGTAAAGTAACAAGTAAAATTATTGTAGGAGAAGATATTCGAGACTCCCTTCTATATTCTGGATTTGGTGAGTTGAATTCGGTTTCAGAAATCGCATACAGTAAAAATAAGATTGTATTTGATTTTTCAGCATCCTTTTACGAGGGCACTCACAAACCCTTATTTAGTTGGCGTTTAGTAGGTGACAACGACAAGTGGTCAGATTGGTCTAATAAAACCCATGCTGAATACTCGAATCTGCATGAAGGTGATTATGTTTTTGAAGTAAAATCAAAAAATGTATTTGATGAGGATAGTGGTATAACATCTTTTAAGTTTAAAATATTAACACCTTGGTATAGAACGACGTGGGCTTATATTGGATATGGAGTGCTATTTTTATTGATATTATATACATCAATAATTCTTGGTCAGAAAAGGTTGAAAGCTAAAAATGTTTGGCTAGAAGGTGTAGTGGAGGAAAGAACCTTCGAAATACAAGAGAAAAACTCAGAACTGGAACATAGTTACGATGAGATAGCAGAACAGAAACAGGAAATTACAGATAGTATCAATTATGCCCAAAGAATTCAAGAGGCAATATTGCCCTTAAGTTCAGATATAAAAGAAAATATATCAGAGTATTTTGTTCTATTTATGCCTAAGGACATCGTTAGTGGTGATTTTTATTGGTTCCATAATGTGGGGAAGGATAGCGTGTTCGTCTGTGCAGATTGCACAGGACATGGAGTGCCAGGTGCATTTATGAGTATGATTGGTTCGGATAAATTGAATAGAGCTGTTATTGAAGAAAGAACGACTAATCCAGCTTTAATTTTGAGTCATTTAAATCAAGGAATAAAGAAAGCCTTAAAACAGAATGAGGAGGATGAAGATGCTTCAAGAGATGGAATGGATGCTTCCATTATCTCCATCAATATGGAGGATATGAAATTGCAATATTCAGGTGCCAATCGTCCTTTATTTTTAATTAGAGATAAAGAACTTTCTGAAACAAAGGCAACAAAAGTGGCTGTTGGTGGATTCACTCCAGAAGACCAAGTTTTTGATCGAAATGACTTTGACTTGAAAAAAGGGGATTGTTTTTATATGACTTCTGACGGTTATCCAGATCAATTTGGTGGTGAAAGAGGGAAGAAGTTTAAAATGAAGCAGTTTAAAGATCTGTTAATGGCTAATCATGAAAAGCCAATGGCAGAGCAAGAAGAAATTCTTAAACGTACAATAATTGACTGGATGAACGATGAACATGAACAGATTGATGACATCTGTGTTATTGGTGTTAGAATATAAGCCAACAATACAGTTTACCCTGAGCGAAACAAAGTGGAGTCGAATGGGTTATTGGTGTTCGTATTTAAGGTATACACTAATCCTTATTCAAGATGCGCACTAATCAGTATTCAAGATGTACACTGAGCGGAGCCGAAGTGTACATTGTATTTTAATCAATATGTGTACTCAGCTAATTCCAACCACCTTTCTGATTTAATATCTATATCAGTTACCGTTTGTGTCAATTCATTTGATATCTCTTCAATTTCAGAATAGGGAAGGTCTCCATTATTTAGCTTTTCAGATAGTTCAGTTTTTCTTGCTTCCAGCGTTGCTATGTCTTTTTCCAATGCATCAAATTCGATCCTTTCCTTATGTGTCAATTTGACTTTTTCTTTTTCAACTTTTTTGGTTGGGGTTGACTCGGTTTTTGCTGGTTTTCCTATGAGCGTTTTCTGATCGTTTTTAAACTCCCTGTATTTTGAATAATTACCTAAAATATCATTTACAGTCCCATCGCCATTCATAACGAATAAGTGATCTGCAATTTTATCCATAAAGTATCTATCATGGGATACTATTATTAAACAACCTCCAAATGACATAAGATAATCTTCTAATATTTGAATAGTGAAAATATCCAAATCATTAGTTGGCTCATCCATGATAAGGAAGTTAGGGTTTTGCATTAATACAGTAATTAAATACAACCTTTTCCTTTCTCCTCCGCTTAAAGTAGATACATATTGATAATGCATTCTGTTGTCAAACAAAAAGCGTTCAAGAAGCCCTGTAGCACTTAACTTTTTACCTCCACTCATAGGAAGATACTCACCAATATCTTTAATAACATCGATAACTCGTTTGTCTTCTTTAAGAATCAATCCTTTCTGAGTATAATATCCGTAAACGATGGTTTCTCCAACAACAATTTTCCCACTATCAACTGGTTCTCTGTCTGTGATAAGGTTTAAGAAAGTAGATTTCCCAGAACCATTAGCACCAACTAATCCAACACGTTCTTTTCTTTTGAAGATATAATCGAATTTATCTAAAATTACTTTATCACCATAAGCTTTAGAAACTTTATGCATCTCAAGAATCTTATTCCCAAGACGTTCCATGCTAACTTCAATTTCAACCTTATCTTCTGTAATGTTTTTCTTAGCTATTTTTTCAGTTTCGTAAAAATCACTTTGCCTAGCTTTGGATTTTGTACCCCTTGCTTTGGGTTGTCTTCTCATCCATTCCAGTTCCTTTCTGAAAAGGTTTTTAGCCTTATCTATACTTGCCTGTGTATTGGCATATCTTTCTGCTCTTTTATTCAAATAGTATGAGTAGTTCCCTTTATATCGATGTAAGTCACCGTCATCTAATTCAAGGATTTCATTACAAACTCTTTCTAAAAAGTAACGATCGTGTGTTACCATAAAAAGCGTTATGTTTTTCGCTGCTAGAAATTTTTCTAACCACTCAATCATATCCAAATCCAGATGGTTAGTGGGCTCATCTAAAATGATAATATCTGGTTCTTCAATAAAGATTTTAGCCATTGCTAACCTTCTTTTTTGTCCACCAGACATGTTTTCCACTTTTTGATCGTAATCCTCCAGTTTTAATTTAGATAGAATCTCATCAATTGAACTTTGAACTCCCCAGGCATCTAATTCGCTCAGTTTTTCAAATACCTCTTGCATTCTCTCCGCTTTTTCTGGCTGAGTAAGTAAGGTTTCATATTCTTTAGAAAGTGCTATTTTTTCACTTTTGGTATCGTAGATAGTTTCAATAACTGTTTTTGATCCATCGAATTTCTGTTCCTGTTCTAGAAAACCAACAGTAATCTCTTTTCTATATACAATTGAACCTTCATCAGGCACATCTTTACCAGTTAAGCAGTTTAGCAATGTAGATTTACCTGAACCATTCTTCGCAACTAAGGCAATTTTTTGTCCTTTATCTAATCCAAAAGAGATCTTTTCGAAAAGAACTTTCTCGCCGTAATTCTTACTAATGTTTTCAACTGATAAATAATTCATGGGCGCAAAGGTAGTTTTTGAGATGAGCAAACACAAAAAAAGCGTTGAACCTTATGAACAACGCTTTTAATTTCAATGAATAAGAATTTAATATCCGAATCTATCTTTAAGTACATCAAATAACCTTTCTTCTCTTAATAGAGTTACACGAAGCATATTAATATTATCCAATGCTTTTTGTGCAGGGCTTCTTTTCAATGAACCAAAAGCGGCAGAAACACTCTTGTCGTTAGCTTTAATTGCATTCTCATTTTCTACTTTTGAGTTTACAGCTGTATATATATCATTTGCCGTTTTAAAGTCCGAAGTTAGGAAAGAGGTTAAATAAAGATTTGAGGTCATTCCAAAAAGGTATTCTACATTCAATTCTTTATCAGTAAACCAATTCAGGTATTCATCTTTACTGTATTCGTTATAAATAGCATGCGCCAATTTAAATTGTTTTTGAGCATTTTCTATATGATGATTACCTTTTATCGAAGATTTTTGATTTAACTTAATTTCTTCTAATCCTTGCTTCAAGTAAATTATGGCGGAATCTAGACGAGAGAATTTAGCATCTTTTGTTTTAACATTCATAGGGAAGTAGGAAATTTTATCTTTACTATCATGCAGTACCAGTGTAATTTCTTTTCCGATTCTACTTTTTAAAATAGATTTTATTAACCTATTATCTATTCTTTTGTAGAAGCCTTCAGATGTTTCTTGTTTTTTAACATAATTAGTTTCTAGTAATTTTTTTGAATTATACCCAACAGTTGCTGAAGGGTTTCCAGGCCAATCGGTGGAAGCGTTAACGTCAATTGTGAATTCTTTAACTAATTTGTTTTCATTTTTTACATCTATTATTTTAACGGTATAGTTTTGTTTTGAAGAAATTCTATAACTATACTTGGATGCTTTGGTAGTAGGGTCTTGGTAAGATAAGAATTCCTTTTTGTGTGATTCAGATGTGTTTTGCTTTACTTCGAACAGTAAGTCATTATTACTTTTTATCCACTTAAATCCGTATGCTAATCCTGCTGGATTGTAAATGTCTGCTGATTTAGCAGCGTCAGTATTCCCTTGGGAATATGATAAATTATCACCTTTTTTGTTGACAATACTTAATGAAAATGTTTGTACGTTTTCATACCCTGTATATTCAGGATATATCTCATGGTTTAATAAAATTGGATTCGTTTTTATTTTCGCTTTTTGAGCAAATGATATTGAGCTGAATGCTATAAAAAGCAGTAATAATGTTGTGTTCTTCATTTGGTTATTTATTAATTTTTGGCGAAAGTAAAATAATTATTGAATAACCATAAAAAAAAGCGTTGAACCTTATGAACAACGCTTTTTAGTTTCATTGCATTCCTGCGAAAGCAGGAATCTTATCTAACAATGTGTTAGAAATAAATGATTAAGATTCCTGATCTCCGCAAACTTCGTTAGGAATGAACTTTAATTATAAATTTTATCAAATACAGATTTATAATTTTCCATAATAATTTTTCTTTTGAATTTAAGAGTAGGAGTAAGTTCTCCAGTTTCAACAGTAAACTCTTGAGGTAACAATTCAAATTTCTTGATTTGTTCCCAGTTTCCGAATCCAGCATTGTATTTTTCAACTTCTTCCTGAATTCTTGCAATTACTTGTGGGTTTTCAGTTAATTCCTGATTTCCGTTTAATGTAATTCCTTTTTCTTTTGCCCAATTTGTAACAAAATCAAAAGCAGGAACAATAAAAGCAGCAGGCATTTTTTGACTTTCACCAATTACCATTATTTGCTCAATAAAACGAGATTCTTTGAATTTGTTTTCCATTACTTGTGGCGCAATATATTTACCACCAGATGTTTTGAAAATTTCTTTCTTCCTATCTGTTATTTTTAAATAACCATCATCCGCTAATACGCCAATATCTCCAGTGTGGAACCATCCATCTTTGTCAATAACTTCATCTGTCAAATCTTGTCGCTTGTAGTATCCCATCATTAAACAAGGACCTTTTGTGCAGATTTCACCATCCTTATCAATCATAACTTCAACGTTGTCTAATTTTTTTCCAACAGATCCAAATTGCACACCGGTTGCAAATGAATTTACAGATACTACAGGAGAAGTTTCTGTAAGACCGTATCCTTCGAATACAGGAACTCCAATCGCATGATAGAAACGTGCTAATCGAGGTTGAAGAGCAGCTGCTCCAGAAGCAATTGCTAAAATTCTTCCTCCTAATTTTTCTCTAATTTTGCTATAAACCAATTTGTCTGCAATTTTTCTTTGAAAACTAGGATGTTTACCATATTCATAGGTGTCTGTAAGACCTATTGCCCATGAAAAAATCTTAGCTTTTAATCCTCCACCAGCAGTTCCTTTTGTAATGACACCATCATAAACTTTTTCAAGTAATCTTGGTACTGCTGTAAATACATGAGGTTTTAATTCTCCAATATTGTCAACTAATGTATCTATTGATTCTGCATAGTACAGAGAAACACCCGAAATTTGATACAGATAAGTAATCATTCTTTCATAAACGTGGCATATTGGGAGGAAACTTAACCCTATGGAATCTTTTGTTACAGGTAACCTTGGAAAGCTTCCTTTTGCATTTTCAACCAAATTTTGATGAGAAAGCATAACCCCTTTAGGAGTTCCTGTAGTCCCAGACGTGTAAATTAATGTAGCTAAATCTGTCGCTTTAATACCGTCTTTTAATTTCTGAACTTCTTCATCACTTCCGTCTTTTCCATTTTCTAGAATTTCGGTCCAGTGTTTTGCACCTTCAACTTTATTAAATGTATAAACCTCTCCAAGAGTGGGAACTGAACTTTTAATGTTTTGAATTTTCTTATATAAATCTTGATCTGAAACAATACACATTTTTATTTCAGCGTCATTAAAAATGAATTTATAATCATCTTCTGAAATAGTAGGGTAAACAGGAACATCAATGGCTCCTACTTGCAAAATACCAATATCCATTATATTCCATTCAGGACGGTTATTAGAAATCAAGGCAATTTTATCACCAGGTTTAATGCCCATTTTTAAAAGGCCTTTACTTATCAAATTTGCTTGATCAACGTACTCCTGTGTTGAGTAAGTAACCCATTTTCCTGTATCTTTTCCTGCGATACAAACATCCTGAGGGAAGTTATTTAATTGATAGTAAGGAACATCAAAAATTCTAGTAACGTTTTTCATTGTAATATCTCTTGTTTTTTTAAACTAAATCAGTCAATTTCGTATTTAGACAAAAGTAAAAATCATTTGGTTAAAAATCTAATTATTGTAGATGAACCTAAAAAAATACCCTTTATTAGAACAATTCTTTTTAACCAACGTATTAAGGTAGTTGCGATTAAATTATGTAAATTCGTGATATATTTTTTATTCAGCCTGTAACTTTTGATAGGTCTTAATTGTTACACTTATGCGGAGAGACATGCGAGGTTGGTAATAATGGTTTAAATTAAAGTAATTTGACACGTAAAGAATACAACATATCAGTCAAAGAATATTCCGGTAGATTATACGGGTATGCCTTGAAATGGTTGAGGAATTCGCAAGATGCAGATGATCTTGTTCAAGACGTTTATAGCAAGTTATGGCAATTTAGAAAAAAGGTAAGTAATGATAAAGTGAAATCATGGTTGTTTACATCGATGCACAACGCATTGGTAAATTTTTCCAAAAAGAAAACCACTTTATCTTTTGAAGATGTTACTTATGAAGAACCATTTACTCGCGGTCATGATTATGATTTGGAAGATTTAATCGAAAAATCATTAAGTAGTTTACCTAAAATTCAGAGATCAATAATTTTATTACGAGATCGAGAAGGGTATAACTATAACGAAATAGGTGAAATATTAGGGCTTAAAGAATCTCAAGTTAAAGTGTACTTGTTTAGAGCCCGACAGAAGGTTAAAAACCAACTGAAAGACTTGACAGTACTAGTTGCATGATAATAAGAGATAATAACATACAAAAATGGTTATTCGATTACTTCGAAGGGAATCTTACCCCTCATGAAGAAGTTGAATTGAATAACTTTATCTCTCAAAACCCTTCTTATCAGGGTGAATTTGATGCTTGGCAAAAGTCATACCCCTCAAAAGAAGTTAAATCAAAACGAAATAGAGTTCCAGTTTATGCAGGTGCCTCTTCATTACTAGTCGAAACCAGTATTTGGGCTCGTTTAAATTGGAAACATGCTGCCGTAATAATCACCTTAATTGGAGGAGGCTCTTTAATTGGGTTTTATAACTCACCATCTGAAACCGTATCAAATAATGAAACTAATTTATCGGAAAACAACATTTCTACTACTACCTCAAATTTAAATGTTACTGATAATAATAGTGAATCGATTGAAATATTTGATACGGATTCAGACAATTTAGACAACAAGAAGAATAGCAGTAATTCGATTGACAATTTGGCTAACAATTATGCTAGTAATAATTTAACGTCTTCAGGCAATGATGGTTTAGCTAATCAATCAAATAGCTCTAATCAATCAAATAAAATTGATGATCCAAATAATTTCAATAATTCAACTATTGAAAAAGAAAATAGCCTATTTCAAAAGCAAAGTTTAATACTAGCAACTAATGTTAGTAATAGTGAAAAAGGAGTAAATGAAATTGTAAATCATAACGATATTGATTTTAGCTCAAATACTTCAAAAGTAAAATCAATCCCAGTTGTAATATTCAATAATGAAGTTGAAAGAAGTGTAAATAAAGATTTTAGTAGAAATGAAAAAAATAAAAAACGCTATTTCTATACTGGGTTTAAAGATTTAGCAGGGCGAGGAATAGGTGTTAGAAATAAGAAATCGAAAATAGATAAAGGCATAAAGCAAGAAAAGAATGAAAGTGATGAAAACTTTTTTATTACTGAAAATGGAGGAGGAGATAAGCATAATGATGATCCAGATAGAAATCATAAAAGAAAGTCGCATAGAAATTCTGAGATTGCTTTAATGAATTTATATGACCCTATTTTTATTACAACAAATTCTCATCCTTTGAGTGTTAATGCAGCATTAGCTGGCGAATTAGGGGTTCCAAGAATAAAATCAAGTTTTAGATTACAAAATACTAATTCTAATGATGTTTTGATGAGTGCCGTAAGTTCTTATGATATGTATATTGAAGGATTAAAAGCTGGAGTTGGAGTTGTAGTTTCAAATAATAGATTAAATGATGGTTTATACTCGGATAATACAATTGAAGTAATATACGCTCAGAAATTTGAAATTAGTCGAGATGCTTCTTTTACAGCTGCAATAAAATACAAAGGAATACAAAATAGAATGAATTTATCAAAGATGAATTTTAATTCACAAATTGAAATTGACAGAGGAATTACGTTAAATACTTTTTCGGATGTTCCAACCAATATTTCTACCAAAAACTTTAAAAATGATATTGGTATAGCTACTTGGTATGACGGGAAGCACATATATGGAGGTATTGAAGTAGATAATATATTGCACTCAAAAACACATGTTTATAACGAGTTAGGGTTAGGGAATAGACTACCTACTACGTTATCTGTTCAAATGGGAACTGATTATCGAAAGTCTTTATATTCTGATATTGTAATTTCTCCTCAAGTTAATTTTAACCTGCAGAAAGGGTTGAAAGAATTATGGGTTGGTTCTACTGTTAAGTACAGATCAATTGTTGCAGGTCTTGGTGTTGGAACTTTAAATTCAACGTCATTTAAAGGGACGTTAGGAGTGCAAAACCACGCTGTTAGATTGATGTATGGTTTTGATTATTCAAAATCTGCTTTAGAAGGAAGCATGTTCGCTTCACATGAAGTATCATTACGTGTATTATTAGGAGTTAAGAGAAAGAATTGGAGTAGGTTTAAAATTTAGATTTATGGTGAAAAATAATAGAATATCTGTATTTGTTCTGTTGCTATTTATTATAGTGGGAGGTAGCAAGTCAACTTTTGGGCAAGATCCAATATTTACACAGTTTTATGCCAATCCGATGTATTTAAACCCGGCATTTGCTGGATCTAGAGTATGTCCACGTATAGCTTTAAACTATAGGAACGAATGGCCAAATATATCTGGTAATTTTGTGACTATGGCAGCGGCTTATGATCAAAAAGTGGAAAGTCTGTATGGAGGTTTAGGTTTGATTGTATTAACAGATAATGCAGCCAAAACAATAAAGACAACTAGAGTTAGTGCAGTATATGCTTATAATCAGGCAATAACTCGTAAGTTTTCTGTCAATTTTGGCGCTGAGGCAACCTACTTTCAAAAATCATTGGACTGGAATAAGCTAACTTTTGGTGACATGATTGATGCTCGAAGAGGTTTTGTTTACCCTACAAATGATATTCCTAGAGGAGGGACTTCTAGTGGAGTTGATTTTTCAGCTGGGGTAGTTGGGTATACTGAGAAATTTTTTATTGGATTTGCCGCACATCACTTGACTGAGCCTAATGAATCGTTAATGAATAGTGTAAATGTTCCATTACCTAGGAGGTATACTTTTCATGCTGGAGCCGTAATTCCTTTAGAAACGGGAATGGGAAGGTATTCGAAAAGTAATGACTTTATTTCTCCTAATATACTGTTTACACAACAAGGGACTTTTCAGCAACTAAACATGGGACTTTATGTTAAGAAAAATGCATTGACAGGAGGTGTGTGGTATAGAAATAAAGATGCATTTATAATCACTTTAGGATTAGAGTCTGATTATGTGAAAGTAGGGTACTCATATGATGTTACGATATCCAAATTATCATTAGGTTCTGGTGGTTCACATGAAGTATCAATGGGATTCAATTTTGCATGTAAACCAAAGAAGAAAACATTTAGGACAATTAGTTGTCCATCATTTTAACACATTCGACTGCGCTCAGTGTGAACTTTTTAACTATAAATAGGGTAAAACCTATTTCTTTGCTTGAACGAAAAAGGCTTCCAGAAATGGAGGCCTTTTTTTATTGGACTAATTCAATTACCTGTTTTGAAATCATAACAATTCCACTTATCACCATTATTGCTATAACCCAAATTCTAAAATCTTTTTTACTAATTCGTTTTAAGAGGGACTTACCAATAATATTCCCAACTGTAGCGCCAAGCCCCATTGCTAGCCCATAAGCCCATCTATCACCCATTAAACTACCTAAGTAGCTATAAGTTCCAATTTGCATAATTCCTGTAAAAAAGGAATTGGCAGCTTTGGTTGCAATCATTTCTTCTTTCTCAATTCCAGCGTTCAGGTAAAAGGGGTTCAAAACAGGCCCCATAGCACCAATTATAGTTCCTAGAATGGCAACCGTAAACCCTAGAGGAATAAATCCGATATGGGTCATTTTAAAAGACTTAGCCTTTTTCCCAAATCGATATTGAAAAATAGTACTGACTAGAAATAAACCTATAAAGATTTGAAGCCATTGTAATTCTATATTGACAAATAAGTATCCTCCAATTACAGCTCCTATCATTGCTGCAGGAGTGGAGTAGAGCACTATTTTCCAATTAATGTCATTCCAAAAAAGAATCAAACGAGCGGGGCGTCCAATTAAGGCACCTAGATTAATAATGGGCGCTGTTGCTGGAACCCCAACCATAAAATTGACAATAGGAACATTCATCAGTGAGCCACCACCACCTCCAAGTGTTGATATAACGAAAGAAATGGTGCCGGTAACGAATAATGCAAGAATGGTTAAGTATTCCGTTTGTATGGTGTGTAGAAAATCTTGCATTGTTAATTTATCACTTTCACTTCAATATCATCTACGTATACAGTTACTGGAATAGTGTTAGTATGAGCCGTTACACCAAACTCTATTTGACTATACATTGCTTTTGTTCCTTGTTGGAAATATAAAATATCTTTTGGTAAAGTTTGCCAGTTTTCTTGTTCCAAAATTAAAATATCATCTTGCCATACCTTTACATATCCTTTTTCTTTTTGGGATAATTTAGTTTCAAATTCTACGTGAACCCATTGATCTCTGGGGAATAGGATTTCGTTACTCTCATTTTGTTTAATATCTGGGTTTGGAAATTTATGTTCAACTCGCAAAGAGCCATCAACTAATGCTAACCTCATTCCAGGACCTGCTCCAATTGCTGTTTTCTCCTCCAAATCGAATAAAAACACCCATGTAACATTATCGTTTCCAATCATATAATACCACATACTAATATGAACTATTTCTCCTTCCCAAAAAGCCATAAACTGTTTGTTGATACTAGCTTTTACTACGTCACTCTCTCCAGTTGAAGCGGCAGCTTCAGATTTAAAACTCCAATTCCCACTATGTTTAAAGTTGGAGTCAATAGACATTGTAGTTTGGTCATGTGTATTTTGAAAGAATGACCATTGCTCATCGTCTCCGTCAATCAACTTTTCTATGGAACTATAATTTTCAAATCCATCAGAATAGGAATTTGGCCCATCAAATATTTCCTTTTTCTTACAGCTAAAAAGAATAGATACAATCAATATGAAAGATAGGAACTTCACTCTTTGGTTTTTAATTTTAGTCCGTATGTAACCCCAGCCCAATGCTGCCATTGCCAATCTATTAAATAAGAAATAATGGGTGTATATGAAACACGTAAATAATAGTTTTTATTATCAGGTTCAAATCGATATCCACATGCTAGAGGCATAAGAATAAAAGCTTGTCCTTTGGTTGTAACCGAAACTGTTTGACCTATTCCTAAATCTAATTTATGAGATGTTTGTCCAAAAACTCCGTGAATCATAATAGGTAAAATAAGAGTGCTTCCGTTGTTTTTGTCAATAGGGACAAAGCTAAAACCTATGCGGTATTTCATATTCAAAGCTTCTTTTTGATAAAAGCTTTTTTCAAAATTAATAGATGCTAATCCTCCGCTTCCTGCTAACTCAAACGAAAGGTGTCTGTCTTGACCGAAAGAAATCAAAGGAAAAAAAGCTAATATTAAGCCGTATATTATATTGCTGTTCATCAGTTGGACAATTTACAATCAAATATAGTTATTAGTAGGATGATAAATAGAAATCGATTTAGAGATTTCATAAAGTACATTTATTCTACCTTTCTAGAATACTTACTTCAACTCTTCTATTAATCTGATTATTTTCAGCAGATGTTTCTGGTACCAACGGTTTTGTATTACTAAACCCCACCGAGCTCAGTCTGTCTTTGGCTATTCCATTATCAGTTAAATACCACAATACTTTTTTAGCTCTCATTTCTGATAGCATTCTATCGTCTACGCAGCAGACATGTCCTTCAATTCTAATTTTAATAGAACTTAATTCCCTTAAGATTCTTCGAAGTGATTTAAGCTCGTCCAATGCAGTCTGATCATAAAAATCAGCTGTTCCTGGTTTAAATTGAATGTTTTGTAAGTTTATTTGGTCCGAGTTTTTAAATTGTTCAATAGATAATTCGTCTGGAGTATCAATTTCACCTAGGTCTTCAGTTACCTTTGTTTTTAGTAAAACAATTTCTACTCTTCTGTTTTGCCAGTTTTCACTATAAGCAGGTTTTGATTCTCCTTCTACAAATGTTTCAATGTTTGAAGAGGCTCTTTTGTTGGCTAAGTAATTTTTAACAGCATTGGCTCTTCTCTCTGACAGTACAATGTTTGATTCGATACTTCCAATGGTGTCTGTATGGCCACTTAATTTAAAAACATCATGCGTTTCCACATTTAACAATATGCTGTCTAATACTTTGGTTGCTGTTCGTGTTAAATTGCTTTTTCCAGATTCAAAATAAATTTCTGTTTGTGCCTTGGAAGTTTTGAATCCAATGATTAATGCAATAAAGAATAAAGATTTCATAAATTGATTTTAGTTACCAAATACATAATGTAGTAAAATGAATTTGGTTACACATTATTTATACCAACCCGAATACGTCAAATAATTTTCTGCAATTCGCATTATCTCACCTTCAAACAAAGCTTGATCAACTTCTTTGATTTTTTTTGCAGGTGTTCCAGCATAAATGCATCCTGATTCTACATGCGTGCCTTGTGTTACAACTGCTCCAGCTGCAATAATTGAATTACTTTCCACAACACAATCGTCCATAACAATTGAACCCATCCCGATAAGGACGTTGTCTTTAATAGTACAACCATGGACTATTGCATTGTGACCGATAGAAACATTGTTGCCAATTGTAGTTGGTGATTTTTTGTAGGTGCAATGAACAATTGCACCATCTTGAACATTGACTTTGTTTCCCATTTTTATAAAATGGACATCCGCTCTTACAACAGCATTAAACCAAAAGCTGCAATTATCACCGCATTGTAAATCACCAATAATAGTTGCGTTTTCTGCTAAGTAACAGTTTTCTCCAAACTGTGGAGCTTTGTCATTTATTTGTTTAATAAGTGCCATAGATTTTTCTTTCGAATCAAAAGTAAGTAGTTTTGCATCACAATAAAAGAAATCTTATGAAAAGGCCTGTTACAATGTACGCTGAAAGCACTCCGAACCCTGCAACAATGAAGTTTATTGCGGATGTGATGTTGATTTCCGATGGAAATACCGTTGAATTTGTAAACCAACAAGAAGCCAAAGGGAATTCATCTTTAGCGGAAGCCTTATTTAATTTTCCATTTGTTAGCGGTATTTTTATTGCTTCAAATTTTATTGCAATTACGAAGACAGATGCCTTACAGTGGGAATATGTTTCTGAAGAATTAAAAGCGTTTGTCTTGGATTGGTTACAAAACAATGAAGTAGTTGTCGAAAACATTCCTGAGGAACGTGAAGTTGAAATTACGCAAGATGGAAATAAAGAAGTTGTTAGTTCTGCACCACAGATAAAAACAGATGCAGACAAGCAAATATTTGAATTACTCGAAGAATATGTTCGTCCTGCAGTTGAAAGCGATGGAGGTGCTATTGATTTTCAATCGTTTGATGAAGTAACAGGAACTGTTACTGTTGTTCTGAAAGGAGCTTGTAGTGGATGTCCATCATCTACGGCTACGCTAAAAGGAGGAATTGAAAGTTTGTTGAAGACACATATGCCAGAAGTACAAGAAGTTGTGGCTCTGGAGGGGTAAGATTCACTTTTTATAAAGCCAAACGCTAATGATAAACAAAAAGGTACAGAGAACAATTAATAAATAAACCGGATAATTCGGTTTCGTTTTCTCCGTTTCCAAATTTTCGTTTGCCTCTTTCAATTTTTTATTATTGTCAATAATTATTTCCAACTGTTCTCTTTGGTTTTGAAATTGGTATTTAGCTTCCATTTCACGAAGTTTATCAAATTGGTCAATTGAAAAAATATCTTCTTGTAATTCCGAGTATTGCAAATGGTATTCATAAGCCTTTTTATAATCTTCCAAATCATAATACAATTCAGAAAGACTTTCATAAATCTCTTTAATATCCTTTTTTGAATCTATTGCTTTAGCTAGTCTTAGACTATTATTGTAGTAATACAAAGAGCTGTCGTAATTTTCTGTATAGAAAAAGTAGTCTCCTAAATTTCTTAAACTCTCTGCATAAGTGAGCGTGTCATTCAATTCTTTTCTTAAACTCATTGCATACAATAAGTTGTTGTAAGAATCTATCATCTTTCCGTTTAAAAAATATATGATGCCCAAGTTGTTGTATTGATGTGCAATTTTATGCGTAAAATTAATTTCGGAATAATAGGAGAGTGCCTTTATATAATAGACCTCAGCTGAATCTAGTACTTGCAGGTTTTGAAAGTAGATTCCTCTTAAATTACAAGCATTTGCATATTCTAAATTATCATTTGTAAGTCGGCTGATGATTAGTGATTGATCATTGTATTCAATCATTTTCTCATAGTCTCCAATATCTAAATAGAGATAAGTAATGTTATTAAGAGTTGGAAGAAGATAGGAAGAATCTGGATCTTCTTGTTCTAGTTTTTGCAATGATAAAAAATAGTATTCCAAGGCTTTATTGTAATCAGTTTGTTCATGATGAATCCGCCCAATCCAGTTTAATGTATTTGCTGTTTCTGTTACTTTTCCATATTGATATCTTAGTTGGAGTGATTCCATAAAGAATTCCAATGCATCCATTCTGTTCCCCCTTCTATAAGCTATATGTGCAAGGTAGTTCAATCCATGATGTTCTTCTACTTTGTCTAGATTAGTGTATCCTGAATGTAATAGCTCTTCACTATACTTTTCTGCCGAATCCAAATTGGATTCTAAATAGCTTTCAATTATTGGTTGGATTTCACTAAGGTTGTTTTGTGTATACCCACTAATTGATGTAAAAAGAATAAATGTGGCAATTATATATGGGTAAATAAACCGCATCAGTCAACAAAATGATGTTTCAATTTAAGCATCAATACAGATAAAGAATGTGCAATTAAAAACGAGGCGAAAATATCTATGCTGTAATGTCCGTGAGACATTAGGACAATGAAAACCATAGCAATTGAATAAATTATTGCAATCCATTTTACACTTTTAACACTCGTTAATAGGGCATAAAAGAAGGGAGCTCCAACGTGCCCTGAAAAAAACATATCCGCATTAAACGAATAGTATGTTAATTCCTCCGGTGTAATCAATAAGTTTTCTGGTGGTCCAAGATGTGTGAGAGCGATGAAAAATGATCTTACCACAACGAACAAGCTCATAGATACAAGAATAAATGAGAACTCTTTTGGGCAAATCAGGCGATATACAATGTTGCTAACCCAAAAGATTAAGACAACCCAAAAGAATAGAAAGTTTAAATCGTAAATAGGTATATTATCCAATATTAAATCACCAACAGCTGGTCCATGAACATGATCTACATATATAGATACTTTGTTGTTTATTGCTAGCGCAGATAACAATGCAGCAATCCCTAGAACAAAAAGTGCTATTTTTTTGTTCGAAGAAAAAATTTCCTTCCATTGTGATTGTTTTGCTGTCATTTAGTAATTGCTAATTTACCTTTTAAATATTCTCCTGTATAGGAAGATTTGCAATTTACTAAATTTTCTGGAGTGCCTTCAAAAACGATATTTCCACCTAATTCTCCACCTTCTGGGCCTAAGTCGATTACCCAATCAGCACATTTAATTATTTCAGAGTTGTGCTCGATTATAACAATTGAATGTCCTATTTCAATCAATGCATTAATGGCTGATAGTAATTTTCGAATATCATGAAAATGCAAGCCAGTTGTAGGCTCATCGAAAATAAATAAGGTTTTAGACTGTGTCTTTCCTTTGGAAAGAAAAGAAGCCAATTTAACACGTTGGGCTTCACCACCACTCAAAGTATTACTAGATTGTCCTAATTGAATATAACCAAGTCCGACGTCTTGTAATGGCTGAATTTTGGCAACAATTCTCTTTTCGATTCTTTCATCGGATTGAGAAAAGAAATCAATCGCATCATCGACTGTCATGCATAAAATGTCGAAAATGTTTTTCTCCTTGTAGCGAACTTCTAAAACATCATCTTTAAAACGCCTTGAATTACAAGAATCACATTCCAAATAAACATCTGCCATAAATTGCATCGAAACCTTTATAGTGCCTTCCCCTTCACAGACATCACATCTACCTCCTTCCACATTAAAGCTAAAATGCTTGGGTTGAAAACCGTTTATTTTTGAAATCTGTTGATTGCTATAAAGTGCTCGGATTTCATCATATGCTTTAACATAAGTTACAGGATTCGAACGGGAACTTTTTCCAATAGGATTTTGATCTACGAATTCAATGTCTTCAATTAGTTTGAAATCACCTGAGATATTATCATACTCCCCTGTTCTAGCAGAAGTTCCTCCCAATTGTTTTTTTAATGCAGGATATAATATTTGACGAATTAAAGTTGATTTACCACTTCCACTTACACCCGTAACGACCGTTAGTGATTCAAGCGGTATTTGGGCGTCGATATTTTTTAAATTATTCTCTCTAGCCCCTTCAATCGTTATTGAGTTTTTCCAATTTCTTCTCTTAGAAGGAACTGGAATGACTTCTTTCAATGTAAGGTACTTTGCTGTTAGACTATTTTCTGAATGAATAAGGTCATCATGGTTTCCTTGAAAAACGACTTCACCACCATGAGACCCCGCCATAGGTCCCATGTCGATAATTTCATCAGCATTTTTCATTACCTCTTCTTCATGCTCAACGATGATAACTGTATTTCCTAAATCTTTTAATGAATTAAGGACTTTTAATAGCCTTTTGGTGTCTCTTGGGTGCAATCCAATACTAGGTTCATCTAATATATACATGGAACCAACTAAGCTGCTGCCTAAAGAGGTTGCTAAGTTTATTCTTTGTGATTCTCCACCTGATAATGAGTTCGATTGTCTATTTAATGTTAAATATCCCAATCCAACATCACTCAAATATTGCAATCGAGAATTAATCTCTACCAATAATCGTTTAGCAATTGTTCGGTCATGTTTGTTTAATTCTATGCTATCCATGAACTCTTTGCATGAATCAATATTCATGGATGCAATTTCCATGATGGCTTTACCATCAACGGTTACGTAGTTTGTGTCTTTTCGAAGCTTGGTTCCATTACAATCTGGACAAATTGTCTTCCCTTTGTATCGACTAAGCATTACACGGTACTGGATTTTATAAATCTTACTTTCTAGGTATTTGAAAAAAGCATGAAGCCCACTGAAATACTTATTTCCATTCCAAATCAATTGGATTTGTTCTTTGCTTAGCTCATGAAAAGGCTTGTGGATAGGGAAATCAAATTCATGGGCATTCATTACCAACTCATTTTTCCAAATTTGCATTTTTTCTCCTCTCCAGCAAACAATCGCATCATCGTATACAGATAGATTTTTATTAGGAATAACTAAATCTGGATCAATTCCTAAAACTTTACCAAACCCTTCACACGTTGGACATGCACCGACCGGATTGTTAAAAGTAAAAAAGTTGACAGAAGGTTCGGTAAACGTAATCCCATCCAACTCAAATTTATTTGAAAAGGTTTTGCTTACTTCTTTGTCACTATATACAAGAACAATACACTCTCCTTCACCTTCTAGAAAAGCGGCTTCGGCAGATTCTCCAATTCGAGCTTGGTTTTCATCACTTTCTTTGTCACATATTAACCTATCAATCAAAAGTTGAATGGTTTTATTATTTTCTATTGTGTCAGAATCTAAAACTTTGTCAATTCTTTCAATGCTATTATCCAGATAGATCCTACTAAACCCTTGATCAACAAATATTTCGAGTTGTTTTTTTACCGTTCTGTCTTTTGGGACAATGATAGGTGCCAGGATTAATGCCTTTGTTCCTTTTTCAAAAGTATTTAGATAATCAACTACATCAGTAGCTGTTTCCCTTTTGACTTCTTTTCCTGAAATAGGAGAGTGGGTTTTACCTATTCGGGCAAACATTAATTTTAAAAAATCGTAAATTTCTGTGCTAGTCCCTACTGTAGAACGTGGATTACTGGTATTTACTTTTTGTTCAATAGCGATAGCCGGAGAAATTCCTTTTATCCCATCAACATCTGGTTTGTCAAGTCTGCCTAGGAATTGTCTTGCGTAAGAACTCAAACTCTCTACATACCTTCGTTGACCTTCAGCATAAAGCGTGTCAAAAGCCAATGAAGATTTACCAGATCCAGATAGACCTGTAATTACAGTCATTTTATTTCGTTGAATAGCTACATCAACATTTTTTAAATTGTGAACTCTAGCACCTTTTATTAAAATGTGTGTCTTATGTGATTTTCCTTCTATCATTATCGAAGCAATGAAACTACGTAAAAATCATAATTTAGAGGTACTCACTGCTATTTTTTAATTTCTAATTATCAATTTATAACCATTATCCTTGAAAAATCCCCCTTTAAATAAATGAAACTGTCAAAAGATGTTAATTTTTTGGAACCAATGATTCATTCGTATATATTTGTTCAGAAGATGATTAAAGTCCTATTGTGAGGATGAAAATGAATTATCATTTTGTAGAATGAGGCATTTTTGAGAAGCATATCCATAGATATGGTTGAAGAAAATAACGATATTGTACGAAATAAGAAACATTTATCAACTTGTAAATTGAACTTTAATAATCTTCTAGACAAAGAAAAAGTACTTTTCGGGCAACCTTAGTTCATTTTTCAAGTTTATACAATATAGAAACCTTAAAAAAACAGCTTATAGAATAAAATCTACTTTTTAACATTTTGAATTAAAGTTAAACCTAAAGGTAGATATTATGCTATTAAGTAAAGTTGAGGACAGAGAACTGGTACGTGAGTACCTAAACGGAAAAGAAAGAGCATTTGAAGTTCTAATTTCCAGATATCAAGACAGAGTTTACGGTTACGTTTATAAGATGGTCAAAGATGAAGATTTGACCAATGATATATTCCAGGATACTTTTATAAAAGTTATCAATACACTTAAAAGAGGCAAGTATAACGAAGAAGGTAAGTTTTTACCTTGGGTAATGCGAATAGCTCATAACCTTGTTATCGATCATTTTAGAAAATCTTCAAAAATGCCAATAGCGGGTAGAGGAACTGGAAATGAAGATGATGATTTTGATATTTTCAATGTTTTGCGACTGGAAGATTGTACAGTAGAGGATGATTTGATAGAAGAACAAATACATGACGATGTACGATCATTGGTTGAGTTATTACCAGATGATCAAAAGCAGGTTGTTAAAATGCGTCACTATATGGGGATGAGTTTTAAAGATATCGCTGAAAGTACGGATGTCTCAATTAATACAGCTTTAGGAAGAATGCGATATGCATTAATTAACCTTCGTAAATTGATAGAGGAGAAAGATATTATGCTGACAGTACATTAAATAGAGAAAGAATGTGTTAAAATGATTTTTGGCACAGTTCTTTCAGTGTAAGAAATAAGTCTTTTTCAAGATTTGTAAAAGTAAGACTCATGGCGACGATTACGAAACAATAAAGGTATTGAAAAAGAATCCCACCAGGGAATTGAAATATTGGATCTATTGATTAATGCAGAATAAAAAGTGCCAATAGAACCAACACAGGTTAGTAGCATTTTGGTAATGCTCATGGTGACCATTACCAAGCTACAACCATCCGTGTTTCAAAAAAACTCCTTTTTTTCTAAACCGCATTTTAGCTATTGACAAACATTTTAATCACGATTGTCCAATTATGATTGAAGTGAACCTTATTCAGTGATAGAATATGTAGGAGTGGAATTGCGTTCGATGCAACCGGAAAAGAGCATGAAACTACGAGAATATTCGATGCGAAGCAATCGTCTTTTAAGGTTCTTGAATTTTTTTACTTCGTTTTTTGTTTCAAGACAAAAGAATGAAGTGCCTGTCTAGCAAAAGGACAGTTAGTCAAAAAAACTCATTCTATAAATAATAAATAAAAAAACTAGGCGTTAGTTAAGTAGCTTGAGAGATACTTGAGCATATAATTTAAACGAATCCTTTATTTCGCCTATGAAAAAAGTTTTTACTCTTAATGAAAATGCCTTATTTACTCAAATTGAAAAAGACCTCTGTAATGAAGTCTTAAAAGAGAAAGTTGTAGAACCTAGAAAGACTACAATAAACAATATTTTGAATTACTCTAAAGCTTTGAGCATAAGGAAATCATCAACAATCGACCATATAGAAATGGTTTTAAATTAAATTAGTTTAACTTTTCGTAAAACCCCATTGATATTTTTGTTAATGGGGTTTTTTAATGTCCAATAAATTGATTGTGATCGTTGTAAACGTCATTGCGAAAAATTTCACCAAGAAATTTTGTGGCAATCTCATCAATATAAAGACTGCCACAAATGTTCTCGTTTTTCACAGTGACGTTAGAACTAGAAAACAAAAAACCCCGCTACTTTCGTAACGAGGCTTCTAAAAATAGTATTGTACTAAATTTTATCCTTCAACAACTTCAAATTCGATTTCTACAGAAATCCCTTTGTGTAATTGAACGTTAGCTTTGTATTTTCCAACTGTTTTGATAGCATCTCCGATAAGTTTAATATTCTTACGTTCAACATCAAATCCAGCAGCAACAACAGCTTCAGCTACCTGAACGTTAGTTACAGAACCGAAAATCTTTCCGTTCTCACCAACTTTAGCTGCAACTTTAATTTTAGCTTTTTCTAATTTAGCAACAGATTTTTCAGCTTCAGCTTTCAATTTCTCTGCTTTATGTGCTCTTTGACGTAAAGTCTCTGCGTTCATCTTTTTGATAGACTCAGTAGCCAATACAGCCTTTCCTTGAGGAATAAGGTAATTACGTCCGTAACCGTTCTTTACAGATACGATTTCGTCTTTATCCCCAAGATTATCTACATTTTTCTTTAATAAAATATCCATGATTTGGGTCCTCCTTATTTTAATTGATCTGCAACGTATGGTAAAATAGCTAAGTGACGTGCGCGTTTAACCGCAGTCGAAACTTTTTTCTGATACTTTGCAGATGTTCCTGTTAATCTTCTAGGTAAAATTTTACCTTGCTCGTTTATAAATTTTAATAAAAAGTCAGGGTTTTTGTAATCTACATACTTAATTCCTGATTTCTTAAATCTACAGTATTTTGACTTTTTTACGTCAATACTGATTGGGGTTAGATATCTAATATCTGATTCTTTTCCAGCCATGTTAAATAGTTTAAGTTAATTTAATTAGGCTTTCGCCATTGTTCTTCCTTTGTCCGCAAATGCAACGTGATCTTTATCCATTCTCATGGTTAAAAAACGCATTACCATTTCGTCTCTTTTAAATGCAATTTCTAAGTCTGCAATTAAACTTCCTTCAGCTTCGAACTCAATTAAGTTGTAAAAACCTGTGGATTTCTTCTGAATAGGGTAAGCTAATTTTTTTAAGCCCCAATCCTCTTCATGAAGAACTTTTGCACCACCGTCTTTAAGAACTTTCTTAAACTTCTTTACTGCTTCCTTTGCCTGGTCTGCAGACAAAACGGGAGTTAAAATGAAAACAGTTTCGTAACGATTCATATTCTTTATTTTGTTATTAAGAACTATGGACTATCCATAATTCGGGCGGCAAAGATATATATATTTATCGGAAAATGAAACAAATATGGTTATTAACATATTGTTCATAAATAATGATGGCTAAAGTATTGTAAATATTGGTGCATAGAAAGAATTAAATTAGTTTTGTGTTCCTTAAAAATGGCAGAAGAACAATTCATAGTATCCGCAAGGAAATATAGACCAACTACTTGGGAAACCGTAGTTGGACAAGAGACGATAAGTTCTACCTTACAGCATGCTATAGATACAGGTCATTTGGCTCAAGCTTATTTGTTTTGTGGGCCTCGTGGAGTTGGTAAAACAACTTGTGCTCGAATTTTTGCCAAAACGATTAATCAACAAGATGGAAATGATCAGGAAGATTTCTCTTTCAATATTTTTGAATTAGATGCTGCTTCCAATAATTCTGTTGATGATATCCGAACCATTACAGATCAGGTAAGAATTGTTCCCCAAGTTGGAAAATACAAAGTATATATAATAGATGAGGTGCATATGTTGTCTCAAGCAGCATTTAATGCATTCTTGAAAACATTGGAAGAACCACCACCACATGCTATTTTTATATTAGCAACAACAGAGAAACATAAAATTATCCCGACTATATTGTCACGCTGTCAAGTTTATGACTTTAATCGCATTACGATTCAGGACATGGCAAAGCATTTAGCTTTTGTAGCGAAAGAAGAAAACATTAAGTTTGAACCAGATGCTTTACATGTAATAGCAGAGAAAGCTGATGGAGCACTACGTGATGCGCTTTCAATATTTGATCAGATAGTTAATTATTGTGATGACAACATTACATATGATGCAGTAATTAAAAATCTAAACATTCTTGATTACGATTATTACTTTAGAATAACAGACCATTTATTAAAGAATGAAATTCATCAATCACTTTTAACTTTTGATGAAATTTTAGAAAATGGATTTGATGGCCATAACTTTATTAATGGATTGGGAAGCCACTTAAGAAATCTATTGGTCAGTAAAGATCCAATAACGTTAAAGTTGTTGGAGGTCAGTGATAATATAAAATCCAAATACAATGAGCAATCAAAATTGGCCAGTCCAAAGTTCCTGGTGGATGGACTGAAAATAATTGGAGAAACAGATGTCCAATACAAATCCAGCAAAAATCAGCGATTGCACGTTGAATTAGCCTTAATGAAATTAAGCTCTCTAACTGCCATAGAGGGAGAAAAAAAAAAGTAGTTCATCCCATTGGGAAATAATATCTCCAAATTTCTTATCAGAAGGAGTTCCTTCTCCTCCAAACCCAGTTAAGGTTGCTCCTATAAAAATAAAAGAAGTTGTAAAGGTAGCTGAAGAAATTGCGCCAGAAAAAGAACCTGTTCCAGTAGAGTCAGAAAATAAAATACCTGGAGAAAAACCAACGACAGGAAATGTAATTGGTGTTCAAAGAGCATATACAGGTAAAAAACGTTCTGGGATTTCAATTTCTGCAATGCAAAGTCAGAAAAAGGAAGAGAAAGTAGCCGATGAAATAGAAGATTTGTCTAATAAACCAAGAACTTCATTCACTTCCAATGAATTAATGTCCAAGTGGAATGCGTTTGCTTACAAATTAAAAGATAAAGGAAGTCAAGGGTTGTATGTTACATTGACCAAAAGAAAACCAGAGTTAAAAGAAAACTTTCATTTAGAACTTACAGTAGATGCTGACCATCAAATAACAAAATTGGAAGAAGAAAGGTCAAATCTTCTTACTTTTTTGCGCGAAGAATTAAATAACTACGGTATTCAGTTAAAAGTAATTCTTAGTAAAGAAGATAATTCGGTAAAACACCTTTCCAGTAAGGATAAATTTATGAAAATGGCTGAAAAGAATCCGGCATTACATGAATTAAGAGAAAGGTTGAATTTGGATATCGAGTATTAGTTTCTTTTAATTCTAAAAACCTCTCCTGTTTTATTGTCATAATTGAGAAAGTAGATACCCTTTTTCAAATTTGAACAATCAATTACTTTATTCCAGCCCTTTTTTATAAGGTTTCCATCCTTATCAAATACTTCATAGAGTGTTTCTTGCTCAAATTCAATTTTATAGCCAGGTGTTACGCTTATACGTTTTGGAAAACAATCTGGCATTGGAGAATAGACTTCTATAGTTTTTGAAATCCTGGATTTTTCAAAATTATTAGGTTGCTTTACCCTAATTTTGTTTAAACCAGAATGGAGAGCTATTGTATCTTTATATTCGTTTAATGTAGGTAATCCTTTTCCGACTACTTCACTAACCTTAATCCATTTATTCCATCTGTATTGCTCGACAATATAAGTTAGTTTTCCTTGTTCATTTGTAGTGCTCCATTTCAAAATACCATTGGTATCTATGCTTATATCTTCGATCTCGAATGTGGATCGAGGTCTTCCCCAATTCGTGTTTAATACTTTTGGTAAACAATCATTTTGATGAAATACTTTAATGTATATTAGTTGCCCTATTTCTAATCCTACATTGGATAAATCAATTTCGAAGGCCGAATCATTAATTTCCACTTTTATCAAAGAGTCATTTACGAAGACACTATCGGCACAAAAACCTGGTCTTAAATTAGCAAATGGATTTTGAATATATACGTTTTCACCTTGATACCGAAAGTTTAGATCTAGGTAGGATTGAGCAGAAGATAAAAATGAGAAACTGACTAATAGATATGTAATTAATAATTTCATAGTGGGGCTAACATAAAAACATTGAACTTATAATGCACCTCTCAAGTCCCCTGTCTTTTTAGCAGCAAGAAACTTCTTTAATTTCCCATTTAATTTGACTTCATTTTCTGGTTTTTCAATGTATTCTATAAGCCTTTTCACTGCTAGTAATTGAATTTCGAACCCATCATAATAGATATGGCTATCTACATGTTTTTTAGCAATACAAGCATAATAAATTGTAGTAAGTGCATTGTTGTTTTGAACAGCGGTGTACATATTTTCGCTAATTCCAAATTTATAATCTGGATTTAGCTCCATCCAATTGAGAATAAAATCGCCACAGTAAATACTGTTTTTTGTATCAATACAAGGATGACTCAATAAAAAATCACAACATTCAATGAGTTTGGGCTCAGCCTTCCTACAGGTAGTTGAATCTTCTAAATTTATTTCCATTAACCTTGAATAATCTTGTGCTGATATACAGATTATTGGTAATAGAAATAGTATACTGAATATAGTTTTTTGCATAATCGGATTGATGAATAGTAAATATAGAGATTGTTGTTAAAACAAAAAAAGGAAGATATATATTATACCTTCCTTTTTCGATTAATTGTGTTGTAAGTACCTATGAAACAACTTCTAGCGATTCCAGTATATGATTTAATGTCTCACTTGGACGCATTGCTTTAGCCGATAAAGTATCATTTGGGTAATAGTATCCTCCCAAATCAATTGCCTTTCCTTGAGCCTCATTCAATTCAGAAATTATTTTTTCTTTATTATCTGTTAGCTGTTTTGATAAATCAGCAAAACTATTACTAAGGTTAGTATCCTTAGTCTGGGCAACGAGCCCTTGTGCCCAATACATGGCTAAATAAAAGTGACTTCCTCTATTGTCTAATTCACCTACTTTTCTTGATGGTGACTTTCCATTTAAAAGTAATTTTTCCGTTGCATCATCTAAAGTGTCTGCTAGAATTTTGGCTTTTGGATTATTATATTTTTCGCTTACGTGATCCAAAGAAACAGCAAGAGCTAAAAATTCTCCTAGAGAATCCCAACGCAAATGCCCTTCTTCATTAAACTGTTGAACATGCTTTGGAGCTGATCCTCCAGCACCAGTCTCGAATAATCCACCTCCATTCATTAAAGGAACAATAGATAGCATCTTTGCACTTGTTCCAAGCTCAAGAATAGGGAATAGGTCAGTTAAGTAATCTCTCATTACGTTTCCAGTAACAGATATTGTATCCTTTCCTTCCTTTATTCTTTCCAAAGTAAATTGAGTTGCATCAACTAAAGACATAATTCTAATGTCAAGCCCTGAAGTATCATGGTCTCCTAAATATTGATTAACTTTTTTAATCATTTCTGCATCGTGTGCTCTATCGGCGGATAGCCAAAAAATAGTAGGAGTTCCAGTTGCTTTTGCTCTATTGACAGCTAACTTAACCCAATCTTGAATTGGAGCATCTTTCGCTTGGCACATTCTCCAAATGTCACCTTCTTCTACATTGTGTTCAATCAATGAGTTTCCATTTGCATCAACAACTCGAACAATACCTGTTCCTGTCATTTCAAATGTTTTGTCATGAGAACCATATTCTTCTGCTTTTTGGGCCATCAATCCAACATTTGGCACAGTTCCCATTGTCGTCGGGTCGAAAGCACCATTTTTCTTGCAGAAATCAATAGTTACCTGGTACAATTCAGCATAACTATTATCTGGAATAACTGCTTTTGTATCTTGTGTTTTACCATCAGCGTTCCACATCATTCCAGATGTGCGAATCATTGCTGGCATAGAAGCATCAATAATAACATCACTTGGAACATGTAAATTGGTAATTCCCTTATCAGAATCCACCATTGCTACGTCAGGTCCATTTTCGAAACAAGACTTAATCGTGGCTTCAACTGCAGCTCTTTTATCGTTTGGTAATTCTTTAATCTTATTAACTAAGTCACCAAATCCATTGTTGACATCAACCCCTAGTTCATCTAATAATCCCTCATGTTTTTCAAAAACAGGAGCAAAAAAGACTTTAACAGCATGTCCAAAAATTATAGGATCAGAGACCTTCATCATAGTAGCTTTCATATGCAGTGAAAGCAGTACACCTTGTTCTTTAGCATCCTTAAATTGTTCTTGAAAGAAGTTTACCAATGCTTTTTTGCTTAATACAGTAGCATCAATAATTTCTCCAGCTAAAAGCGATAAGTTTTCTTTTAAAATAGTTATGTTTCCGTTTGTATCAACAAATTCAATGTTCACAGACCCAGCTTCACTCATAGTGATAGATTTTTCGTTTGAACGAAAATCACCACCATTCATATGAGCAACATGTGTTTTTGAGTCACTATTCCAAGCTCCCATAGAATGGGGGTTGTTTCGAGCATATTGCTTAACCGCTTTTGGTGCTCTTCTGTCTGAATTACCTTCCCTTAAAACTGGATTAACAGCACTTCCTTTTATTTTGTTGTAACGCGTTTGAATTTCTTTTTCAGCTTCACTTTCTGGGTCTTCTGGATAGCTAGGAATAGCATACCCGCTAGACTTTAATTCCTTAATTGCGGCTTTCAGTTGAGGAATAGAAGCGCTAATGTTTGGTAGCTTTATAATGTTTGCATCTGGGCTTTTAGCTAATACTCCTAACTCAGCAAGTGCATCAGGTTGCTTTTGGTCTTCTGTAAGATTTTCAGGAAATGTTGCTATAATTCTTCCTCCTAATGAAATGTCCTTTGTTTCAATTTCAATACCTGAAGATCCTGTAAATGCTTTTACAATTGGAAGAAAAGATTGAGTTGCTAAAGCTGGAGCTTCATCGGTTTTTGTATAAATGATTTTCGCCATTTTATTGAATTTTTTAAAGGTTTTTATTAGGCTAGCAAATGTACTATTCGAAAGGAGTTTTTCCTAATGTTAAGATTGATTTTTAATACAATGATATAGATGTGAAATTATATGCTTAATGATTTTTGATTTTTAGTTTTTTTTTAAGGTTATCTGTCCGATGAGTCTGTTTTTTGTCATTAAAAATAGTTAGTTTACCATTGAAAAAGACGTCTTTAAATTACGGTTTTAATAAATTTTGTTTTGAAAATGTGATTTTTTCGAAGGTTAAGAATCCAATAGTTTTGACAAGTGTAGAAGCCTTGTGTCTCTTTATTCATGGACTGAATGAAGGATGTTGTTTTCAATATAACTTTGTTTTTTTGCTCATAAATATCCTTGATGTTTTAACTTATTGTCCCATTTTTTTATTGTCTAACTCTTTTTCTCGCTTTAAAATGACTTATATTGGAGGCGAAACAACTTAATAACAACCAACTTTTTGTCCTATGCCTAATAATTTCTCTTTTCGAGCGGTCATTTTCTTTGCCTTATTTTTTTCGTCATTAACCGCCAAACCTCAACAATGGGTGGATATGATGTTGCAGCCCCATGCTAATTATTATGATATAAAAACGGCGTTTGAAACGGAGTGGGGAACCGATGAGTATGTTAGAGGTAAAGGATATAAACAATACAAGAGATGGGCAAATTATTGGGAGACAAGGGTTCTCGAAGATGGAAGTTTCCCTGTAAATAACAGGAATTGGGTAGATTTTAAAAATTTACTTGTTGGAAGTGCCAATAAATCTGGTGGAGTCGGGGATTGGCAACCGTTAGGACCTTTTTCTCATACAAATACGGATTCGTGGAGTTCTGGCACAGGAAGAGTAAATACTATTGTGGAGGATCCAAATAACTCAAGCATTCTGTATGTAGGTGCACCAGCTGGAGGAGTATGGAAATCAACTGATGCAGGAAGCACATGGACTCCTTTGGGAGATGAATTATCTGTGATAGGAGTATCGGGAATCGCTATTGATCCAAATAATAGTAGTATTATTTATCTAGCAACTGGAGATTCTGATGGAGGAGATACTTATAGTATAGGTGTTTTGAAATCTACTGATGGGGGATTGTCTTGGACTTCGGCAGGTAATGTCGCAGGAGAAACCACAGAGTTAATTATCGATCCTACAAATTCAAATGTGATTTACTTAGCGACTAGTTCAGGTGTGTACAAGTCTACAGATGCTGGTGCTTCTTGGAGTAACATTCAAAGTGGGAATATTAGAGATATAGATATGAAGCCTGGTTCCCCAAATGTGATATATGCCGTTTCTTCTTCAAATTTTTACAAAACCACTGATAGTGGAGCGAATTGGTCAACAATTACTTCTGGATTACCGAGTGCTTCAGGTAGGTTAGGGATAGCTACAACAGCAGCTAATTCTAATTATGTATATGTATTAAGTGCAACTACAGGAAACGGATTTCAAGGAGTGTATAGATCAACAAATTCTGCCACTTCATTTACTGCGATGAATACATCTACTGATATTTTTGAATCTACTCAAGCGTGGTATGATATGGCAATTGCAGCTTCACAGACGAATGCTAATGAGATAGTAACAGGTGTATTAAACCTTTGGCGTTCTACAAATGGCGGAAGTTCATTTACGCAGTTAAATAATTGGAGCTCTCCTGGGAGTGCTGCTTATACTCATGCTGATATTCACTATTTAAAATATTATGGCAATAACTTGTATTGTGGAAGTGATGGAGGAATTTATCATTCAACAAACAGCGGGAATGACTTCACAGATTTATCGGCTGGGCTTCAGATAGGACAGTTTTATAGAATTGGAGGTTCTCAAAATGATGTTAATACAATTAGTGGTGGTTTGCAAGATAATGGAGGTTATGTATTGAAATCAGGTGTTTGGAAAAATTATTATGGAGCTGATGGTATGGAAGCAGGTGTGGATGGTAATAATTCAAATATTATTTTTGGTATGATTCAAAATGGGGATTTATATCGTTCAACAAACGGAGGTAATTCTAGTAGTGGACAAGGCAGTCCAATGTCAGGAAGATGGGTTACTCCAATGCAAATGGATCCAAACAATGATAGGCTACTTGCTGGTTACGATGATTTACATGAGTTCGATTATGGCTCAGGATGGAACCAGTTATCCACATTTACCTTTCCAGATCAATTAAGATGTATTGAAATCTATGATGGAAATTCCGATGTAATTTTTGTGAGTACGGATGATAATATTTATAAGACAATAGATAATGGTGCCAATTTTACTGAAATAACGGGTTCTTTACCTACAAATTCTGTTATTACATCCATTGAAGTTAATCCTTCTAATTCTAACGAGATTTGGATTACTAGAGGAGGTTGGACAGCTACAAATCATATTTATCATACTTCTGATGGTGGGGCAAATTGGACAAACCTTACAGGGAATTTACCCAATCTTCCATGTAATATAATTAAGTATGACGACGGTACAAATGGAGGCGTATATGTAGGAACAGACATTGGTGTTTACTACCGTGATAATGATTTAGGTACTTGGATTCAATATATGAATAACTTACCTAATGTGGTTGTAAACGATTTGGAAATTAATGAAGCTTCCAACGTAATACGAGCTGGGACTTATGGACGAGGTGTTTGGGAATCTCCGAATTATAATACGTTCGATTATGATGCAGGAATAAGCGAGATTAGTAGCCCTGACGCTTCAATATGCAATAGTTCTACGTTTGACCCTATGATTACATTAATCAACTATGGTTTAGTCAACCTAACATCAGTTGATATAATTTACGATGTGAATGGAACGAATACACAAACGTTTAACTGGACTGGGAATTTGGCTCAAGGAGGAACAGATGTAATTACATTACCAACAATAACATCAACAGCAGGTAATCATACTTTTAATGCTATAACAAATAATCCAAACGGAGTTACAGATGAATCTCCTAATAACGATAGCAAGTCAAAATCGTACACAATAACATTAGCAGGGATGCCGGTTACATTTGATTTAGGTACGGATTGTTGGGGCTCCGAAACATCATGGCAAGTTCAGGATAATATTGGGAACCTGGTTGTTTCTGGTGGTCCCTATGCAGATAATACGGGTGGTGATTCATTCACTGAAATACTATGCCTTTCTGATGGATGCTATGATTTTGTTATTAACGATTCATACGGTGATGGCTTGAATGGAACTGCATTTGGTTGTGCTGTTGATGGAAACTATACACTAACTGACGATCAAAATAATGTGTTAGTTCAAATGACAGTTGCAGATTTCGACTACCAAGCTGTACATAATTTTTGTATAACAGGAGTGGGCTTAGTAGCAAGTTTTACTGCTAATAATACAACTATTTGTGAAGGTTCAACAATAGATTTTACAGATGCAACAGCATCAGGAACACCTACAAGTTGGAGTTGGGTTTTTAACGGTGGTACACCAGCAACTTCAACCGACCAAAACCCAACCGGTATTCAATATAACACTTCAGGGAACTATACTGTGGAATTGACAGTTTCTGATGGTGTAAATTCGAATACAATAACTACAACTTCTTATATTAATGTTGATCCTTCACCAAGCATATCTGTGTCACCAACAAATCCTGCTTGTGGTTTGGATAATGGAGAAATAACTGCTACAGCTACTGGTGGTGCGGGAACATTAAACTATTCATGGTCAAATGGAGGAACTGGCCAAACGGTTTCAGGTCTTGGAGTAGGAGCTTATACTGTTACCGTTTCGGATGCTAATGGATGTTCACAGTCTACGACTTCAACTTTAACGAATATTAATGGTCCAACAGCAACAGTATCATCTAATCAGACAATTTGTTCTGGAGATACGGTTACAATTGTCGCTGGAGGTGCCGGAACAGGAGGTTCTTATAATTGGGATCAGGCTTTGGGGGCTGGAGATTCTCATAATGTATTTCCAAATATAACCACGGTATATACAGCAGTAGTTACCGATAATAATGGATGTAGTGCTTCTATTTCAACAACAATTACTGTTGAATCCACACCAAACCTGATATTCTTACCAGCATCTCCCGATGTTTGCGAAGGTGATAGTGTGACAATAAATGTTTCAGGTGCGCAAAGTTATTCATGGAATACTGGAGAAAGTACAAGTTCAATTATTGTAGCTCCAACTGCGCAAACAGCTTACATAGTTACGGGGCAAGACGGAAATTGCAGTAGTTTATCCACAATTACTGTATCTGTATCTCCAAACCCAGTGGTTGTTGCTGGAGCAAGTAGTTTTACTGTTGTCACGGGAGAAAATATCAATTTTACAAACTCTGGATCCAATGGTTCTAGTTATAGTTGGGATTTTGGTGATGGAGGAAATTCTACCATGGACTCACCTTCATATAGTTATGCTAATGTTGGAAGTTATACTGTAGTACTATATTCGAACTTAGGTAATTGTTCAGGATCTGATACAATTGTTATAAATGTAGATGTTAACAGTGTTTTTTCACTTGAATCATCTAATGGGTTTTCAATTTACCCAAATCCAGTTACTTCAGAGTTGAAAGTGGATTCAAAAGATAAATTCGAAACATTACAATATGCTATTATTGATGCGCAAGGTAAGATTGTATTGTCTGGAATTTATGAATATAATTCGACTATAGATGTTTCTACTTTGGCAAAAGGGGTATATGTAATTCAGTTTGATAATAGGTCAAAAGGATACTTACAATTTGTTAAACACTAGTTAAGTGTAAAGTAGTTGTAAAAGGTTACAAATAAAACATCAATTATTTAATTGACTTAAATCATATGCATTTGCTCTGTTTTGTTCGAAATTAGCCTAAAAAAAAGTTATGGAACAAAGTAGTATTGAAACCTTAAAAAAGATAGCCTATATCACTGTGGGTGTTTTAACTCCTGAAAATGGAACTTTCTCTGAAATGGTCAATGAGTGGATTGATAAAGGGAAAATGACTGAAAAGGAAGGCGAAAAGTTCGTAAAAGATATTTACGAAAAAGCTGGAACAATTAAAGAGGATATTGAGAAATCTATTAAAGAACATTCGGCAGATGTCTTCGAAAAGCTTAATATTGCATCACTTGAGAAAATAAATGAGCTTGAAGCAAGAATTGAAGCTCTTGAAAAGAAAAAGTAAGAATCCTTAAATGGGAATGTTTCGATTTTTAATAAGACAATTTAAGCACTTTGGAAGGTATAATAAAATTCTAAGGGTATTGTTTAGGTATGGCTTTGATGATTACGCTTCCCATTTTAAAGAAAAAAAGGGTTTTTCGTTTGCAAAACTTTTTGTCTCTAAAAAGAGGGTGAAAAGAGCCAATCTATTCTCTAAATGGGAGAGAATGCGTATGGTGTGCGAAGAATTAGGACCTACCTTTGTTAAGTTTGGTCAAGTTCTTAGTAGTCGAAGAGACTTGTTACCAGATGAATTAATTGTGGAGCTAACTAAGTTACAGGATTCTGTACCTCCATTTTCAGGCAAACAAGCTAAAAAAATTCTTGATAGTGAATTTAACGCCTTTAATTCCAAAGAAATTGAATATTTCAATATTGAGCCATTTGCTTCTGCATCGATGGCTCAGGTGCATAGAGGTAGGTTAAAAGATGGAAACGAAGTCGTTTTTAAGATTCAAAGACCGAACATACGCGAAACCATTGAGGAAGATATTCAGATAATGCGAGATGTCGCTAAGATTTTGAGTGAAAGAATGCCATCTATAAAGCATTTTGATCCTGAAGGTCTAGTAGAGCAATTCGCCAATAGTATTCAATATGAAATGGATTTTATACATGAGTCCATTAATTTGAAAAGGTTTGAATATAACTTTCGAAATGATTCAAAAATCCATTCACCTAAAGTTTTTGATACATACACTTCTACAAAGGTGTTGACAATGGAATTCATTCAAGGTGAGAAACCTGTTAAGAGTAGTGGAATTGATTTAAAAGAAGCTTCAAAACTAATAGCAGATTCATTTTTCCGACAGGTTTTTGAGCATGGTTTTTTTCATGCAGACCCACACGCAGGTAACATAATTGTAAATTCGAAAGGTGAGATTTATTTCATTGATTTTGGGATGATGGGAACTATCCTCAAAAAGGATATGGAGTATGTGGGGAATATGCTTTTAGCTATAGAAAAACAAGATGTTAAATCTTTAATGTCTGCCATTTCCTACCTGACAAATGTAATCGTATTTGAAAATCGAAAAGGGCTTGAGTATGATTTATTAGAGTATATAAATAAGTATGCGTACACGGAAGATTTTCATTTGAAGGTGAGTAGTATGCTAACTGATTTAATAGATATTATTAGCGTTTATAATTTGAATATACCCTCTCACTTCTTTTTACTCACAAGAGCAATGTTTTCTATTGAAGGTTTAATACGAGATATTAATCCTGAAATTGTATTATTGGATGAAATTAAACCAATTGTTCAAAAACAAATGCTGGAACAAAGAAACCCTGTTGCTACAGGAGAGAAGATTATAAACTCTATGTATGAATTGGGAAATTATATGGAGGAATTTCCATCAGACTTGAGACAAACGATGAAGTTGATACGTAGAGGGAAGTTAAAGGTTAATTTACAGCATGAAGGTATGGATCCCTCGGTGAAAGCTTTATTGAAAGTAGGAAAGAGGCTTATCAATACAATGATTGTTTCTGCGATATTTTTAATATCGTCTGTTTTTGTTTTAGCAGATACAGAACCAAAATGGAAAGGAGTTCCCGTTTATACTTTTATAACAATTGGGATTGGGATTATTCTGTGGATAATATTGACGATTAAATCAAATAGTCAAGAGAACGATGAGTAACCTATTGTTGACCTTCTTCAACAAAAAGAAAAATAACTTCATTTTCCTTTTTCATTCTATAAGTTTCTCTGGCAAATTTTTCTAACTCTTCAGGATTTGTAGTCAGTTCATTTATTTTAACTTTTATTTCCTCAATTTCAATTCTTTTTAAATCATTTGCTTCTTGCAATGAACTAAGTTTATTTAAAGATTTAATTTGACGGTAAATATTGGTGTCTTCAAATACAATTAAGACTACGAGTAATATAAATGTAGATAAGAAGTATTTGTTCTTTATTAACTGAATTGACCTTTTCATAGCTAATGCTAAATTAGCGGGTTTATTATCCAGATATATTTGCTGAATCAATTATTGTAAACAATAACTTGTGAGTTTGTTGTAAATTTTACCTTTACACTAGGTATTAAAAAATGAAATCGTTTTTCAAAACATATTTATTAGAAATGCTCTTGATTTGGGGAGCATTAGGAGGATACTATTTATTTCCATTTGGGGAATATGTTTATTCAATGGAAAATGGACTTCATTTCGAAGAGAATTTTTCGGTTGAAATTCTATTTTATCTAGCTACTTTTTACTCTTTGATTTCCATATTTATAATGATAGGGAAGGTAAATAAAGGAGAAGAATCAAAGTTTCTTTATCTATTGAAAAATATAGGTAAAATAAAAGGTGATTCAAAAGCGAAAAACATTCTTCTTTTCTTCGGTGTAAAGTTGTTCTTTATTCCATTAATGATTCCTTGGACTGTGGAATTTGCCATATACATTTATTATATGGTTGTTGGTAATGATGTAGTATATGCAACTTGGATAGAATATTTCAATAATTATCTTTTCTTACTGCTAACTTATATTTTAGGGTTTATAGCTTTATTGTATTACAGTTTTGGGTATTTAATAGAGTCTAATGCTTTGGATAGTAAAGTTAAATCAGTAGAACCAACAGTTTTCGGATGGATAGTTACGTTAATCTGTTATCCTTTGTTTTTAACTTTTGTTACCAGAATAATTCCATTTTACACAGATGATATGGCATTTTTTAAGAACCAAGAAATTACTTTTATTGTGAGGGTTTGTTTGTTGTTAGTTATGTCTTTTAAAATCTGGTCTATAGCTACATTAGGAGCAAAATGTTCCAATTTAACCAATCGAGGAATTGTTACAAAAGGACCCTATAAATGGGTAAGACATCCACACTATTTAGCTAAGCTAGTTGTATGGTGGGTTACATTAATACCAGCATTGGCATTGTTTGATTATTGGATTATTGGGACGATGATTTTTTGGACAGTTGTATATGTACTAAGGGCTTTAACAGAAGAAAATCATTTGAAGTCGGATAAGAATTATGTAGCCTATTGTGATCAGGTTAAATGGCGTTTTATTCCATTTGTTTTTTAGGAGTGAAAACCGTTTTAAATTTGGATTTAAAGAATAGAGCTGTTTTATTCTTAACATTCCTCACCTCCGTATTGATATAATACTTATTTTAAGCATCTAAAATGTAAAAAAATGAGTATAGAAACAACTACACACAATTTTTCCGATATAGAAATCGCTCAAAAAGCGGAAATGCAACACATTAGAGATATCGCTGCTAATCTAGGTATTTCGGAAGATGATTTAGAGCTATATGGGAAGTATAAAGCAAAACTTCCATTGAACCTTATAAATGAAACCAATATTGCAAAAAACAATTTAATTCTTGTTACTGCGCTAACTCCAACACCTGCAGGAGAAGGAAAGACGACGACATCTATTGGGTTAACGGAAGGGTTAAACAAACTAGGAAAGAAAACTACCGTTGTATTACGTGAGCCTTCATTAGGACCCGTTTTTGGAATTAAAGGTGGAGCTGCAGGCGGTGGTTTTGCCCAAGTAGTGCCAATGGAAGATATCAACCTTCATTTTACGGGTGATTTTTCTGCTATTGAAAAGGCCAATAATTTACTATCTGCTTTAATAGATAATAACATTCAAAGTAAAACAAGAAATTTAAATATTGATCCTAGAACAATTGTTTGGAAGCGTGTAATGGATATGAATGATCGTTCATTAAGAGATATAACCATTGGATTAGGAGGTACAGCTAACGGTATTCCACGTCAAGATGGTTTTAATATTACCCCTGCTTCAGAGGTGATGGCAATACTTTGTATGGCGGAAAACTTTGCGGATTTAAAAAATAGATTGGGTAATATTTTTGTCGGATTTACTTTTGATAAGAAACCAATTTATGCACGTGATTTGAAAGCAGAGAATGCGATGGCTATTTTATTGAAAGATGCAGTTAAGCCTAATTTGGTTCAAACTTTAGAAGGAAACCCTGCAATTATTCACGGAGGACCCTTTGCAAATATCGCGCAAGGAACAAATACAATATTAGCTACAAAAATGGGATTATCCTTATCAGATTATGTTGTTACAGAAGCTGGGTTTGGAGCTGATTTAGGAGCTGAAAAGTTTTTAGATATCAAATGTGTTTCTGGAGGTTTGAAACCAAAAGCTTTAGTCTTAGTTGCTACAATTAGAGCATTAAGACATCACGGAGGTGCTTTGAAAGAAGAATACAATACAGCAAATGTGGATAGAGTTTCTGCTGGATTTGCAAATCTTGAAAAGCACATAGAAAATTGTAAGAAGTTTGGATTGAACCCTGTGGTTGCAATAAACGCATTCCCAACAGATTCTCAAGCTGAAGTAGATGTAATAAAAGAGAAGTGTAGTGCAATGGGCGTTGAAGCTATTGTTGCTAATGGATGGGCAATGGGAGGAAATGGAATGATGGAGTTAGCAGAAGCGGTTGTTAAAGAAGTGGAATCTGGAAATAATGACTTCAAACCACTTTATGATTGGAAACTTCCAATTAGAGAAAAAATAGATATTATCGCTAGAGAAATTTACGGTTCAGATGGTGTGGAGTATAGTAAAAAAGCAATTACAGACTTGAGAAGAATTGATGAATTAGGATTGAATGAATTGCCAATTTGTATGGCTAAAACACAAAAGTCTCTTTCTGATAATGATAAGTTATATGCAAGACCAACTGGTTTTACAGTTAACGTCCGAGAGTTTGAATATGCAGCTGGAGCTGGGTTTATAATTCCTATTTTAGGAAAGATGATGCGTATGCCTGGATTACCAGCCACTCCTGCTTCTGAGGGTATGGACATCGATAATGATGGTGTAATATCAGGTTTATCTTAAACAACAATTTCACATGGCAACGCTTGATTATCAATCTTTAAAGTTTGTTGGTTCCTCTTCTGAAAGTAAATTAGATACACTTACAGTTGAAGAGGCGCTACAGGTTCGAGTAAATGGAAAACCACTTACAGTGACTATGCGTTCCCCAGGAAATGATATCGAATTGGTTCGGGGACTTTTGCATTCTGAAGATATTTTTGATTCCGTTGAGGAGGATATTGAAATAATTGTCAAAAGTGAAAGTAAACAAGGGATAATTACCTCTGTAAATGTTAAAGTTCCTGAAAGTGAGTTAGGAGATGGCTATAAAAATAGCCGTAGTTTTTTATCTGTATCCTCATGTGGAATTTGTGGTCAAACCGAATTGCAGGAAGTTAAAGGAGAATTAGATAAAAAAGGAAGTTTTGATCCTTCCTGCCTTGAAGAGATGTTTAACCAAATGAATCACAAACAAAACACATTTAGAAAATCTGGTGGTTCCCATGCAGCAGCAGCATTTAACGAAAAAGGAGAGTTAATGTGTGTTATGGAAGACATTGGAAGACATAATGCAGTAGATAAAGTAATAGGAGCTTTAATTCTAAAAAAACAATTGGCAAAAGCAGTTGTTATAACTGTTAGCGGACGAGTTTCTTATGAAATTGTAATGAAAGCGTTTAGGGCAAAAATCCCTGTTTTAGCTGCAGTATCTGCACCATCATCTTTAGCTGTAGATTATGCAAAAGAATTGGGAGTAACATTATTTGGGTTTTGTAGGGAAAGTAACGCAACTTGTTACTCTAATACACAAAGAATTATAGACAATAGCCAAACAAGGCAAATAGGATAATTGAAAAAGTATGTCAAAAAATTTAAGCGAATTATCAGGGAAGAAAGGAATAGAAGAAAACTTATTCGATAAGTTAGGTAAGCTTTCAGCCAGTGAAGGAACTCCTGATAAAAAAGAATTGCAAAAATTAGCAGATAAATTTTTAGTGGGAAGTGCCAATACCTACGGAACAGCTACTTTTTATGATTTCATGAAACCAGAGAACAAAGGAAAAAAGGCCTATGTCTGTAACGGAACAGCTTGTGTATGTTCAGGAAAACAAGAACAAGTTAAAACTGAGTTGAAAAAGCATTTGGCTGAGGATGAAATTGGACACATGACTTGCTTGGGACGTTGCCATGAAAATGGTGCATTTAATTTTAATGGAGAAAATTATTCAGCAAAAAGCGGAGAAGAAATAGCAGGTATTCTTTCTGGTTCTGAAAATAAAGCAAATCAAGATGATTATATTGTAAAAGCTACTAAAGAGGTCTTGACTTCTGGGTATGATGGTTTTGAATTACATTATACTGTTTTGAAATCTGCATTAAAAAGAGATTCCTTTGAGATTTTAGAGGAAATAAAAAAATCAAATGTAAGAGGTAGAGGAGGAGCAGGCTTTCCAATGGGATTTAAACTAGAGTCATGCAGGAATGAAGATAATGACACTAAATTTATTATATGTAATGCTGATGAAGGAGATCCAGGAGCTTATTCTGATAGGTACTTATTAGAGCAACGCCCTCATTCAGTTTTGTTTGGAATGATGATGGCTGGATATGCAACTCACGCCAATTGGGGTGTTTTATATATCCGAGCAGAATATCCAGAGTCTGTTGGGATTGTACAAAGCGCCATTGATGAACTAAGAGAAAATAATTTACTGGGAGAAAACATTGAGGGAAGTGGATTCAATTTTGATTTTAAAATTATCAAAGCACAAGGAGCTTATATTTGTGGAGAAGAGACAGCTTTGATAAACTCTATAGAAGGCCAAAGACCAGAAGTTAGAACGCGCCCTCCGTATCCAACTCAACAAGGATTATTTAATAAGCCAACAATTGTCAATAATGTAGAAACACTTGCAGCTGTTTATTCAATAATAAAAGATGGCGGAGATAAATACAAAGCTTTAGGTACCGAAAAATCAAGTGGTACCAAGTTGGTTTGTCTAGATAGTTTTTTCAATAACCCTGGGATCTATGAAGTAGAGATGGGAACTCCTTTAACAGCAGTTGTAAATGATTTAGGAGGAGGTTTTAAAGAACCAGTAAAAGCGATGCAAATTGGAGGCCCATTAGGAGGACTAGTTCCTGTTGGAAAAATAGCTGACCTAAATTTAGATTTTGAATCTTTTTCACAGAATGGTTTTTTATTGGGACATGCATCAATAGTTTGTGTTCCTGAATCATTTCCAATGATTGAGTTTTTGGAACACTTATTTGATTTTGCTGCTTATGAAAGTTGTGGTAAATGTTTTCCTTGTCGTTTAGGGACAAAAAGAGGGCATGAAATGCTAAAGAAAGCAAATGAAGGTGGGGACAAAATTAGTAAGGAGCTTTTTGAAGATTTGTTAAATACATTACAAGAAGGATCTCTTTGTGCACACGGAGGAGGAATTCCTCTACCAGTTAAAAATGCTATGCAATATTTTGAAGGAGAGTTAACCAATTATTTTACAAAGTAACATGCCTTTGTTTAGCCCTGATACATCTAGTTTTTTATCCTATTTTGATAGTGGTGATTGGATAGAAGCTAAAAGTGATTTGTTTGGATTAGAACTTATTGATTCATTAGTCGAACAGCTTGATGGATTTTACGTTAGAGAAAATAATTTTTATTTATCTGATTTAGTAAGTTAAAATGGGATTGTTCAAACCTGACATATCATCATTTACAAATTACTATGACAAAGGTAGATTCCTTTTAGCGTGGAGAATTTCTTTGTCATTTACTATCATATTCTTGATCCTTTCAATTCTATATGGTTTGGAAGATGCACAAGCTGTGCTTCCTGTGTCACTAACATTATTGGTAACCATATCATCTTTGGTTTATTTAAAAATAACAAAAAACTTTAAGCCATTGTTTTGGGTCTATGCAATAAGTGGTACGATACTGACCAATTTTGCAATAAACTATGTGTTGGAATTCACTCACTATGTTGATTTTATGTGGATTACTGCTTGTATTTTACTTTCATTTATAGGTTTAGGAACTAGATATGGGATATTATTTATCATAATCAATAGTATTGGAATTGCTTACTTTTTTTGGTTTACCTTAAATACACATATAGAAACTCTTCAGCCGAAAACAAATCTCGAATTAACAGGTGATTTTATAGAAGTATTATTTGCGTTTTTTGTTATTGCCTATTTGTTGACGCAGTTTGTTCATTTTCAACAATATTCAGAAAGTGAATTGAAAAAATTGAATAAAGACTTAGAAGAGCAGAATAAGTTAATCTTGTCAAAGAATTCTGAGAACGAAACGTTGTTGAAAGAGATTCATCATCGGGTAAAAAATAATTTACAAATCATAATTAGCCTTTTGCGTATGCAAAGTGGTGATATGAAATCTGAGGAAAGTAAAAAACATTTTTCAGAAGCCATCAATAGAATAATGGCAATGTCATTAATTCACCAAAAATTGTATGGGGAAAAAGAATTATCAAAAATTGATTTGAAATCTTATATCGAAGAATTGGTTAATGATATTATTGGAGTTTCTCTAGGTAAAGATAACGTCTCACTGATTGTGAAAACGAAGGTCAATAAATTAAGTTTAGATACAATTGTTCCACTAGGGTTACTTATCAATGAGTTGGTTTCTAATTCACTGAAGCATGCTTTTAATAATGAGGATGGAGAAATAACAGTTGAAATAAATCAATTTGAAGAAAATTTTGAATTCGATTATTGGGATAATGGAACATGGAAAGAACCAACAACAAACGAAGTAAGCTTTGGTGTTGAATTAATAGATATTTTAACGGATCAGATGAATGGTAGTAAATTATTGAATACTACTGATGGGACACATTATACGTTTAAATTAACGAACCTTTAATTATGAAAAATACTGCTTTTATAGATAATGTAGAACACGAATTTAATAGTGGAGAAACAATATTAAATTTTGTAAAAAGAATTGAAGGTGAAAAGATTATTCCAACACTTTGTGATGCGCCTAATTTGGAAGCATTTGGATCCTGTAGGGTTTGTAGTGTAGATGTAGCGTTAGAGAAAGACGGAAAGACAAAGACTATGGCTTCATGTCATACACCTGTTTCAAGTGGAATGTATGTGTATCCAAGTTCTGAGAGTATCCAAAAATTACGTAAAAACATTATTGAATTAGTATTAACAGATCATCCATTGGATTGTTTGACTTGTGAAGTAAATGGAAATTGTGAATTGCAAGATGTTGCTGCAGGTGTTGGAATTACAGAAGTACGTTATCCTGAAGGCGAAAATCATTTACATAGAGAAAAAGATATTTCACATCCATATATGCGATCTGAATTATCTAAATGTATTAACTGTTATCGTTGTGTTAGAGCATGCGATGAGGTTCAAGGGCAGTTTGTTTTAAACATGGCAGGAAGAGGATTTGATGCGCATATTATTAAAGGTGTTGATGAAAGCTTTATGGAATCAGATTGTGTTAGTTGCGGAGCTTGTGCTCAAGCTTGCCCCACTAATGCTATTTCTGATATATTCCAATCTAAATCAGTTCAATCAACTGAAAAAACAAGAACAATTTGCACTTATTGTGGTGTAGGTTGTAATTTGGAGGTAGCCACTAAAAATGGAAAAATACTTTCTATTCAGGCGCCGTATGATGCTGAAGTTAACCAAGGGCATACATGCCTGAAAGGTCGTTATGCGTTTAAATTTTATGATCATCCAGAAAGGTTGGATTCTCCAATGATAAAGCGAAATGGAGAATTCGAAAAAGTAAGTTGGGAAGAGGTTTATGATCATATTACGGGAAATTTAACCAAGTTTAAAAATGAAAATGGTCCAGACTCTATAGCTGGTATATCTTCTTCTCGTTGTCCAAACGAAGAGAATTATTTGATGCAAAAGTTCTTTAGAGCCGTTGTTCAAACAAATAATATTGATGGATGTGCAAGAGTTTGCCACTCACCAACAGCATTGGGTATGCAGCGTACATTTGGTACAGGTGCTGCAACGAATTCTGTTGATGATTTAAAAGACACCAACTGTATTATGGTGATTGGAGCAAATCCAACTGCTGGGCATCCTGTTACTGGGGCTAAATTGAAGCAATTTTCGATGAAGCAGGAAAATGTTACCATAGTAATAGATCCTCGAAAAACTGAAATGGCAAAATATGCCGATCATCATTTGGCTTTACGTCCAGGAACGAATGTAGCTGTGCTAAATATGATGATGTATTATATCATTACAGAAGGATTGGCGGATGGTAAATTTATAGAGACAAGAACAGAAGGATTTGAAGATTTTAAAGCCGAATTAATGAATATTGATTTGGATAAATTAGAGTCTATATCTGGAGTTGACAGAAATGATGTAAAAGCAGCAGCGATTGCCTATGCTACTGCTCCAAATGCTATGAGTTTTCATGGGTTGGGAGTTACAGAACATAGCCAAGGAACATTTGCTGTAATGCAAATTGCTGATTTAGCTTTGTTAACTGGAAACATTGGTAGAAGAGGAGTTGGTGTAAATCCTTTACGTGGTCAGAATAATGTTCAAGGAAGTGCTGATATGGGAGTTCAGCCACATCAGGGAGCTGGGTATTTGGATTTAACGAATGATGATGTAAATAAAAAATACAATGAATTTTATGGAGTTACTGTTCCAAAGCATATTGGGCTAAAAATTCCTGAAATGTTCGATGCAGCATTAGATGGTAAGTTAAAAGCAATTTGGATAATAGGTGAGGATGTAGTACAAACCGATCCAAACACACAAAAGGTAATTAAAGCATTAGAAAATACGGAAATGGTAATCGTCCAAGAGTTATTTATGACGGAAACGGCTAAATACGCAGATGTTATATTGCCAGGAGCATCCTTTTTAGAGAAGTCAGGAACATTTACAAATGGAGAAAGGCGTGTTCAACGTGTTAATCAGGTTGTGGAACCAATTCCAGGCTGTAAGCCAGATGGTCAGATTATTATTGATGTAATGAATCGAATGGGATATAAACAAGATGATTATACTCCTGAAGGAATGTTGAATGAGATTTCTCAAATCGTACCTTTCTTTGCAGGAATTACTTGGGATAATTTGGGTAAAAACGGAAAACAATGGCCCGTAGCTATTGACGGTACGGATACACAAATTTTACATACTGAAGAATTCAAAAGAGGAAAAGGAAAATTTGAATACAATGGATTTAGAGAATCTGAAGAAATTTTACAAAATGGAAAAGACTATCCTTTTATTTTGACAACCAATAGAGACTTAGAGCATTATAACTGTGGAGCAATGACTCGTAGAACGGGAAATGTTGAAATTCACACTAAAGATGTATTGTGGATTCACCCTGAAGATGCAAAGAATAATGCAATTGCAGATGGCGATTCAGTTTGTCTAGAATCTCCTAGAGGTAAAGTAGATATAGAAGCGTGGATAACTGACGGGGTAAATCCGGGTGTATTAAGTACGACTTTCCATTTTCCAGAAATAATGGTGAATAATGTTACTTCGGATGTGCATGATTCTGAAGCAATGTGCCCAGAGTATAAAGTAGTGGCGGTGCGAATTAGAAAGAGTAAGGGGAAGTATAAACAAATGGATGAAGCATAACGTTGAAGTATTTTATCTACATATTATCTTTTTTTGTTGTAGGTGATTCATTTTATTCGCAAGAAATAGATTCATTAGTAAATGTTGCTGAACAATCTCAATATGATTCTACCAAAGCAAGAATGTTTTCTGAGATAAGCGAGTTTTGTGACATTCCCGATATACCGATGTTTTCCAAACTAGCAATTGATTTTGCTGATGCTGCTATTGAAAAAAACAAAAGCTCAGATCTCGTTGTTTTTAGTAAAGCTCAAGCATTTAATAATTTAGCATTTTATTATCATTTTGAGGCTAAGTATCAGAGGGCAATTGAAAACTATCAAACTAGCCTTGAGGTTTTTAGAAGTATTCCAGATTCCACGGGTATTGGACTGGCGTTAAATAATTTGGCTATGGTTTATAATGACCAAGGAAATACTGGAAAAGCGCTAGAGTGTTTAGATGAGGCCCAGTTGATTAGTTCTATTATTGACGATTACCATGTGCTTAACACGACCTATACGAATATGTCAACAATCAATACTTATTTAGGGAACTATGATATAGCAATTGATAATTCTTTTTTAGGGTTAAAACTTCAAGAGGAAAAAGGAGATAAGTTCGGAATGGGATTTTCTCTTAATAATTTGGCTTCTCTTCATTTTATGCAGAAAGATTATAAAAATGCAGAAAAATATATGCTGGAGTCTCTTAAGATAAGAATGGACCTTGGGAATGATAATGAAATTGGAGTTGCTTATGGAAATTTAGGAGTGATGTATTTGGATATAGGAAAAGATTCTCTAGGCATAGATTATTTATATAAGGCAAAGGAAACAAGAGAAAGAGTACAGGATAAGGATAAAATGGCAGAGATATATATTCAAATTGGAGTCTATTACTTAGAAAGGGATACTCCAGATAGTACAAAGCTGTATCTAACAAAAGCACTTGAATTAAGTAAAGAAATAAATGCACCAGAAATACAGTCCAGTGTGTCACAGCATTTAGGCAAACTATACCAAGTACTAGGGGAAATGGATAAAGCAATTTTTTATGGGGAAGAGTCCATAGCGCTATCCAAATCACTTGGCTTTCCAGAAAACATAAGAAACAGTGCTCTGACGTTAAGTTCCATATATGCTCAAAATGGTAATTACAAAGGTGCTTATGAGATGCATTTTCTTTATTTAAAAATGCGAGATAGCTTGGATAATGATAGCAATCAACACCAATTAATTCAACATGAAGTTAATGCAAAATATGAAAAAAAGAGGTTTGCCGATAGTTTAGATCATGCGGTGGAGAAACAATTTTCTGTTCTGGAGTTAGAAGCAGCAAATGCTGAAATTGAAAAAACAAATACTCGGAATTTTGCCTTAGGTGTTGGTGTATTTATGTTACTTGTTCTGGTAGGTATTGCATTATTTGCGTATAGAAATAAACGAAAGTCTGCAAATGAAATAACGTTGCAAAAAAGAGCAATTGAAAACCAAAAAATAGTTGTAGAAGAAAAGAATAAAGAGATAACTGATAGTATAAATTACGCTAAAAGAATACAAGGTGCGATTCTACCTTCAGCCGATACTTGGAAGTCAGCCCTTACAAGCAGTTTTGTTTTGTACAAGCCAAAAGATATCGTTGCAGGTGATTTTTATTGGATGGAGCAAAAGGATGATATGGTTTTATTTGCAGCTGCTGATTGCACTGGACATGGGGTGCCAGGAGCTATGGTAAGTGTGGTATGTAATAGTGCATTGAACAGGTCCGTTCGTGAATATGGAATTACAGAACCAGGTAAAATATTAGATAAAACGAGAGAGTTGGTTATTCAAGAATTTGAGAAGTCCGATGAAGATGTAAAGGATGGAATGGATATAGCATTATGTTGCTTAAAAGAACACGAGTTATTATATTCAGGAGCTAATAACCCACTGTGGATTATTCGAACCTCGCCTGACGGCGGGCAGGAAGGAGAGGTGATTGAAGTTAAATCAGACAAAGAACCAGTTGGTAAATTTGATCGGCAAACACCATATACAACTCATGCGGTTAACTTGTTAAAAGGAGATTCGATCTACATTTTTTCTGATGGATATATTGACCAATTTGGTGGTACAAAAGGAAAGAAATTCAAAGCAAGAGCATTTAAGGAATTACTTTTATCTATTCAAGAAAATACAATGGAAGAACAAAAGGTTGCTGTCAACTATGCCTTTGAAAGTTGGAGAGGTGATCTAGAGCAGATTGATGACGTATGTGTTATTGGTGTGAGGATATAATCCTCACTTTTATTTGATACGTCATCGAGAACGCTCCGCTTAGTTGATGATTTATGTGTTATTGGGGTTCGTTTCTAAAGTTTTCTTTTATTACCAACACTAATCTCGGAACCTTCTGCTAACATAACAGAAATTGGTTTTTCTCTGTTTAAAAAATCAAACTCACTTCCATAAGTTGCTCCGAAATCAATATCAATAACAGCATTTAGTACAGTGTAAATCTTCCAAGGAGGATGTTTGACTTCATATTCGTTGGTTTTGATTTCATTGATTTTTGTGTAGCCCCAATAGTGCTCTGTAATAAAATCTGCTTCACTATTTTCGTTAAAAGATAGGGGAGTGACATCTGCTTTTACAGAAACAGAATTCCATTTATCTTTTAATTTCCAGCTGTATTCTATATTTAAAGAATCTTTCTCAGACCATTTATGCTTCATAGGTAAGGTTTGGTAAGGTTCTTTGTAAATAGTTCTAGCCACAGCTGTGATGATAGGTTTAGGAACAATTTCTTTAATAAATCCAACACCTCTTTTAAGCTCTTTTCCGTCTTTGTGAGTTACATAATAACGAAGATTAACTTCTTCGAAATTAACATGTCCTGGTAGTTTGCATCCTTTTACTTTCGTGTTTAAAAATAGGAAGCCAACTAGGCTGACATAACATTTGCCTTCCCATAAATCCAGTTCTGTGTTGTTAGGAAGGTACTTTTTTAATATTTCAGGATCGATTGCATAGTTGACAAGAATCAACTTTCTCCATTCAGCTGTTAGGAAGGGCTTTTTCATAGGAATTTCCCTTTATAATCTTTGTTTAAAGGCAATTCACATTTTTTCCTTTTAAAAAGTTTATAGCGCATTTTAGCAATTACGTCATAAAAGAAATCTCTAATGAAACGTGGAAATACTCTAAGTCCATAAAAGAACTTTCCGAAGCCTCCTAAAAGATATAATATTTCAAAAACCGCATTTGATTTTACCTGAGGTTTTCCAGATGCCTCAATAAGAATTACCGAATCAATTTTATCATCTATATCATACATGTCTTTATAGTAAATTCCAGCCATAGACTGCAGTGAAGCAAATTTAAAAGCATCTTGTTTATCTCTTTTTAAAACGAATTTCACCCAAAAACTGCAAAATGTGCACTCACCATCAAAGAGTATGATATGTTTCTTATTTTTCATTTATTAGATTGTATAAAGCTTGTTCTACATTGTCGAATTTAAAATTAAAACCTGCATCAAGCAAACGTTTTGGATATACAAATCGACTTTTCAAAATTAATTCAGGTTCTGTTCTTAAAAAGAAAGTGCCTATTACCAACATCCATTTAGGAGTTGAAATACCGAATGGAGCACGAACAGTCTTTCTAAGTGCTTTCATGAAGCCCTTATTATCAATGGTTTCAGGAGAAGTGCAGTTTACAGCTCCTTCAAACTGTGTGTTTGTTTGTATGAAATCTATAACCTGTAATAAATCAGAGATATGAATCCAAGCAAATTTTTGCTTTCCGCTACCGTGTTTGCCTCCGAAACCTAACTTTGTTAATCGAGTTAATACAGGAAGGACTCCTTCTTTTTTTCCTAGAACTAAAGAAATACGTAATGCTACTTTCCTTGTAGATGGAGTAGAGGAGCTGTAAAATGCTTCTTCCCATGCCTTTGCAACATTCATGGAGAAGTCGTTGCCGATTTCTCCATTTTCTTCTGTCATCGCTTTATCCAGTGAGTAGCGATATATTGTTGCTGTACTTGAGTTAATCCATAGTTTTGGAGGGGTGCTGCATTGTGAAATCGCTTCTCCGATAACTTTTGTAGAATCAACTCTGAAGCTAATATTTCCTTTTTATTAGCTTCAGTGTATCTACAATCAACTGATTTACCTGTAAGATTTATAACTAGATCGGCTCCTTCTAATTCATTTGTCCATGAACCAAATGTTTTTGCGTCCCACTGGAGGTATTGAATTCCGTTTTTTGAATTCGATTTTCCACGCGTTAATACAATTACATTATACCCTTTATCTTTAAAGTGCTTGGAAATGTTTTTTCCGATGAAACCACTTCCTCCTGCTATGATTAACTTTTTCATACGATTGGTTTTAATCTAAACTTTGGTAAAATTCTATTTTCTTTTCGCTGGCTTTTGATTTCTTTCTTCCTCTGAAAAACATGAATAGATTTAAAAACAACATGATACCCAGATATATAGAAAAGCCACCAATTTTAACAGCAAGTCTTTCAATTAGTTCTTGTGAAGAATCAATTGGGTTGTAGCCATCGTATATTTTTAATATAAGTAATGCAAAACCTATGTTCATTAAGTAGAACCCAATTTCAAAGAGTTTGTTTGTTGCTAGAGCAATATCTTCCTTTTGATGGAATATATCTAACATAAATACCCTTGCATTTTTAAAAAGTGATTTCGCAACAAATAATGTTAAGAAAATAGCTATTGGTAAATAAATAGCATAACCGATTGTGAGCATTGAATTTTCCATAATAAATAGTTTAGTTAATATTAATTTGATGATTGTTTTTATAATAATTCCATAGTGCAATGGAAGCAATATTGATGTAATGCATAATAGTGAGTAATAAAATAATGTAAGCTGCCCTCAAGCTTACTTCTTCAATTAATTGATGTGTCGAAGCGATATGTATCCAGTTTTTTATAGATATAAAAGCATAGCCAATGTTGACTAAGTAATATCCTATTAGCAATAGGTTATTTAAGGGTTCAGCAAAACCTTTTTGAGGTAGAATCGATTTTATATAATGGATTCCATTTTTATGAAAACTCCTTCCTACAACAATTGTTATAAATACAGTAATCGGCAAGTAAATCATATATCCAATAGCATTTAACGTCATGTTTTGAACTTTTTATACTTTCAGTAAAAAATGAAAGTTGTTGTTAAAAAAATATTACTTCATTATTTTCATAAAAACTTTTAAAAACCAATTTCTTTCCGAAGTACTTATCTTTGTTAATGCTTTATCAGCAAATTCAGAAATGTCTTTTATATTTTTTATTTGATTGGTAAATACTTCAACTTCTTTTTCATTTTTATTGTTGGGTTTCACATGCTCTAATTGAGTCAGAACATTTATCATTGGTTCTAACTCTTGTCGCTGTCTTGCACGCATAACACGCTGTCCAACTTTCCAAATATCTTTCTCACCAGTAAAAAACTCTCTTCTTTCACCAACTTTAAATTCTTTGTAAAGCAAGCCCCAATCGATAAGGGTTCTAATGTTCATGTTTGCATTACCTCTAGATATTTGTAATGTTTCCATAACGTCTTCAGTTGATAAGGATTCATCTGAAATTAAAAAGAGAGCATGGATCTGCGCCATAGTTTTGTTGATGCCCCAATTAGAGCCTAAACTTCCCCATGATTGAATGAATTTTTCTTTTGCTTCTGCTAATTCCATGTTTCAAAAATAATAAACTTTCTGAACTTTCAAAAATAAATGAAAGTTTTATTTATTTTTATTTTTTGACTATGGCTATATCCTTAGTATAATAAACCATTTTGGTTAAAAAAAATGTTAGTAAATATGATTTGAATTAGTTAAGTGGCAGTAAAAAGGGTTACTTTTGCACTGTAAAAGCTAAATTTTAAGCTATGACATTAAAGACGGTAAGATTTAATACAAAGGATAAACCTGAGTTTTATAAGGAGTTGAGAAAGCGTGTAAATGGTTATTTTAAAGAGAATAATATCTCAAAATTTGCGAACGCTAGGATGAAATGGAAGACAGCTATTATTTTAGTGTCATATATTACACCATTGGTACTAATTTTATTAGGGTTGGTTCCTAATCCATACATTCAAATATTACTTTGGATTTTTATGGGGGTTGGAATGGCAGGTGTAGGATTAACGATTATGCACGATGCAAATCATGGTTCGTATTCTAAAAACCAAAAGGTAAATAAACTATTAGGCATGACTTTGAATTTTGCAGGGGGTTATGCTTTGAACTGGAAGATTCAACACAATGTTTTGCATCATACGTATACCAATATTTCAGATATGGACCAAGATATTGATACTGGTAAAATAATGCGTTTTTCACCAAGACAGCCTTATTTTAAATTCCAAAAATTTCAAATTATTTATGCATGGTTCTTTTACGGAATTATGACTTTTTACTGGGTTTTAGCAAAGGATTTTATTCAAATAGCTTCATTTAATAAAGATGAATTACTAAAAGCACAAGGAAAGACTTTAGGAATGGCATTACTAGAAATTATTGCTGTCAAAATAGTTTACTTATTTATTTTTGCTTTCTTGCCACTTTACTTTATGGATATTTCATTTGGTTTTTGGTTTTTATGCTTTTTTATTAAGCATTTTGTTGCAGGGTTAATTTTAGCTTTGGTGTTTCAGCCAGCACATGTTACGGAAGACACAGAGTTTCCTGAACCTGATGCTGAAGGGAGTTTAGAGAATAACTGGGCGATACATCAATTTAAAACAACAGCCAATTTTGCACCTAAAAATAAAGTGTTAGGTTGGTATATGGGAGGATTAAATTATCAAGTAGAGCATCATATGTTTCCTACAATTTGTCATATCCATTACCCAAATATTTCTAAAATTGTTAAAGCAACTTGCGAAGAGTACGGAGTACCTTATTATTCGCAAGATACGTTTGCAGATGCTGTAGTTAGCCATGTAAAATTATTAGCAAGATTAGGAAACGGAGAAGATGCTTCACCAGCCATAGCTAAATAAGTTCTGGGAACCATTGGGGCCTGATTTTGGTTTATGCTTGTAATAGCCGTTTCCTGCGGCTTTTTTACATTGTTCATCTGATTCTAGGTTAGCCCATGAATTGATTACACCTTCAAGAATAAATGCTCCAGGATAGAGTAGGTTAGTGGTGTGTACAAGAGGATAGCTATTAGTAGCTTTGTATCTGGATTTAAAATAATCTCCTGAAATACAGGCAATTGTTACAGCATCTCTTGCAATTCCATCAGCGCTCTTATCAAAAAAAACTGTTTCATCCATTAGACCATTGTGTCCATTAAAAGCTAATAGGTCCGCATTTCCGTAAATTCCAATTGTATCTATATCGATAACCAAAGAATCTTTTAAAACGCCGCTAAGAGAGTTAAAATGATCTTGTAGGCAATTGATCATTCTATCTCCACGATAGGCATCAGCAACGAGGTAAACTATTGCTCCATTTTTAAAATGCTTTTTGAAAACAACTCTTTCCAAAACATCTTTGTTTATGTCTAATTGGCTTGAAACTAACTTCCAATCTGAAAGCTCATTGAAAAAACGTTTCATTCCTTTGCTAGTAGCCCAGTATAAGTTTCTTTTTAAATCCATTCCGTTACCTAAACTAGGTGAAGTTGGTACAATCCCTTGGTTTTCATTGTCGCATAACGGGACTTTGACATGAATCACTAGAGGGATGTTGTTCTCAATTTTAGTTTTTAGTTTTTCAATGATTTGCTCTCGGTTATCTGTTGGTTCTAGTACAAGTACTTTTTGTTTTTCTACCATAACAGAATCAGTAGTTGGTAAAGAGCTTTCGGCTGTTACTATAGTGTTACCCGTGGTTTCTTGTTGACCACAAGCAGTAAAAAATAGCGGAATGAATAAGAATGCAGGGAAATATTTCATGACTTTTAGTTTATATAATGCAATTCAGCTGGATTAGGAACAACAAGTAAACAAAAAAGCCGATACGTTGAAGCATTAGTCTTTTATCCGATGGTAGTTATTTATTATTTAGCGACAAGTTTAATATTATTATTGGTTCTGCTAAATGATGGGTATATAAGTTTTGAGTTTAATAATTACGTTCGATAGTTTTCTATTTTTATTGATAAAAGAAGCTTATTTTATGGTATTAGACTTTTAATAATTTGAAATAATGAATTACTTCTGTGGTGGCTTCGAATCTATATTTGTCTCATTCAAATCAATAAAAGTCTACTAATATGAAGCAACTACTACTAATTTTATCATTATCATTATCGGTTTATACAACTGCACAGGTAAAAGTTCTTTTTTTAGGGAATAGTTTTACGTATGTATACGATGTTCCAGGAATGTTTGAAGAGTTGGCAAATGAAGCTGGTGTAAGTGTGTTTGTTGATTCGTATGCGGATCCAGGAATAGCTTTGGGAACTTGGACAGGTGCTAGCGGACATAATCTAATTCAAGGGTCTTTAAATAAGATAAATTCACAAGATTGGGATTTTGTTGTTGTGCAAGACAATTTAGGGATTTGGATAGGGAATGATCCTTATCAGCAAGGTTATGACGATGTAGTAGAGAACTTAGCGAACATTAAAAACAATAACAGTTGTACGGAGGTTATTTATTTCGCTGGTTGGTGTCCAGAAGGTGGTGCACAAACAGGAGATAGTGAGTCTGCTTGCGGAACAAGAGTTTACGACAATTTTGTAAATATTAATACCAATGGTGAGCTATTTGAAATTGTATCTCCAGTTGCAAAAGCATGGAATACATCGTTTTCACAACAACCAGGAGTAGATTTGTATTATTCTGACGATACACATGCATCAGTAAATGGAGCTTATTTAGCTGCGTCAACATTATTTGTATCGATTCTTAAAAAAGACCCAACTAATTTAACATGGTATCCAACAAATTGGTACGATGGAAGTTCTATGTCTTCTTCGGTTGCGTCAAACATGAGAACAATAGCATGGAATACAGTAACGGATAATACGCTTTACACAGAATCAAATTTAAGTGATCATACACCAGAGATTACAATTTCTGGATCAACATTAACATCATCTGGTTATTCTTCTTACCAATGGTACTTGGATGGAATCGCAATTTCTGGAGCTACGTCCCCATCAATAACGGGTACTACAAATGGTACGTATACAGTTGTTGGATTTGATGGTGCTTGTGATAATAGGTCGTTTGAAATTGAGTTTACTGGAGCTGTAACCGGTGGCGGAGGAACTGGAATTGATGAACTGATGAGCAAGCAAATGAAAGTTTATCCAAATCCAGTAAATGATGTGTTAAACGTTTCAACAGCGAATGAATTGGAATCGATCGTTATAGTTGGCATTGCCGGGAATATTGTATATAAAAATGAGGGTGTATTGTCCTCTTCGATTATCGTTTCTGTTAGCGGTTTAGCAAATGGTGTATACATACTTTTTGCAACCGATGTAAATGGGTTTTCTGCTAAAAGAAAATTCAACGTTGCTCATCGTTAATTAGTTAGTTCAATCAGGGTAGTAGCAGAAAAAAGAGTCGTCGATATCTTGATTTTAGTGATAAAGATGACGGCTCTTTTTTACTTTATTCTTTTAATTTATTGTTTACCCAGGCTTCGTAATTAAAATGTTCTAGGGCTTTCTTTTCTTTTGGAGCCAGTCTTATAAATACTAAGTCTGCTTTAAAAGCTTTGAATATTTCTACTGTTTCTTTTTTGTTTCCTGAGTTGATCAGTTTGGTGAACAGTTCAATTATCCTTGATTCAAATTCGTAGTAATTATCAATTTTCCGAATAGCTCTTTGGGTTGTAATTAAAATGTATTCAAGATGATTGAAATTCTTTAACTCATAGTGAATTATCATGTTTAGAATTTTGGCAGCAGATTGAATATCTGTCCTTACGCTAACTTTTAAGTCGAAGAAATCATTTAATAATCGAAGCGATTCTTTTAAACGATTATTATAGAAGTAAATACAACTACAGTCATAAAAGAATGCAGATTTGTATCCATCATCCAATTCGATTTTGTTCTGTTGAATTAGTTTTAAAAACTCTTCAGAATAGAGTAGTGCCTTTTTAACCTCGTAGGTTTTTATATAATAATTCGTTGCGTTTATATAGTAAGATCTAAGGCTCTTAGTTCTTACTGCTTTGTTTTTGCTATTTCTTGAAATAGAATTAAACAACGTTAGCGTTTTAACAAATTCTTTTTCGTTTTTTAGATACATGCATCCAGTTGCGTAATTGTTTATTACGTGAATCGTTTTAAAAGGATTTTCTTTTTCAAAAACGGGGTTTTCTTGTATTAGATGCAGGCAGGCTTCAGCGTTGTCAAAAAACATTTGGTAATTACCATAGTAGTAATGTATTAAGCCAACAGAAATGTAAGTGTTAATTTTGGATTCTAATGACGTTTCGTTTTCATTGACAAATTTTGTAGCAGCTTTAATTTCTGAGATTATCTCCTTTGTAATTTTATTTCTTGACTTTCCAGAATGTGAAATCGTTTTGTAGACATAATGATAAAATGGCTCGACCTTAGAAGAGTTTTCTATTTTTTGAATTGCTTTCTTTTTTAAATCAATAATATCAAAAATTTCATCTGAAATACCATTTTCAGAGAGTGATGCAAAGAGTAATTTTATCTTCCAATTGTATATTTCGAGGAGCTGTTCATATTTATGATGTGTATGTGCAAGTGATTCAACTTTTCTCAACCTTTTTATGGCTTGATTGGTTAATTCTTTTCCATAGAGAATTTCGATTGAAGTAAGTAAATTTCTGATTTTAAAAGAGATGTTTGCGTCTTGATGATGATGCACTAGACTTTTAATAATTAGATTGTATAAATAGTTTTTTTCTACCGGGAATGTTTTTGATGAAATCTCGTTTTTCAATTTTAGTTTCACAGTAGCTTCATCGTATGTCTTTTGCTTTAGTATAACTTCAAATAGCTTGTAGTAGTTGCTGTCGCCGGTAGAGTTGTGCCGCTGAGAGAAAAGCTTGAAGTATCTTTTTTCAGATTGAGTAAGTGAATTTATTAATTCAAATAAATTGTCTTTTGCCATTACTTGATTTTTAATAAAGATACAAAACAAATTTCCAATATCACTAATTATCAAACAAATTTGTTACAGACTCAACCGGAATAAAAAAACACTTTGATATGGCTACTAAAAGAAACTTATTATTTGTATTTATTTTATCCTTCTTTTTCCTTCAAGAAGGTTTTTCTCAAAATTTAAATCGTGTAGAAAAAGCAACTGAGGCCGAAAAAATTCTGAATCAGTATTTCTCTTCAAGACCCTATGCAAATTTGATAAGAACTGAGTACCGATCTGGAATTATGCAGTTTAATCTGAAAAATTATTCCAAAATAAGAACCGTAAGGAGTCAAATAGTTGAAGCTTATATGAAAGATGCTTTTAGTTTTGATACAATCAATTTATATATCCACAATCTAATCCTACAAGAAAAGTCGAAGAAAATAGAGGAAGAAGTAATTCTTACAAAATCTAACAAAGTAAATCCAACGGTAAAGGTTCCAAATGGACCTTGCGTCAATATGGATTTTGAAAACTGTAATTTTAATGGGTGGGAATTATTCACTGGTTCAGTGGATGCAAATCCATTTGGTTATACCAACGTTACCGCTGCTGGTTCATGGGCTACCTATAATCCAGCTAATTCTGGAAGTGATTCTCATTATATTGTTAGTGGTGCTGGGACAGACCCGAGCGTTGGAATTCCAATGGTGAATCCAAATGGAGGTGGTTGTTCTGCTATTATTGGGGATTTAACAACTGCTGGATACGGTGCAGCAAGTATGACACAAACGTTTATGGTTGATGCAAACAACGCAAACTTTACCTATTACTACGCTGTTGTTTTGGAGGATCCTAATCACTCTGCCGGTGATCAGCCGTTTTTCAGAATACGGATGTACGATGATCAAGGAAATTCAGTTCAATGTGCAGAATACGATGTATATCCTGGGAATGGAGACCCTGCATGGCAAATAAACGGTGCAAACTTTATTGATTGGCAGACAGCATTTATTCCTCTTCAATCCTATATAGGTCAGAATGTAACGGTAGAGTTTGTCGTAGGAGATTGTAATCAAAGTGGACATTGGGGCTATGCTTATGTTGATGCAACATGTGAACCAATGGAAATTATGACTTCTGATACAGTTATTTGTGGAAATGCAATAACAATTACAGCACCGGCTGGAGCTTCCGATTACCAATGGTCAAATGGAATGTCGGGACAAACTATTCAGGTTTCACAAGCTGGTAATTATGAGGTTACAATGACAGCTGTGTCTGGTTGTGCTATTCAATTGGATATCGATATTTATGAATCATTAAGTATGCCTCAACCACTTTTTGAATCAGACACAGTTTGTATAGGTAACCCAACATCATTTATGGATCAAAGTACAAGTTTAAATGGTATATCTACATGGGCTTGGGATTTTGATAACAATGGTATTGTGGATGCAACTTCGAATAACGCTAGTTATACTTTTCCAAATGCAGGAACATTTACAGTTGGGTTAGTGGTAACAGATCAACAAGGTTGTTCAAATGATACAATAATAGATGTAATGATTGGTGAACAGCCAACAGCAGTATTTACAGCGTCAAGTGTTTGTCAAGGAACGGCGACAACGTTTACAGATCAATCAATAGCTAATTTTGGAACTATTACAGCTTGGAATTGGGATTTTCAAAGCGATGGGATTATCGATAATACAACTCAGAATCCAACCAATGGATACATCTCGGCCGGGTTATATAACGTTACCTTGCAGGTAGAAACAAGTGGATGTTTTTCTACGGTTACAGAGCAGGTTAACGTTAACCCAGTGCCTAACCCAAATTTTAACTGGAACCCGGTATGCTCAGGTAATCAAATGAGTTTTGCAGATGTTTCGAGTGTTGCTGGAGGGAATATTATTCAATGGCAATGGGATTTTGGAAGTAATGGTGCAACGAGTAATTTGCAAAACCCCCAATACATTTATGAGAATGCAGGGAACTATATGACACAACTAACGGTAACATCCGATAGTGGTTGTATTAGTAGTTTTTTAAACAATGTAACTGTTTATGAGCATCCAGTTGCCAATTTTATTTCTTCAGATGTATGTGAAGGACTTGCTATGTCGTTTGCTGATGTTTCTAGTACTACATTTGGTCAAATTAATTCTTGGTCGTGGGATATAGATGGAAATGGAACGATAGATTATGTCAACCAATTTCCAACGCACACCTATAGTACTGCTGGAACCTATAACCCAGTTTTAATTGTAGAAACAGACGAAGGATGTTCGGATACTATAAGTTTATCGGTTAATGTGAATCCATTACCTGAAATTGACTTTACATCTTCAGACCCTAATGGATGTGCAACCTGGTGTGTTGATTTTGTAAACAACACAACAATAACCAGTGGTGTTATCGAAAATTATTATTGGGATTTCGGAGATACGTATGCTTCCATAGATATAGACCCTTCACATTGTTTTGAAAATAATACGCAAGAGGCACTTAATTTTGATATTTCATTAATAGCTATTTCTGATCAAGGGTGTTCAGCAAGTTTCTCTTACCCCTTAATGGTGACTGTTTATCCAATTCCTGTTGCAGAATTTATATTTGGTCCAAGCCCTACTGATATTTACCACACAGAGGTTGGGTTTCAAGAAGAAACAGTCGGTTCAAGTTTTTATTCTTGGGATTTTGCAGGACTAGGATCTTCTACAACAGCAAATCCGAGTTTTACCTTTCCTAATGATGACGCAGGTGTATACGAAGTTTGTTTAAATGTTATAAACGAATGGGGGTGTACTGATGTTATTTGTCATGATGTGGTAGTTGAAGGAGAAATGTTGGTGTATGTTCCAAATGCATTTACACCTGATGGAGATGGAGTTAATGAAGGCTTTAGACCAGTTATTTCAGGACATGATCCAGATAGTTATAATTTCATGATTTTCGATCGATGGGGATTGTTGATTTATCAAACGGATAATGAGTATGCCTCATGGGATGGAAGGTATAGAAATAGTGAGGTAAGCCAAGACGCATATGTATGGAAATTAGTAGTTAAGGATCGGTATAAAGGAAAGCAGCAAGAGTTTGTAGGGCACGTGAGTGTTTTAAAGTAAATCAATAAGTGAAACCAATAAGCCCGCGATATCATTGCCGTGGGCTCTTTTATCTATATTAATTGTATATTACCGTCAGAATCCTACTATGTTAACGAGTAATTTGTATTCATATAAAGGGAGTATAAACGGTAAAATTGTTGATACTCTATTGGCTGATGTAAAAAGAATATTACTTTCTGAGATATCTGATAAACAAATGTTTCGAAAAGCGTATGGTGTTTGTGTTGAGTGTGTTGAGAATATGAATAGGCATGAAGAAATAATTTGTGCTGATTTTTCAGAAGATAATTCTCTAAGTATTAACAAGCAAAATGGTACGTTATTATTGACAACCCAAAATTGGGTAAACGAAGAAGTCAAAGATAAATTAGAGAAATCATTAGCTGAACTTAGATTAAGTAAACATGAGTGCATTAAACAATTACGGTTAGATCAATTAAAGCATGGTAAGTTTTCTGATAAAGGTGGTGCGAACATAGGTATGTTAGACGTTTTTTTAAACGCACATTCTATTTCGTACGAATTTGAAGAAAATAAAAAAGGGTTCTTTTATTATAAACTAAAAGCAGAACTTACTATTTAATTTATGGAAGACCTTAACATTGAATCGACAGAAAATACCCCAGGAATTAATTTTAATTACAAAGAAGGAGAACTAGTAATAACAGGTGATGCAAGACCAGAGAATGCACAGAAATTCTTTAAACCATTAATAAATTGGCTGGATGAATATTATAAATATTTGTTTTGGGTCAGTGATCAGGAAACGAGTATTACGCCAGTAAAATTTCATTTTAAATTGGAGTATTTTAATTCCACTTCAGCAAAACATTTATTGGATATTATTCTTAAAATTAAGGAAAGTAATAAAGAAAAAGAGTTGTATGAAGTTATTTGGTGGCACGATGAATTTGATGCAGATATTAAAGAGTCCGGTGAAGAATTTGCGGATTTAGCGGGAATGGATTTTACGTTTAACCAAAATGATTGATGAATAGAGGCTTTAGCATATTATTAATTTTTCTATTCTTTTTTATTAATTCAAAGAAATGTCATGCTCAAAATGAAATTGATAGTATAACAAGGCTCTTACAATTTGAATACCTAGAAGACGATACAAATCGTGTTTACTCTTTAATCGGGCTTTCCTATTATTTATGTTTCAATAACCCAGATTCCGCAATAATTGTAGCATATGAAGCGGTCAAAATTGCTGAAAAAACAAATAATTTAATTGGAGCTTCAAAGGCGTATACCAATATTGCTTACTCACAATTGAGGCTTGGTGAGCTGGATAAATCAATTGAAAATTATTTAAAAGCCTTGAAAGGCTTTGAAAAAATAGGAGACATTGATGAAATTCTAAATATAAAAGATGGAATTGGAGAAATTTATGAAAAACTAGGGGATATAGAAAAATCAACCTACTATTATATGGATGCATATCAGCAATCTATCAAAGAAAATAACACATTTTTTCAAGTAGTTGGACTTTTAAGGTTAAGTCAGTTAGCCAATCAAGATTTCCCAGATTCAGCTATTACCATGCTAAACGAAGGTCTTGTGATTTTAGACAAAGGCGATGATTTCCGAAAGGATTTAATGAAACAAAATATTTATCAATTAGTAGGAGAAACATATAAAAACAAGAAGGATTATAAGCGTGCTTTGGAAAATTTCCAAAAATCTTTTAAGTATGTAGAGAAAGATAATATTCAGTATGTGGCAACACTTTTAGGTTATATGTCAGATCTTTATATAAAAACCGAAGAATACGAAAAAGCTATAGAGTATGGGGATTCTGTGATTTTGTACGCCACTCAAATGAAGGATAAAATATTATTACAGTCAGGCTATTCTAACTTATCGGTAGCACATAGGTGTTTGGGCAATTTTGAAAAATCCTTGGAATATTATCAAGCGTTTATTACCTATAGAGACAGTACGACAAATCATGTTATAAAGAAAGAATTAAATGATCTTGAAGCTGCATATCAAGGCGAAAAGAAAGAGCAAGCAATAAAACTAAAAAATGCTCAGATATCGAATCAAAAAATTCAATTAAAAGCAGAGGCAGATAAAGGGAAGTTTCAAAGGTATATTATTGTTTTAGTTGTTGTGTTATTGATCTTAATGATTATTGGGTTTATTGTAAAACAAAGGGTAAATCAGAAGATTGAAAAGCAACATTCGGAGTTACAATACAAAACCATTCAGGTAACTGATAGTATTGATTACGCAAAACGGATTCAGCAAGGTATGTTCCCATCAAGGAATGAAGTCCTTTCACTTTTTCCAGAGATATGTATTTATCATAATCCAAAAGATATTGTTAGTGGTGATTTTTACTGGGTTTATGAAAAAGGAAATAAACGTTATTTTGCAGTGGTAGATTGTACAGGTCACGGTGTTCCAGGAGCTTTTATGACAATAATAGGTTTAGGGATATTGACGCGAATAATGGAGACAGGAATCGTTTCTAAACCAAATGAAATAATTGAGGAATTGAATAAACGACTTCGAAAGTTATTGCATGAAGGAAAAGCGTCTAAAGATGGTATGGATATCGGACTTGTTTGTATAGAAGGGAATAATGTAGAGTTTTCAGGGACACATATTTCTTGTTGTTTAAGTTCTAATAAAGCCATTAAAAAACTGAAAGGAGAAAGAGGTTTTATTGGAATGACGGAAGATTTAAAACTGAAAAATCAGATAGCGAATATAGAGGGTGTTGATATGATATATATGTTCACTGATGGCTACCCTGATCAAAAAGGTGGTATTCAAGGGAAAAAGTTTTATAGCTTGAAACTTGAGCAGCTATTAGAGAGAGTTAGCGAAGAAAATGTAAACGTTCAATATGATGTTTTGAAACGTACCTTTATTGAATGGAAGGGGCCTTTAAAACAAATAGATGACGTATTAGTAGTTGGAATAAAAGTTTAATTTCCATATAACCTAAAATATTTCGCAACCATTTCTTCTGCTAGTTTTTCTTTTACAAAGTAACTTTTTTGGTCTTCATGTTTTACGGATTTATTCGGTTCGAACCATTTCCAAATAAAACCGCCAGCAAACCAATCTTCCTTCCAAAAAGTTGAAAAAACTACTTGAAATGCATTTGCTTGACATGTCTCGCAATAATTATTAGATTTAACCTCTTTCCAAGGTTCCTTCGTCGTGTACATAGTGCTTCTATATCCAAATTCAGTAAACAATAAGGGTTTGTTGTATTTCTTGTTTAGAACTATGAATTCAGCTTTCCACTTAAGCCAATTTCGTTGTAGTTCCATTAAACTAGGATTTGCTCTGTCGGATAATGGAAAGTATGCATCAACACCGATATAGTCTATATCACCCCAGAAAGTACACTTTTTATAACTATCCCAGTTTGCTGCGTAAGTAATCTCACCAGTATATATTTTTCTGATGCTTTTTATCAATTGTTTCCAATATTCAGGATCATTTTCAATAGAAGAATACTGTTCTGTTCCAATACAAAGTAGTTTTACATTTTGCTCTTGCGCAATCTTAGCAAACGAAAGAATATATTTGGCGTAGTCTGTCTTCCAGGTTTTCCAAGCTGGGGCAGTTAGTTTCATTGTGCCAGTGAAGGAATGATCCGAAAGCCAAATATGAGGCTTCACCATAACTTTTATACCTTTTTCATTGGCCAATTGAATAGCTTGTATGGAGCCTTCTAAAGATTCTCCTTTCCACTGCCATTTAGGATTAAAGGTTATATGACCCGTTGTTACATTGCAAAATGCATATGGAATCCATGCTACCCAATTGGAATTTATTTTTATTAAATCATTAAAGCCAGTATCGGCAATTATTGTTCTTTCGGCAACAAAGTTAAAACCATTAATTTTTTGAGAGAAACCAATTATACTTGACGTAAATAGCAATAGTATGATGAGACCTACCTTCATATAACATAAATGTAAAACATTAATTTTAAACTGGTTAAAATCTTTATTCTGTATAAAGTACAATAAAAAGAATTGTACTTTCGCAGACATAAATGGTATTACTCTAGTTATCTATGATCAATAAGTCAGAAGAAATAGCAGAACAGAAACATTCTGATGTTGGTATACTAACACTTCGAAAAGACGGAATTATTACATTTCAGCCGCAAAAAGGCAAAACGGAGCATAATGTAGCCGCCATGAAAGTTGAATTTGACATTTTCGTTGATTGGGCTAAAGATGATTTGAAAGGTTTTCTATGTGACAATAGAAACTTGAAAAAATTTGAATCAGATGTCAAAGTTTATGCGCAAAATAACTTGCATAAATTTTCGGATAAACTTGCGTTAATCGTTCAATCTGGAATTTCATCCTTTTTAACTAATTTCTTTATTCATTTAAATAGACCAAAAATTCCTGTAAAAACATTTACAGATCCACAAAAAGCATTAGAATGGCTTAAAGAAGAGCAGTAGCCTAATTAAAATCATCGAATTGGGTAATGATTCTCATTGAAATATTCAGATTGATGTGATTACTTTGAGAAAAGTAAACATTCATTCTATGAAAACACCAAAAAACATTCTACTTCCAACTGATTTTTCTAACAATTCTGAGAATGCAATAGCTTATGCTGCTGATTTGGTTAAAAGAAATGAAGGTGAACTGTCAATACTCCATGTTTTTGATGTGCCCTTTATGGCTCCTAGCAGTGCTTTTACAACAAGAGAGAAAACAATGAAAAATACAGAAGATGATATGCGTTCAATCTCTAGGTCTAAATTAAACGATATATCAAGTAGTTCTTTGGTTTCCGATATTCCTAATTTGAGCCTTGTACGAAAAGGAGAGATAGAGGAAGAAATACTTGAGGTAATAAAAGAAGGTGATATCGATTTAATTGTAATGGGAACGAAAGGGCAAACAGCAGATCGCGGCTTATTTATGGGGAGTGTCGCAAAAGGGATAGTTCAGCATGCACCTTGCCCCGTTTTAGCAGTTCCTGATGAAGCTACTTTTAACGGTGTAACTAAGATAGTTTATGCTACCGACTTGCAACAAGACGAAACAATAACAATTAACTATTTAGTAGAATTTGCAAAGATTTATGACGCATCGCTAATAATCCTTCATATCGACCATGAAAATGAAGTCAAGGAATGGAGTATTGATTTATTGATGGATATGATTGATAAAACGAGTTACCCAAAAATTGCTTACAAAGAAATGGTACTGAATAATGTTACACAGGGAATAAATGAATATATCGAAGAACATAATCCTGATATATTAGCCATGACAACACATACCACAACATTGTATGATAAAATATTTCATAAGAGTATAACTAAACAACTCCTTATGCATACGCATATACCCTTGTTGGCTTTTAGCGATCGAAAACATGATGCTATATTTTTTGGCTAGAATATCTATTCTAACGAATAACAAGTTTTTTAGTCAAAATTATACCTTGCTTGTTTTGGAATAGAATGAAGTAAATGCCTGATTTTAATTCTTCACGACTGATAGTCACATTGTCATCTGTTGTATTGTATGTTTTAATTGTTTTTCCAAGATTGTCTATTAATTCAATATTGTAATTAATGGCATTTTTATTTTGAAATCGAATAATTGCCTCACTGTTCATTGGATTTGGATGAATAACAACATCTAGATTGTTGTTGTTTTTTGTAGGTGTACTCGCGAAATTATTTCGATATCTCATTACAATTTTATGAGAGTTAGTTGTTTTTCTATGATAGTATATAATTTGCTTGTCTACTGTTAATGTAGGAGCTTCTATTAAGTTTGCAATCACATCAGAAAAAAGTACTGTGGGAGTAGAGAAATTTCCAGTAGGAGAATTTCTAGTTGCAACGCAGATTTCAAACAGCGTACTTGCTGTAATTGTTCCGGCAAGATATCTAGTGTAATACAGTTCCAAATGATCACTAGTTATACATGGCGCATAAAAAATGTAGTTAGGATCGTTTATAGTTTGCATTATAGCGTTAGAGTTTGCAATCACATTAAATGTAGAGTCATTTAATTTTTGTGCAATTCCCATTTGCGTTTCACAAGGTCCAGCACAAGAAGAATTATCAAAACGCGCATTGTTGAAATATAACAATTGTCCATCGATGCTGATGCCATGGTCCATAACAAGCCACCTTGGAATGGATTTATTAAAGTCACCATACACTCGGCTAGAATCTGTAACATTACCAGAATTGTAAGTACCATGAAAAAGATTGTTCAATTCAGTAGGGTAGTTCCTTGTTGAAGTCCAATAGAAATTATTTAAAGAATCTAAATCTGGAACAGCATCTAGATATGGCTGAACAGTTTGATTAGTTCCATTTACCTCTCCAATAAAGTTAAAAGTAGAGTCGTTAACTCTTGTAGCGTAAAATAACTTGGTATCTATTCCGTCGTTAAGATTGTTGAAGAAAAGTGTATTGCCAGTGGGAGAAATGAATGGCTCCATAGCATCAAAGGTTAACCCATTAATTGTTACATCAATTTCAGCTTCAAAAACAGGTGTTTGACTCTTGGTTGTTAGTGATAGTAGTAGTGCTACTAAAAAGATGTTTAATCGAAAAATAATTTTCATAGTGAAAAGATAATACTATTAATAGCTATTGACAATTTACGTAATTTAAATGAATGCTTCATTATAAGCCTTATTTCAGCGCATTAGACCTTTTTAGACACAAAAAAGGAGGTTCAATGAACCTCCTTTTCGCAATAAAAATTTATTTTTCTATTTCAAGTTAACTCTACAGAACCAAATGTTTTTTCCTTTAGCATCATTACCGAAATAAACAACCTGATCTGTACCAGACTTTAACATTGGAAATTTTTTATTGGTAAAATACGTTTGCTTTTTTCCAACTTTCCCAAATGTCATAAAATTACCGACAGAATTATTACTTAAATCAATTTTTCCAATTGAAGGAAAAAAGTTCCCTACCGAAGATGTTTCCGTAATAAACCAAAATGCTCCATTGCTATTTTCTGTGATGGATTGCGGTGAAGCAAAGGAAATCTTAGCAGGTTTAATGTCAATTCCATATTGAGCTTTTAGCATTCCATTATCATCAAAATGGAATGCTAACACGTCTTTATAGATATTTCCTTTTTCGCTATTAGGCTGGAAGTTCTGTCCTGTAAGAATGATGTCGCCATTAGAAAAAGAAGTATAACCCGCTTTTTGGAATTTCTTACCTTTATACTCTGCTCCTTTAGTTTGAGATGGTGGAAAAGTGCCTTTTGCAGCTATATCTTCAAGTGTGTTTTCAGTTAGGTATTTAATTTTCCCATTTTCAACTTTCATTAATTGAACTGACTTCATTTTAGCAGATTGTGCTGCTAATTGGTGGTATTTGTCTTTTCCAAATGCAGCAGGTCCATAAACGAAAAAGTTTAGGCTTCCATCCGAGTTTTGTTCATAGATTAAGTCTTCTATTCTCCAGCCCGGAGAAGGTGAGTCAAATGATTCACGAGATTTTAATTCCATTTTTTCATTGAAATGAACAAACGTAAAGTTGCTCTTATTTGGATCCTTGTCATACTGTTTCCCAGGTATTTTAATAGGAGCAAAAACGACACAAGCACCATTTACACCTACAGCTTCGTTGTTTTCAAGGCTTACATTTGGTATTGCAGCACCAAACGCTATTTCTTGGGGATACTCAAATTTTAAAGGAATATCGCCAACTAAATTTAAATCCCAATCGAACTTAAGAACATGTAGATTGGTGAATTGCTCGTTTACATCCAAATCTTTACTTGTAAGTTTGCTTCTTACACCAGCTACAATATAAATATCTCCATTTATTTCATCTTCAAAATATTTCATTGCAAAATATTTTTTACCATCCTCTGTTCTTGGTTTAACTTTATCCAGGATTTCAACTGTTTTGTAATATCCTAAAAATAGCCAATCGTATTTATAAGTAATTCGTTTCTTTTTAAGTTTAAGAGGCATTGCAGGGTTCCAATTGAGCGTAATTGCATCAACTGAATACAATTCCCCATTGTAATTAAACCAAGAGTATTTTGCTTTTATTTTTTCAAATTCAATAATATCCTCTTCCACAGATTTAAAATTAAAATCATGGTCGAAAGTATAGATCTCAAATTTTGCTTTTTTAGCAGTTGATTTAGTTATATAATACAATTTGTAATCTCCATTACTTAGTTCTTCAACATTGGCAAGAGTCCCTCTTTTAGATTTACCTGTAATCGTGTAAGTATTTTCTTTGTCAATTGATTGTGCACTTGTGTTGGTTATGGATAACATTAACATTCCAATAAGTGCGAATAGTTTTATTTCTTTCATGTTTTTAATTTTTTGATAAAAGTAAAAACTATCATTTGAAATTTTGGAGAGGCAAATGCCTCATTTTGATACTAATTAGGTGTTGGAGTGAGACAATTCTTTGAAAAATAAAAAAGCCCAAACGTTTTATGTTTGAGCTTTTTTCGTGATCCATTGTTGGCAGTAGTTTATTTTCTAATTTGTTAAACTACATTCACTAGATGTAATAACACTGGTTCCTGATGCACCCATATTTGAACACCATTCACTTGCGTCAGTTCCATTCATCTTTTCAGTATCGCTTATAGTATATGGGGCTGGACCGCTACTAATTACTGATGTAAAAGTACAAGTACATGTGTATTCTTTTTTACAAGATGAAATAAACAGTATTAAAATAATAAAAAAAGTACTTTTCATAGTTGAGTAAGTTATTGTCAACTTATTATTCCTTAATTATTTTTACTATTTGTTGTTTACCTTCCGATACTACTTGTACAAAATAAAGACCACTTGGCATTTCAGAAATATCTAATTGTAACGAATTACCATTGATAATTTTTTCTAAAATTACTCTTCCTGTATAATCTAATACTTGCACTTGTCCATTTCCAGAAGCATTTAATTGAATCTTGAAAGTTCCTTTTGTAGGATTAGGATATACATTGAATCCAACTGCATCCGAAATAGGACTTACAGCTTCATCAGCACTAACTGAATGAGATTTTAATTTTCCTCTAAACCCACTAGTTGTACATGTAAATGGGTCACTACTATGATAGGTTATTGGCACACAATCATCTTGACATGAAAAGATTCCTCTTTTAATAACATAATATTTACCTTGTTCAAAAGTATACCCTGTAAAGTCTTCTTGGGTAGTAGTATTACCCCACCACATTGAAGGATTATTCAAACAACTTATATTATTTCCATTAATGTCTACTTCACAAATTTTCCACGTATAACACATATCTGGCCATGCTGGAAGATAGTCGAATGTAGCAACCACATCAAAAGTTGAACTTGAAGAAGAACAAGTAGCAGTGTATTCAAATTCTGGAGTGTATTGTAATCTTGGATCATACTGAACAATTGCACAATCGGAAGCAGAACAACCTGTGCTATTAGATGTAGAAGAAACACAGTAAGTTCCTTCCAAGTTTACGCTTGCACTGTATCCATTTCCAATTATAGTTCCAACAAGAGAAACTCCCGTCATTGAACCTCCATTGTATGTCCAATTATATGTATGTCCTTTTTTGGTTCCAGCGAATAGCACCACAGGAAATTCATCGTTTGCACATAAAGTAACATCATCAAAACTGGAAGATATGGACGGCAAACAATTAATATATATAACTTTTGTTTCCTCATTCCAAGAGACACAGTCATTAGAAACTGCTAATTTTACTCTATAATACTTATTACAATCAAGTGATAAGTTACTTGGAAAAGTATAGTTGCCGCTTGGGTTTCCAGTGTACCAACTATTCCATGAAAATCCACCAGGAACTGGATTGCCAGCTGCATCTGACTCTACAATTGCCCAGTAGTGGTTATCTGCTATACCTTGAGTTGTTGAGCCGTTAAAAGTTAAGAGGTCTCCATCGCAAAAACTAGTATTACCAGTTAGTGATGGAGTTAATTCATCTGCTGTAAGTGAGAAATCATCCATAAATAATGTTCCTCCTACATCCTGTCCATATTCATTTGTAATGCCTTTAGTTTCAATGTCAATTTTATCATACCCTATTGCTAATTCTGAAGGAGTCAAAGTAAATGTTGTTGATAGTAGTTGCCATGAACTACTACCATAAATAATTGGTGAAGAATAAATTAATTTTCTTGTACAGCTTCCAGATTTTACAAGATAAACTTCAACCTTAGCATTTTGTGACATATTTGTGTTAGCTGGAAAACATGGGCTACTCCATTCAATAGGCCAGCCATCAATAGTATGAACATAAAAATTAAGATCGTACGTTCCACAAGTATTCGATAATGGCAGTATACTACCTCTAATCGTTTCTCCAGTAGTATGGGTAGGTTGATTGTTCTGAATCCTGGTACTAGAAAGTCCTACATAACGGTTTCCTCCAACTCGTACTGGGATATTACTTGCCCATTTGCTAGTAGGTATGCCTATTTTACACGAGGTAGATCTAGAATCGAATAAATCTGGACTCTGTTCATAAAAATTACATTCAGTTGGTCGCCTAGTCCAATTAGTAGCAATATGGAGTAAGTCTTCTGCAACAGGAATATTTCCTAACTCAAAATCACTATTTAAGATTAAATTTTGCCCTACTACCCAATTTGATAAGAACAAACATGTTATTATCATTAAACTTTTCATTTTTTTCATTTTTATAGATTTTATATTTTTCAATACAAATCTACTTCTGTAATTAGGGTGTTTTGGCCCAGATGAGAATTTGGTAGCTGCTAATTAGAATTCGGTTCGTTGCCTTAAGAACTTACTGCGCTATTAGTTTCTTACTAGAAATACATTTACCCGTTTTATTATTAATCAAGCACGATAAAAATATACCTGTACCGATTTCATTTTTATGAATTTGGATATTATTCCCAGAGATATTATTAATACGTTTTACCTCTTTTCCTAGCATGTCGTATATTACTAGGTCATATTCTTTATTTAATTCATTTTCAAATAGTAGGGAAGTAGATTCACTAAATGGATTCGGGAAAGCTTTTACCTCAATTGACTCTGCTATAAAGTTATCGATAGAGGTAATTGCAGGAGGACACGGCTCAACAATCCAATTCGAAGCTCCACCACTTAATGTAAAGCTATGTAAAGTTCCATCTAGGGTATTTGTAGTATTATCTACTAATGTTGTTATCCCCGTATTATTTCCAGCAGCAACTCCTTGATTAAAATTGTAATAAGCAACCAAGCCTACCTCATTTCCAAGCAACTCATTATTCATGTTGGATTGAATTTCGTTGGCTGTACGAGCAATGTCCCAAATTCTTAACTCATCCATGTCACCATTGTAAAATTGAGATTGTAAAGGTGTACTGATAAGATCATCCCACTCTTGTCCCATACTATATAAATCGTTGGCAGATAGTATGTATGTTGTTGTATGTGTTCCCACAATTAATCCATCAATATAGATTGTTCCTATATTTCCACTTCTTACATATGCAATATGATGACATTGATTATCGCCAATGATGATATTGCTTACAAAGTCAGAATTAGTACCAAATGTATTTTCATCATAAATCATTAATCGTCCCTCTTGTGTATTAGCCCCACCTAATATTATTAAGAGCCCATTTGCATTATTGGTTATGGGGTTTATAGAAAACAAACTAGTTCGAATACTACTTGATTGGTTGTTCAAATCTGCCTTCATCCAGAACTCAATAGAAAATTCTGGAGTATTTGCTAATACAGGAGCAAGGATATCTAAATTAACGTAGTCGTCGATTCCATCGAAATTAAGGGCGTTTTCTTTCAGTTTTGATGTGTCTTTCTTTTGAGCAAATGCAGAAATTAACCATAATTGGAATAGTATGGCTAATGCTATTTTAATTCCGTTTTTCATAAAAATTATTAATATAATGTATATCTAATTTACTTTATTCTATTCGGGAAAAAGGGCCTATTGAGAATTCGGCGACTTTCAGTTAGAATTCGGACAAATAACCTTGACAGTAATACGTATTGGGCTGAAAATGAGCTATCAATTGGTGCTCAAACGAAGAAGTAGTTCTTCTTTCCTTCTTCGAGCAATTTCAAGTTGTACCCCATCATTCATTATAAGGTAGCCACCTTCTTCTTTTAAAAATCGAGCAACCTCATTAAGATTGACTAAATGAGACTGATGAATTCGGAAAAAAACATCTTCGGGCAATAGGTCTTCATACTTTTTTAAAGGCTTAGAAACGAGTATTTTATGACCAGATTTTAAATGAACTTCCGTATAGTTATTATCTGCCTGGCAACGAACAATTTCATTCACGTTAACAAACGTAATTCCGTCTCTTTCTGGAATGGCTATTTTTCGATCTTTTTCTTTTTTGGAATAGTTTTCTAATAAGGTTTTTATTATTCCACTTTCATCTGTCTCAGGCTTTAATTTACTTCTACCAATTGCAGATCTTATTTCTTCCAAATCAATAGGTTTAAGTACATACCCTATAGCACTATAATTAAATGCCTTTATTGCATATTTATCGTAAGCTGTAACAAAAATAACTTTGAAATTCAAGTTGTCTACACTCTCCAATACGCTAAAACCACTCCCGTCTGAAAGGTTTATGTCCATAAAGACTAAATCGGGTAAACAACGATTAATAGCTTCTATTCCAGACTCTTCTGTGTCAGCTTCATCAACAATTTGAATTTCTGGAAAATAAGAAGATAAAATGTTTTTAAGATTATTCCTTGAATGCTCTTCATCTTCTACTATTACAGTTCTTATCATACTGGATTTATTAGCTAAGAAATAAACTTTCCGCTTTTACGTTAAAGCGTAAAACAGAGTCGCAATTTAGCGATTTTTTCAAAAATACTTGTTATAGATAACGGGATATAAAGACCATTATTATTTTAACTTTGTAGTTATTAAAAGTGAAACCAAAATTGTTAAGTTTCCGAAAAATTAACCTTTAATGGAAAATAATAATCGATTATTTTTATTCTCTTTCCTACTTTGGTATTTACTTCATTGCTCTGTTGCATACACTCAAGAAAAGACGTTTTCATATATACACTATGGGTCAGAAGATGGATTACCAAGTTCCGAGGTTTATGAGGTATTGCAGGACAAAGATGGTTTCTTATGGTTTTGTACAGATGCCGGAGTTTCTAAATTTAACGGATACGAATTTGAGAATTTTAATACAAATGATGGGCTAACGGATAACACTGTTTTCCATTTGTATGAAGATTTTAAGGGAAGAATCTGGTTTTTAACTTTTAACAGCCAGTTGTGCTATTATGAAAATGATAGTATCTATCCATACAAATACAATAATCTTATTAAAAAAGTTATTTCAGACGGCTGGGTTCGAACAATTTCAATTGACTCAACTGAAACTTTGTTCTTTACAGGGAGAAGATATGGGTTTGGTTCCGTTTCAAAACAAGGAGAGCTTATTTCTCTTCCTTCAGTAAAAAATGATACAGGGAAAGTTTCCTTTTATAATTACCATAATGAACTACTTGTTTATGGCTTAAAAGGGGAGGGGGGGAGTCGAATTGATAGTTTTATAAGCCCACAAACAAACAAAATAATTAATTATGAGAACAGCTCTTTAGCTAGATTTAGTATTTATCAGAAATCAATAGCTAAGAATCAGTTTATTTTTAATGTTGGAGGAAAAACCTGTTATTATAACAAAGGGGAATTGAAAATTAAAAATACGAGAGATGGAGTCCATCAAGCCTTTGTTGACAACAAAAACCATTTATGGTTAGCATACAATAATAAAGGAATATTAATTTATAATAACCTAGATGATGCATTTAACGGATGCAAGCCTATCAACCATATTCTTCATGGAAAAAACGTGACTTCCATTTTTAAAGATTATGATAATGGTCTTTGGGTAGCTATTCAAAATAGTGGTGTATACTACTTCCCAAATATAAATATTGAAGTTTTTTCGATTAAAGAAGACGAGCGTACAAACCGTATCTCTACTATAAGTAGAGACAGTAGAAGTAATGTATATTTTGGGACTTTTGATAGGAAGATTTATAAAGTAAGTGATAGTTCAAATTTTTCTCTATTTAAAAAAGTCATCAACATTTATAAGCATTCTATTAGTAAAATCGATTTCAGCTTCGATAACAAAACAGGAAAACAAGTATTACATCCAGATAGATACCTAATTGGAGCTGATGGGATACATTGGTCAATTAAAGCTCGAGATTTGTGGGTAATCCGTGGTTCTGACACTCTTTTGTCATCTAAGGATTATCCTAAAAACACCAAGTTTAATACCGTTTTTGAAACTAGTAAAAATCAAATTTTTCTTGCCTCTTTAGACGGCTTATTTAAATATGAATCTGATCAGCTTGTTAAAGTTTCAAACGGACTTCCATTTTCATCCGTGAGAGTAGAAGATATAGACGAATTAAAAGATGGAACAATGCTGGTTGGTACTAAGGATAATGGGCTTTTTTTCTGGAAAAATGATTCTGTTTATAAGATTCAAAATGAAGCCGAACTAACAAGTGCAATTCTCAGAGACATTCATGTAGATCAAGATGAAAATATTTGGATCAGCACTCCTAGTGGAGTAAATAGATTGATAAAAGAGAGTAATGGGAATTATACTGTACAGAATATAACAGACATCCATGGTTTGCCAAGTACAGAAGTAAATGCTATAACTTCAACGGGAGATATTATCTGGGTAGCAACCAATAAAGGTGTAGCTAAATTCAATAAAAATAAAATTCAAGAAAACAACATTCCTCCAGTACTTTATATTAGTAACATCAATATCAATGAAAATAGTGTCGAATTGCAACCTTCATATGAACTTTCTTATAATAATAACTACCTAGAAATCGAATTCTATGCGCTGGCATATAGAGCAAGAGGAAATGTATTGTATCGTTACAAAATGGAAGGAATTGACGAAGGTTGGATCGAAAGTTTTTCAAGGAAGATTCGCTATCCATCTTTAAGCCATGGAAATTATACTTTTACTATTCAGGCAGCAAATGAAGATGGGAAATGGTCTCCAAATCAGAAAGTGCATTTCCATATAAACCCTCCGTTTTGGAAAACTTGGTGGTTCATTTCTTTGAACATAATTTTAATCCTGATCCTGCTTCTTTTTCTTTTTAGAATTAGAGAGATTCGAAAAAGTAAAAAAGCTGAACAAGAAAGGTTACTTGAGCAACAAAAATTGCTTGCTGCTAAATCAGAGCTAAAAGCTTTAAGAGCCCAAATGAATCCGCATTTTACATTTAATACGCTTAGTGCTATTCAATCCGCAGTGAACAATTCAGATGTAATAGGTGCTTCAAAGTATATTGTAGATTTTGCCAAACTCATCCGTAAAGTATTAGAAAATTCTAAACATTCTTTTATAACGCTACAAGAGGAAAAAGAAATGCTACAATTGTACCTTAAATTGGAGCAATTAAGATTTTCTCACAAGTTTTTATTTGAAATAATAGTAGATGAAAAATTGGAATTGGATTTTTTAGAAATCCCTTCGATGGTTATTCAACCTTACGTTGAAAATGCTATTATTCATGGATTAGCACCCAAAAAAGAAAAAGGACATTTAAAAATTCAGTTTTTAAAAAATGGCGACCAAGTACTTTGTAGTATTGAAGATAATGGAGTAGGTAGGGAACAAGCCATGGAAATTAAAAAACGTAAAGGAATTACGCATAATTCTGTGGCCATGGAAATTACGAAAGATAGAATTGATCTCTATAAAAAAGAATTAGGAGGAGATTTTTCCATAAAAATAATTGACTTAAAAGATGAGTCAAACAAGCCTTTAGGGACAAGAATTGAAATAGTTTTTCCTATTTAATAATACAATCATTTCTAACGACGATTTCTAACTTTTAAGCTTTGATAATCAATAGCTTTTAATGGATGCGAATAGGTGAAATATTTTCTTCCAAATGGCAGATTTTCTTCTTCCATCAAACACACTTAATCCTTCTAAAAGACATTGCGTAGGATGACGTATCTCTTACTATTAAAAATGTTTAACATTAATTTTGCGACAGTTATTAAAAATATATAATTATGAAAAAACATGTTGTTATTTATGAGGTCAGAGGGGGCTCTGACAAAGGGAAGTACGGATTTAGAAATGATTCAAAACCAATTATTGATTCTCTAAAGAAGAAAGGTTGGACATCAGAGATAATTTTTTATGATGATAAAGATCGTGGTGAAATTTACAGATACACAGTGGACAAGGCGGATGCTTATATAAGTCGTGTAAATCCAGGGAATTTACCGAGTGAAGTTGGCTATTTTCAAATGCTAAGAGAATTGGTAGGCAACGGAGTGGAAGGGTTACCTCATCCAGATGCTATGATTGCATACGGTGCTAAAAATTCAGTAGAAAAACTCAAAGGAACACCTATTGTTCCAGATGATGTTTATTCATATTACAACTTTGATGAGTTAAAAGAAAACTTTCCTAAAAGCTTGCAAAAAGGGGTAAGAGTAATTAAACAAAATAGAGGTTCTACAGGAGAAGGTATTTGGAGAGTTGAAGTGCTAAACCCAGACAAAATAAAAGGGAAAATTCCTTTAGATACTAAATTAAAACTAACTGAGGCTAAGGATAATCATACCGAAGAAAAAACCTTGCAAGAGTTTATGGAGTTTTGTATTAAATACTTGGAAGGAGATAATGGGATGTTATTAGATATGCCATTTTTACAAAGAATAAAAGAAGGGGAAATTCGTGTGCTTATGCTTAGAGAAAAAGTGGTAAATGTTGTACATAAAAAACCCGCGGATACGGAAGATGCATTTTCAGCTACATTATTTTCTGGAGCAACATACAGATACGATACTCCAGAACAATGGCCTGAATTAGTTGAATCAATTAAACAATCTATTCCGATTATCCAATCAAGATTAGGTAATTATGATTTACCCTTAATTTGGACGGCTGATTTTATTCTTGATAACGACAAGAAAACAGGAGAAGATATTTATATTTTGGGTGAAATTAATGCTTCATGTGTTGGTTTTACAACCTTTTTAGAACTTAGTGATAATATTGCAGATGAAGTTCTTGCATTGCTTGATGCTGAAACGGCTGTAAATGGAAAATGGAGTGCATTTACCAAATAATATAATATAATATAATACATAATTAGTCAATTAAAACTACCGGTAACAGAATGTTTACTGGTAGTTTTTTTTACAGTTTAAGTTTTCTATGGGTAAAATAATTGAGAACGAACTGCTTGTTGGAAAACATTTTTAGCAAATTAAAAAGCAAGCGTATCTGTTACAAAAATTCTTTTGCCTTCGAGCTTTATTAGTCCATCGGTTTGCAATTCTTTAAGCGTTTTTGTGATTTGATTTGCCGTTAATCCCACTAGTTCGCCAATTTCCTTCCTGGATAAAAGTTCAGAGTGAATAATATGACCATCGTCGGTAAGACCAAAAGAGTCTATCATTATTTTTACAGCCATTTGCCCCTTTTCTAGTACAGTAAAATTAGATAACTCACTCAATTTAGATTCTTCTCTATTTAGTTCTTCAGCAAAAAATAACATTAAATTCGTAGCTAAAGTCGCTGATTTAGACAAAAGTTCGGAGAATTGTTCTTTTTCAATATAACAAAGCTCCGTTTCTGTAAGCGTTTGTGCTGATACAGGAAGTTTATCTTTCCCTATTCCTCTATGTCCTAAAATTTCTCCACTAGTAGAAAGCCTAACAATTTGATCTTTGTAGCTATTGTTTTTATACACTTTAACCACACCTTTTAAAATAAAGTAAATTCCTTTAACAGAATTTCTTTCAAAAAAAACATCTTGTTTAGGTCTGAAATAATCTACTGTTCTGATTTCCGGAATACAATTTACCCCATCATGAAAACCAGAAATTTTAAGAATACAATTGTCATTATCACAACTCACAAAACAATTCTCTTTAAGCACATTCATAATGTACAAAATTAGTTGAATTTATAAAGGTAAAACATACTTTACAAAAAAGCTCCTTTAATTAGGTTCCTTTTTTTATAAAAATAGGATCCATGATGTTGTTGTTTGTTTTTGAGAAAATCCTAGGAATTTATGCCCTAGAGTTCAATTAATCCAATCAAATTGATTTGGAATTGCCTGCGTTTTCTGGTTTTGAAATAATTATTCACTTTAGAGTTGAAAAACACTGATTGTAAAGATGTTATCAGTATTTAAATGTTATTTTTGTAACAAATAAATGATTCCTGTTATGAAAAATATAATTACCTCTTTGTTTATACTTTTACTATTCTTTAATGGAACTTCCCAAACAACTGTTTTTTTAGAAGATTTTGAAAGTGGAACGTTAAATAGCTTCGCTGCTGGAAACAATGTCAATTCTTTAACTTGGCAAACTACAACGAACCGAGGGGCTGACCTAGGTCACTCATCCTCTAATTCTGCTTATTTTGGAAACCCTGCTACTTTTGATTACAATACGGCAAACCAAGAAGGTTCTGAGCTGACAAGTTCTGTAATAAACTTATCAGGTTATTTAAGTGCTTCATTGACTCTAAATTATTTTTTGGAAACAGAAAACGCTATGGGGTTTGATGTTGCATCAGTACAAGTTTCAACAGATGCTATTACTTATACAACCCTTGCTGATAATTCTACTGTCGGGTCAATAACTGAAACTGCTGGCTTATGGCAATCTTTATCAATTGACTTGAGTAGTTATGTCGGAGGAAATATCTATTTGAGACTTGCGTTTGATTCTCAAGATAATGTATCTAATGGGTTTGAAGGTTTTTATGTTGATGATATCCAAGTAGAAGTAATTGATGTCAACTCGTCTTTTATGTACAATAAAACAATTGGAACTGCGAATGGAGAGTTGATTAGAGATGCATCAGTAACAAGTGATGGTGGTTTAATATTAATTGGAGATTACGATTACGGTATTACCTCTGCAGATGTGATAAAAGTAGATGTATTTGGAGATGTTATTTGGTCTAAAAATCTTGTCAATAATATCTCGTCACCTTATTCATTTAAAAACATTGAACAAACTTCAGATGGAGGCTATGTGGCATTGGGAGAAGTAGGAGGTGGTACTGGAGTTGGAGCTGTTGGGACTCAAGATATGTGCGTTTTTAAAATGGATGCCTCTGGGGATTACTCTTGGAGCAAGGGGTATGGAGATAATGCTGCTTCAGAAGATGTGAACTCATCTGGAGGAAGATTAATGTCAGGAGATAATATGTTACTATATGGAAATATTACAAGATCGGGAGCTTTTATCGTTCCAGAGCCAGTTGTTATGAAATTAAATTCAATAGGAGATACACTTTGGACATCTATATTTGAAAATGAGTTAACAATTTTGCAAGATGTTATAGAGTTGAGTAATGGAGACATCCTTGCTGTTGGAGATAATGGAAGTACAGTAAGTACTACATTGTATTATATGGATGCTAATGGAAGCCCAGTGTGGACAGTAGATGTTTGGCTAGACTCAGTTGTAAAAGTCATGGAGTCTTCTTCAGGAAACTTACTTCTGTTAGGAGGGGATGTATTATTTGGGAATAATATGGATGTAGCTCTAGTTGCACTAGATTTTTCAGGAAATTTTATGTTTTCAGAACGGTATGGTTCCAGCAATCATATAGAAATTGGAAAAGATATTATTGAAACAACAGATGGAGGTTATGCAATAGTAGCAGCAGACAATTCTACTGGGACTCAAAAATTTGGATTATATAAATTAGATGCTGCAAGAAATTTAGAATGGGCAAAAGCTTATGGAGGAGTAAACCCGAGTGATCCTGTTTTTATTCAGGAGACTCCTTCTGGTGATTTTGTAATGGCAGGTTATACCGAGGCCTTTGGTATTGGATTGGCAGATGCATATTTAGTAAGAACTGATAGCGGTGGACTTACAGTTGGTTGCCAGGAAGTTTTGACAAATATTCTACACCAAGGAAGAGTAGAAACTTATAGTTCATCGCCTTTTAGTATAGTTAGAGGTGCTTTATACAACAATTTCCCAGGGATTGTCTCTTTTTTAAATTTGACAACAATTGATGATTTTTATCCAATAATATCGATTACTTCATCAGACCCACTTTGTAATGGAGGATTGGGTAGTGCATTTGTAAATGTAAATGGGGGGGTAAATCCTTTTACTTATTCTTGGTCTTCAGGAATAGCTTCTCAAACATTAACTGGAGCACCTGCAGGAACATACTCAGTTGTTGTTACAGGGAATGATGGTTGTGTTGTACACGATACAACAACATTGGTCGAACCATCTTCAATAGCTACCGCTCTAACTGCTACCGATGTAGATTGTTTTGCAAATTTTAATGGAGCTGTTGACTTAACTGTTTCTGGCGGAACACCTGGATATACTTATCAATGGGCTAATGGTGCTACAACTGAAGATATCTCAGGAGTTGGCGGAGGATTTTATCAGGTATCAGTTATGGATGCAAATGGTTGCCAGTTTTCGCAAGGAATAACTGTTTTTGAACCGGGACCACTAAATGCAGGAATAAGTGGGACACAAAATATTAGCTGTTTTGGACTTTGCGATGGTTCTGCTGCTGCAATTGCTAGCGGAGGAACTTCTCCATATACCTATTTATGGAATGATAGCCAATCTCAAACAACATCTACAGCATCAAGCTTATGTGAAGGGTCTCTTTTAGTAACAGTAACTGATGCTAATAATTGTACCGCTTTTGCTAATACAATTGTAATTGAACCAAATGAGTTAACTGCAACAATTAGTACTGTTCCAAGTGAGTGTGGAATTGCAATAGGAACAGCCGATGCAGCTGTTTCAGGAGGGACAGGAACTATTACTTACTCTTGGTCATCAGGAGGGAGTGCATCCACGGAAGGTGGTTTGATTCCTGGGAATTACGATGTTGATATTATTGATGCAAATGGCTGTTCAATTAATGAGAGCTTTGGAATAAGTTCTAGCGCTGCTTCAGTTGAAATGTGCGTTGTAACAGTTGATTCGAATAATAAAAACTTGATTGTTTGGGAAAAACCACTTGCTACCAATCTTGCAGGGTTTAATATTTATAGAAACATTGCTGGAGTATATACGCAGGTAGGTTATCAACCATATGATTCATTAAGCCAATTTGTTGATAATGATTTTGGAGTAGATCCAAATGTTACTTCTTACCGTTATAAAATAGCTGTTTTAGATAGTTGTGGAAATGAGAGTGAATTAAGTGATTTTCATGAGACAATTCATTTAACGGCGAGTAATGGTTTGGGAGGTGTTGTAAACCTTATTTGGGATGATTATGAAGGGTTTGCATTCTCGGAATATGAAATATGGAGAGACACAACAGGTAATGGGGATTGGGAAACAATTAATACTGTTTTAAGCACCAATTTTACTTATGTCGATAATACAGTGCCGTCTTCTTCTTCAACATTACGCTATGCAATAGAAGTGGTTATGCCTTCAACTTGTACCTCTACAAAAGCGCAAGATCATAATACTACTCGTTCTAATAGGCATACTATTTTAGGTCCAAATGGAGGAGGAACAAGTATTAATGAATTGATACTTTCCCAAATTAACATTTTCCCTAATCCTAGCCGTGGTATTTTCCAAGTGAATGTAAAAAGTGATAATTGGAGCTATTCTTTATTTGATATAAGTGGAAAGCTAATTTCAGGTGAAGATGTTTTAAAGAACAATACAACTGTTAATATAGAAGACTTGGAAACGGGAGTTTATTTGATGAGAATTAATTTAGATAATGACTTTGTTTACAAGAAAATTGTAAAGGAATAATTAATTCAAAAGAATATAAAATTCGCTTACACCATTCTATTGGTTCTTTCTGCATTTAATTTATCCTCCATACCAACGCCCAAATTTGCAGGAAAGTGGGTTTACGTGCTCGTTGTTTATGTACTGGTGTTGACATCGATTTTTGGATGGGGATTGTATAATGAAGTTTAGAGTTATAGCGAAATAATTTATTTCTCTTTGGAGATAATTAATTGTTTTACGATTTGTTGGTTATCAAATGTAAAGTTCATGTAATATATTCCATTTGTTAAACCTTCAAAATTTAGAGGGTATTGATTATTTGGAGTACACATTATAATATTTCTATATACAATACGACCGCTGGCCTCTGTTATCTCAAGATTAAAATCTTTGATTGCATCCAAATCAAAAGAAACATTTATGTTACCATTAGAAGGGTTAGGATATACCAAAATAAGATCGTTAGCCATTTGAAGAGGGCTAATGCCAACAGTATTAATTGTCAAAGAATCACAATATGTATTCACACCGCAATCGTCAGTGATTTCTACACAGACGTTGTAGTTTCCATCTTCGGTGTAGGTATAAGAAGGAGATTGACTGGTAGCAGTATTTCCATCACCAAAATCCCACGCCCATCCGATAATGTTATTTCCAGTTGAAACATCTGTGAAGTCAGCTGTCATACTTGTGGTTGCAAATGTAAATCCAGCCACAGGATTTGGGCAGGTAACTACTACGGTTTGGCAAATAGTATCTGCACTGCAATAGTTACTAACAATAAGACAAACGGTATATGTCCCTGCATTGGCGTATGTGTGCGAAGGGTTTAATAGAGTAGATGTGTTACCATCACCAAAATCCCATAAAACGCTACTTAGTGATCCTGCAGAAGTATTTGTAAAGTCTGCTGTAAGTACAGTATTGGAATACGTAAAACCCGCTGTTGGAGTAGTACCAACTGTAAGCGTATCGATTGATATTACATCACAGTTGGATGTCCAGCCTGTCATTGTAGCGGTATATGAAACAAGGTATTGGCCCATAGAAGTGTACGTATGGCAAGAATCGTTTCCAGTGGTAGTGTTACCGTCTCCCCAGTCAAACCCATCAGAAAGTTCTGGAGTTCCGGCTAAAGCTTGCTGGTTGTACATTCTGTTCTCAAAAATTGGAGATCGAGAGTGTACAGCACAAGTAACATCAGGAGCACAAATGGAATCTACGCTTAAATTGATTTCGTTTATAAGTGTGTAATCTACTATTGGTTCGATTAACCAATCTACATCCCAAGTAAAAAATTCTCCACTTTTATACCAAGTAGAATCTCCAGTCCAATACCAGTAGCCTAGTTCCTCACCCTGTCCGTCATTGGCATTGTAATCGTCTGTGATAATTCCTAACGGCTGTGTGGTTTCTGTGTAGACAGAAACAAAATATGCCTGATTACAAACCGCTATAGAGTCGAAAGTTAAGGTATACTTCATTACATCTATATTACTCGGAAAATAGGTGTTGTAAATCACTATATCTTTTTCTGTTAACACCATACCAACAGAAGAATCTGGGTTTGCAGTAAAAACACGACATTTTACAATAGCAGTATCTGCTACATTGGTTGAGTTAACACCAGCATAAAATGTTAATCCAGAAACATTAATTTGTTGTGGAGCATCGTAGTATTGTGAATATCCTGCAAACTCTGAAGGTACATTCATCGTAATGCCAATAAAATTGGTTGCTTTACCATAGCGAACATATTGTAGTGTGTCGCTTGTACAGTTGACTGTGTCTGCACTTCTGGTTTGAATTGGAGTTGTTTTTTGGATTTGAAATTGTACTGGAGGAGCTGTGATTAGGTGATTTTGCGCGCTTGCCTGATAAACAAAAAGTGACAAACTAACAGTTAAAATACTTCTGAAAACTTTCATAAAAGAGTCTTAGTTTTTTATAATTGGGCAGTAAAGATAAGTGAAAATGACACGGAAACCCACTAGTGTTAAAATATATTCAACCTAAAGATAACAAGGCAACACAGCAATCGTAACCCCTAATCTTATAGAAAGTTAATGACTAGTCCACAACCTACTGAGAATTTAGTTATTGGATTAAAGGGTGGCTCAGCTGAATAATTTACTTACCTTTAGTATGTAACTATGAGATTCGACCGTACTTTGTGAAAAAAAAGTCTTAAACTCTAATGAGAATAAGACTTTTAATTGTGACCCCGGCAGGACAGAGTTCTAACTTTTTAAGCACTGATACTTTAATGCTTTTAGAGGATGAGAATAGATAATATGTCAATATAGGTCTATGGGAAAGGTCCTTTAGGGCTTTTCTATAGACAATGTTATATTTAGTTTTTCTTTTTTGATTTCATTATTTCCTCTAAAGGATTCAATAAAAATACAATATAATTGAAAGAAAGAAAAACGTAGTTCGACCAAGCCCCATAAAGACTGCATAATCCACACGTAAACTTATCCAAAGCAATTATGGATTATATGTTTTAGGGTTTATACTTTAGCTTCTAGCGAAAAATGAGATAATTTGTTTGCAATTAATTTCCATTTATTTAAGTTTACATAAAGCAATCTAATAAAACCAAAATGAAAATTTGTTTTATAATGTATCCTTGGGATAGGGTGAGTCCTAAACAAGATTCTACACTTCGAATTATTCATGAGTTAGTCTCTCGAAACCATGAAGTGGCAATTACATATCCTCAAAATTTAACAATACGCGATAGCATTACATTAAGTCTGTGTAGAAATATTGAAATAATAGATAAAATTTCATCGAGTATTCCTTCATTTTACAAGAACGTGGTTTTTAGGGAAGAGATGATGCCATTGCAAGATTTTGATGTCATTTTTATGCGTGATAATCCACCGATGGATCCATTGGTATTAAACTTTTTGGATTCGATAAAAGATGATGTATTTATTTGCAATGCAGTAGATGGCTTACGTGAAGCAAATAATAAAATTTATACTGCTGCTTATTATGATCCTAGCAGAGAATTTATTCCGGCTACTCATGTATCCAAAAACATAGAATATTTACTCCGCATAATTGAAGAGTCTGAGAATGACAAAATGATTATGAAGCCTTTAGATGGTTATGGAGGTTCTGGTGTAATTGTTATTGAAAAATCGGCAATGCATAATATTAAATCTTTGCTGGATTTTTATATTCATGGAAAAGAAGGAAAATCAAGTTACGTAATTGTTCAAGAATATGTAGAAGGAGCTGAAGAAGGTGATGTACGTGTTTTAATGTTAAACGGCGAACCAATAGGTGCACTTAGAAGAAGACCTGCAAAAGGAGATGCTCGATCAAACATTTCTGCTGGTGGTACTGTCGAAAAATACAAGCTAACAGCAGCCGATAAAATTCTTTGCAGAAAGGTGGGAGAGAAATTGGTTAGAGATGGAATCTATTATGCTGGATTAGATATCATTGGAGGAAAACTGATTGAGGTAAATGTAATGAGTCCTGGAACAATTACGGACATCAACAAACTGAATAACACCAAAATACAAAAGAAAATTGTAGATTATTTGGAACGTGTAGTGACAGAAATTTCAGATAGAAAAAACAAATCTGTACTGATAAAATTGGAGCAAGATGCAGAGGCTGGAAATTAAAGAAATTATTCAATTAATTGAATTAGAAAAACCTTTTGAAGCAACAGCCACAGATGGTTCTTTTTCTATAAAAGTAAACAGATATCTTCCTTACTGTTGTACAGCTATTCATGATGGAAGTAATTTAAGAAAAACGCTTTCTGGGAAAATTAATTTGGATGAGTACAACCGATGGTTTGAAGAAGATCCATTTACTGGAGATTTTATTGCTTCTATGCCAATAACCTTAATTGGGAATGATTCTCGTTACGAATATGATCTAAACCGAAACACAGAAGGATGCGTTCTTGAAGAAGCTTGGGGTAAAAAAGTTTGGAAAACAAAACTAAGCCCGAAAGAGAAACTAATCAGTAGACAAAAGCATTCCAATTATTACAAGATAACTTTTGCATTAATTAAAAAATTAGAAGAGTTATTTGATGGCTGTGTAGTGTACGACATACATTCTTACAATCAGGAGCGTTGGGATCGCAAAGTCCCTTTATTTAATATTGGTACAGAAAGAGTTGATACAAAGAAATTTGGAAAAGTAATTGGACATTGGGAAAAAGAACTTTCTAACATATCGTTAACGGATATAGAAAATACAACAGGTATTAACGACGTGTTTAAAGGAAGAGGCTATAACTTGGAATTTATAACTTCTAATTTCAGTAAAACCTTGGTTCTTGCTACGGAGGTTAAAAAGGTTTACTGCAATGAACTAACGGGAGATAACTACCCTAAGGTGATAAAATCGTTACAGCAAAAACTGAAAAAAGCGATCTTAAATAACGCGAATTATTTCAGTCAAAACTTAACGAATTGGAAGCATAATAGTCAATCAAAACTATTAAGCAAAAACATTGATGATTCCATCCTTCAGGTTGATAAAGGAATGCATCGTTTATTAAAAAACTTTGAGCTTTTGGCATTTGTAAACCCTATAAATAGCACAACTGAAAAAAGGAAGTTTTTTAAAAGTCAATATACAGAACCTCCCAAGTTCAAGTACAGCCCTATAAAAATTAATCCCTACGAATTAAAACAAGAATTACATAGCCTAAAAGTTCAAGACATATCGGATGTTACTATCTGGCATTTGTATGAATCTGTGATCAATAGTTATTTCGATAAAATTGATTTGTTGGGGTCTTTGAATACATCAAAGTTCTTATATAATTCTCTGCGGTATTTTGGTCGTCCATCAAAAAAGGATATTCAAAATGCTGAATATTTTCTTCATTTACCAGATGTGGCTGGCGAGCCTAAAAGAGCTCCTAGTTTGGGAGTTGATGAAGCAATTGCATCGTTTAGAGAAGGTTTAGATAGCTATGGTTTTAACAGTAAAATAGAGTTGAGCAAGAGGGTTATTTCGCAAGTAATGGTTTTGAATGCAAAAAAAACAATTCTATTCAGACCAGACGCTAAGTTTACAAGATCTGAAATTAATGCTTTGGTTGCTCACGAAATAGGGGTGCACATGGTAACTACTATGAACTCAAATCAACAAAAACTACATTTATTTAATCTCGGACTTCCGGTTAATACAATGACGCAGGAAGGGCTGGCAATACTTGCTGAATACTTGAGTGGTAATATAACTATGAAACGTCTTAAGAAGTTAGCGTATCGCGTTATTGTAGTAGATATGATGTGTAGCGGAGCCGATTTTGTTGATTGTTTCTATTATCTTACAACTACACATAACTTAGAAGAAAACGATGCTTACAGTCTGGTAACTCGAATATTTAGAGGTGGAGGGTTTACAAAGGATTATTTATACTTATCTGGATTTGTGAAAATTCTTCGACTTTGGGAAAATGGAAATAGTTTGGATCCTCTTTTAGTGGGGAAAACCTCTCACAACTTTTATAATACAATAGAAGAAATGATGGAAAGAGATATGATTCAAAAGCCGCAATTTATTACGCAGAGTTTTATCAATCCACAAATAGGAAACAACAACGATATTTACGAATATATTTTGAGTGGTTTGAAGTAGCATTATTAAACCTGTTTAAGTTTATTGGCTCGTTTTACATCACTTTTATTAAAATGTATTCTAACATCATCGGTAAAATACTCGAATTGTTTTTGAGATATCTTTCTCCCAGCATGTTTCGGTAAAACCTTATGGACAGGTATTTTTCGATTAGGCCGAATAGTTAAAGTATAGCAATTACTAAATGCCATTCCCTCAATAGTACTTACAGGCACTTCAAGTTCGTCTGGAATAATCGTAGTATCTTGATTTGGTAATACCCATGGCACTATACATTCGGTTTCAAAATAATTTCGTTTTAAGGTCACCTTGTTTCTAGGGATTCCATAATCACTGCTCCACCAAATACTTTCTACTTGTTCAAAAGCAGCATAAGTGTCTTCTAGTTTGCTCACAACTCTCAATGCCAATAACTTTTCATTAAGGAGGTTGGTCATTGCTGCTTCAAAATCAAGCGGGCTTTGTAGCGCTTGCATGCTCAATTCTATTCCAAGCATATTCGAGTAGATATCTTCAGCAGAAAAGCTAGAAAACTTTTCGGAAATGAATGGGGCTACAGAAACGCCGTATCCAGTTGCTATTTCATGCCACAAAGACATATCAAAAGCAATTTTCCCTGCTAACTTTATTTTATTTTCAGTATCCAGTTTGTCTATGTTTTGCAATTCTAAAAAACGCATTCCACCTTCAATTCCAAGTTTCTTTTTTGAGGAAGGATCGTTTGCTACCTCCAAAATATGAAGATATAGAAATGCTGTCCAATCAGCCCATTCTCTAGCGTGTCCCAAATCAATAAACCCACCTTTTTCACTGTACAAAATTCCATTCCCTTCATCTCGATGGCCTAAATAATGGTGGCTCCCCAAATTATTAAATTCAATTACATGATTTAATTTAATAAATGGAAGCACAACGAGTTTCATTTTGGTGCCGAAAGCACAACAGGTTCTGGTAACCCTTGGAGGATGGTTTTTTAATTCTTTGCTGCTAAGAATAGGCGGCTTAGCGTGCAATGAAAAGGAATACGCAATAAGAATTAAAAATATAGTGAGTTTATTCATCGTTGATAAAGCTAACTCTTTTATTTGTCTATAAAATTTATTTTACAGCTTACTAATTGATTGTGTAGGAGAGAAGTAAGCTCACTCATCCCAGCATTTTCAAGTTCTTTTGATGAAATAATTTGTTCCAATGTTTGATCTTTATTTAGTATAAATACACAAGGAAACAAATCAATGGTTGCATTCGGAAAAGCTATTAAAAACTGTTCTACGTCAAAAAAATCACTTGGTAATGGAAGCCATTCCAGATAACTTTTCCATGCACTGCGCATCCCAGAGTAATTGTGTGTTACTTCACATGGATTGCAGCTATACGTATCGGGCATCATTAATTTGTGGAAAAAATCAAAAATTCCATTTATAAATTCATCCTTGTTTTTTTGATATACAAAAATTATTTTTTGCATCGTTTAGCTACTTTACATTTTTCTGTTCTAATAATTCAAAATTATGATTCAGGTTGGCTCTCGACTTGTTCAGCCATATTAATTGCTGTATTTTCTTGCCCAGCTTCTTCTTCATTTAAAAAAGAATCTTCATCTTCAATAACTTCTTCTTTCTTAGTTGTTTTCTTTTTGTCCAGTATCACTAAATAAATAGCCTCTTCTGTTTCCAATGGCACTGCTTTATGAACTTTATTGTCTCTTGGATCTTTAAATTCTGTAATGTGATTAGAGTAATCATTTCCGTACAAAGAAGTAAATGCTTTTTTCAAGTCCCCCTTTAATGTTTTGAATGAAATTATTTTTTTTGGTTTCATCTTAATTTTTAATAAATTGACAACTAACTAGATGGTTATATTTACTTCAATAATACATAATAAAGGAATAAATAGTTTCTTAAGTTACTTATTATGCTAAAAAACACTAAATATTTAGTACCTTTAAGGATAAAACAATTTACATGGATGCAATTGATCAACAAATCCTTGATTTTCTCCAAGAGGATGGGAAAATCACAGCGAAAGAAATGGCTTCAAAGCTAAATTTAACGCCTACACCAATTTATGAGAGAATCAAGAAACTAGAACAAATAGGGATTATTAAAAAGTATGTCGCTCTTTTAAATGCTGATTTATTAAATCAAAGTCTTACCGTGTTTCTAAACATTTGTATTAAAGAACATCAGAAAGATCAACGGCAAAAATTTATTAATAAGATAAAAGAATTGGAAGTCATCTCTGAGTTTTACCATACTTCTGGGGCCTATGATTTCTTAGCAAAAGTTAGATTTGCTAATGTCAAAGAGTATAGAGATTTTCTTGTTAATGATATTGCTTCTATTGAAAATATTGGAGATATAGATAGCCAAATAGTTTTGGAAGAAATAAAGTCTTCAACCCAAATAAAATTAAACTAGAAATAATTTCATTTCAGCACTAATTTACGGTTTTAAAAATTCAACCAGAATAGGATCATTTCTAATGACAGTATCTGATCAATTATTTCTATAGTGTTTATAGTTTATTTCAAGTTTTCGGTATTTTTGTTTTAATTCTGAGCCAGAAAGGATTACTTCGTTGCACTCATTGATCCATTTAGTTCTGCTATTTCACCTTACATAAGACAATTTTGTTTTTAAGTAATAATGCAAGGTCATTTAGGTCAATACCTTTAAGTTCTTCAGCACTAATTATTTCTTCTAATTTCTTGTTTTCATCTTCAATAAATACACTAGGAAACTGTGTTTTCTTATTCCCTGTAAATTTCTCATAAAACTGTTCTTTGTCAAAAAAGTCACAGGGTAACGGAAGCCATTCTAGATAACTTTTCCATGCACTGCGCATCCCCGAGTAATTGTGTGTTACTTCGCATGAATCGCAGGTATACGTATCGGGCATCATTAATTTGTGGAAAAAATCAAAAATTCCATTTATAAATTCATCATTATTTTTTCTATATACAAAAACTACTTTTTTCATAATAGATTAATTAAACTAAATCCAATCTTTTATAATTTCATCAATCATAATCACCAATTTACCTATAATCAAGGAAGAGATAAATCGCTTAAAATATATGTTGGTGTGTCCCCTGCATAATGCACAAAGTACCTAGCTTTAAATACTCTATCAATATTCTGGTTTTTTTGCAACTCAAAGTCATCCATCAATTCCCTTCTGGATTTATTGAAGCAAATTAACTCTCCCTGATCATTCAAGAAACGTAATTCACTATTATGAAACCCTTTATATGTTAAAAACTGCTCTTTCATAATTTTTAAATTGAGATTTTCTGAATATTTCTTTGGCTAGACTTTCAATTGATCTTCCCTCCGTATAGATAGTGTGTTTTGCAATTTTTCTATTAAATTCAGAATTAATAAATTTTTCATTCATTTTGATATAGGAATCAATAACAGGAGCCTTAAGTTCATCATTCTCATATCTTTTAACTAACCGTTCATTTAAAACCTTTGCACAGATCTGTTCGCATTGAGAAGGAAGAATTAAAAATACGTTTTGAAAATTTTGAAACAGACTCTCTAATTTCCTCCTTTTCCGTAAGTCGTTGCAATACGAATCAGATGCACCTAAGTCTATGATTCCATGAAAGTCATATAATATTTTTCTTAACTCATTGGGTCCAAAGTATTGTTCAACGTGATTAAGTAATGCCTCAAACCCTTGACTTTTTAATATCTTTGTACTCATATGCAAATCATAACCATTTTTAAAACGGTAATACCATTTTAATTTATCTATTGGGTAATTGAATAAATTGGTTGTTTCTGAAAGTTTCTCAGCAATTGAACTCTTGCCAGTAGCTAATGGTCCTATCAGAATTATATTATCGTTGCTTTTTGTTTTCATAAAACAGTAGATTAATTATTTAAACAGATAATAAAGGAGCATTAAGAAAAGAGAGATTATCACAATTATTTTAATTCTCGGTGGAATAAATTGGTGCCACTTTTTACTTTTCTTATGCATAGTTATCTTTCCATTAATTTGGTTCATAGTAACAATTTATATTATGAGTTAATGTTCTATTGAAAATATGAAATAATCCTTTTTAGATTATTCTTCGTCTTCATAATCTTCTTCATCAAATTCAATTTTTTCTAAAGTGATTATTTTCAATTTAAGAATTTCCAATTCTGCGTATTCCTCATCTTCAATTGGTTGTAAATAAGTGATTAAAAAGGCTTGATTAATTGATTTTTCAGTTTTAAGCTCAAATTCCTTTAACACTTCTATTGCACAAGTGGTAAATTCATAACTTTGGCCATATTGATCTTCGAAAAAATAGGTTTCGTAATCATAGCCATCGTAAAAAGCTTTAATTTCCAGATTTTTGCTCTGTGCAACGGCAGTAGTTGCTGAGAATAAACAGAATGCAAGAGTTGTTAAAATTGTTGTTTTCATTGTTTTTATGTTTTTATTGTTTGTACATATCTCAGGCTGAGATAATAAGTTTTATTCATTATAAATTTGAAGGATTTGACGGTTAGGCAAAATAAAATGACACTCCTTCGCCTTCTTCATTGTCGTCATTTCTTAGGTAAGATTCTTCTTCAATTTCACCGGAATCTTGGCGCTTTTTTGCAACTTTTTTGTCAACGACAACCAAATAAATAGCATCATCCGTTTCAAGCGTAACCGCTTTGTGTAGTTTATTATCTCGTGGGTCCTTAAATTCCGTAATTGAATCTTCGTAATCGGTTCCATATAGGCCTAGAAATAACCTTTTTAACTCGCGGGGTAAGTTTTTATAAGCTATTATTTTTTTCGTTTTCATGATTTCATGATTTATGATTAAACAATATAGATGCGTACAATTCTATGAATTGGGATAATTGCATTTTTTTTGAGAATCACCGATTTGTCTGTAACTCCCCATATCGTAGTTTCTACTTTTTTCAACCCTTCTATGTCTTCGAAATAAATTTTTACTTTTATATTACTAACATTTCCTAAAACATTAGCTCTACGCAATTCCAATTCCCTTTTTGCAATGTCCTCTTTTGAAAACAAAACTTCTTGTTTAGGGAAATGTAACGAGTCGATTAATTCTTTTTGGATTAGTATTGGAGTTACTAAAATTCCGAAATTTGATCCCTCATTTAACTGTTTCATTTTGCGTTTTTTTTGATTCGTAAATCATTTTACAACGCTAATTTATAATATCATTTTGGAGGAAAACTGGTTTAATTCTGAAGGAATTCTGAAGAGAATATTTAGAACGAAATAGAAATTTCATGTTGATTATCAGAACTTTCGTAAGTAATTTCGTAGCCAGAAAGATCACATATTCTTTTTGCAATAGAAAGCCCTAACCCTATGGAGTTCTCGGAAGGTTTGTCCGATACGAAACGATTAAAAAAATGTTCATCAGACTTCTTGTTTACAACACCTGTATTCTTAATTATTAATAAATTATTTTGAAGTATAATTTTCACATCGCCATTATCCACGTTGTGAAAAATAGAATTCTTAATTAAGTTGGAAACTAAAATGGTTAAAAGTGTTGGATTGGAATTGAGTTCAAAATTAGGAGCCAAATCCAAACGAATTTGTAAATGTTTTATTCTAATCTGATCTTCAAAATTTTCAAGTGACTCATTCAACAATTCTTTGATATTTATTATTTCTTTATCGATAAACTGATTATTCTCAATTTTCGATAATAAAATTAGTCCTTGATTGACTTTGTTCAACCGCCCAACTGTCTGTATAATGCTGTCTATATTATGCAAATCTTCTTCAGACAAATTGGGAGCTTGAAGCAATAATTCTGTTTTCGATCTAATTATGGCTAAAGGAGTTAGCAATTCATGTGAAAGGTTTTCCGAGTACTGCCTTTGTAAAGTAAAAGTATCTCTGGTTCTTTTCGAAAAGTCACTTAATTCATTATTTAGTTCATTGAATTCTTTTGTATTGGTTTTGTTAAAAACGACCGTTTCTTTATGAAAATTAGACTTTTTTAAAGTCGATAGTGTCTCATAAAAAGGTTTCCATACATTTCTAAAGAAAAATATTTGAATTAATATAAGAATTGCAAACATTAGGGTAAAAGTTATCAGGAATATATAGAATAAATTTTTCGCAAATAAAGTAGTCTCCTCTAATCCTCGCTTAATAGTAATCAGAAAGGGTTTACCTGAAAAATTAATCGTTGACTTCAATGCTCTTACTTCATTAAGTTTATTATCTATTTCATCTTGAATATATAAAGTGTAAATTGAATCATCATTAAATTCAGTTTCTAGAGAAATCAAGGTATCTATTTGAATTCTTTCAGAATTATAAGTGGTTATACTAATGGCAGGATTTCTATTTATTTTTTTTTGAATTGTTTCTTTTTCCAAAATTAGTCGGTTATCAACCCTTGTTTCTATTTTTATATCAAGTAGGTAATAACTAATCGTTCCACTAAGAATGACAATTAGAAAAGTAGAGATTCCGTAAATTAATGCGGTTTTGGTGATTAGTTTCATGTTATATTTCTCTTGATTTTTAGATAAAATAAACTTATGATTCTTTCAAAATGTATCCAACTCCGTAAAGCGACTTTAAATAATCGTTACTACCACAACTCTTAAGTTTTCGTTTTAAGTTTTTCATATGGCTGTAAACTGAGTCGAATGAATCTGCCTGATCCATATAATCTCCCCAAAGATGCTCTGATATAGAAGCTTTGGTAACCACTTTGTTTTTGTTTAAAACTAAATACATCAATAAATCGTATTCTTTTTTGGTAAGAGTTACGATAGAGTCATTTACTTTAACTTCTTTAGCGTCACTATTTATCAAAATCTCATTAAATTGAATCAAATTCGTCCCTCCTTGCTGTTTTCTTCTTATAATGGACTTTATTCTTGAATTTAATTCTGACAAGTGAAACGGCTTTGTAAGGTAATCGTCCGCTCCTAGGTCAAGTCCATTTAATTTGTCATCCAGATTGGAATTGGCAGAAAGAATGATTACCCCAATATCAATATTCCTACTTTTTAATATTTTTAATAATTCCAAACCACTTCCATCGGGTAGTGCTAGGTCTAACACCACACAATCATACTTGTAAAGAGAAATTTTCTCAATAGATTCTTCTAGAGATTTTGCTTTTTCACATGTATATCCTAGGTCATTGAAATAAAATAATAATGACTTTAATAAGTCTCGATCATCTTCTACAAATAATAATTTCATCTTGTATTAAATCGAATTAACATCAGCTTTAAAAACACTGGTTAAATCTTCAAAAGTCTTAAATTCAATAAAATAGCCATCTGGGTCTCGGATAAACATGGTTTTTTGCTCTCCAACTTCCCCTTCAAATACAACTTCAGGTTCAATTAAAAAAACTACCTTTTTACTAATTAACGTATCCTGTAGTTGATGCCAGTTTTTCCACGAAAGAACTATTCCAAAGTGGTGAGGAGGAAAGGGGAATTTATCATTGTTGTAAAACACCTGTTGTGTAACAGCTTCAGGATTTACTTGAGCTGTTAACTGGTGTCCAAAAAAGTTAATATCCATCCAATTCGTGGCGATTCTTCCAGTGCTACAACCTAAAAAATCTACATAAAATTCTTTAGTTTTATTTAAATCTTTAACCGGAAATGCTAAGTGAAAAAGTGATTCCATAATCTTTTCTTTTTATATTAATTAATACTTGATTTGATTCCATTTGACCGTAAGTGATTTTCCCAAGAATTGAGTTGTTTTCCATTCAATACTCTTGGAAACTTTGCTTGACCACCAATTTTACTTTCGGCTTCCATCCAGCTGTAAAAAAGATGCTCCGGAACAAAAATCACATTAACTTTTAAGAGAACTGATTTTCTTTCAGTTTTATAATCATCATTTAAAGCTTGTAAAAATCCATCCAGCATTTTTTCACAAGAAATAACGTCTTGATTCAAGCTATCCATTGAGATATACCATTTGTGCGAAAAGCCCTTTTGGTATGATGATCCTGCAACAGTAAATTCATTAATACTAGAAGATGTTGCTTTAGAAAGCATTTTAATTGCATCGTTCATGTTGTCCACCGATAAATGTTCTCCACATAGACTAAGGAAATGTTTGATTCTACCTGTAATCTGGATTTTGTTATTTACAAACTTCACAGTATCACCAATTAAATAACGCCACGTCCCGGAACAAGTGCTCATTAATAAGGCATATTCAACACCTTCCTGTATTGAATCATAGTTAACCACTCCTTCCGAAGAAATTAGTTTACCCTCTGTATCAAAATGCTCATTGTCAAAAGGAATGAACTCATAATAAATTCCATTACCTAATATTAAGCTCATGCCTTCATTAGCCATTTTTTCGTAAGCAATAAATCCTTCAGAGGCGAGATAGGTTTCTAAAAAATAAATCTCTTTTCCCATTAGTTTTTTAAGACCATCTTTATACGGTTTCAAGCTTACTCCTCCATGAGAATAAATACTAAGATTTGGCCATATATCATGGATGTTATCTAGGTGGTGGTAATCAATGATTTTTTCAATTAATAATTTCACCCATGAAGGAACCCCTGAGATTATGCCAATGTTCCAGTTTGGTGCTTCCAGAATGATCTTTTCAATTTTCGTATTCCAATCCCGTTCCTTTGAAATTTGAATTCCTGGCTTATAAATAAAATTGAGCCATAATGGTAAGTTAGCAGTTAGAATTCCGCTTAAATCACCTGAGTAATGCTTTAGGGTTTTTTCTAACTTTGTGCTACCTCCAAGGAGCAACATTTGAGTTCCGTAGATATTTTTGTCAACTGGGTGATTTTTAACCGCAGATAATTGATTGAATCCCGCTTTTTTTATTGCTTGAATCATATCCGAGGTAACTGGTATTCTTTTACTTGGGCTTCCTGATGTTCCAGAACTTAAAGCGAAATATTTAATTTTCCCAGGCCAACATATATTTTCTTTACCTTCTAAAGAATATCGCCACCACTCTTCATACAATTTGTCGTAATCGAAAATAGGAAGATTTTCGCGAAAGTATCGTTCAGGATCTGAACTGGAAATAATCGAAGAAAAATTGTACTCTTTACCAAACTGGGTGTTCTTTGCTTTTTTTAATAATTTTAATAACGTATTTTTTTGAGAAAGCTTTACATCACTAGGTTTTCTCAATTTTTCATTTAGAACAATGCCGCTTTTTATTGCTTTGCCAATAATTATCATACGTCACTCTTTAAAGGTTTGCTCAGTAAATACAGGGTTTATATTTAGCTCCGAAAACTCGTATTTTTCAAGAAGCCCTTTGTCATCATAAACCTCAATGAATTTTGGAGTGTAATTTTCTCCCTCCACTACAACATTAAGTTTTTGATAATATTGATTTGGAATTAAAATTGTATCTCCAACCTGATATGACGACAGCTCCTTATTTTTTTCTAAAATTAGGTACTCACTAACAAATTTCTTTTTTGCAATAGTCCTTACCGTTTCCCCTTTTAATACGACATGCTTAACATATTTAAATCCCTTTAGGGTAGAGCTTATTTGATATTCTATTTTCTTCTCAGTTATTGTTTTCCTAAACGTAAACGAAGATTCATGTTTCAAATAGTAGTGATTTATTAATTGTGTAAAAAAAACAAATCCTAACTCATAGATGGAGTGATGATTATTTTTTCTCATTTGACTTCCTAATGGAGAGAGTTCTACATTAATATAAGGAAATCCTTTGGGTATGTAAGTAGCTTTTTTACTGACTTCCTCGTTGTATATAATTTGATTGCCCTTATCCGGGTAAAGCATATTTATGTGGCATTTGAAAGGTTTTGTAAGTAAAGAAACTTGTTGCTTTCCACATTTCATCTCTGAACCGATTCTTTCACAATTTTTTATTTGAAATGTAAGTTTGGAGAGGTTCTGTGTCTCTTCCATCATTTTTAGAATAACAGAATCCAAGCTTTCATCTTCTGTGCGTAAAGAAGTAAAACCAGATTGAATAATTAATATTCCAAATAGGTAAATTAGATGTTTCAACATTGTTCAGGCTTCTTTGTTATGAATACAAATATCCTGTTATATAACCATTGATTAGTGAAAATAGTTGCAGTATTTATTGCAATTGATGAAAATTGCTGTTATTTAACATATAAGTAGCTAAAAACACTTTTTTCAGAATAAAATTATCGATTAATCCTTGAATTTCTCCAAGAGGATGGAAGAAACAAACGGCTATAAACCTAAACTTGACTCCAATTCATATCCAAGAATTTAAAAAAACCTTTAATAAGTTGGCGTAAGAAAAATAGGAGAAACACTAAATCCTGATTTACAACGTAAATGTGGTGCAGATGATCACAGTGAGTTTGAAGTAATTAATTCAGTTTTTCTACAGAATTTAATCTAAATGTTTTCAGAGTTGATACCCAAATTTGTTCTTTTATTTTGTTGAAACCTGAATTAAAAAATGAAAGACAAGTACAAAGATCTAATTGAGCAAACTTTTGATTTTCCTCAAAAAGAATTTACGCTTAACAATAATAATTTAGAGTTTAGGGGAATCGATTTGATGTCTCTTATTGAAAGATATGGCACTCCATTACGGTTTTCATATCTTCCTGTTATCGGTGAGCAAATAGATAAATGTAGAGATTGGTTTAAAACGTCTTTTGAGGAACTTTCGTATAAAGGCCAGTATTCATATTGCTATTGTACAAAAAGTTCTCATTTTAAATTTGTATTAGAAGAATGCGCAAAACACAATGCTAATATTGAAACGTCATCCGCATTTGATATAGATATTGTCATTGCTTTATATAAAAAAGGATTACTTAGCGATGATACATATATCCTTTGTAATGGGTATAAAACGAATGAGTACATCCAGAACATTGCCAAATTAATTGAGTTGGGGTTTGATCGGATTATTCCCATCATTGATAGTTTTGACGAATTTGAATTGTTAGATGAGTTAATTGACACAAAATTACAAATCGGTATTCGGATTGCATCTGAAGAGGACCCTAAGTTTGAGTTTTATACTTCTCGGCTAGGTATTGGCTATCAAGATGTAGTTCCATTTTATAATTGGAAAATTAAAAATCATAAGAAATTTGATTTATCCATGCTTCACTTTTTTGTGAATACAGGAATTCGAGACAATGCTTATTATTGGAATGAATTACGGAAATTTATCAATGTTTACACGGACCTCTCTAAAGCTGGAGCTTTGGTTCGTCACCTAGATGTTGGAGGTGGATTTCCCGTTAAAAACTCTCTGGCATTTGAATTTGATTATCAATATATGATTACTGAAATAACGGCCCAAATTAAATCAGGAGCCGATAGTGTTGGGGCAAATCACCCAAATATATTTACAGAATTTGGCTCTTTTACTATAGCGGAATCAGGTGGGATGATTTTTTCAATTTTAAATCAAAAAAAGCAAAATGATAAAGAACGATGGAATATGATTAATGGTTCGTTTATGACTACTTTACCAGATACATGGGCCGTAAGTAAACGATTCGTTATGCTTCCTATAAATAAATGGAATGATAAATACGAAAGAGTGTTTCTTGGAGGTTTAACGTGTGATAGCGACGATTATTATAATTCAGAACAACATATAAACGCTATTTATCTACCAGAATTCAGTAAAAAAGAAACCTTATATGTAGGTTTTTTTAATTGCGGAGCTTATCAAGAAGCAATTTCTGGATATGGAGGAATTAAGCATTGCCTTATTCCCTCTCCTAAACATATTGTAATAGATCGAGATAAAAGCAACAATATTATTCATCATGTAGAAAAGGAAGAGCAAACAAGTGAGGATATGCTTAAAATATTGGGGTATCAATCTTAGTAAATAACTTTATTATAAATATTCTATGGCAAAAGAAATTAGAAATTTTATCGAAAAAAACTATTTGCATTTTAATGCTGCTGCCTTGGTGGATGCTGCAAAAGGATATGAAAAACATCTAAACGATGGAAAAAAAATGCTGGTTTCATTAGCTGGAGCAATGAGTACAGCCGAATTGGGAATTTCTTTTGCTGAAATGATCCGACAAGATAAAGTTCACTTAATTTCTTGTACAGGAGCGAATTTAGAAGAAGATTTAATGAATTTGGTGGCACACAATAGCTACGAGCGAATTCCCAACTATAGAGATCTTACTCCACAAAATGAATGGAGTTTATTAGAAAGAGGGTTGAATCGAGTAACAGATACTTGTATTCCTGAAGAAGAGGCTTTTAGAAGACTTCAAAAACACATGTTTTCTATTTGGAAAAAAGCAGAAAATGAAGGGAAACGATTTTTTCCACATGAGTTTATGTATCAAGTGTTATTATCTGGAGTATTGGAGCAGTATTATGAAATTGATCCTAAAAACTCATGGATGCTTGCGGCGGCTAAACAAAACTTACCCATCATTGTTCCAGGTTGGGAAGATTCTACTATGGGAAATATTTTTGCTTCCTATTGTATAAAAGGTGAATTGAATCCTTCCACCATGAAATCAGGCATAGAATATATGATGTGGTTAGCTGATTATTATACCGACAATGCAGAAGATAAGGGAATTGGGTTTTTTCAAATAGGAGGAGGTATTGCAGGCGATTTCCCAATTTGCGTTGTACCAATGTTGTATCAGGATATGGAAAGAACGGACACACCATTTTGGAGTTATTTTTGTCAAATTTCAGATTCAACAACAAGTTACGGTTCTTATTCCGGGGCAGTTCCCAACGAAAAAATCACTTGGGGGAAATTAGATATTGAAACGCCGAAATATATCATAGAGTCAGATGCCACGATCGTAGCTCCATTGATCTTTGCTTATTTGTTGGAGGGATAAGTTATTTAAGGAAGATAAATCCCATTTAGAGGTATTCCAAGTCCATTTTACTAAAAAAAATATCTTCATACAGGACACATTGTTCTTTTTATTCATGGAATACGTATGAGGTATCATGAAGTAAGCATGGCGTATCATGGGGTAACATGGGATTTTACAGGGGGTTCAGGTTTTACAGGTGCAAGCCTTCATCTTATCCAAGTTGGAATTAACAAAATTGATCATAGCAACATAAATGGGCCTGTAATTAAGGAAGAACAACCTGGTCCCTGATCTGTGCCGATAAGTAGCTTATAATTTAGAAGAGTTCCTGTTTAAGTAACCGGCTAATCCAACAAATGCATCCTATAATTCTTGCTATAGAAGCAAATCATTTACATTTATTATGGGAGGCAATAATTAAAATATCATTCACAATGTTATCAAAACAGCCCAAAACAGCATCAAAAAGCCCTTTTTAGCATTAAACAGCCCAAATTAGAAAATGTCAGCGGGATTTCCTCCACATCTTTGTAGAGGATTTAATCAGATAGTAGTTGAAATCAATAGTTTTAGTTGAAAAACCACCCAATGCAAACCAAAATCAACCAAAACAAACCAAAGTCAACCAATTATTAAAATGACAGCGGAATTTCTACTACACCTTTGTAAAGAAGTTAATTAGGTAATCGTCGAAATCAATGATTTCCGTCAAAGCAATAGATGAGACGGTACAATACGTAACAATGCGTAAGATCTTGATAGTACTTGATTGTCTGTGCCATGGCACATTTAAAACCTTCTCAACTTTGTTGTATAAGTTAATAATAAAATGAAAACAAATCAAATGAAATCAATTCGAATCAAAACAAATCATTTTGAAAATGGGAACAATTTTTCTGCCGCAACTTTGCCGCAGAGATTAATAATAAAATGAAAGTAATAAACGACATATTGAATAATGGGGCAGTCTTTCTAGACGGACGGTTCCCTTGTTCTCTTATCCGAACAGGCAACAAAATAGTTGTTCAGATCGGTGATAGAGTTAATAAAGTGTCCTTTGAAGGGGTCGAAGTTATACTGAAGTATAATATCCAGAATCCCATTTATAGCAGTATTAACATGTCGACACTCTTAATGAAGGTGTCGCATGATGGCAAGATACTAGTTAGTAGTTCAAAGGAACTTGTAGAGATACCCGAAGATGTACGAAGTACTAATGGGGTCACGATTAAGTCGTTCAAAGAAACAGGCGTAATCACTATGAGCATACTTTTGCCAGCTTTATCACTTATAGGTACAGACGTCAATCTGATTACCCTTCTGAAAAATCGCTTAATTGCCGATTCGGAAACACAAGAAACCATCAAGTTTAAAATCGAAACCACAGCAACGGTGTTTACTAATGTTGGAAAAATACCATACGACGATAAATCGATAATCGAAATATGACTAGGACTGACAAAAGAAATATCAGCAGTGGGAAAGAATTTGAATGGCTTTTTACTAGAAGTACAAATGGTGATTTTGTGACTGTCAAAAAGGAAGCGACATTAAATGGTACGCGAGCATTAATGAAGCATGTTGTAAATAACACTCCTGAAGACATAATACAAATAGCTGAACAGTTACGGGGAGCGAGCGAGATAGAAGCCTGTAACCGCATTTGGAACTTCTGCTTCTCTCATTTTCAAAATGAAAAGGATGAGGAGTGGAAGGCACAGATGCGAAGATCGTCAAGATTATGGAAGGATGAAGTAGAGAAAGGTAGCAATAAAGGTATAAACGAATTTATAAAATGAGTAAGCCTGACAAACATAGATTAGAAAAAGCTCGTGAAAAGTTGATGAAATCTCTTACACTGGAAAGCTTAAGAAAAATACCAAAATATAGGTATTTAAATAAGGTGCAGTATTTGATGCTAATCGACAAGTTAGAGGAATTAGGGCTTTTTATTCTGGAATCATATATATTCACGAAAAACGACACATCATGAGTAACTTAGAGCAGTTTCAATCATTTGCAGCAAAAGACACTAAAATAAAAGTATCAGGGAACAACACGGTTATTTATACCCGTGTTTCTCATTTTTCACAAGAAGATAATACTTCATTAGAATCTCAAAAAAAATATTGTGACCAATTTGCTGAAAAGAAAGGATTAAACGTTGTTGGTTATTTTGGAGGAACTTATGAATCCGCAAAGACGGATGATAGAAAAGAGTTCAAAAGGATGTTGAAATTTATTAAACAAAGTCGAAACATTTCTCATGTCATTGTCTATTCTTATGAACGTTTTTCGAGGTCTGGTGTGGGAGGTGCTAAAATTGCAGATGATTTATTGGCTGATTATGGTGTGGTTACCCTTGCAGTGACCCAAGAGTTAGATCCAACTACCTCTGCTGGCTCATTTCAACAAAAAATATTATTTCTCTTTGGTCAAATGGACAATGAAATGAGAAGGGACAAGACCATTACAGGGATGTCAGAATTACTTCGTAAAGGATATACACCTCATTGTCCACCCAAAGGCTTTACCAACTTGAATAAAGGTAGAGCCATTGACCAAAAAATAGTTGTAAATGAAACAGGCAATCTTATTCGAAAAGCTTTTATATGGAAAGCTAAAAAAGGTTTATCAAACATGAATATTGTTAGAAAGCTTAAAGAATTAGGATTGAAAATTGACAAAAGACGTTTAGGGGAAATTTTCGCTAATCCATATTATTGTGGCCTAATTGTAAATGGTATGATCCCTAATGAGGTTGTGGAAGGTAAGCATGAGCAATTAATAAGCCGATCTATTTTCTTAAAAGCAAACAATATCATTGCTGAAAAGAGAAGTCATCCTATATCGCATAAGGGACAGGACGAGAACCTACCTTTAAAGATTTTTATGCGTTGTGGAAGCTGTGACACACCAATGACGGGGTATCTTGTTAAACCAAAAGGACTTTATTACTATAAATGTAGAATAACAGGATGTAAACATTCCCAAAGTGCAAAAAAGGTTCACAAAAACTTCGCTGAATTGCTTTCTTTGTTTAAGGTTGAAGAATCTGATATTCCCTTAATCAAAAAAACTGTAGAAGCTTATTTTGACGCCTTTTTTGAAGAAGAAATGGAGAATACAAAGCTAATCACCAAACAAGCTACAGTGCTTAAGAAGCAAATAGAAGAAATAGAGGAACGTCATGCTTTAGGTAAAATTGATGTTGACGTATATAGTAAGTTTAGAAATAAATATATCGATCAATTAAAGGAAATTGAAGTGAAAAATGAAAATACCCTTGTAGAGAGTTCTAACCTTGAGAAATGCATTAATTATGCAATTGAATTATGTTCTAAGCCCTCGGCAGCATGGGAGTATGGAGATGTTGAAAAGAAAAAGAGACTTCAAAAAATTATCTTTCCTGACGGAATTACTATAAGCAAACAAAACAAGGGAGTTCTAACTTCTAGATTGAATTCGTTTTTTGTTCCAATAGCAATGGTAGTAAAGGCTTTGGGTAAAATTAAAAACGGACAATCTATCAGTTTTGATAAATTGTCCGTTTTGGTGAGCCAGAAAGGATTCGAACCTTTGACCGCCTCCTTAGAAGGGAGGTGCTCTATCCAGCTGAGCTACTGGCCCATTTTAAGGAGTAATCCTTCGTTTGGGTGTGCAAAAATAGAAAAATCTTATTAATAAAAATGAAAATTTTAAAATTCTTTATTTTTATTCAATCTCTATCGCTCCATTATTAATAATTCCCAAAACTTTACCCGTAAATTCTGTTCCAATAAAAGGTGTGTTTTTACTCTTAGAAACAATCATTTCCTTAGTTAGTGTCCACTTTTGAGTTGGGTCAAACAATGTAATGTTTGCGTTAAACCCACTTTCAATTACCGGAACATCCAATTGAAGTATTGTTCTTGGGTTAATCGCCATCTTTTGAATGATACCTTCTAGTCCAATATGCTCCTCTAAATGAGTACAAGCTACCGGAAAAGCAGTTTGTAGTCCGATAATTCCAAACTCTGCTAAATCAAACTCTTTTTGTTTGCATTCAATATCTTGAGGCGTGTGATCAGAAACAATTACATCAATAGTTCCATCTATTAAACCTTCTATTAAGGCTTCTGTGTCTATTTCTTCTCTTAATGGAGGTAATGTCTTATAATTCGAATCAAAGTCTAACAAAGCTTCATCTGTTAATGCTATTTGATGAGCAGCTATTTCACAAGTGACATTTAAGCCTTCTTTTTTGGCTTCATTTATCATTGCTACAGAATTTGCAGTAGAAATGGTAGAGAAGTGAATTTTAGATCGGTTATAAGAAGTAAGGAACAAGTCTCTCGATACTTGTAGTTCTTCCGAAAGAGTTGGAATGCTCTCTAGTCCAAGAGAAGTACTTATTTTACCTTCGTGCATTTGTCCACCATGAGAAAGACTTTCATCATTTGCAAAGCTAATTACCAAGCCGTCAAAATTCTTTGCATATAATAGAGCCCTTGACATGAGTCCAGAACTTTTAATTGCTTTCTTATTGTCTGAGAAGGCAACAGCTCCAGCTTGTTTCATATCAAACATTTCTGCCAATTCTTTTCCTTCTAAATTATGACTAAGTGCGCCTATCGGTAAAACATCTACAATATGATTTTGTGTTTTTGATTTTACGAATTCAACATCAGATTTTGAAGATCGAGTAGGAGTAGTATTTGGCATTATGGCAACTGAAGTAAATCCACCTTTTGCAGCAGCATTGGCTCCGGATAGTAAATCTTCTTTGTATTCTAATCCTGGTTCACAAAACTCAGCATGCATATCCATTAATCCTGGAGAGATATGTAAGTTTTCTTGAGCTATAATCTTATCTGCATTTTCAGATAAATCATTTCCGATATTTTTTATTATTCCATCTTCGATATAAACATCAACTGTTTGACCATTAAAAGATGAATTTGGATCGATAACTTTCGCTGCTTTGATTAAAATTTTCATTGTCTTTCAATTTAAAATATCATTTCCATAATCTTGTGATAGCAATTTCTAACCCTAATAAAATTATTACAAGCATTATACATTGCCACCAATATTGTTTTCCTTGAACTAATTCGGTTACGTTTAGTGAAGTAGAACCGTCTGCTCCTTCAATAATCTTTGATTGATTTCCAATCGAAGATTTTGCTAATAACTCTGACAACTCTTCAGAAGTGTAAAAGCTAAAATCTGACTCGCTTCTATCATAGTTGAAACTAAATCCCCCGATTAAATCCGTTTTATTATTTATGTTGTAATGTCCAGAATTATTTATTTGATCATACAGTAATAAGCTCGTTTCATTTTTCACTTTTCTAATTTCTGGAATGAATTCCATTTCTTCACTTGTAGATTTTATGGTTAAGTTCTCTACATCCGATTCCAGCTCATGAAAAGAGATAGCATTGTCTCTCCCAATAGTATAAGACAAGGTTGAAACAGGTTGACTAAATTCTCCAATTCTTAATAAGGAAGCAACAAATAAAGCATGTTTTGGAAAACTAGAAGCCTCTTTTGTTAAGGGTGAAGAGCAGTAGTAGAACCTTCCTTTATTTACTTTAGTACTACTCAGAAATGAATTTCCATTTTGCAATTTCATTAAATATTCCGTTCCAGAAGAGTTGGCAAAAGAACTTACGTAATATTGGTTGACTTTCGGTAAATCTACATTTTCTGCAATTCTGTTGAATATATCCTTGTAAATAGGATGTTCTAAATTTAGGTAAGATACCTTTGTGTTAGCCGTATCCAAATTAAGAATGTTTCCAGATGCAATGGTTTGTAAGAAAAGATTGTATGAATTCAGATTAATTTCAGAAGATGGAAAAACCAATAGACTTCCCCCTTGGTTGGTATAGTTTATTAATTCTGACGAAAGCCCTGATGAAATATCCGATAGTCCTTTGGTGATTATTAAATTATATTGATTAAGTGTAGAGAAATCGATTGTACTCAAACTTTTAGAAGTGAATTCAAAGAGTTCGTTAATATTGAAAAGATTGCTTAAATAACCTAATGTATCATTTGCGTTCTGGTTTTCTACTAATTGAAGTACATTAACTCTATTCTCAATATTGTAAGAGAAAAAGAACTCATCATCAAATAACATATCGGGATCTGGATACTCTGTCAAATACAATTTACAATGTTGCATTCCATTTTGTGCCAATGTATAAGGGACTTTACAATTGGTAGAAGAGTTCTCAGCTATTGTGAAATTTCCAAAACCTTGAATAGTACCGTTAATCGATAATTCAATTTTAAACTCCAAAGGGGAGTTAGTGTTATTTACGACTCTTGCATAAACACTTTCTTCACTAGCTGTTTTCCGTATAGGCGTTTCGAACCAAATGCTATCTATGTAGATATTTCCTTTTCCTTGTTGCGGATAGGGTAATAAAAAGACTTCTAAAGAAGAGTCCTTTTTAATTTCATCTAATTGAATATTGTTTTTCTGAAAGTCTGAAAGCCAATACAGTGTTTTGTTTCCGCTTCTTTCAATCAATGCATCTGATTGTCTTAAATAAATTTCATCCAAACCTCTGGCAACGTAACTGGGCTCAACTTCCTCTACCAGAGTAATAAATTCATCTTTACTGACGAGTCTTTGGTGACGTGCTTCAAGATCATTTGTAATTAACTGAAACCGATCCGTTGCTTTGTATCCCTCAGCTATTAAGATAGCTTGTTCTTTTGCTATATCCAATAAATACCCGTTCTCACCTTTGGTATCCATACTGTGAGAATTGTCGATGTAAACAGCAATAGATGTATCACCATGTTGCTTTTCATTTTCGACTGGAATATAAGGTTGTGCAAATGCAAAAACGAGAAAGGTTACCAGAAGTAATCTTATTAAAAGAACTAGAAGATGTTTAAGACGTGATTTACTTTTCGTTTCTAATTTAACTTCTTTCAATAAGGCAACATTGGAAAAGTAAACCTTGGTAAACTTTCGAAAATTAAATAAATGAATGATTATCGGGATAGATAAAGCTGTAAGCGCCCAAAGAAATTCTGGATAGAGAAGTTTCATTAAAAACCAAAAGTAGTGTTTTACTTTCGAATTATATAATTGAATTATCAATTTTTATTGTTGGATTAAATTTAATCTCAATTCATCAGCAAATTATTTTGCTCAAACTTGAATTATAACACCAAGTTTTTAGACCGACTTCGTGAATGTTCTTTTAAAAATATCCCAGCAAAGAGCGTAATAAGGGCGTAGTGTTTGAGAGTTCCCGATAGCTATCGGGAGAACGAGTTTTAGCCCTTTAGCGATGAGGAGGAATATTTTAAAGGTTATTTGCGCAGTCTTGAATTTTTGGTTCGTTTTGCTTCAAGGCAAAATGAACAGAAGATGAATGTTTTACGAACTAAATGTAATATGTCGTTCATCGCCTTAAGTTGCCTCCTGAATACAAATAAAGAAATAAATAAAAAAAGTGCCTGTCTGGCATAAAGGCATAGAAATCTTAGTTGTTTATAGCCTAAGATTCCCTGTCTCCGTAAACTTCGCATGGAATGTGAGGAGACTTCATCTTTTATTTATGCAAACTTTTCAAAAACACCCAATCCGAATAAAGCAAAATCATATTTAACAGGATCTTTAGCATCCATTTTTCTAAGATTACTATCTAATTCCATTACAGCTTTCCAATCGTTTTGTTTTCGAGGTAATAAACCTAATGCCCGTCCTACATTTCCAGAATGTACATCTAAGGGACAAGAAAGTAATGAAGGGCTTATATTTTTCCACAAACCGAAATCAACCCCTTTTTTGTCTTGTCGAACCATCCATCTTAAATACATGTTGATTCTTTTTGAAGCAGAACCCTTAGCTGGACTAGCTACATGTTTGAATGTTCTAAAATTGTTGTCATCCACGGATTCAAAGAAGATCTTCCTGAAATTTTCGATGGAATTAAACATGGTAGTAGTTTCAGAATTGATAGGGGCAGAGAAAACACTTTCTAATCCATTATGATTGGAATAAATATTTTTAAGAGAAGTAAGAAAGAAATCTAAATCGGATGCATTAAAAGTTCTATGTTTAAAATCTTGTAAGCGATTTTCACCTTCATAATTCATTACAAAATCGTAAGGAGAGTTCCCCAATATATTGACAAGTGAATTTCCTGAACGAATAATCATTTTTCGATTGCCCCATGCGATAATAGATACAAGAAAACCAATGATTTCAATATCTTCTTTCAAATCAAATTGATGAGGAATCGAGATAGGGTCACTTTCTATAAATGAAGGCGTGTTATAGAGCTTAACTTTTTCGTCTAAAAATTGTTTAAGCTCTGAAAAGTCCATTTTAATTTTTTTTGTTGATATTAGTAGTCAAATGTAATCATTTATGAAATTCAGATTATTTCTTTCCGTTTTTATAGCCTCTGTTTTTATATCCAATCAAACGATGGCGCAAGAAGAAGATCCCAATGCGCTAACAAGGCCTTTAGCAATGGTAAATGTAACATCGTTTACTGCCAATGCTGCATTTGGTTTGGCTAAAGCTAAATTTACCAAAGGAGGAGATTGGAAACATCCTGCTGGAATTTCTATAACAGGTGGAGTTGGCGTTAGTCATATGATTAAAAACTCGATCGGTTTTGAAGCTGATTTTTCTTATGAAATGAATTACTATTTTTTTAATAATAAGAATGTGAATCTTAGTTTGGGTTATCGTGCTCCTTATGTTGATTTCAAAATCAAGAAGATTTTTAATCCAGATGCTGAAGACTCTTTTTATTTTAAAGGTGGTGCAGGATATATGTTTGGAGGAGCAGGCGGAGTTGGTAAATCTGACACTTTGTATTCTTATACAATCAATTTTGAATCGAGAAGCATTATGATGGCAATGGGTGAAATTGGTTTTCAGAAAAGAAGTTCAAAGAAGAATTACCAAGATTTTGGAGTCGTGTTTAGATATGGATTTAAAAATATTATATCTTCTGGAATGAATTATTACAATGGCATTGGAGATGCGGATGATGAAATTGCAACTTCATTAACCGCAGGGAGTTATATTGGGATTACTTATAAATACTATGTTATTTTCAGAGAAAAATCGAAAAAACTGAAACAAACCAGAACTGCTCCAGACAAGCAGTTTTAATTTAATTCGTAACTTTCACCTAAAACCTAAACCAAATTAATGAATAGAATTATTTTTATCATAACAATTCTTCTTGTAAGTAAATTTAGTTTTGCGCAGATACCAACGGGGTACTATAATACAGCAGCAGGACTACAAGGAGAACCTTTACGTACAGCTTTATATAATATTATTAATGGGCATTCTGTAAAGGATTATTCTACGCTATGGGGCTATTTTCAAACTACTGACAACAATGGAGGAATGGTTTGGGATATGTACACGGATAATCCATCTGGAACTACAACGTACACTTATAATTTCGGGTCTGGACAGTGTGGTAATTATAGCGGAGAAGGGGATTGCTTTAATAGAGAGCATTCTTTTCCTAAAAGCTGGTTTAACGATGCCTCACCCATGTATTCTGATTTGTTTCATTTGTATCCAACAGATGGTTGGGTAAATGGTAAAAGAAGTAATTATCCTTATGGTGAAGTTAATAGCCCTACTTATACTTCTAGTAATGGAAGTAAGGTTGGATCAAATGTTTTTCCAGGTTATTCTGGGATTGTGTTTGAGCCAATAGATGACTATAAAGGGGATTTTGCAAGAACTTATTTCTATATGGTTACACGTTATATGAATGTGTCTTCAACTTGGACAAGTGATATGTTAACAGGTGATAACCTTTCTGGATGGGCCAAGACCATGTTGATTAGCTGGGATGCTCTAGATCCTGTAAGTCAAAAAGAAATTGATAGAAACAATGCGGTTCATGATGTGCAGGGGAACAGAAACCCATATATAGATCATCCACACTGGATTGATTGGGTTTTTGGACCAACAGCATCTGTTTCTGAATTAGAAAACCCACAACTGAGTATGTTTAGTTCGGAAGGAACCTTACATGTAAATAGTGTTTCAGCAAAAGAAGTGTCTTTGACTATTGTCAATATGGTTGGAGCTACTGTTAAGGATGTAATTATACAACCTGGCGATAACCTAATTGAATTGGATGTAGCAAATGGAATGTACATTGCCTCTTCAACAGTTGAAGGAAGAATGTATACTTTGAAATTTGTTAAGTAATTTAATCTAAAAACGAAGCAATCAAATCAGGAGAAAGAGTAGTAGGAGGAACTTCAAAGTCAAACCACTCATGTACTTCGATATCTAACCCCAATCCATTTAGGTAATCATTTAAGGCTAAATTAAGTCCATCTTTATAAAGAGTATGGTCAGCACCATTAGGGTCTTTATGGGTTAAATCATTTTGAGCAAATCCTTTAAATCCAGGTCCGGATATAATGATTCTATATTCTTCGGGATTTTTACCAATAGGACTGTGAACAGTTGTTGTAAATTGATGCCAAAAAGCTGAATGAATACACCCATTCTCAAAAAGCTGTCGAACAACCTCTAAAGAATCAATCGTTTCTTGTTCTGTCTCTGTTGGGAAGCCATACATTAAGTAGGCATGTACCATAATGTTTTGATCCGCAAAATCATTTGTGACTCTAGCAACTTGACCTATGTCTACTCCCTTTTTCATTTTAGCTAAAAGTCTATCTGATGCTACTTCTAATCCTCCAGTTACAGCAATGCATCCTGATTTTGCCATTAACTCACAGAGTTCAGGAGTAAATGTTTTTTCAAAACGGATATTCGTCCACCAGGTGATATAAATATTTCTTTTAATCAATTCCTCGGCAAGTGCTTTTAACATTTTTGGAGGAGCAGCTTCATCAACAAAATGAAAGCCTGATATTCCTGTTTCAGTAATAATACTTTCAATCTTATCGACTAAATCTTTAGCCGTTGTATTTTGATAATTCCCTATGTAATCTAAATTGACATCGCAAAAAGAACATTGTTTCCAATAGCAACCGTGTGAGATAGTGAGTTTGTTCCAGCGACCATCACTCCATAAACGATGCATTGGATTCATAACATCCAGAAAGGATAAGTAAGAATCATGTAATAATCCTTCATAACTAGGAGCAGGTAAATTACTGTGGTGAAAAATCGTATTTGGCAATTTGTTAACGTATTCTACTTTGCCATTCAATAAAACAAACGTTCTTTCTAATTCTGTTTGTTCTATTTCTTTAGAAATCAATTGAGCTATTTTCAATAGTGGACTTTCTCCATCATCCAATGATATATAGTCGACATAATTGAATATTCTAGTATCGGTAAGAGAGCGTAATTCCGTGTTACAATAACCACCGCCAAAAGCAATTTTTATTGTTGGATAATATTGTTTGATATATTGAGCACACCTTAATGCAGCAAATAAATTACCGGGGAAAGGAATTGTAAAGCAAACTAAATTAGGTTTATTTTTCTCCAGTTTTTCGGCTAATAACTGGATTAGTTTATTCTCAATTATAGTTGTTTCAAAAGATAGAAATTCTTCAATTTGGTCAAAGCTACTAGCTGATGTTGCAATTTTTTCTGCGTATCGTGTAAAGGAAAAAAAATCATCAATATTTGCTGTAATAAAATCGCCTAACTCTTCAATAAAGAGTGTAGCAAAATGCTTGGCTTTATCCAGTACTCCTAAATTCCCAAAAGCCCAATTCAAATCTTCTTCTAGATTTTCAAAACGATGTGCTTTAGGTAAAAAATCATTACTTAAAATTTGATAGGCAGCAGTGACTTCTTGTTTTCTAAGGTACTTAATAACGAAATCAACTTTGTTAATGTATTCATTTCGGTTTTCCCAAACTAACAGAAACTCTTTGCTTTCTTGCTTATTAGCTTCTTGAAAAATGGATCGAATAAAATTACTGGTAAAAATACTGTTGAATAGTTCAATACTTAAGTCGCATTGAGAAACGGGGATTTCTTTACTTTTTAAAAATCCTTGTAAGTAAGCAGTAGCTGGGTACGGCGTATTCAACTGCGTAAAAGGAGGTGTAACTAATAATACTTTAGTAGGCATTACTAACTAGTCTTCGTTTTTAGGGTCTACGAATTTTTTTTCTTGTGGACCTCTTTTATGAATTATCAATCCATTCAGGAAATTTCTCAAAATTTGATCTTGTAACTCCATGTATTTTGGATGTGTTTCTTTTCGAAAGAAAGCTCCTAATTCACTTTTGGAAATTCGAAAATCTGCTAGAGCCAAGATATCGACAATTTGATCATCTCTTAGTTGTAAAGCAACTCTCAATTTTTTTAACACATCATTATTTGTAAGCGCCATTGTTAAATTTTTATGCCGCAATTTACATTAATTTGATTTTAACTCTTCATATAAATACTATATTCGAAGAAGTTATTAGTTATATGTTTAAACACGCGCTACCAGCTCTAGTATTCTTTTTCAGTTTTCAAATTAGTGTAATAGCTCAATTTGGAACATCTCATGATATAGTCAATTATAGTCCAAAAGAGTATCATGCCCATAATCAGAATTGGCAATCTATTCAGGATAGTAGAGGGGTAATGTATTTTGCGAATGGTGACGGAATTTTACATTTTGACGGTACTTTTTGGGGAAATATTCCAACTGCTACCTTAACAAATGTTCTTTCTTTAGCGATTGACAATAACGAAACTATCTATTATGGAGGGATAGGTGAATTAGGTTACCTAGAAGAAGATTCATCTGGATTTTACAGTGCTGTTCAAATCTTACCAGAAAAGTATAAGGAACAGTTTGCTTCTGAATTTTTTTGGAGTATTCATAAAATAGAAGGTGGAGTTATTGCAAGATCTGAAAATTATTTTGTAACCATAAAAAAAGATAAAGTTGAAGTTTTTAATGTTGTTAATGGAAAAACAAAGAAGAGCTTTAATTTGGGATCTGAAATTTGGTTTCAAAATGAAAATAAAGAAATATTCTGGTTTTATGCAGAAAACCCAGAAGTTCAATATCGTTTTACCGATACTTTATTTGACTCTACTAATAGTTTATCTGGAATTCAAGATTTAGGGAATAATAAACGAATGCTTATAACTGTAAGCACAGGAGTATTCATTTATGATATAGAAAAAAAACAGATTCTAAAACAACCTGATTCTTTCTATAATATTGAAGGAATTGATGTTGTAAATGCTGATTTACTTCCTAATGGAGAATTGGTGCTTTGCTCATCAAATGTAGGAGTTGTTATTTTAGATAAGTTAGGGGAAATTTGCTTCCATTATCACGATGCAAATGGTTTGAATACAAATTCAATTCAAAGTTCTTATTTAGATCGAGAAGGAATATTATGGTTTACATCTAATGAAGGGATTTCAAAAGCTTTATATAATATTCCATATACAGTTTTACAAGAGGAGGGTAGTGAATTAAAAGGAATATCAAACGGAATATTAAAACATGATAACAAAGTATATGTTGCTACTAGTGAAGGTGTATTTATTATAAATGAATTCGAATCCATAGACCTTGCTAAAAGTCCTGTTACTAAAGTTAAAAACATGAATTGGCAAACATTTGATATCGCCTCCATAGGAGATGATGTTATTGCCGCTTCTCCAAGTGGTATTTTTCTAATAAAAGAAGATTCTGCTACAATAATTTCGAATGTTTATAGTAGAGGAATTTGTGTTCCAGAAGGAAGGATCGATCAAATGATAGTTGGCGGAAGAGATAGAATCATATTTTTTGAAAAGAAGCAAAACGAATGGATAGTGGTTGAAACTTTGGACAATTTTCCTGATGAAGTATTACTATTTGAACAAGATAAAACGCGAAAGGATAAATTAATAATATGGACAGGATTATACAATATTGGTGCTGCTATATTAGAATGCAATAAAGATTTTTCAGATGTAAGCTACAATATAGTTGGGAAAGATAATGGGGTTAATGATGGATATGTATTACCCTTTTTAGTAGATGGGAAAATGTATTTCGCACCAAAAGAACCTGGAGGTATTTATAATTTTGATGATGATAAATCATTATTTCATTTTGATGACAAAATCACACCTATACTCGGAAAGGAAATCAGTTCTTGGATAGTTAAGGAAGATTATTATAAAAATATATATTTGGAAAATTCAGGGCCTGTCTATGTTTTAAGAAAAAGAACAAATACTTATGAAGTCGATTCATTCTCTTTGTCTACGTTGAATCTTGGTTATATAAATGAAATCTATATTGATGACGGTGGAATTTGTTGGCTGGCTGGAGAATCTGGAATTGCGAGGTTTAACAGTACGATAAACAAAGATTTTTCATCTAAATATGATATTCTTCTTAAAGGTGTAATTGCGAATAGAGATTCGGTTATTTTTAATGGTAATTTTTACAATGATGGTAAAGCGGTTATCAACCAACAAGGTGAAATACCGCATTTACCGTATAATTTGAATAACCTCAGTTTCGAATTTGCTTCGTTATATTATAATGGTTCGTCTAAAACAGAATATAGCTATATGCTATTTGGAGATGATGAAGTGTTTTCGAAATGGGAAAAAGGGAATAAAGCCGTATATACAAATTTACACGAAGGAGAGTATATATTTAAAGTCAAGTCAAAAAACATATATGGATTAGAAAGTAACATTTTTGAATATAAATTTACCATATTACCTCCATGGTATAGGACATATTGGGCTTATATTATTTATGCGGTTTTAGGAATAATTGTGATTGGATTAATTGTTCTACTAATTTCCTATAGATTGCGAAAAGCGAACGATCGATTACAAATGTTGGTTAATGAAAAAACGCATGAAATAGTACTACAAAGAGATGAACTTGCTCATCAAAAAGAAGAATTGCTTGAAAGGAATCAAGAAGTAATGGATTCCATTAATTATGCAAAAAGAATTCAGAATGCGATTTTACCTCCTAGCAAATTGGTGAAAGAATATTTAACAAACTCGTTTATTCTTTACAAGCCTAAAGACATCGTTGCAGGAGATTTTTACTGGATGGAACACAGAGAAGAAAAGGTGCTTTTTGCTGCCGCGGATTGCACTGGACATGGTGTTCCAGGCGCCATGGTAAGTGTTGTTTGTAATAATGGATTAAACAGGTCCGTAAGGGAGCATGGGTTAACAGACCCAGGAGAAATATTAGACAAAACGAGGGAGATAATTATCGAGGAGTTTGAAAAAAGTGATGAAGACGTTAAAGATGGAATGGACATTGCTTTATGTTCTTTAGAAGGGACTACGCTTAAATATGCAGGAGCCAATATCCCTTTATGGATAATAAGAACCTCGCCTGACGGGAGGCAGGATGGAGAGATTATTGAAACCAAAGCTAATAAGCAACCCATTGGGAAATTTGATAAGCAAACTCCTTATACCACTCATACGTTTACACTTTTAGAAGGAGATACAGTTTATATATTCTCAGATGGTTATGTAGATCAATTCGGTGGCGAAAAGGAGAAAAAGTTTAAAGCCAAAGCTTTTAAAACTTTGCTGCTAAGCATACAAGAGATGTCGCTTGAAAATCAAAAATCCAAGATTGACAATGTTTTTGAAGCTTGGAAAGGTGATTTAGAACAAATTGATGACGTATGCGTTATTGGCGTGAGGATATGAACGAAAATGAAGCATTAAATATTACTTATAATCTGAGCAAATAAAATGAGGTATTACATCTAGAATAGTGTGTTTTAATGCTCCCCAGAACCCATTTGGAGAGGCATAGTTGTAAGTCCCTCTTATTTTTCCAGTAATTACATATTCATTATTTGGTCTTAATATAGCCTCAAAAGAAGAGCCATCTTCTTGGATGCATAATAGTTTTATGTTTGGGTATTCGAAATCTATTTCTGGGGGGTTATTTAGAATAGAATATGGGGTCTCAATATCTCTCAACATTTCGCCTGTAAATACACCGCTGGGCTGATGAAATAGATTTTTATTATTGGGTTGTAATTCCCATTTGTTCTCATTTTTATCAGAGAATATATTCTCTTCAATTTGTATAAGATTACCAGCAGGCAATTGGTTGTATATATTTCTATCCAAGTGATAATTACTGTAGCTAAATAATAAAAGACCTATTAACAAGGCTGCTAATAGATATCGTACTCTGTACTTCGTATAAATATTTCTTACTTTATTGATGTCACGAAAATAAAGACATTTTATAATATGAATGAATTCCTTCTATATGAAAACTTATATTTTCCTTTATTGCTTAGCAATTAATCAGTTATAAAAAAAGTATATTTGATAATTCAATGATGAGATTAATAATACATATAATAATATTAAACATTTGTTTAACATTCTCTAATACACATGCTCAAGATTTTACCAGCGAAGAACAGTTATTCATAGATTCCTTAACCAATGTTGTTAATACCACAAAGCACGATACAGTCAAGATCAATACACTATTTGAGTTAGCTGGAAGATATTACAGTGCAAACCCAGATACAGCAATAGGGTTTTGTAGAGAGGCAGAAGATTTATCGGTATCTATAAATTATAAATATGGTATGTCAGAAAGCTATGGTTGGCTTGGATATTTGTACACTACAAAAGGAAAGAATGAAGAGGCTCAAGTTTATAATTTTAAAAGTTTAGAGATAATGGAAGGAACTGCTAATAAAATTAGCATAGCAACCTTACATACTAATATTGGAACTATTTATTCGAAACAAGGAAATATTGCAGGAGCATTAGAACATTATCACCAATCCTTGAAAATACAAGAAGAAATTAATGATTCACAGGGAGTTGCACATACATTAACTTCGATTGGGTTGGTTTATAAATACCAAAATGATGTGCCTTTGGCATTGGATTTTTATAAACGGAGTTTGGCTATATGGGAGGAAATAGAAGATAATGGAGGTATCGGATTAACACTAAATAACATTGGTGTAGTTTATTACGAGTCTAAAGAATATGATTTAGCAATGGATTATTATCAACGTAGCTTAGAAAAGAGAAAAACTAGTGGAGATAAGTCTGGAATTGCTAACTCTCTGGGGAATATTGGAACTATTTATGAAGTTAGAGGTGATTATAAAACTGCACTGGAATACTACAATTCAGCATTAGAATTGGAAAAGGAAATTGGATCTAAAGATGGTATGTGCCAGACTTTGTTCAATATAGCAATTGCCAACTATACGTTAGGTGACTTCAAGCAATCTAAGGAGTTCGCTCAAGCTAGTTTTGATTTAGCGACAGAATTAGGTTATCCGCATCGCGTTTATAAAAGTGCGGAACTACTTTCAAAACTATATAGGTTAGAACGCAATTTTCAAAAAGGTTGGGAAATGTATGAGTTAGGAATATTAATGAGGGATAGTATATTGAATGAAGAAACACAAAAGGAATATTTGAAACAGGAATTTAAATATGAATTCGAAAAAAAGACACTTACAGACAGTTTAGAGAATGAAAAAAAGGATTTAGAAATAAAAGAACAACAAGCGATAATCAAACGAGATGAAGCCCAAATGAAACGAGATAAAATGCAAAGGTATGCATTGTTTGGAGGGCTATTCTTAATGTTAATTTTAGTTGGGGTTTCCGTAAGAGGATATTTAAGGAAAAGAAAGGATAACAATCTTATCAGTAGACAGAAAGAAGCTGTAGAGAATCAAAAACAAAAAATTGAAATTCAGCATTTAAAACTGGAAGAAACACATAAAGAAATAGCGGATAGTATAAATTACGCTAAAAGGATTCAACAAGCTATTTTACCTTCATCAAAACAGACAAAGGAGTTGCTTATTAATTCTTTTATACTCTATAAACCTAAAGATGTAGTCGCAGGTGATTTTTATTGGTTAGAACAAGCAGGTGATCAGGTTCTTTTCGCCGCTGCAGATTGCACTGGGCATGGTGTTCCTGGGGCAATGGTAAGTGTAGTTTGTAATAATGCTTTGAACAGGTCTGTCAGAGAATACGGTTTAATTGAACCAGGAGAAATTCTTGATAAAGCGAGAGAAATAGTTATTGAAGAGTTTGGCAAATCAGACGAAGAAGTAAAAGATGGTATGGATATAGCCCTTTGTAGTTTACCATATCCTGTTTCTAGTTTGAAAAAGAATGAGGGAAAGACTATCGAATTCAAATATGCAGGTGCGCATAATCCGTTGTGGATTATTAGAACCTCGCCTGACGGCGGGCAGGACGGAGAAGTAATTGAAACGAAGGCAGATAAACAACCAATAGGAACATTTGATAAACAAAAAGCTTTTACAACACATACCATTGAATTACAGGAAGGTGATGTTATTTATGTTTTTTCAGATGGTTATGTAGATCAATTTGGGGGAGACAGAGGTAAAAAGTTTAAAACGAAAGCGTTTAGAAAATTGTTATTATCAATACAAGATAAATCGATGGAAACCCAAAGAGAATTAATCGATAGTGCATTTGAAACTTGGAGAGGTGATCTAGAACAAATTGATGACGTATGCGTTATTGGAGTTCGTGTTTAAGGTTGTTGTTTATGTTTTATTGAAATAGAGTTTACACAGTACCTTTGTCCTGTTTCTGTAGGCCCGTCATCAAAGATATGCCCTAAATGAGAACCGCAATTTCCGCAAACTATTTCAGTTCTTTTCATACCCAAGGAAATATCATCAATCTGTTCAATATTTGCCGATTCCAATTCATTATCAAAACTTGGCCATCCGCATGAAGATGAGAATTTATGATCAGAAGAAAATAATTCTTTATCACATCCTTTACAATGGTAAACACCCTTTTGAGTAAATTCAGTATATGTACCAGTAAATGGAGCTTCGGTTCCTTTATTACGTAATACATGAAACTCTAGTTCAGACAGGTTTTTCTTCCATTCTGTATCTGTTTTATTAATTGTATATTTTTTTTCATTCATAGCTCAAACTTTGGTGGTATTTTTGATGACGTTAATACTAACAATTAAAAATGATAGTTTAATATAGTAGTGAAAGGTAAGGAAATAAATAAAAAGTCGTTTTTAAGCTCTTTAAAAGAGCCGACATCTGGTTTGATAATAAGTAGTCTTACACTTATTGTTTCTATGCCTGTGTTTATTACTTTATACAAAGTAATTCCAATCATTTACCTTCCTTTTACAGAGGATTTAAGAATTGATCACATATTGTTATTTGCTCTAATTTTTATCGTGGTATATATCCTTATTCGAAAATTAGCAAAATTGATTTACATTATTATTGGTATTGCTTTTATAGGATTAATGATTTCTACTTTTACAGGGCACTATGGTGTCCGTAATTTGTACTATGATTACTCTGCAATGTTGTATAATTTAAATGAAAATGGAATCCAGCTAAATTTCGAAGAAAAAAATGATCCTTTTTCCAAGCAAGCTCAGATTGCTGTTGCCGTAGATTACCAGAATAAAGAAGTTCGTAAAATTGCAACCAATTGGGCTGTTAAAAATTTTAAAGCATATCAATCAGTTACCCCTAGTTTAAGTGTGTTACATGCAATGTCAATCTTCAAAGAAGTTCGAAATCGCTGGAACTATGTGTATGACCCAAAAGGTGAGGATTATTATGCAAAAGCAAGTGAAACACTAACTCAATTGGAAGCAGATGATTTACTAAAAGGGGATTGTGATGATTATAGCATTGTTGTTGCCGCTTTAATAAAAGCAACTGGAGGAGAAGCACAATTGGTAAGAACAGTTATTGAGAATGACGATGGCACTTCAACAGGGCATTTATATCCTGAAGTAAAAATTGGAACAAAAAAGGATTTAGAAACGATAGCTTATTTAATAAAAAACAAGTTTTTCCCAAAGGAATCGAAAGACAAAGCCATATTCTATTACATTGATAAAGAAGATAACGTTTGGCTTAATTTTGATTATAATGAATACTACCCAGGGGGTCATTACCAAAGTTTATACAGGGAGAGTGTTATGGAATTATAAATTATTTTAGTAAAAAAAAGTAAATGAAAATTGTATTGTCACCTGCAAAGTCTCTAGATTTTAAAAATGTTCCAAAAACAGAAATAGTTTCTCAACCCATCTTTTTAGAACGAAGTGAGTTGCTGATAAATAAGCTAAAAAAATATTCCCCAAAAAAGATTGGGAAATTGATGAGTATTAGTCCAGCGCTATCAGATTTGAATTATGGAAGGTTCCAAGATTGGACATTGCCTTTTACAGAAGAAAATGCAAAATCTGCAATGTATGTATTTACAGGCGATGCCTATAGAGGTATGAATCCAAGAGATTTTTCCAAAAAAGATATTGCTAATTCTCAAGAGTACTTAAGAATTTTAAGCGGATTATATGGAGTACTTAAACCACTTGATATTATTCAACCTTATCGATTAGAGATGGGAACAAAATTGGAATACACTAAAAAGGTAAATAATCTTTACAAATTTTGGGGCGACAAGGTTACTGATGCTTTAAATGCTGAAATGGATGAAGGTGAAGTTTTGATTAACCTTGCTTCGAATGAATACTTTAAAGTTATCAATCCGAAAAAACTGAATCATCGAATTGTTACTTGTTCTTTTAAAGATGAAAAAAATGGAGAATATAAGATGATTTCTTTCTTTGCAAAGTTTGCTAGAGGGTTGATGACTCGATTTATTATTCAGAATCAAATTACTGAAGTAGAACATCTTAAAGCATTCGATTTAGAAAGGTATTCTTACAACGAAGAAATGTCTACGGAGAATAATTTTGTGTTTATTAGGTGATTAGTTTCATTCCTGCGAAAGCAGGAATCTTAGATGAATTTGTACTAAGATTCCTGATCTCCGTAAACTTCGTCAGGAATGAATAAGCTATCTATTCAACTTAGCATAATCTTTAGCGAAATAGGTAAGGATAATATCCGCTCCGGCTCGTTTGATACTTAATAGCATTTCTTGCATTGCTGCATCATAATCAAGCCAGCCGTTTTGAGCAGCAGCATGAAGCATAGCACATTCACCACTAACGTTATAAGCTGAAATCGGAACATCAAACCTTTCTTTAAGGATATGGATTATATCCAAATAACACAATGCAGGTTTTACCATTAGAAAGTCTGCACCTTCTGCGACATCTAATTCAGCTTCAATTAACGCTTCGTATTTATTTGCAGGATCCATCTGGTATGTTTTTTTATCACCTGCTTTAGGGGCAGAGTCTAAAGCATCTCTAAATGGGCCATAATAGGCACTTGCATATTTTGCGGAGTAACTCATAATACTTGTTTCATCAAAACCCGCACTATCTAATTCTTCTCGAATGTATCCAATTCTTCCATCCATCATATCAGATGGCCCAATAATGTCTATTCCAGCTTCTGCTTGGGCAATAGCCATTTTAGCTAAGATAGGAAGTGTCTCATCATTTAATATTTTCCCATTTTGAACAAAACCATCATGTCCATCAGAAGAGTAGGGGTCCATTGCAACATCACTCATTAGACAAGATTCAGGAAATTGTTTTTTAATTTCTTGAATCGCTTTTAAATAAAAATTAGCTTCGTCGTAACTATAAGTTGCGGTAGTGTCTTTTAAAGCTTCTTCAATTGCAGGGAACAAGACAAAACTGTTTATTCCCAATTTCATGCATTCTTCAATTTCAGGAAGTAAAGTATCTAATGACCATCTAAAGTTTCCAGGCATCGAACTAACCTCTTGTTTAATCCCCTTACCATCTACCATAAATAATGGATAAATCAAATTATCGACACTCATGGTTGTTTCTCTTACCATGTTTCTTACGGCTGGGGATTTTCTATTTCTTCTTGGTCTTTGGTACATAATTAATGCTATTTAATATATCTAAAATCTTGTCCGTCTTTTATATTCTGTAGACTTTCAAAAATTAATTTAATGACATTCTCAATGTCACTTTTAGCACACATTTCAACAGTTGTATGCATGTAACGAAGCGGCATAGATATTAATGCTGAAGCAACACCTTTATTGGAATAAGCAAATGCATCTGTATCCGTTCCTGTTGCTCTAGAAGCAGCCAATCTTTGGAAAGGGATTTTATTTTTTTCAGCAGTGTTTATCAATAGTTTAAGTAAATTATTTTGAACAGCAGGTCCATAACTTAATACTGGTCCGCTACCATTTTTTAAATCTCCCTCTACAATTTTCTTAATCATCGGGGTATTTGTATCGTGACAAACATCCGTAATTATTGCTACGTCTGGTTGAATTCTTTCAGCAATCATCTGTGCTCCACGCAAACCAATTTCTTCTTGAACAGCATTTGTAATGTATAATCCAAAGGGTAATTTGACCTTTTTTTCTTTTAGTAAACGGGCCACTTCAGCTATAACAAAACCACCCATTCTATTGTCAAGAGCACGTCCTACGTAATTTTTCTTATTCAATATCATGAACTCATCCTCGTAAGTGATTACACAGCCTACATGGACTCCTAGCTTTTCAACTTCTTTTTTAGATTCACAACCACAGTCTAAAAAAATGTTATCCGTTTTAGGTGTTTCTTCTTTACCTTTTCTTGTGTGTATAGCAGGCCATCCAAAGACAGCTTTAACAATTCCTTTGTCGGTGTGAATGTTGACTCTTTTGCTTGGTGCGATTTGATGATCACTACCACCATTCCTTCTTAGATATATAAAACCATCATCTGTAATGTAATGTACAAACCATGAGATTTCATCAGCGTGTGCTTCAATCACAACTTTATATTTAGCTTTTGGATTAACAACCCCTACAACACTCCCATATGTGTCTGTGAAATATTCATCTATATATGGTTTAATATAGTCCAACCAAATTCTTTGACCTTCCATCTCAAACCCAGTAGGAGAAGCGTTATTTAAATATTTTTCTAAAAACTTCTCAGATTTAGGTGTGATTATTGATCTTACTTTTGTCATCTTACTCATTGTATTTAAAATGTGAATATACTAGCTATTTGATAAACTCAATATATACTAATGTAAGAGTTTGGTAAATTTTTTGATAACAGAAATAATTACTTAAAATTACATTTAGATTTATTACATTTACGTCTGCTTAAAATTGATAAAATGAAAAGACTCATATTTTTGGTTTCAATATTATTTTCTATTGGTACCTATGCTCAAGAACCTTCAGAAGAGTTCTTACAAAAACTAGACTCATTAGGTGCTACTGATACTACTGCCCAAGCACAAATGATGTATAATAAAGGTGTTGCTCAAATGGAAGCTCACAATTATTCAGAGGCCATTACTTTTTTCAACCAGGTTTTCAATTACGATGGAAATTTTGCATTGGCTTATTTGAATAGAGCTATTTGCTATATGGAATTAGGATCTTCAGATAAGGCTATTGGTGATTTAAAAAGTGCAATTGCAAAAGACCCTAAATTACATTTGGCTCATTATGAAATGGGATTAATTTATGAGAAGGAGAAAAAACCTGAAGACGCTATAAGAAGTTATTCTGAAGCTATAAAGGGAGATAACAAAGAAGCAAAGTATTATTATCATAGAGGAGTGCTTGTGTTTCAGAAAGATGAATTTCAAAAAGCGAAAGATGACTTTACTGTAGCCGTAAGTTTAAAAAGTAATTACGCTTATGCTTACAATGATAGAGGGAGTGCCAATTTAAAATTGGATGATTTGGACGCTGCGATTAAAGATTATAAAAAAGCAACTGAACTGAACCCTAAATTAACGTTCGCATTTAATAATCTTGGTTCGGCATACAGAAAGAAAGGTAAGTTCGATGATGCTATAAAAGCATATAATAGCGCAGTTTTAAATAAGAAAGACTATTACATGGCTTTTAACAATAGAGGATTGGCGAAATTTGGAAAGAAGGATTATGCAGGAGCCATTAAAGATTTTAACCAAGCGATTTCTCTTAAAAACGATTATGCATATGCTTTTAATAATAGAGCTTCAGCCTATATAGAACAAGAGGAATGGGACAAGGCTATTACTGATTGTGATAAAGCTATTTCATTAAATGCTGAATATGCTTATGCCTATTATAATAGAGCAATAGCAAAAGAAATGAAAAGAGATATAGAGGGGGCCTGTGCAGATTGGGAAGCAGCTGGAAATTTAGGTTTAGAAGCGAGTCGTTCGTTTTATAGCTCTTCATGTAAATAATTTAGATTAAAAGAATTGATGATGAAAAATATACTACTACTATTAATAATTATAATTTCTTTTAGTTCGGTGGCTCAAAATAAATCCATTCCGTTTGATAAGAAGATTTTCAAAGAAAAAAAGGATGGCTTTAAAGTTGCCGTTAAAGCTTTAGATGAAGGAAATGCATTATATGAAGAAGGTTTTCAAGTATGGAGTGATGCAATTCCTTTTTTCGTAGAAGCGAATAAATTCAACCCTGATAATGCTGATTTGAATTATAAATTAGGTAATTGCTATTTGGTCTCAATTTATAAATCAAAAGCATTAGAATACTTTAAGCATGCATATGAATTAACTCCGACAATAAGTAAAGACATTCACTTTAAAATGGGAAGGTCATATCAGCTTCAATACAAATTGGATAAGGCTTTGTATGAATATGGCTTATACAGAAAGACTTTAAATAACAATACAAATGCAGAAGAGATTGTTGAGTTAAATCGATTAATGGCTCAATGTGAAACAGGGAAAAATCTAATGGATCATCCAGAAAGAGTTTGGATTGATAACTTAGGTAAAATGATTAACTCTAAAGATCCTGAATATAGCCCGATGATTAGTGCAGATGAATCAGTGTTGATGTTTACAACTAGAAGACAAGAAGGTATTGGAACAGATAAAGACCCTTCTGATGGGAAATACATGGAAGATATTTATATATCTGAAAAAGATAAAGAGGGGAACTGGACAAAAGCAATTGGAGTAGGAGAGAATATAAATACAAAGTCTCATGATGCAACAGCTGGGCTTTCAAATGATGGACTTACATCTTATATCTATTATGGAAGATATGGAGTGGGAGATATTTACATTTCTAAAAAAGATGCAGAAGGTTGGACAAAGGCTAAAGATGCTGGAAAATATGTAAATGGTAAAAAATCCCACGAAACATCTGCTTGTTTGTCTTTTGATAAAAAATGGTTGTATTTTATTTCTAATCGTGAAGGTGGAAAAGGTGGTCATGATATTTGGAAAAGCCCATGGAATGAAGAAAAAGAAATTTGGGGAGAACCTGTTAACATTGGAGATGTAATAAATACAAACTACGATGAGGTTGGCGTATTTATTCATCCAGATGGAAGAACAATGTATTTCTCATCAAAAGGTCACAAGGGAATGGGTGGTTTCGATATTTTCTATTCTATAATGAATGATGACGGAACATGGAATGAGCCAGTAAACATAGGTTATCCCGTTTCGACACCTGATGATGATGTTCACTTTGTAATTTCGGCAAGTGGAAAACATGGTTATTATTCTTCGTTTAGAGAGGTTGATGGATTGGGAGAGAAGGATATATATATGATTACTTTTTTAGGACCTAAAAAAGAGCCTTTATTAAGTACAGAGGATAATCTATTAGCAAGTGTTGCTGCTCCAATTAAAGAAGAGCTAATTCAACCAAAAGTTGCTATAAGCGCCAAAAATTTATCCATTTTAACAGGATTGGTGTTAGATGCTGAGACCAAAAAACCAGTTAAATCACTTATTGATTTGGTTGATAACGGTACTCAAACTCATATATCGGAATTTACGAATGATCCAACAACGGGTAAGTTTTTAATGTCATTACCAGCTGGAAAAAACTATGGTATTGCTGCTAAAGCAGAAGGATATTTATTTCATTCAGAAAATTTCGATATTCCAGCAGATGCAGGATTTAAAGAATATGAGAAAATTATTTACCTAAATAAAATAAAGAAAGGTGTAAGTATAGTTTTACGTAATATTTTCTTCGATACAGATAAGTATTCATTAAAACCAGAATCAAAAACAGAATTGGATAGATTGATTCAGTTATTAACTGATAATCCAGATTTAAGAATTGAGATATCAGGACATACTGATACACATGGTTCTTCATCTTATAATCAGCGATTATCTGAGGATAGAGCAGGTGCAGTTGTGGATTATTTGGTTGCACACGGATTTGGTAGAGAGCGATTTGAATTTAAAGGAGTTGGTGAAGCAAAACCACTTGTTTCTGATGCCGAAAGAGCTAAAATGAAATCTACTGCAGACAGAGATGAAGCAGATGCTCAAAATCGTAGAACTGAGTTTATGATTATTGATTAGGAATAATATAAATAAGTAAAAAAAAAGGTGTAGTGTTTTCTACACCTTTTTTTATGTCCGAATTCTTTGTTTATTCATCATAAAATAAAAACGATTGAAAATATTGGAACGTATATTTGTGGCACCCTAATAGTCAATCTTATTATGCAGTTTCGTTCTATTTTTCACCTACTATTTTGTTTGAGTATAGCTTCATGTAGTTCAGTGGTTTCTGATAATTCAGTAGAAAAAGTAGTGGAAACACTTGAGTTTTCATCAGATTTAAAGGCTTCGTTAAAAGGGTATATCGCCCAACCGGATTCTGAGTCGCCTAATATTAAGAAAGTTTATGATATGAATGAATTTACCCCATTTTGGGTAAATGAAAGAATGGAGTTGTCTGATGTGGGGATGGAATTTTCTGAAATATTATTTCATTCGATGCATTATGGTTTAGATACAATGCGTTATGATGTAATTGGATTAAGAGACAAAATAACAGGGTTGAATGAGAATAAATCGGATATCTCAGCAATAGAGTTGGATGTCCTATTAACTGATAAATACTTTAAATTTTCAAACGATATATCTAGAGGAATTGTAGATACCTCATTGTATCACCCAGAATTTGGAGGTCGAAAACCAACGGCTGATTTAAGTGAGTACTTGTTTAATTCATATCAAGAAGGAAATGTCATAGAAAAGCTGTTGGCATTACAACCGCAAAAAGATGAATACAAAAAACTCCAAGCTGGCTTAGCTAAGTTTTTATCTGAACATGCAATTATAGATTCTTCAGTAAAAGTACATCCATATAAAAAAACAAGTTCAGAAGCAGATTCTATTGAGTTTTATACTGAAGCAAAAGAAGCTTTAGTTCTTCATGATTATTTAGAGTCTAATCAAGTTGATGATTCCGTTTTTTTACAAGGACTTCAAGCTTTTCAAATTAACCATGGATTAGCACCTGATATGAAAGTTGGAAAGAATACGGCCAAAGCATTATCTGGAAATCCTTCAGAATTTTATAAAAGAGCTGCTGTATCCTTAGAAAAATGGAGATGGACAGAAGACTGGGAGCAAGAGTACTTGCTAGCAAATATTGCAACATATAAAATTAAATTTTATAAAAATGAAAAACTACAACAAGAACACAGAACTGTAGTAGGAACCTTTGCGAATAAAACTCCGGAATTAGATAGTGAAATTGAATACATGGTGGCTTATCCATTTTGGACAGTTCCCTATAGTATTAAGACTAAAGAGCTTGTTCCGAAGTCCAAAAAGGATTCTACTTATTTATCTAGAAATAATTACCAATTGCTTAAAGGAGGTAAGGTGGTAGAAATGTCTAGTATAGATTGGAAAAATGTATCTACTGATAACTTTAATTATACTGTTCGTCAACGAGGAGGAAGAAGTAATGCGTTGGGCGTAATTAAGTTCATTTTTAAGAATAAACACTCTGTATATTTTCATGACACACCAAGCAAAGGAAATTTTATGAACGATATACGTTCTTATAGTCACGGATGTGTTCGTGTACATGAACCAATGAAGCTTGCGGAATATTTATTGGCTAGAGAAGGAGAAACGTTTCATATAGACAGTGTTCAAGCTACGATTGATAAAAGACAAAGAAAGACAATTACGTTACAAAACAATATGCCTGTACATATTCGTTATTATTCGGCTGAAGGAGATGAGGAAGGTAATATTAGATTCTATCCAGATGTTTACAGAAAAGAAAAGGAGTTGGAGGAAATAATGTTTCCAAAGGAATTGGAGTTATAAATTGTTACTCTGTAATACTAACGTTCCCTGATTGAGTCAATACGAAATTCTTACTTGAATTTACAATTCTAGATCGCGATAAATAACTTCTGTTAGGATAGTAGATAAAATAACAACTTCCACCTTGCAGCATTTTTACCGTTTCTTCATATCCTTCTTCCTCTATTGCAGGACATCCAAAACTTCTCCCTAATCTACCATTTGATTTAATGTAATCACAACTGACATATTCAGCACTATGTACAACGACACCTCTGCTTCTTGCATTATCATTTGAGTATTCTTGCCCATCTAATTTCATAGACAAGTCATGTCGGCCATTATAAAGTTCTCCAGTTACAAAAAAACCAAGACTACTTTTGTGGCTACTTTGTTCATTTGAAAAGTTTGAGGCGAATTCGTTTCCCGTTTTCATTCCGTGAGCGACTAACTTTTTATCAACTAGAACTCTTTTTTCCATGTCGATAATAAACATTCGCTCAGTGTTTGCAGATAAACTCATATCTACAACAGTAAGGTATTGCTTGTTCTTTAATTTATTTTTTAAGGAAAGTTCAGAATAACCTTTGACAGCAATTTCAAACGCATCATAATTCAAATCTTCGTCATTAATATCACTATACAATTCAGTGATATATTGATTAATAGGAATAAATGCCTCAGCAGTTTCTTTCTCCGCGGGATCTTCCGAAATAGACGGCATATTAGCTGTGTTAAACGTAACTAATATTGATAGTATGAATGTCTTCATTAAAATCATTGGTTTGCAAATATAACAATCTGTGTTAAATTTCGACGTTTGTCATCGATTTATTAACATTTGTATAGCATGTTAACAATCTCGTCCTACGGTAAAAAAGTAAAATAGATACAAAAAATGTTAAATTGTGCCAATTCTGAGGGCCACTTGGCTTTCGATTTTCTTGTATAAATCACTAGGAGAGAAAACCCGCCAATCTACCTGGTTTAATTGACCTCCGAGTAAAAAGTAGGAGTCGATATTAGCACTTTGAAATTCTTGCAAAACATGGTCTCGAAAATTTAATGCGGCAATCCAGCCATTTTCAACTTCTTCGAACCATTCTTCATAGTAGCAATCATCCGAATAATGAAAATTTAACACATTTTCTCCTATTAGTATGAATTTATCAATGCCTTCTTGCATTAATGTTTCGATAACATCTCTTTTAAGAAACATTATATCATTATGCAAACAATCATTCCACTCTCCAAAAAGTTCAATTATGCAATACCCATCATCATAATCAGCAAATAGCAACTTAATAAACAAGGTTGGAGAATCAATGTTATCCCATTGGGGATGAATGTAATGATCGTAAATTTGATCCGTATAATGTGTCTCTGAATATTCTCTTTGAAAAAACGGAGACCGAGGATCCTCTTCGGCTGTATAAAGATTTCTCCAATTATAATATGGCTCTATTGTGTGCAAATCAATTCTCTTTACACAAAATTAAACAAAAGATTACAAATTTTTGTTAAATCAAGCTTTGCCGTCTGTAATAAAATATGTTAAATCCTATTTTCTGAATTAAGAATTCAGTAAATTTGTAATCAACTGAAATACACGATTATATTATGATTAAAGGAACTATTTATTCGATTGCATTGTTGACTTCTATTACGCTTGTTCTTGTTGGGTGTGGAGAAAAAGAGGAGGAGTTAAACTTGCATACACCAGAATTCAATATGATTGCATCTGTGGATAATCCTGCAGTTATATTTTCTTATGATTTCATGAAATTAATGGATAAGTCTCAAGTTCAAAACTCTGAAGACATGCCAATGGAAGTTAAAATGGCAATGAGCATTTATATTGGTAATATGCTTAATTCCAGTAATATGGGTATTCGTTTGGAGGGGAACAACCATACTGTAATTACAACTACAGATGATGGGGAAATTGAATTTGGCTTTCTTACTGCTGAAGTTGTGAATGAAGATAAGGTTAAGAATGGTATAAAAGATTTTTTCAAAGGAAAATCTTCAGAAGAAGGAGGGATACACTATTTAGAACATAAATTTTCACCTACCGTTGCAGCTTGGGATAGCACGCATATCATATTTATCTATTCTGATAATGATGGTTTAGATTTAAAAGCAAAAGCAAAATCAATTCTGGATGCTAGAAAAATTGAAGGTAAAGATAATCAGGTATTGGAAGATTATTTAGGCCGTGAAGACGATATGAATGTGATCGTATTCCTTGATAAATGGGTTAAATTGGCGCAGAAGGAAGCTAGGGATATTGAGTTTGATCAAGATTTCTTATCTCTATATGATGAGTCTTATATGGTTGGTTCTGGGAATTTCTTGGAGGGAAAGATTGTATTTGAAATGGAAATGCATGGAGATAAATTAAAAAACTCAAAGTATAACTTATTACCAGGAGACCCAATATCAAAAGAGTTTATGAGTTATTTATCTACAGAAGATCCAATGATGTTTGGTGTTGCTTCCATAAATATGGATGCGATATTCGATATTATGTTACAGAATGATGAAATGCAGGATGAGTTTAATGAAGGGGTAAAAGAAATAGGTTGGACAGAAAAAGAAATGAGAGAATTATTTACAGGAGAATTTTCTGCTTCTTTAATCGGCATTGAAATGAAGCCGAATCCATATTATGAATTACAAGCTTCTTTAATGGAAGATGACTTCTTTGCAGATATGGAAGAAGAGTATATTCCTAATCCTTCAAACATTCCATCGCCAGTTTATCTTTTTACAGTAGGATTAAATGATTCTGATAAATTAAAGAATTTATTTATGACCATTCCAATGGTTGAGGATAAAGGAGGCTATTTTGCTGCTGGCGCTGACGGTTTTGTTATTTTCAGTAATAATAAGTTTATGGTTACTTCGGATGAAGGAATAGCTGCTACTTTAGGAAGTGGGAAATCATTAAAAGAATACAAACCAGATAGTGAGATCAATACTTCATTATATGGAGAGATAATTCCAGATATAAATGATTTGCCTCAAGAATTAAAGGATATGATTATTGCTAATGGAGGTAATGAAGGTGAAGGATTGATTAAATTCATGAATGAATTCGAAAAAGTTACATTTTCAGGAAGCTTTGATAAAATGAAATTAGAAGTAATAATGACTGATAAAGAAGCAAATTCAATTGAAGTTATAACAGGGAAATTAATGAAACAGGTTATACAAAATATGAACTTGTTCATGTAATTTGAAATTATTGGTTTTAAAAAAAAGAGGGATGTTTTCACATCCCTCTTTTTTGTTTTAATCTGTGTAGCTATTTTTTTCTTCCGTTTTATTGCTGAGATATTGAACAAACTCAAATTCGTTTCCATCTGAATCAATAAAGTAATCTCGGATTCTAAATTTTTCTATTTGTTTTGGGTAATCCCTTTTGTAGCCTTTTACTAATAACCTTTCAGCAATCTCATTAACGTTTTCTACGACAAATCCAATATGGTTTATCCCAAGTCTATCCATGTTCTTGTTTTCATGAACTTGTTCGGGTGTTCCTTGATTAATAGCTATGTAAGTAGATGCATCTCCTAAATGGATCCATTCTCTAGTTTCATTTCCGCCACCTCTAATAACAAAATGAGGAAAGGCAGTTTGGAAAAAGTCAACACTTTTCTCGATATTGCTTACTGTGATATTAGCGTGTTCTAAGTATATTTTTTGCGTTTTCATAATATGTAGTTTTAAGATTAATAATTTGTTGGTGCAAAGATGAATGATGTTTTATTATAAATCAAATCGATTGTTTTTATATAGATATAGATTTAAGCTATATTTGAACTATGATAACATTAATTCAAATGGAGTATATCGTTGCAGTAGATACTTATAGGCATTTTGTAACTGCATCCGAAAAGTGTTTTGTTACGCAACCCACGTTAAGCATGCAAATAAAAAAGTTGGAAGATAATTTAGGAGTGATTGTTTTTGATCGTACTAAGCAGCCAATAATTCCAACTGAAATTGGAAATAAAATTATTGAGCAAGCTCGAGTCACATTAGCAGAATCAAAACGAATTATAGAGATTGTAAAAGAGCACAACGATACTATAACAGGAGATATTACAGTAGGAATCATTCCTTCTTTAGCTCCTTATCTATTGCCATTGTTTATTGGAGATTTTACCAAAACCTATCCAGATGTAAAATTGAAGGTTGTTGAATTACTTACTGATAATATAATAGAGGATCTTAAAAAAGATAAAATTGATTTAGGGATTTTAGTTACTCCCTTAAAGGAAAAAGGAGTGATTGAAAAACCTCTGTTCTACGAAGAAATGGCATTATTCGTAAACGAATCTCACCCTATAGCCAATAAGAATAACATCGATGCCAGTGTTTTAGATAATAACGATTTATGGATGTTGAATAACGGACATTGTTTTCGATCCCAAGTAATGAACCTTTGTAAATTAAAATCTGCTGCTAACGACAGTAGTCAGTTTGAATACGAAAGTGGCTCTTTGGAAACGATTAAAAAGTTTGTAGAAAAAGAAGGCGGATATACGCTATTACCAGAACTGGCGATTGGTAATCCTATCGAAGGAACTTCAATTAAACATTTTAATTCAAAGCCCCTGCGTGAAGTTAGCTTTGCATATACAAGAAATTATTCAAAAAGAAGATTAATGGAAGTGTTGGCTGATTCTATTAAAAAATCTATACCAAAAAAGATGTTGGAAGGTGATAAGTCAAATATTGTAGAATGGAGGTAGATTTATTTTGAATTCTTTATATTTGGTAGATAACTAAAAAATAAAATATGAAAAAGATAATATTACTACTTTTAATTCTTGGAGGTTTTACGTTTCAAGCGGATGCGCAAAAAGTATTTACTGTTGACAGTAAGTATGATGCAGATGTTAAAGTGTTTGTAGCAAGCAGTAAGTATGATGCGGATTTGATAGTTTTCAAATGTTCTTCAAAGTATGATGCTAAAGACAATAAAGGATTATGGTTTTTTGTGGATAGTAAATATGATGCAGATAAAAAAGTCTTTTTTGTTGATAGTAAATACGATGCCGATTTAATTATTTTCTTTTCGGATAGTAAATACGATGCAAAATGGAATAAGTCTGGAAAGAAGCAGTTGATGTATTAGAATTTCTGCGATAAGCATATTCAAAAAAAAGCCAGATATATAGTCTGGCTTTTTTTTGAATGATATAATAATTACTCTTCAGTTTTTTCTTCTTTTTTAGCTTTGGGAGCTGCTTTTTTAGCCGTTGTCTTCGCTGTTACCTTCTTTGCCGCTGGCTTTTTAGCTGCTGCTTTTTTAGGAGCCGCTTTTTTCTTAGGCTTAGCTGCAACAATCTTTACAGTTTTCTTTCTTTTTCGTGTGTTTCCATATGAACCCCTCGTTCTTTTTCCCTTCGTACTTTTGATATCTCCTTTTCCCATTTTATTGTATTTATGTGGTTATTGTAATCCGTTGAATACCCTAAAGATAGCAATTTATCTGAAAAGGAAAAGTAGAAAGTAAAGTTATCGCTATTGGTTTTTTTAGATTCTAACACCTATAATGCAGACATCGTCAATTTGCTCAAGACTTCCTCTCCATTTTTCAAATGCTGAATCAATGGCTTCTTTTTGTTCTGCCATCGATTTTTCCTGAATGCTAATTAATAAATCCTTAAAGGCTTTAGATTTTAACTTTTTCCCTTTATCACCACCGAATTGATCTACATACCCATCTGAAAAGATATAAATGGTATCATCCTTTTTTAATTCGAAAGTATGAGTCGTAAAAGGAGTAGGGCGATCAAATTTACCAATGGGTTGTTTATTTCCTTTGGTTTCGATTACAGATCCATTTCGAATTACCCAAAGTGGATTTATTGCTCCAGCATATTGTAGAGTAGCTATGGTTTCTTTTAATTCCTTATTCTTTGTGTCTTTTATGGAGGAATCAGTAACAGATAAGCTGCATAAAGCTATATCCATTCCATCGTTCATTTCATTTTCGCTCTTTTCAAATTCTTTAAGGACCAGTTCTCTGGTTTTATCCAAAATTTCACCAGGTTCTTTCAGGCTGTATTCTCGTACTGCTCTGTTTAAGCTATTGTTGCAAATAACCGAAACCATTGCCCCAGGCACACCATGCCCGGTGCAGTCGGCAGCAGCAAATAAAACACTTTGACTCTGCTCAGTGTCCCCTTTTTTGAGGGGAGTCGAAGCCTCCATCCAGTAAAAATCGCCAGCAACAATATCTTTTGGCTTGAAAAGAATAAAACTATTAGTTAGGTATTCTTTTACCACTTTATCTGAAGGCAGTATAGCACTTTGAATTCGCTTAGCGTAATTAATTGAATCCGTAATTTCTTTGTTCTTAATTTCTAAAGTTAGTTTCTGATGTTCTACTTGACTTTTTTGTGCCTGAATTTCCTTATTCGCTTTTATTTTGTTTCTATATCCTCTAAATACAAATACTCCCACAATTAATATGCAAACAAACAAAACTGTATATAAGCCTTGTATTACACTAGACCTTTCTGCCTCCATTTCTAGGGTTTCAACAGCATTATTAGCAACCGTCATATCGAGCGAATCCTTTAATGCCTGTTCATTCAATTCTGCAATTTCTTTTTCATTAACTAGGTTATTGTATTTTGCCTCCAACTCATTAATATTGTTCATGGTATTCTCATTGAGCATTGAGTCTTTCATTGTAGAGTAATTTTTATGAGCTTCCAATGCTAATTCAAATTTACCCTGCTTTTCATATGCTTTTCTTAAGCCTGAGTACGAGTATTTCATCAAGTCTTTGGCTTTAATTTCTTTGGCAATTTCTAGAGCTAATTTATTGTGCTTAATTGCCTTCCCATATTGTTTCAATTCATGATAACAAATTGCAATATTAATATGGTTGGAAACACTTCTGTTGGGGCGATTAATGATTTTATCGAGTTCAACCGACTCTTGTAAATGAATTAAAGCTTTTTGAGAATCTCCCATTTCTCCATACATGTTTGCTTTGCTAGAGAGTATGTTGGATATTCCAACAAGGTTATCCTCTTCTCTTTGAATAACTAGAGCAGAATCTAGATAAAGACTCGCTTTTTCATATTCGATTAGCTTTTTGTAAACATTTGCAATGTTTGCATAAGAGGAGGCCATATCTCTTCTGTTGTTATGTTCTCTTTTGATTTTTAAACTTTTCTTATGGTATTCTAGTGCTTTTTCAAAATTCGTTTGATTCTTATAGTTATTTCCGATACTGTTATAAATTTTTGCAGCCATTAATTGGTCTTTGGCTTTGTCTGCATACTCTAAAGCTTTGAAGAAGTTTGTATGTGCTTTATCGTAGGTACCTAATCGCACATAGGAAATCCCCATATTATTATATACGCCTGCAATTTCTAGCGTATCGTCTGCTTTTAAATTAAGGTCTAATGCAACTTCATAGAATTCGATTGCTTCTTCATATTTACTTTGAAATTTGCTAATCAAGCCTTTTAAGTGAATAGCTTTTCTTACCCCGTAATCATAATCTATTTGTTCGGCAAGTAATAACGATGAGTCCGCATATAAAAATGCTGTGGCATTGTCGTGAATGCGCGTATAGTCTCCACTAATTTTATAGATAAGATCAACTTTTTCCTCAGTTTCTTCAGTTGAGTTTTTTAAAACGGTTAAAAGACTGTCTAGTTTTTTCTGTGCGCTATTAGCTGTTGGGAATAATAGTTGAACAAAAAGAAATAGTAGAAAATACCTAAACATGTTATCAAATGTATTAATAATGTGGTATTTAGCCCTAATAAGCTTTCTCTATTTCGATAATTGTTACTTTTCCATCCTCAGTTTTACTTCGAGCAGAGTAAGAGTCGTCAGTTACATCAATGATTTCAATATAAATTTTTGCTCCTTCAAATCTTCTTGCACTGTTTTTTCCTTTTACTTTTTGAAGGGTTAGTTCATAAGTACATGGAGAGGTCCATTCAATACTAAACTTGTATTTTTGGTGTTCGCGATTGTACCGTTCAAATTGGTACTTTTTCTTTCTTTTAATTTTGATGTCCCCTCCTGAAGGGCCAGTCATTTCAAATTTTCCTTTTATGAACCTTTTACATTCCAGCTGTTTTATTACATCCTGAGAGGATATGAATGTAATTGAAAATAATAATATGAATGTAAGTACTATACGCATCAATTCATTAATGAATAATTAAACGTTCAGTTTTAATATTTACCTCATTTTTAATAGAAATAATGTAAATACCTTTAGCCCACTTTGAAATATCAATCGAGTATTTTTCAGGTTTCGTTTCAAATAGATTAATAACTTGACCGAGGCTGTTTAATATTTCAATTTGATAGATTCCAGAAGGTAAATTAGAAGCATCAAAAGTCAAAATAGAATTTGCAGGGTTTGGGTAAACCTGAAAATTATTCAAACTATTTTCTTCAATACTAACAGGTTCACTTCCATTATAGATAGAAATATTGTCTAGGTATAAATTGTTTCCTTGTCTATTCGTTGATTCAAATTGAATAATAATATTCTGCCCATTAAAAGTAGATAAATCAATTGAATCTCTTCTCCAATGTGATGCATGTTCTGGGACAAAATCAATTTTCAAAGTATCTAATGATTCTAAATCATCTCCCGTTTTTTCGTATATAGTTGTAGGGAAACTTTGACCACAATCTGAAGATACAAGTACTTTTAGTGTGTCTTGAAGTGAAGAACTAGAACTTCTTTTTTGGTATGCTACATCAAATTTTAATATTGAATTACCAGAAGAAGGAATAATAATTTCAGGCCCAATTAATCCATCTTTTTGACTTTCTCGTGGGGCATAACTGTATAATTGCATACTAGCAGAATAAGAACTCCAAATTAATCCTTGTGTTGGAATTGTGTCCCAAGTTATACTGTTGTCTGAGTTCGTGATATACCATTTATCTGATTCAAACCCATTTTCAAAATCTTCACTAAACGGAACATTGAAAAGCCCCCTTCTATTAAAACTGTATAGTCTACGGTTGTTGATTTCATCATATTCTGTAACTCCAGAAGTAATGGAAGCTACAATGCTTAATTCTTGATTCCCATAAGTAGCTGTGGTAATACTTGGGAGTTGAAGAACAATAGTATCGTTAGCTACAACGTTTCCCGTCCAATTGTAATTTTGAGAAACACCTCCATTAATTGAATACTCAATGTCAATTGAGTTAATGGTACTATCTCCTAAATTTTTTAGGATTACAGTAGGAGAGTAGGTGTCTGAACATACTAGTTTATTTTTATCAGGATTTATCACATCTGTTATAGCTATGTCCCACTTTATACTTGTTGGGTCAATAGGTGTATTTGAACTACTTAAATATAAAAATGCTGCATGGACATCTATCAATCCCATTCCAAAAGTATTGTCTTCACCAACTGGGCCTAAATCAATTGCTGTAAGGTACAATGCCCATAATAAATCTTCTCCTGAAAGGTATGGGAAGGCTTCTTTTAATAATAAAATGGCTCCTGAAACATGTGGAGTAGCCATACTTGTTCCAGAAATTGTATTGTAACTATCACTTCCCCAAGCAGAACGTACATTTTGACCTGGAGCAACAACTTCTGGATGAATTGATAAAGAACCTGTTCCAGGACATTGAGTAGGTCCAATACTTGAAAATGAACTGATTGGGTGTGGGAATGCAACATTTCCATTTACACTTCCAACACTAAAGGTGTTTACTTCCGAAGTGTTAATCCTTTGTGGTGCTGAGACAGAAGTATTAGATGGTCCAAAATTTCCACCTGCAAAAACGTTTGCAATACCTGCTGCTTCAATAGCATTCATGAGGTTGACAACATATCCTCCACATTGAACTGTGTCTGCATCATCATACCATCTCCAGCTATTGCTAATAACATCAGGAATATCTGAAGAAGTGCTAATATCTCCATCAGGGTTAAGTGCCCATTCGAAAGCAAGAATCATATCAGCAATTGGCGGTAACGTTGCAACTGTTGTATTTACGTAGTCGTTTGCAATCCAATAAGAATTAAACGCAACACCAATTGTATCTTTTGTTAATGTATCTAGCCCCACAATGGTTCCTAATGTATGCGTACCATGATCATTAATGGTTCCATTTGGTAAAGGGCTTGCCCATGGAAACCAAGATTGTGTAATAGGGTAGAAGTTCCCCATAAAACGGTTGCTAAAAGCCGGGTGATCTGGCCAAACACCTGTGTCATAATCGTAAACGATACGTCCACGCCCTGTGTAGCCTAAGGCCCACATTGCAGGAGCATTAATAGCTTGTAGCCCATTTTCAATTCCTCCCGGAGTTTTTTGTGAGTTTGTGGATGTAATTTTGTAAGCATCATGCATAACGATTTTGTCATTTTCATAATCCAATAAAGCAATACTTGATTGTGTGTTTAAGAAATCAATTAATTCAGGTTTCGCCTCTATAATAATCAAGTTAACTACCCAAAATTGTTTCAAATTACGATAAGAGTTCTTGTAGGTGGTTTGAATAGCTTCAATTAATTCAGATTGGCTGCTATTTGATTGATCTTGTAGTTGTTGAATAACAATTTTAGGGCGTTCATCCACAGCTACTTCATTTTCTTTGAATTCATTATTCAAGTAATAACAATCAACATTTTCTTTGAATTCTATTCTAACAGAGATAAAGTCATTTGAATTTGCATCAAGCATTACATTTTGTAATTTACTAGAAATGACTCCCTGTCCATTTATTATTATCGTAAATAATAATGGAATAATTAGGGTAAGGAATTTAAACATAGAATGCTTGTTATCAGTAAATACTAGGATAATCTTCTGGACTGGCTTCGTTCATCATTGAATAGATAGCATCAAAAATATCTTCTACACTTGGTTTAGAGAAATAATCACCATCAGATCCATAAGCTGGTCTGTGGTCTTTTCCTGCTAAAGTAATCGGAGCGGAATCTAAATGGTGATATCCTCCTTGTTCGTGTAGAACTTGTTGCATCATATAAGCTGTAGTTCCTCCTGGGAAATCTTCGTCAATGAAAATAATTCTGTTTGTTTTCTTTAATGACTCTACAATATCATGATTAATATCAAATGGCATTAATGTTTGTACATCAATTAGTTCAACGGAAATTCCTTCTTTTTCTAATTGCTCTGCAGCAACTTGACATAAGTTAAATGTTGAACCGTAACTTACAACTGTAATATCTGTTCCTTCTCTAACCGTTTCTACGACACCAAGCGGTGTTTTGAATTCTGTTAAATTGCTTGGCATTTTTTCTTTCGAACGGTAACCGTTCAAACATTCAACTACCAAGGCTGGATCATCTCCTTCTAATAAAGTATTATAAAAACCAGCAGCTTTGGTCATGTTTCTTGGTACACATACATGAATTCCTTTAACTAAGTTGATAATTCCAGCCATAGGAGATCCCGCATGCCAAACACCTTCCAGTCTATGACCTCTAGTTCTAATAATTAGTGGAGCTTTTTGCCCACCTTTTGTTCTCCATTGAACTGTTGCTAAATCATCACTCATGATTTGCAGACAATATAATATATAATCTAAGTATTGTATTTCAGCAATCGGACGTAAACCACGCATAGCCATTCCAATTCCTTGGCCAATAATAGTGGCTTCACGAATGCCCGTATCAGAAACCCTTAAGTCTCCAAATTGTTCTTGAATTCCTTCCATTGATTGGTTTACACCACCAATTTTTCCAGTGTCTTCTCCAAAAGTGATTAGTTCTGGATATTTCTCAAATAGTTTTCTGAAGTTTTCTCTTAAAACAAGACGACCATCATCACTAATGTCTTCTGCATATTCTGGAAGCACTTCTTCTGTGTTCAAAGGGCTCTTATCTGATTCAGAATATAAATAGGAAGCATACCTATCGTGTGTTTCGGTAATACTGTTGTTTAACCAGTTGATTAAGTTTTGTTTATCCGTGCTTGTTTCTCCTTTAATTAACCTTAAGGATTGTTTAACCGAACTAATAATGTCTTTACGAATTGGCTCAGTTGTTTTTTTCAAAGTATCTGTAATAGCAGCAATTTCATCATTTCCAGTTTCTTCAACTAGAGCATCCAATAGAACTAATGCAGCATCTGCATCCTGTTTGATTCCATCAACAAAGTTAGCCCATGCTTTCTTTTGTTCTGTTCTAACTTCTTTTTTCGCTTCTTTACGAATGTTTTCTAATTCCTCTTCTGTAGCGATTGCTTCACCAGCAGCGTTATCAGAACTTAGTATCCATTTTTTCATTTGAGCGATACAGTCAAATTCTTCCGCCCATTTTAATTGTTCTGGAGTTTTATAACGTTCATGTGAACCTGAAGTAGAATGTCCTTGTGGTTGTGTTACTTCTTCTACGTGAATTAATGCAGGAACATGATTTTCTCTACAATAGCTTATCGCTTCTTGATAAGTTTGCATCAAAGCAGGATAGTCCCAACCTTTAACATTGTATATTTTGTATCCATTAGAGTCTTCTGTTTTTTCGAAACCAGCTAAGGCTTCAGAAATGCTTGCCTTTGTTGTCTGGTATTTTTTAGGAACAGATATACCCCAACCATCATCCCAAACAGACATTGCCATTGGGATTTGCAAAACACCGGCAGCATTCATGGTTTCCCAAAACAGTCCTTCTGATGTACTTGCATCTCCAATTGTTCCAAATGCAACTTCATTTCCTTTATTACTGAAATTGGTAAAACTTTCTAGTTCAGGAATGTTTCTATACATTTTTGAAGCTAAGGCTAAACCTAATAATCGAGGCATTTGACCAGCTGTAGGCGAGATATCTGCGCTAGAGTTCTTTTGCTCCATTAAATTTTTCCAACTACCATCTTCATTCAGGCTTCGCGTTGAAAAGTGTCCGCCCATTTGACGACCACCTGAAGTAGGTTCGTTTTCAAGATTAGTATCCGCATATAAACCTGCGTAATAATCTTTAATACTTAAAGCACCAATGGCCATCATAAAGGTTTGGTCTCTATAATAGCCTGATCTAAAATCACCATTTTTAAATTGCTTAGCCATTGCTAATTGAGCAACTTCTTTACCATCACCGAAAATTCCAAATTTGGCTTTTCCAGTTAAAACTTCTCTACGACCTAACAAAGACATTTCTCTACTTACACATGCTAAGGTATAGTCTGCTAATACTTCTTTCTTAAAAGTGTCAAACTTGCTATAATCTTTCTTCTCCATAGTTGTCTCTTTGTCTTGCGCCATATCCTTCCGTATTATGTGTAATATTTAAGCCAATAAAGGGGTGTGTTCTTATTGGTTTAAGCCGCGCGAAAGTACGAATTTAAGAGGAGATTTCAAAGGGTTTTGAAGAGATTTTGTGAGTGATTAGATGTAGGTAAGTTCCGTAACTTCTTCAAAACATCTCTTAAGTACTTTTACTCCATGTAAATTCACTATCCATTCGGGATAGTGATGCCAGACAGACATCAGTTAACACCAGACTACAGGTATGGCTTTAATGGAATGGAAAAAGATGATGAAGTTAAAGGTGTTTCAGGAAGCCATTATGATTGTGGAGCAAGGTGTTATGATAGTAGGGTAGGGAGGTTAAGCCCTAAAAAAGAACTTTACTCTTTTCCTTTTTTTTATTGATTAATGGATATAGTTATTTACTACCCTTTACCGTGCGACTTTAAGGTAATTTTTTATGAATAGCATATTTCATCAAACATTATCACCTTCTTCACTAGTCCATAGTGAGCTTAAATATTGCATCTTTGTCATCAAATGAAACACCAACAAAGTATACTCCTGCTGGAACATCAGCATCAATAAGTAATAATCGAGAATTTACAAACACCTTTTTTGCTACTATACTACCCAGTACATTATACATAGTGACTTTTATTTCCGAATAATGCATACCCATATCAATTTGAAAATTATCTTTTGTTGGGTTTGGAAATATCTCTATATTTTTTGAGAACTCACTTTCAATAACACCAACAGTAGATATGTTGTGACAATAAGATGTATCAATACATTGTCCATCATTTACCTCCACTGCATAGTTCCCATCGAACGGAGCAATAAAGAATTGACTATTCTCTCCTTGAATTTCAGTAAAACTACTATCACAATATAACCATTGATAACTTGCCCCACTTTCCAGAGCAGAGAGCATTAATAAGCTTTGAGTTACAGCTGTATCTACATTAAGAATTGTTAAATGTAAAGTAACAACTGAGTCACAACCAAATACATTTGTTAATGTTTGGGTTGGTGTTCCAGAAGCTGTATAAGAACTACCATTCCAATCAAAACTTTCGCAAACGGTAGCTGATGTATCCCCCGCATTATTCAAAACGACTAAGTCTAATGTAACAATTGAATCACAGCCATAAGAATTAGTTAAAATATGAGTTGCGCTATTGTTTGATTCAGTATATGTATTCCCATCAATCCAAATAAAGGGACTACAAGCATTATAATAGTCTGTGCCTTGGGTAATTGGAAGAATTAAAATGTCTAGGTACACTAAGCTATCACAACCATTCGTTGCTCCATTGGCAATAATATGACTTGCGCTATTATTTACTGAACTATATGTAACTCCATCAATCCAAGTATACGAACCACATGCAATAATCGTATCAATTGTTTGAGGTTTTTCTAGTATCGTTAAATCCAGATTAACCAAGCTATCACAACCATTTACAGAGCCATTTACAATATTAAATGTAGCCGTGTTATTGCTGCTAGTATAAGTGTTGCCATCAATCCAAGTATGCGCACCACACTCTACCCTTGTATCTATCCCTATAGAACTACTAACAATGGTTAAATCTAAAGTAACATTACAGCCACCACTGATAGCATATGTAGCAGTATTATTATTTGATGAATAGGTGTTTCCATCTATCCAAACTAAAGAATCACAAGACGTAATAATATCAATACTGGATGAGCCAGAATACATATTTAAATTTAGAGTAACCAAACTATCGCACCCTCCAAATGAGCCATTTATCAAATTATGAGTAGCAATACTGTTATCTGAAGTATATATATTCCCATCTATCCAAGTATATGAATCACAAGCAACTTGGATGTCAGTTCCATATTTTTGAGAACAACTATTATTTCTGAATAACCTTGTCACAATTTCCCCAGTAGTTATACCGGACACTAGTAAGTCATCATCATTGTCACCATCTATATCCTTAAACATTATTGCGCCATCACTTATAGGGTTAATTGTATCATTAATTATAAAACTAAAAACACCAGTCCCATCGTTTAAATAAAGCTTGGACTCAGGTCCTCCAATCAAATTTGCTCCAGTAATTAACAAGTCTTGGTCTCCATCACCATCTATATCACTAAATGCATTTGAAGACCTCCAAAGCACTTCAAATGTGGAAATTAAATCTTCCATAAAAACGCCGTTCCCATCGTTTGTATAAAGTTTTGAAACAGCCTGAGATGAACCATTTCGGCCTGATAAGAATACATCAAGATCATTATCATTGTCAACATCTGAAAAAGCAACGCTACTAAATCTTACACCTTCAAATGGTGTCCCAGATACTTCAGCAAAAACCCCAGCACCATCGTTTAGGTAAAGCTTAGAAATAATTGGGCCGTTATCTCCTGTTATTAAGACATCCATATCTCCATCATTATCTACATCAGCAAATGCAACTGAACCGTATATTACACTCCCAAAGGGAGTTCCAATCAACTCAACAAATGAGTTATTGCCATCATTTCGATACATCTTTGTTACTCCTCCTGTCAAAGTATATCCAGTTAGTAGTAAATCCAAATCGTTATCACCATCGATATCTGCAAATTCAGAATCACCATAATACACACTATCAAATGGAGTTCCAGTAACTTCTGTAAAAACACCATTACCATCATTATTATACAATACAGATATCGGACTAAGGGTTCCGGCATTACCAGTAATAAAGACATCTTCATCTCCATCTCCATCAGTATCTGCAAAATCTATTGTGCCATATGCAACCCCTTGAAATGGGGTTCCAGTAATTTCAGAATAATTCCCAGCACCATCGTTCAAATAAAGCGTTGAAAGACTACCTCCACTAGTAAGTTGTCCCGCTACTAACACGTCAAAATCACTATCATTATCAATGTCAGAAAAACCAATGGAGGAATAATGAAGGTCATTAAAAACCGAACCTTTAGTATTGATGAAATTCCCTACCCCATCGTTAATATAGATAGCTGTAACTGTTTGAAAGGAGGCACCTCTTCCTGAAATCACTATATCCAAATCATTGTCATTGTCTAAGTCTGTAAATATGTTTGACCCATATTCGCAACCAATTAAAGTAATTCCTGTTGCCTCACTAAAATTTCCTAAACCATCATTAATGTATATTATTGAGATTAATTGTGCTTGGTTATTTCTTCCACTAATTAAAAGGTCACTATCACCATCATTGTCAATATCTGCGAATGAAACCTCTCCAAGTTTAACCGAATCCAAAGTTGTTCCAACAACTTCTGTGAAAACCCCTAGACCATCGTTTTCATATAAAATTGTTACATTTTGAGCAAAATTATTTAATCCTGAAATAATCAAATCTTGATCATTATCATTATTTATATCAGAGTGTGCAATTGCACTTTGAGTTACCCCTTCAAAAGGAGTACCTAAAACTTCTGTAAAATTACCACTTCCATCATTGCTATAAAGCTTCGTTATATTTTGGCCCGAGTTGTTTTCTCCAGTTATAACAACATCTTGATCAGTATCATTTTCCACATCTATAAAAATAATCGAAGATTTACGTACAGCTTCAAAAGGTGTCCCAATAACCTCAGTAAACACTCCGCTTCCATTATTACTGTACAATATTGAAACTCCCAAATTGGAACTTGTTTCCCCTGTTATTAATAAATCTTGATCGCCATCATTTTCAATATCTGAGAATTCTATTGAGCAATGCCTCACTCCTTCAAAAGGTGTTCCTAAAACTTCTGTGAAATTTCCAGAACCATCGTTGGTATATAATTTTGAAGAACATGTTCCAGATGCATTTTCACCAACTACGATCACATCAAAATCGTTATCTCCATCAACATCTGCACATGCCACATCTCCCAACCTCACTCCTTCAAATGGCCCTCCAGACACCTCAGTAAAATCTCCTGTTCCATTATTTATATATATAATTACTTCATACTGAGAGTCAGTAGCTCCAGAAATCACAACATCCAAATCTCCATCATTATCTAAATCAACCGAGTCAATAGCACTATATTGTACGTTGGTGAAATTGTATTCCACTTGGGGTGCCGGAGGAAGAGGGAACACCTGAGTGAAGTTAATGTCTTGACCTTTAATAGAATATAAAGATAAAAAAACGGAAAATAATAACGAGGTGATTTTCATTTTCAAATATAGTAAAGAATCGAGTGGTTTTAACTATATTAGCTATTTATAACACCTTCATTATTTGTCAATCATGTATACGTTATAACTATTAAATTTATACATGATTAATCTCATATCTTTATGAAAGTCTTTACAACCCCTTTTATCATATTGTTCTCTCCTCTATTTTTATCAGCACAATTTGGAGAAACAAACTCAATAACGAGTTCTGCTGCCGGAGCTGTTGACGTAATGATGGAGGACATGGATAATGATGGCGACTTAGATATTATTTGTGCCAATCAAAATGCTTCACAAATTATGTGGTACGAAAATCTAGGATCGGGAAATTTTAGTGCTGCCAAAACTATATCCAATGACGTTTTTAGTATCAAATCAATATATTCTAGCGATTTAAATGGAGATGGAAATGTTGACATATTATCTGCATATGATAATAAAATTAGTTTATTCTACAATTTAAACGGGGGAATATTTCAACCAGCCATTAATCTCACCAGTTCTGCATCAGGAGCTGCAGACGTGATTGCGATTGATCTTGACAACGATGGTGACAATGATGTTATTTGGGGGTCGAATTGGGGAAAACAAATTGCATGGCACGAGAATTTAGGAGGAGGTTCATTTTCTGCTCCAAATGTTATCACAACATTGTCTAGTGGTATTACATCTATATATTCTGAAGATATTGATTCAGATGGATTGATGGATATTATTTCAGGTACCTCTAATGGAGAGATTTCATGGTTCGAAAATCTTGGTAGTGGGAATTTTTCTTCGCAACAGATTGTATCATCTTTAAATTCACAAATTTCAAGTGTTCATTCTGAAGATATAGATGGAGACGGTGATATGGATTTATTATCTACTTCAATGGGGGATAATAAAATTGCTTGGTATGAAAATAATGGTGGAGGAAATTTTGCTGCTCAACAAATCATTTCCAATACTCTATCTGATCCTACCTCAATAAATGCTTATGACATCGATAATGATGGAGACAAGGATATCTTTTCAACCATTTCCGGAAATGATGAAATCGTTTGGTTTGAAAATATCGGAGGAGGAAACTTTAATCCACACGTTACATTATCCAACTTGACAAAAGGATCTAGAAAAATTGTTGCTGGAGACTTAGACGGTGATAGTGACTTAGATTTAGCATCTGCTTCTTATAGCGATGATAAAATTGCTTGGTATGAAAATATCGGAGGAAACACCTTTGGATATCAACAACCATTGTCAATTGCAGCAAGCAACGTTGCTTCAATTCACTCATCCGATTTAGATGGGGATGGCAAAAAAGATATTTTATCGGCATCAAGCAAAGACAACAAGGTTGCATGGTATAGGAATTTAGGAGACGGACTGTTCTCCGATCAAATAATTGTTGACTCAGTTGCTACAGGTGCCAAAGAAATTCATGCAGCTGACTTAAACAATGATGGTACGAATGATATAATTTATGCCTCAGACAATGACACTATTGGATGGTATTTAAATAATGGAGATGGTACTTTCAACTCTAGGTCAATCATTGCAACAGGGGTTAATTCTTCTAGAGCACTTGTCCCTGCAGACATTGATAATGATGGAGATTTTGATTTGGTAGCAACATTAACTCCTGAAGAAAAAGTCGTATGGTATGAAAATATTGGCGGAGGTGTATTCAGTAGTGAAAATATTATTTTCGATCAAATTGGACTACCTTGGACCAGTATAGTTGCAGACCTTGATGCTGACGGAGACCTCGATATTATATCATCATTTTGGGTGGAAGACAAAGTCATTTGGCTCTCAAATAATGGTAGTGGAAATTTTGGATCTCAACAAATATTGGATAATAATGCGGATGGTATAAAATCTGTTTTCGCGATTGACATAGATAATGACTTAGATATAGATATAATTGCTGCATTATCAAATCCAAAGCAAATTGTTTTGTATGAAAACATAAACAACACATCATTTGCCAGCAAACAGATAATTTACAACCCATCTTTAGGAGAAATAATAGATGTAAGTTCAGCTGACATTAACATGGATGGATTAAACGATGTGATATTAAGTTCTGGAAATATTGGATGGATTAAAAATTTAGGAGGAAACATGTTCGACACATTGGATCATTTCTCATTTACTCCAGTAAATAACGCCACAACTATTGCAATTGATTTGGACGGAGACGATGATTTCGACATTATCACATGTTCTGATCTTCGAGGAGAAATTGAATCAATTGAAAACCAGTTTAATTTTAAAACACAAATAAGTGGAAAGGTATATTACGATGCAAATCAAAATTCCATTATCGATTCAAACGAAATTGGACTAGGTAGTGTAAATATTTTATCCAATCCGATTAGCCTATATTCATACACGGACTTAAATGGCAATTACTTTACCAATTTCAGTGATACAATTGGAAATTATATTGTTGCTCCATATAATATCTCTCATTGGAGTTTGGTATCAGACTCTTCCACCTATTCAATAGGAATAGATTCAACCTTTACTGTGATCGATAGTCTTGATTTTGGATTTTATCCAGATTCGATTACGAACGATATTAGTATAGATTTGACAAATGACTTACTTAGATGTAGCAGTGTACTTAATTATTGGATTAATTATTCAAATATTGGAACTACCAACCCTTCTGGTGTAATTCTTTTAACTCTTGCAGATAGTCTTCAATATATCAACTCCAGCTTTCTTCCAGATTCAATAACTGGGCAAAACATATACTGGAGCTATGATAGTTTACAATTTTTCAATAACAACAATATAAATATAACAGTATCCACTCCTACCTTTTTAAATATGGGAACCACTTTGACAAGTAGCCTAAGTGTATCTGTAATTGATGATTTTGAACAAATTGATACTGTTTTTATGGATAGCGTCTCTCCCATATTAACTTGTGCATATGATCCAAATGATAAAAGTGTGTTTCCTGGATATGGCCCTCTTGGAATAATATCTACGGAAGTAGAATCACTTGAGTACATAATACGGTTTCAGAATACGGGAACTGATACAGCATTCAACATTGTGATAGAAGACCAATTAGACACAAAATTAAATTGGGAAACAATAACTCCAATTTCTAGTAGTCATTCTTTTTCTGTTGGATTAACACAAGCCGGTAAACTAAGTTTTATTTTTAATAATATCATGTTACCGGATAGCAATATAAATGAACTTGAAAGCCACGGATTTATAAAATATCAAATTGATATTTCGCCCGGACTTCCAATGGGAACCTCGATTTATAACGAGGCAAATATCTTTTTTGATGCAAATCCTCCTATTCAAACAAATCAAACTTTGTCAACTATATATAATTGTGAGGGAATCACGATTGAGTCCTTAAGCTCTATTGCTATCTGTGAAAATACTTCTATTCTAGGTTCGGTTTCAGATCCTTTGTCTGTAACAGAGTTTTCTTGGAATCTTGATAGTATATTTACTTCAGCATCTTCTTCTTTTTACTGGTTATCAGACACTAGCGGAACCTTTAATCTTACCGTAACAAAAAATAATGACTATTGCATCAGAGATACAACAATTCAGGTCGAAGTATATCCAAGTTATTTTTTAAATAGTATTGATACAACTATGATTTGTCAAAACGATAGCATTTTAATCTATGGTCAATACCAATCTGAAGCGGGGCTATACGTGGATTCTTTACAAACAATTTTTAATGGTTGTGATTCTATAATTGGAGTTCAACTAGAACTACAAAACATCCCAACTCATTATGATTCAATTCAATTTTGTTCTGGCGACAGCATATATTTACATGGACAATATCAATCAATTACGGGTATCTACCTTGATACGTTGCAATCAAACTTAGGGTGTGATTCGATTTTTCAAACTCATGTATCAAATTACATTTCAATTATTTCAGATACAGATTCTGTATCCATTTGCGAAAATGATAGTATTCTACTATTTGGGGTGTATCGAGATTCTGCTGGAACCTATTTTGATAGTTTGCAAACTAGTTATGGTTGTGATAGTATTGTGACTCTAAATTTAACAGTACATACTATGAATACCTCTGTTATTTTTACTGATTCAACCATTTCTTCAACTGTGAACAATGCAATTTATCAGTGGCTAGACTGCAACGATAACTATAGCACATTAAATGGAAATACATTACAAACTTTCTACCCAATAACTGGAGGTCTATATTCTCTTGAGATTGAAGAAAATGGATGTGTAGACACTTCAGAATGTGTTTTAATCTCTTTTACAGATATTTCTTCTATTGAAACATCTAGTCAAGTTTCAATTTACCCAAACCCAACAGACAGGGTAATAAACATTGATTTAAAACATTCTGGAAATGTTTCAATTTCTATTGTTAATGTGACAGGACAAATGATATACTTTGAAAATGAAATAAATAAGTTTCCTTTTCAAATTGAATTGAATGAACCGTCTGGCCTTTATTTTGTGAAGGTTCAAAATCAGGACACTGAAAATATATTCAAACTTTTAATAAAATGATCACTTATATATTGACTTTCAATCCTTCTCATATTCTATGTAGAAGGTTATCCATTTGGGCTATTCTTGCACTTTTTTATTTATGCCTACCTACAAATCAGTCTTTTGGACAAATAGATTGGAACCAATGCATGGGAGGGATTGGACATGAACATTTTAATGAGATAATTGAAATAGAGGATGGCAATTTAATATCTATTGGTGATAAAAGCCCAAATAATGGCAACTACAATGCGGACCTTGACTAAGATGTTTGGGTAGTAAAACTCACGCCTATGGGAGATACGGTTTGGACTGCTAAACTCGGAGGTTCCAATCAAGATAGGGCTCACGGAGTTATCGAACTAAACGATTGTTCGGTGTTAATATGTGGTTATACATTTTCAACAGATGGAGATATACAGTCAAATCTTGGAGACTCGGATGCATGGTTAATAAAACTCGACCTTAACGGCAACATTGTATGGTCAAAAACATACGGAGGCAGTGGTTCCGAATGGTTCAACAGCTTAATACAAGATGATAATAACGATATTTTCATTATTGGAGCTTCAACTTCAAATGACTTTAACGTGCCTAACAATTTTGGTGGGGTAGATTTTTGGATAATTAAGATCGACAATGCAGGTAACATTTTACAGTCAGAAAATTACGGGGGAAACAATCTTGATTTAGGTTTTGATATAATTGAGTTCAATGCCAATTATTTACTAATAGGAGGAACTACTTCATCCAATACAAATGACGCAATTGGAAATCATGGTCAAGACGATTGGTTGGTTCTAAAAATAAACAAATCATTTGGGGCTCCAATTTGGTCTACTTGTTTTGGTGGAAGCTTGGACGATATTATGGAAAAAAAAATCATTGCTTAAAGCTGAAGATAATCTGTTTTACATTTCTGGTTCTTCTTCTTCCAACGATGGTAATATGAACACCAACTATGGACTTTTTGATTATTCTGTTATACAAATTGACTCGAACGGAAACCAATTAAATACGTATAATTATGGTGGCACAAATAAAGATCAGATAACCTGTATGGCAATGTGCCCTGATAGTAACTTATTGCTATTTGGTCAATCATTGTCATCAGATGTTGATATCATAGACCATATTAATAATTGGGATTCTTGGTTGGTGAAAATTGATCAAAACGGCACTATTTTAAACACTAAATCATTTGGAACAACCAATTCAGATCACGGAAGGTCGATCATTAACACATTTGATTATGGATACATACTTGGTGGCTTTTCATATGGTAACCCCTGTACTAACTCTCCAAACTCATATGGAGGAAAAGACTGGTTTATAATAAAGTTAAATGCTTCTTTTGACCCATATAACGATTCAATAGCTCTTTCAGACTTCACTTATAATCTTTGTCAAGGAGATAGTCTGTTATTCGGCAATGAATATATACTGACAAGTGGTATGCATTATTCCGTAATAGAAAATTCAAAGTGTGATTCAGCCATTTTCACAAACATCATTCTAAACACTTCATTTATTTTCATTGAAAATGACACTATTTTGTGTCAAGGAGACAGCTTACAAATTAATGGTGTTTTTCAATCATTTCCAGGCACATATGATGACACACTGGTTTCATTTTTAGGATGCGATAGTATCCTTCGCACTCAATTAGCATACATTGAGCTTGATACATCCGTATCTTTAACTAATAATATCTTAAGTTCAAACGATTCTACCACATCATACCAATGGTTTGATTGTACAGGTGGATTTATTGAATTGAATGGTCAAGTTAATCAGGATTTCATGCCTACTAATAATGGAGAATATGCTGTAGTCATATCTTTTGGTAATTGCGTAGACACGTCTGCATGTCATTCTGTAAAAGATATCGGAATTTTAGAAAGTAATTTTAGCGATGGGCTACTCCTTTACCCTAACCCATCCGATGGAAAGTTTTCAATTGATTTAGGAGAAAACTACCCAGCAGTAAAGGCTACTATCACAGATTTGAATAGAAGACTTATTGAGTCAGTGATATACAACAAAAGTCAAATACTAAATTTTAATCTTGACAATCCTGCAGGAGTTTACTTTTTAATCATTGAATCCGAAGAGAATAAAGCCATAATTAGGCTGATAAAAGAATAAACTCAATGTCCCAAGAATAGTTAAGGCAAACAGCCTTGCCTACGATATCGTTTGTGCTTACCTTTGCTGAAACGTTGGCTACCATCCCGAATGGATGATGTTTTCCGTTGATATTTAGTTTGTTAGATGGAAGAGTGCAAACAAAACGGTTGCATTTTATTTCACTCTGTGATTAGAAAAAGATAGATTTTCTATATAGGTTAATTATTAATATCGTACTTTAAAAAGTCAATAACTTCCTTCTTCCGCATTGAGCTTTTGCCATATAGGCGAAATCTAAATTAGCTTCAAAGACCAACTGTAGAGTAACAGGAAAAGTTCCTTTGTAGGTATCATAAGCTTTTAAAGTGGGCATGTTAACAGATTGTCCATCGCTAGAGATTAAATCTGAAAAGCCAAAACCAAGTCTTGCTCCTGCAGTAATTCCAAAATTTTCTGTACCCATCATATAAGCTCCAAAACCAACCGTCATACCTAGTACATTGCTATTAAAATAATTCGGATTGAATGCAGTTGTATAATAGTCGTCAGTTCTGTTACTGTTACTTATTAATGACATTCTCGGCCCTATTTCTACATATCTACCATCTTTATTATGGCGATACATTAAAATAATATCCATTGTCGTAAATGTAATTTCTGAACTATGCTCTTCAGTTGGAACAATAGTAGATGTACTGTCTAAAATCGGAAGATCTACATCGTATCTAAATCCTTGTTTAAAACTTCCGTATATAAAGTCAACTGTAATTTCGTGTTCGTCATTGAAGTTAAAACCTATTTTACCTCCAAAGAAACCTGATCCATTTAAACGGTGACTGTACCCTGGGTCATCCCAGATATTGGAATTATTAAGTATTCCGAAACCATAACCACCCTTTAAACCAACGTCTAACCAGCTTTGTGCAAAACTTAGGTTTACAACTAAAAATAGAAATATTGCAGAACTTATTTTTCTCATTATCTTTGGGTCTTGCAAAGGTAAATAACTGTGAGGTAAATTTATCTTTGGGTTTTTACAAAGATAAATAACTGTGAAATAAATTTATCTTTGAACATTTTACAAATGTAAATAACTGAAGTAAATATTTCTATTTCAAATAATTATAAAATAATAAGTTAAAATGAAGTTATTAGAGGGTAAAGTAGCCATTATCACTGGTGGAACGAGAGGAATTGGGAAAGGTATTGCGTTAAAATTTGCACAAGAAGGTGCAAATGTGATATTTACCTACGTATCAAGCGAAGAAACAGCTAATGCTGTCGAAAAAGAAATTGAAGCATTTGGTGTAAAAGCTAAAGGGTATAAATCGAATGCTGCAAATATGGAGGACGCAGTAGCATTAGTGGAAAAAGTAGTAGAAGATTTTGGACAGATAGATATTCTCGTGAATAATGCTGGTATTACAAAAGATGGTTTGTTAATGAGAATGTCAGAAGAGAATTTTGATGACGTTATAAAAATTAACTTGAATTCTGTTTTCAATATGACAAAAGCCGCTTTGCGAACTTTCTTAAAGCAAAGAAGTGGCTCAATTATCAATATGAGTTCTATTGTTGGTGTTAGAGGAAATGCTGGGCAAGCAAATTATTCTGCATCTAAAGCAGGGATTATTGGTTTTACAAAATCTGTAGCGCAAGAATTAGGTTCAAGAAACATTCGTTGTAATGCAATTGCTCCTGGTTTTATTGCTACTGAAATGACGGATAAATTAGATCCAGAAGTAGTTAAAGAGTGGTCTGAGAGTATTCCTTTAAAACGTCCTGGTACTCCTGAAGATATAGCAAATGCTACTGTTTTCTTAGCATCTGATATGAGCACATACGTTAGCGGTCAAGTACTGAGCGTTTGTGGTGGGATGTTGATGTAATTTACAATAAGAATATTTAAATGAATATAGAGTTTAGTTACCCAAGTTGGTATGTGCTTATTTGCATATTAGTGGGATTACTGTATTCATTTTTATTCTATAGAAAAGAGAGTTTATTAAACGAAGTAAAAAAAGCTGTGGTGTTTGCCATGGCTTTTTTCCGTTTTCTAGCTGTTTCAATTCTTGCATTATTACTATTAGAACCTTTGATTGAAGTCGAAAATCAGATTATTGAAAAACCAGTCCTAGTTATTGCGCATGATAATTCTGAAAGTTTATTGGTTAATAAAGATTCTACTTTTATTAGTTCAGAATATTTAAATGATTTAACTAGATTTAAAGAGAAACTGGAAGAAGAATATGAGGTTAAAACCTTTATATTCGGAGATAATGTAAAATCAGGATTAGATATTGATTTTACTGATAAGCAAACGGGGGTTTCTGATCTATTGGATGAGTTACATACACGTTATTATGGCAGGAATTTAGGAGCGGTAATTTTAGCAAGTGATGGAATTGTCAATAAAGGAGCAAATCCTTTATACGATATTAAAAAGATAAAACATACACCTTTCTTTACAGTTGCACTTGGTGACACAATGGTAAGGAAGGATTTGATTTTGAAAAATATAGTTCATAATCGTTTGGCGTATAAAGGAAATGATTTCCCTGTTGAAATAGTTGTTGTAGCGAATCAGTTTGAAGGAGATAAAGCAAAAGTTTCTGTTACAAAAGATGGTAAGGAGCAATATTCTGAAACAGTACTGTTTGAGACAAACGATGCTATTGTTACATTGTCATTATCACTAGAAGCAAAGAGCAGTGGTAAACAACGCTATGTAGTAAGTGTTGAAGAGTTAGTGGGAGAACTAACTTATGTAAATAATAAAAGGGAATTTTACATTGATATTTTAGATAACAAACAGGAAATTTTAATTCTAGCAAAAGCTCCACATCCAGATATTGCTGCTTTAAGTTCTGCTTTAGAAAAGAATGTCAACTATGAAGTCAATTCAATACTCATTAATGATTTTGAAGGAGAAATTAGGGACTATAGTTTGGTTATATTTCATCAATTACCAACCGGAAATAAACAACAAAATACTATAGTTGAAAAGATTATTCAAAAAGGTGTTCCATCCTTATTTGTACTGGGATCTGAAACAAATTACAATGAATTTAACAATTATAACTTAGGTTTAAAATTGATAGGTGTTAATGGAATGACGGATGTAACAGCATCTGTAAATACAACGTTTTCACAGTTTACAGTGTCTGAATCGTTGAAAGAGTCTGTTCCTAAGTATCCTCCTTTTAAAACACCTTTTGCGGGTAATTATAAAGTGTCTAATAGCTCGAATGTGCTCTTGTATCAGAAAGTAGGGATGACAGCTACTGATTATCCATTACTTGTTTTTAATGAAAAGAATGATTCAAAATATGGGTTTTTAGTTGGAGAAGGGCTTTGGAGATGGAGGCTGAATGATTACTCCAATAATAAATCCCATGAAAATTTTAATAATTTAGTGTCTAAAATGGTGCAATATCTAGCTGTGAAAGAAGACAAAAGTAAATTCCGAGTTTATTGTGAAAACACCTTTATGGAAAACCAGTCTATTATTTTTGAAGCAGAACTATACAACGATAGCTATGAATTAGTTAATGAAGAAGATGTTGTAATTGAGATAACTAACCAGAGTGGGGAGGTATACCCTGCAAAGAGTTTTAGTCGCTCAGGAAATGCATACCGATTAGATGCAGGAGTTTTTGAAGTAGGGGAGTATTCCTATTCTGCGACAGTAAATTTTGGAGGTGGTAAAATGGAAGAATCTGGAGAATTTACGGTGAATGAATTAAAAGCGGAATTCACCAATGTTGTTGCTGATCATGGTTTATTATATAATATTGCAAACAATACGGGAGGTGAAATGTTCTATCCAAATGAATTAGATAAATTGGCTGAAGCAATTTTCAATAAGGAAGAAATAGTTGATATTTCTTATACAGAAAAGGATGTGTCGGATGTGATAAACTGGAAATGGATATTCGTATTAATAATGTTACTGCTTTCAGTTGAATGGTTTATGCGAAAGCGAAACGGGGCTTATTGATACCCTGTTTATTCAGCTATTTGAACTTTTGCTGTAGAATTATTCGATGAGTCGACTAGTCGATAGAACGTTCCCGTTCCTCGATTTGTAGAATATGGATCTACTTCAGTAATAACCGTTTTTTCCAAAACACCTGTAGCTTTTACCATTTTCCCGAAAAGATTATCATTTTCAATTTCTATATCAACTCCTAGTAGAGTGGGTATTTTAGAATTTTCGACAATCCCATTAATTGTTATGGTTTCCCCTACGTGCTTCTCCAAATCTTTAACGTTACTTTTGGTAATAACTATTACATCTATCTCGAGATATTTCTTCCAGTCTTCGTTTGACCAATCGATAACAGGCCCTATTTTTTGAATTAACTCTCCTTTAGAATTTAACCAGCCTTGCCAAGATTTATATTCTGGATCTTCCCCTTCTTTTACTTTATCTGTAACAATATGACCGCGAAGAGATAAGCGACCATCTTTGTGTAGTTTAATATAAGAGCAATGTGGGCTGTTGACAAGACCATAATCTCCTAATATAATATCCCATTTGACTTTTCCTGTACTATCTATTTTTATTACACGTTCTGACCCTCCTCTATAAACCTTATAGTTGTATGACAATAGAAAAGCATATGTATTGCCCTTGGTGTCTTGAACGATGCTCTGTGTTTCAATTTCATCAAACTTTTTATCTACAGGAGTTGCCCAATTAAGAGAACCATTTTTATTTAAGGATATTACATTAATAGCTTCAGCATTTTTTTTATTGCCAAAGAAAATAATATCGTCCTTGTTGTTGACAATTATAGGAGCTGCATAATTTCTGTGTCCTTCAAATTTTTCATGATAACTATAGTATAGCATATTGTATTCTTTAGCTTTTTGTTTAGCTTCTTTAACACTGTTTTGACTAAACATTGCAGTTGTTGTAAGTAAGAATAGAATAGTGATTAGTTTCATAATTCAGTTATTTTGAAAAGTAAGCTTTCATCGGAACAAAGTAGTGTTCTTCCCATCCCTCAATATATTGTTCGCCATGTTCTGGAAGATTAGTGTGAGTAAGAATGACATTTGTCGTTCCGTTATTTTCTTTAAGTTCAATCTCAAGATGGGAATTAGTGTCGTAATCAGAGAAATCAGATGTTCTCCATAATTGAATTATTCTATGAGGCGGCTCTAATTGAATGTTCCTTCCTGTAATGTATTCATCCCATGCGGAGAAATCATCACCTTCGCTGTTGGTAATGATGGCTCCTCCTCCAGTCATTTTAGTGTGACCATCACTTGATAGCCAAGTGTCGTAAATTTCTTCTGCAGAAGCATTAATTTGTGTTGATAATTCAATTTCCATTGTTTATTGATTTAATATGTCATTTTTAGATTGTAAAGTCTTGATCTTTTCAACTTTAAAAGTATGCTTAAACCTATTTTCAATATTTGTTATTTTATTAAAATCTTGGGGCCGGTAGATATAAGCATTAGAGTTTTCATCAAATACGATTAATGTGTTTCCTGAGGTAGGGCTAAATGCAAAAACGTATGGACTTAATCCATAGTTTCCATCATATCTTAGTAAACCATTAAAAGTGTTGTCAATTAAAAATGCAAGAATGGGCTCTATAGGGTTGTTATTATTATCAATGTAGTTTGCTATAACAGTTACGGGGTTCTTCAATCTGCCAACTTGGTCACAGTTATAAATGCCAAGTTTAGATATGGAAAGTGATTGCACTACAATATTAGCTTTTTCATTAGATGCTTCATAATTGTCTCCCGTATTAGAGGATGCAAGTCTTTCTCTATTCTTTTCAATTTCTTTATCCATTTCTATTTTCAAACGAGCCATACGAGCACAGTAATCGTATTTCTCTTTGTCATTTTTAATAGCATTGTACCTTTCCTTCATTTCAGCTTTATGATTGTCGAAATATTTTAGCCAGTCTTCTTGAATAAGTGACTTTTCTACTTTTTCCATGTAAGGTTTGCTCTTATCCCAAAAGCAAAACAATGAGTCTTTATGAAGTTCCATTACCAATGAATCGTTCAGGTTGATGATAGTTTCAACGGAGTGTTTTTCTGATCTAAGTGAATCTAGAATAGCAGTTAATGAGTCTTTGCTAGCTTTTATTTGGGCCAAATTTGATTGGTATTTTAACAGCCCCGTTTCATATTTGTCATAAAATGTGTCGTTGTACTTCTTTTTTTGTTTTTTCTTAATTTTTTCAGATGGCACAAGTGATAGTCCTTTAATGGAGTAGCTATCTTTCTCATTGGACAAAAACAATTCGTATTCATTTCTATTTCTAGTTAATTCGCAGTTCTCCCAAGTTTTCGAAAGAATGGAATCTGGGATGTTATCGTTTTTTGATGAATAGCTCCATTTAATATTTTCATAAGATTGAAATTCATTATTTGAGGTGCTATTGTAATTAATGCTAAGCAGTGATTTCCCTTTTTTTATTTCCTCTGTTTTTAATTGATATCGGTGTTGTTGAAGAGATAGATATCTGGTGTAATTTACTTCTATTAATGATTTTTTTCCAATTTCATCATTTAGCTTTTTTAATGATAGATTCGACAGTTGGTTACTTTTTGATTTTAATTCATCTTCGGTTTGAAGTTGTTGAGATATGCTTAATTTGCTTGCTGAGAATAAAGTCCCCTTCTGGGTAATAAAATACAGAGCATCACAATCCTCCATGCTACACACCTTTTCATCTTCTATGTATTGACAAACTGTTCTCATCCAGTATTCCTGTCCAAGTTGACTACCATTTTGATCTGTTAATTTTGCTATTTCTCCCCAGTGATTATTTTCCTCATCAAAACGGTAGAAATTCGTATTAGAGAGTTCTTCAGTAACCGCAAAATCGATATTTATTTTCTTTCCTTCATTAATAAATATTGGGGTTCCATTTTTAGTTGCTTGTATTTTAAACATTCCAGCCGAATTAAACGGGTAGGATTTCCCATTTTGTATAATGGACATTGGTATATCGCTAAATATGAAATCGATTGGGTCTCTGTATTCTCTATATATAATTTCAATTTTTCCTTTTATTGGATTTCCTTTTGAGTCGACAAAAGTATTAGGAGCGATACTGATTTTTGTCCCCGAGGAATAAGAAATAATGCCTCCTTCATTTGAATTGATGCTAAACTTTTCATTTTTAATCTGTAAGCCTCCAATTGAATTGATTTTTGGAATATCTATAGTAATTATTATCTCGACACGTCTATTCCTCGCTTTTCCTGCTTCATTTTGGTTAGAACCAATAGGAGAGGAAGAGCCTTTTCCATTGTAATGCGTTTTCTTAGTAAGAAACCCTTTTGAGTCAAAAAGCTTCGTGACTTGAATTGCTCGCTTAATAGATAATTGTTTATTGAAAGAAGTTCCACCTGTACTATCAGTGTAACCAGTTGCATTTATTTGGTAAGCTTTAGGAACGTTTGTTAGTAAAGATAGGACGGAGTCTATTTTTCTTTCTGCTTTCTGAGATAGTAAAAAACTATTTGATTCAAAGCGAACTGAAAATTCATGAATTATTTGTCCAAATCCATTTAAATTAAAGGATATTAAAAGGATTAAAACGAGTATTGATCTATTGAGGTGCACTTAATCGTAAATATAACGATTTCATTCCTTTATAAATTCATATTCTCTTTCAACCTTAGCAATTCTTACATTAAACGATTTATACCATTGATTTTTACCTTTGTTGATGGCCTCAATATGGTCCAGGTTTTCTCTCCATGCTTTAATTGATTCTAAATCTTTCCAATAGGATACGGTAATTCCTATTGTTCCTTTTACGGATTCCATTCCTAAATATCCAGGTTGTTTGGCCACAAGGCTATCTAAGTGCGTTGCCATTTCTTTGTAGCCTTCAACATTTTCTTTTTGAATCGAAGTAAATATAACTGCGTAGTAAGGTTGAAATTTTGATCCGTTGTTCATAGTAAGAAAGAATTAAGAATAGGAAAGATACAATTTAACAGTCGAAAATAAATGCATTATTCACAATCTATTCTTAACGAACAATTTACATAACATCATATATCAAGTGTTCCCTAGTTATATTTGCTTTAATGAAAGCTGCAGAAGTATTAGACATAGCTTGGTGGAAGTTTAAAAGCTTTTACAAATGGTTTACTCCGAGTAGGTTTTGGGCAAAATGGCGAATTTTATTTGTTTTAGGAGTTCTTGCCATTATTTTTCATGTTAATATATTACAAACAATAGGTGGTTTTCTAATTAACATGGATGAAATAGAAGAAGAGGTAGATGCTATTTTTATATTAGGAGGAAATACATTTGATAGGAGTAATCATGGAGTTGAATTATATAGAGAAGGATTAACTCAGAATATAGTTACGCTAGGGAGTAATACTGCAACAGTTCTAAAATCGGTTGGTTTAGAAGGTCTTTGTGATGCTCTAGTTTCTCAAAAGCACTTATTAAAAAAAGGAATTCCAGAAGATGTTGTTTATGCCTTAGAGAAAGGCACTAGTACAAAAGAAGAGGCTGATGCTATATTGGAATATTGTTTAGATAAGGGGTATTCTGAAGTGATTGTTGTTTCTGATAAATTTCATACACGAAGAATTAGCTATACGTTTGATGAATTTGAAGAAAATGGAATTAACGTTTTGCTAAGTGGTGCATCAAATTCAAATTATGAAGAGGATTATTGGTGGAGAGATGAGGCAGGTTTAATAATGGTCAATAATGAATATGTCAAGTTGTTGTACTATTATTTAAAGTATTAACTTGAGTGGTCTGAAACAATAACCCATTTACCATCTTTCATTTTCCAAATTAATGAATAGTAACCTCCTAAATTATCCAAAGAGTCTCTTTGTAATTCCCATTGACCAATAACTTGAACGGTTTCTTTATCAATAAACTCTTTGACTTCATTCGTAAACTTCAATTTACCCATAGCAGCTTTATCTGGGTAGCCGCTAATGTAATTGTCTAGCGTTTGTTGCCATCCATAGGTTAGTCCACTTTTTCCAATAAACATCAATGAATCGGAATGCCAGTAGTGTTGCATGAAACACTCAAGGTCGCCCGTATTCCAACAATGCTCTTGTTCTGACATTTGTTTCGAAATCACTTCGATCACTTTGTCCTTTTCAAACTCAATTTTTTCTGCATTGCTGCAACTAGAAAATAGAGAACTAGAGATTATCAATGAAATTAATAGATTGGATGCTTTCATGGAGGTAAAAATAATCAAAAGATGGTATTTGTAACATTGGTTACGCTGTTGCATTCAGTTTTTCATAATTTTGAATTCAACTTTATGAGCTACTTAGACACTTTTGTAAATACAATTACCGGAACCGCAAACTGGGTTTGGAATCTCATTTCCTTTAATGTGTCATGGGATGAGAATTATTTTTACGGGCTTATTATCGTTTCAATTCTTGTTTGGATGCTAGAGATAGCTTTTCCATGGAGAAAGAATCAAGCTATTATTAGAAAGGACTTTTGGTTAGACGCTTTCTATATGTTTTTCAATTTTTTCATTTTCTCAATTATCATAAGTGGGTTTTATGCTATTATAGAAGAATTGAGTAGAGGAGTAGGCCTTTCAATGGAGTCAATTGCATTGATTCCAAAGGATAGTATTCCAAACGGGCTATTCATTGTTATCTTTTTTGTGTTAAATGATTTTGTACAATGGCTTACCCACGTACTACTGCATAAATTCAATTTTCTTTGGAGGTTTCATAAAGTACATCACTCAGTAGAGGAAATGGGGTTTGCAGCGCATTTACGTTACCATTGGATGGAAAACTTGTTTTATAAACCGCTAAAAACGTTTGCTGTTATGATTTTGGTAGGCGCAGAACCAGAACATGCATTCTTTGTACATTTCTTTTCAATTATAATTGGTCACTTGAATCATGCTAATGTTAGAATTACATGGGGCCCATTTAAATACGTGTTTAATAACTCTGTCATGCACTTATATCACCATGCTAAAGTATTGCCTGAGGATAGGAGAGATGGCGTTAATTTTGGAATCAGTCTAAGTATTTGGGATTATATTTTCAAAACGAATTATATACCTCAGGACAAGGACGGTGATTATGCTTTGGGTTTTGATGGGATTGAAAACTATCCAAAAGGTTTTTTTAGACAATTAGTTACTGGGTTTGTATATAAGAAGAAGTAATAGTTAATAGAACGCATCTAGAGTGAATAGGGATAGGCGATTCATTAATAGTCCCCATTTTTAGTTCCTTTGATTTAATAGTTTTTTTCTTTCTTTAATCTAAATTTTATTGATTCCAACAGTTCAGTAGTGGAAAATGGTTTAGAAATATAGTCATCTGCCCCTAGTTTAAGTCCTTGTTTAATATCGTCCAACTGAACGCAGGCAGATAGAAAAAGAAATGGAGGTATTTTTCCCATTTGTTTCTTTATTATGCTTAAGACTTCATAACCATTCATGATTGGCATATTTACATCACAAATCACAAGGTCTGGACTGGACTCAAGGATAGCTTTACATCCGTCTTTTCCATTGGAAGCGGTAATTACCTCGTATCCGAATATATCCAGTAATTCAAAAATTGTATTCCTTAATTCCAATTCATCCTCTATAACAATAATTTTTTCTTTAGAATTCATACAATTTTTGTGTTTTTAATGGAGAAAAAGGTTATTTGTACCTCCACATATGTTTATATAATGTTCTTATCTTTTTTTTCTGGCGTCCTAATTATTTGAAAAGGAAATAGTGAATGTGCTTCCTTTATTTAATTGACTTATCACATCTATTGTTCCGTTGTTTCGTTCCACATAATCTTTTACGATAGCAAGTCCTAGTCCAGATCCTTGTATGTCTCCAACATTGTTTGCACGATGAAATGGTTGAAAAAGGTTTAAGAGGTCAGCTTTTGGAATTCCTATTCCTTTATCGCTTATCGATATTTTTACATTTTCTTCTTCATAGAAGATATGAAGTATAGGATTGTCTTTTTTCGAATATTTTAACGAGTTCGATAACAGATTACTAAGCGCATGAGAAATAAGTTTAGAATCCAGTGTTAGCTTTCTAGGTGTGCCTGAAAACTCAACTTCAATTATGCGCTCATCTTTTTGTATTTCATTAAAGTCTTTAACTAAATCCTGACAAAAAGCTAACAGGTCAATTGGTGTTTTGTTGACATTCATACTATTTTCCGAGGTGATTTTACCAAGGACTAATATGTCATCCATTAAATTTGTCATTCTTTTAATCTCATTTTGTATTCTGCTCGTAGCTCTCTCTAGTCTTTGATTTGTTCCTTGTTCATCTTGTTTCGAAATTATACTGAGAAGCTCAGAATTAGATTGAATTATTGCCATTGGCGTACGGAATTCATGAGAGGCTGTAGAAACAAATCGAGATTTTAATTCCCCAAGCTGTTTTTCTTTTACAAGGGCTTCTTCCAATTGTTTTTGACTTTCAATTAATTCTCCTGTTCGCTCTTTTACTTTTTCTTCTAGCTGTTTTGTAAACTCTTCCTTTGCTCTTTCTGCTTTTTTCCGTTCAGAAATATCTAATACAATAGCAATAAATGCATCAGAACCCTTATATGGTGAATATTGAAGATGAATCTCTACTGGATAAGACGTACCATTTTTTCTTTGATGAACAGTTTCAAATCGGAGTAAAGGAACTTTTCCTAATGCTAGTGGGGCAATAAATTTACGAAATGAATTTTCATCAAATTCATTTTTTAGGTCTAATGGAGTTAATTGGGTTAACTCCTTAAAGGAATAGCCTAGATTTTTCTGTGCTCCCTTATTGGTATACTTGAAGTTTAAATCTTTGGAATCAAAAATATAGATTTCATTTAATGAATTTCCAAATAGATTTATGAATGAGGCCTGGTTTTCTTCAGATTTTTTTTGCTCAGAGATATTTTTAAAAATAGACATAACTCCAGCATAATTGCCATTACTATTATAATATGGAGATGCACTTATGTTTACCCATATAACTTCTCCAGACTTTCTAATCAGCTGTGTTTCATATTGGTCTGCCTGCCCTTTTTTTCTTTTTTCTAACTTCTTTTGAAGTTTCTTTTGGAATTCTTTTGGGACCATGAGCTCATAACCATTTTTACCAATAATTTCTTTCTCTTCATATCCCAATAGTTTTGTAAAAGCTGGGTTCACAGTTTCAATAATACCTTCAGGACTGGAAATAAGAAACCCTTCATTCATTTTTTGGAATAAACTCCTGTATTTTTGTTCACTTACTTTTATTGCTTTTTCCGTTCTTTTTCGTTCCAACCAAAGACCAATTTGATTTCCAACAGCATCCAGGAGTTCCATGTGGGATTTATTGTATAAATCTTCATTGGTGTATGATTGACATGTTATTGCACCGATTGTTTTTCCAGAAAATGTTAATGGTGCTCCTATCCAACATTTGGCAGGAGTACCATATATTTCAAATCCATTTTCCTGTTGAAATGTTAAAGTTTGTTTACCATTGAGGAGTAACGGCTTTCCTGTTCTGATTATGTATTCACTTAAGCCGTTTCCTTTAATTCGCGTAAACGGTAGTGCTCCTTGAAAATTGGAACTGCTTACGTGTAGAAATGTTAGGTTGTTTGCATCATCTTTCTGTGATAAATAGAATTCCGAAACATCCATTAATTGTCCAAGTTGTTCCTGAATATACTCGCAAAATTCTTTTATGGAAAGTTCTTTCCCACTAGATTTTAAGGCAATGTTATAGGAGATCTTATTAATTAATTCAGCTTTTTTTCTGGAGGTAATATCCCTTACAATTTTTAATACCTCATTTTCTCCATTTTTAGCAATTCTTCCTTCGAAATAATATTGTTCCCCCTGGTAGAATAAATCATGATGAAATATTTGAACCTCATTTGTTTTTATTGCTTTTTTAATTAATTGTAGGCACTTCTTAGCTTGTTTTGGGGGTAATATATCTTTTATGTTTCTGTTCTTAAAAGATTCGGGAGGGAGTATTAAGTTTTCTGGATTTGCCTGTAAATCAATGTAATCACCTTTATTTGTTATTTTGAAAATAACATCTGGAATCGCACTAAGCATTGTCCGGTTTCGTTCTTCACTTACCTTTAATGATTCTTCCGCTTTTTTATTTTCTGTGATATCTCTTGCAGAAGCGTAGATAAGTTTTGATGAAGCGTCTAGAGAGGCATTCCATATTAGCCATTTGTAATCTCCATTTTTGCATCTATAACGGTTACTAAATTCAATTGTAGGTATTCCTTTTTCCAATTTTTTCACCTCATTAACTGTCTGCTCTATATCATCCGAGTGAATAAAATCAAAGAATGGTTTTGACAATAATTCTTCTTGTGAAAACCCCAATATATGTGTGAACTGCGGATTTACTTTGAGGAAATATCCATCTGGATTTGCAATGCACAATAAATCCATTGAAATAGAAAAGTGCTTTTCATATCTATCTATTTCTTCCTTAAATTCTTTTTCTTTAGTAATGTCTGTATGTGTTCCTGCAAAAATTACAGGTTCTCCTTTTGTGTTCCATTCAATTATTTTACCTCTACTTAGAATGTGTTTCCAGCTTCCGTTTTTATGTTTCACCCTGTATTCACTTTGGTAGATTGCTGATTTATTCTGCAAATAATCATTGATTATGGTATAAAATTGGTTCGAATCTTCTGGGTGAATAGAGTCAAACCATAGGGAAGGTTTATTTGTAATTTCGGATACAGAGTACCCTAGTATTGCTTCAACCTGAGGGCTAATAAATTGAATGGGACTATCCTGAATGTTATTATTATCAATTTTTAAACTATATATGATTTCATAAATATTATTAAGAATGTTAGATAATTCGTCTCTATTCTCCTTTATTTCCTTATCAGCTAATTCGAGATGTTCTCCCAACATATTTATACCACTGGCAAGCCCATCTAATAAAGAACCTTCATTACTTATTTTTATTCTTTTTGAAAAATTTAGATGACTAAATTCAATTAAAGTGTCTATGGTTTTTTCTATTTTTTTATGAGCTGTTTTTTCATTAATATAATTTTCTTCGATTTCTTCTGATAGCATATTTAAGCCATTCATTAGGGCATCGATATCATCATGTTTATTGGATGGAGATAGGTGTTGTTTAAAATTTCCAGAAATCAAATTTAATGTAAACTCTTTAAGAAGCTTTAGCCGTTTATCATTATGGTTTATTTCCTGTTTCAACATTTTTTAAATATTTGATATTAACCAATTTACAGCGTCTTTTTCATTGGTGAAAAGTTGTATTTTTTTTCAGGTTTATTGAAGCTTAAAAAAAAGTTCGCAATAATTTTTGAATAGAAACTTTCTACTAAAATAACAACACAAGTGCAGCCAATAGTTTCATTGTTTTTCGCGTAGTAATCTCTTGCTTCTTTCGAAATTGATTTTAATCCTCTTGCGTCTATTAGAATCCCCCATTTAGGAGCTTGGGCCATGTCGTTCCCAATTTTACTGTTTGTTATGGCATCATCCAGTGTTTCTTCAGCTCCTGAATTCATTACAATATGCAAAATTGCATCTGGCCTCCAAATTGCCATGCCAGTTCTTGTTTTACGAGTGTTATAACTGCTTTCTGAGCTAGTCATTTTATGCATGTTTATTTAGCCATTTATAAGCGTCTGCTTCATTGTTAAATACTTTAGTTGGAACGGCTATTTTATTAATCCCCATCATAAAATTTGCAATTACTCTACTAATAGGTGAATTAACAATTAAAGCTATCGCATAGAAAGAATTACAGACTTCTTTTGAAGAATAATACATTCTTGCTTCAATAGATACTTCTTTACATAAAGTAATGTCAACAATTAGCAACCCTTTTTGGTTTTTTAATAGTTCTCTGCAAATTCGAATATTCTCTTTAGCACTTTCTAAATTTTCGCTTGCATTTTTTTTAATAGACTGCTTTAAGATATTGTTTTCACCCAGATATGTTATCGAATTTTTTAACTCAATTGAATCAATAAATTTAAATTCAGGTGCTTGACTACTCACTTCCATATAATGGTATTTACATTGTTGTGGGTATCAATATGGGTAGATTAATTAAGTATTAAGCACGTCAAATGACAAGTTGCTTAAAAATTGTAAAGGATTGATTAAAAAGTTGAAAAAGTCAATTATTGTAACGAGAGAGGGGGAATGTTTTTTGGGAGGTCTTTTTTTGGACTCTTTCCAAAAAAGTCTTTGTAGCAAGAAGAAAAATAGGCTAGACTGTTGAAGCCTGATTTAAAAGCAATTTCAGAAAGGGTTCCATAGCCAGATATAACCATCTCCTGTGCTCTTCTTAACTTATATTCTTTAACAACTTGAACAGTCGGTTTACCTGTTATTTTTTTTACTTTTCGTTGTAGTGTAGAAGGGCTCATGCAGAGGTGTTCAGCCAAAAAATCAACCTGAAGTTTAGGTTGATCTATGTTTTGGTCTAATAGCAATCTCAATTTTTTTAGAAAAATTTGATCTCCTGAAGTAATTGTATTGGTATCGAAGGATGCGTTTGATTGATATAAAAGTTTGTTCCTTGTATTTAGTAAGTTACTAATTTTTAAATGTAGCTCTTTGAATTGAAAGGGCTTTGTTATATAGTCATTTGCGGCTAACCCTAGTCCATGTAATTTAGAATTCAAGTCAACTTTAGCAGTGAGCATAATAACGGGAAGTAACTCTGTTTTTGGGTTTGAACGAATATTTTTTAACACTTCAAATCCATCCATTTCCGGCATCATGATATCGGTTAGTACTAAATCAGGAATAAGTCTATTAATGCATTCAAGGCCTTTCTTCCCGTTATTGGCAGTTAAAACCTTGAATCCACTAACTTCAAGTAACTCGACCAATGATTCTCTGATTGACCTATCATCTTCTATAACGAGTATAGAATACCCGCTCAACTTCTTCTCCATATCAGGAATAATTACATTTTGCGTTGCACGAATGTAGCCAATAATGCTATTTGTATTTCAATTATTTGACGAAAAGTAACAAGCCTTATATGAACTTATAAGGCTTGTTACTTTTTTAGACTGAAAAACTATTTATTTCTTTTCAGTCTCTTTTTTTTCTTTTTTCGGGGCTTTTGCATCATTTCTTCGAAAAACAAACTTGTTGTCAAATGCATCAATTAGAATATTGTCTGTAGCACTTACACTTCCTGCAAGAATCTCCTTCGAAAGTTGGTTCAATATCTCTTTTTGAATAACTCTTTTAACGGGTCTTGCTCCAAATTGTGGGTCGTAACCTAGTTCTGCTAAAGCTTCAATTCCTTCCTTTGTAATGTCAATATTAATGTCGTTTTCCAATAATCTTTTTTGAAGGCTGTTTATTTGAATTTCCACAATTCCTTCGATATTTTCTTTTGTTAAAGGTCTAAACATAACCGTTTCATCAATTCTGTTCAAGAATTCTGGTCTAACCGTTTGTTTTAATATATCAAACACTTGTTGCTTCGTATTCTCAATTATTTTTTCTGCGTTCCCATCTTTTATTTGTTCAAAATTGTCTTGTATTACGTGTGCTCCAATATTAGATGTCATAATGATGATTGTATTTTTAAAATTAACAAGACGTCCTTTGTTATCTGTTAATCTTCCATCATCCAATACTTGTAATAAGATGTTAAATACATCTGGATGTGCTTTCTCTATTTCATCTAATAGGATAACAGAGTAGGGCTTTCTTCTTACAGCTTCGGTAAGTTGTCCTCCTTCGTCGTATCCAACATATCCAGGAGGTGCTCCAACTAATCGAGAAACGGCATGACGTTCTTGATATTCACTCATGTCAATTCTGGTCATAGCGTTTTCATCATCGAATAAATATTCACTCAAAGCTTTTGCTAATTCTGTTTTTCCAACACCAGTAGTTCCTAAGAAAATGAAAGAACCAATTGGTTTTTTCATATCCTGTAATCCAGCTCTACTTCTTCTAATGGCATCTGAGACAGCAGTTATGCCTTCTTTTTGCCCAACGACTCTTTTTCCTAATTCTTGCTCCAGTTTTAAAAGTTTTGACCTTTCTCCTTCTAGCATTTTCGAAACTGGAATTCCTGTCCATTTAGAGATGACATCAGCAATTTCTTCTGTGTCAACCTCTTCCTTAATCATTTTGGAGTTGGATTGAAGCTCAATAAGTTTTGCTTTTGAAACATCAATTTCCTCTTCTAGCTCTTTTAGCTTTCCATATCTTATTTCAGCAACTTTCCCAAAATCGCCAGACCTTTCAGCTTGTTCCGCTTCAATTTTTAAGTCATCGATTTCTTGTTTAGCCGATTGAATTAGGTCTACAACGTCTTTTTCACTCTTCCATTTTGCCATTAAATCAGCTCTTTTATCACTTAGATTGGCAATTTCTTCATTTAAAGAGTCTAATTTCTTTTTGTCGTTTTCACGCTTAATAGCCTCTCTTTCAATTTCGAGTTGCATGATTCTTCTCTCAATTTCATCTAGCTCTTCTGGCTTAGAGTTCATTTCCATTCTCAATTTAGATGCGGCTTCATCAATCAAATCAATAGCTTTATCTGGTAAGAATCTGTCTGTTATGTATCGTTGAGATAACTCTACAGCAGCTATTATAGCGGCATCTTTAATCTGAACTTTGTGATGGTTCTCGTATTTTTCTTTAATCCCTCTAAGGATACTAATAGCATCTTCTGTATCTGGTTCGTCAATTAATACTTTTTGAAACCTTCTTTCCAATGCTTTGTCTTTTTCAAAGTATTTTTGATATTCATCCAGAGTCGTTGCACCAATAGCTCTTAATTCTCCTCTTGCTAAGGCTGGTTTAAGGATGTTTGCGGCATCCATTGCACCTTCGCCTCCTCCAGCACCTACCAGTGTGTGAATCTCATCTATGAAAAGGACGATTTCTCCATCACCACTTGTAACTTCTTTGACAACTGCTTTTAGACGCTCTTCAAACTCTCCTTTGTATTTCGCTCCTGCAATTAGAGCACTCATGTCTAATGAGTAAATAATTTTATCCTTTAGATTCTCAGGAACATCTCCACTTATAATTCTATGTGCTAATCCTTCAGCAATTGCTGTTTTACCAACACCAGGTTCTCCAATTAGGATGGGGTTATTTTTCGTTCTACGAGTGATAATTTGAAGGACTCTTCTTATTTCTTCATCTCTTCCAATTACGGGGTCTAACTTTCCGTCTTTCGCTTTTTGGTTAAGGTTTACCGCATATTTTTCCAAAGAGTTGTACGTGTCCTCTTGTCCAGAAGATGTTACTCTTTCTCCATTTCGTAATTCAGTGATGGCTGCTTTTAAATCTTTTTTATTGACTCCGTTGTCTTTTAGTAATTGTGAAACAGTATCAGATGAATTGAAAATACCAAGAAGAATGTGCTCCAAGGATACAAAGTCATCTTTCATTTCTTTGGCTAAACTCACTGCTTTGTTAAGTGCTGCATGAGCACTTCTAGAAAGTTGTTCTTGTCCTCCACTGACTTTTGGGTAGGATTCGATTATTCCATCAAGCGTTTGTTTGAATACATTCATGTTAATACCAAACTTATTCAATAGGTGAGGTGTAACATTTTCATCAACTTGGAGCATTCCTTTGAGGATGTGCCCATTTTCGATTTGTTGATTTTTATACGCTATTGCGAGCTGGTTTGCTTCGTTGATAGCTTGTTGTGATTTTGTTGTAAACTTACTGAAATCCATAATATTGTAGATTTTAATTAATTTGTAGCTTTAGGTTAGTAAAGGTTGTTTGTTTTTGATGTCGACAACGTCAAAAACCTATCCAATATTAAATTAAGACAGAATAGCAGAATCTAAGATAAAGAGAGTAATTAAATCGGAAAAAATGTCTTGAAACGCTGTGTTTTAGAGACAGAAAGGCAGGTAATTCTTAAAAAAGACGTTTAACAACTCTTAATTTGTGCGTGTATTTACCCAATTCTTGGTTAAAAATACCTTGTTGATCTAGACTATCAATTCGGACTTTTCCAGAAGCATGGATAATTTTACCTGGTTCAGTAACAATTCCAACATGTGTAATTTTACCTTCTTCATTATCAAAGAAAGCTAAGTCGCCAGGTTCTGTTAATTCTACGAATTCTACGTTAAACCCTTCCTTTGCTTGCTGATAGGCATCTCTAGATATACGATAACCACACAAACTATATACAACTTGAGAAAAACCAGAACAGTCAATTCCAAAAGGAGATCGACCTCCCCAGAGATACGGAGAATTTAAATATTGCAATGCATAATCAATGACTTTACTTTTGCCTACTTGATTGACTTCTCCTTTAAAAGTGAATTTTTCTTTTCTCACTTTAAAGGAGTTTTTCCCATAATAGGGAAGGGTAGCACCTAAAGTGATTACTGTTTTTTCATTATTGCTATTAATTACAGTGCTTATTAATTCACTACATTTCGGAAAGTCATTTACTTTTTGATTTTCATATTCATCTGCTGAAATTTCAAAAAACTGCTTTCTACAAATCCAGCATTCATAATTATCCAAGGCTGTCTTTATCTTAACCCAATTGTCTTCTTCTTCAATAACTTCATAGACTTCTCCAAAAAGCAATTGTGTTACCATTTCAGCTCTGTCGTTTCCTTCTGCACGACATGGTATTATTGAAAGTTTGGATATTCCGTAGCTCATGACCTTTATACAATTATTTTTTTTAATAGATAAATGCCCTAATACCGGACGGGCACTTCATTTTTTTGTCTTGACACAAAAAACGAAGCAAAAAAAGTCAAGGCTGCCAAAGCAAAATAATCTCGACCTTCATCCCTACTAAATGCGGTTGGATGATCTCCTTGCAGTTTGCTTCGGAGCTTTCCAATCTTATTAAGCAGGTATTTTGTTCTCAATAATCTTCCTTTGAAGGCCATTTTAATACTGTTTATTTGGATATCTTTTATAAAAAAGATGATGTCATAAATTTCAAATTTACAATTCTTTCATTAATACTCGGTACAATTCCAGCATGGATGCTATATCTGATTTATGAACTTTTTCATCAGGGGAGTGAACGTTGTCTTCCGGAGCCCCTATGAATAACCAATCAAATGGGTAAGGTGAGTTCTGCAATTGATTTCCATCACTACCACCAGATCCTTCAACTTCTAATTGATGTTCGATATCATGTTTTTCAGCAATAGCTCTAATTCTATTTAAATAAGATCGCCTTGGTATTCCAGAATCTCTCATAGAAACGGCAACGCCTTTTCCGTGCTGTACGCCTTCTGTAACCCAAGTAATGTCAGAAATTAATCCTTGTTTTACATTCCAGTTTTCGTAAATGAATTTAGCCAAGTAACCAACAGAGCCTCCACCATGTTCTTCCCAGCAAGAAAAACAAATCACTCCGTCTTTAAGTGTTTCAGCTACTTTTAAAGTGTTCCAAACACCTAGGCGGTTATCCATATAGCAACATTGAACAAAGTCGCTGTCTTCTCTCCATTCTGGCTTAAATATCAGTTCCGTTCCACGCTCTATCTCGCGGTCGAATAAATATTCAATCGTTTTTGAGCCATTCTCGTGTTCAATAACTATTAATTCTGTTTCAATTGGTCCATGGCTATCTCTACCGACTAATTTGATTCCTTCTTTTAGTACAGGGCCTCCAATTTTAACTAATTCTTTGCCATACTTTACAGTAAAACCAATAGAATCCATGTGGGCAAATATTGCTGTTGTCGGCTCTCCAAATTTTAGTACAATACAATCTTGAAATCCATCTCCTTCATATATTTCAGGAGCATGATCCCAGCTAGACTTGTTGGATTCTATGTAGTTAAGAATAAAATCCTTTAAAGCTATCTCGTTTCCAGCTGGAGCATGAATAGCACACATTTCTTTTAATAATTCCATGTTAAAATTTAAGTATGCGAAATTATAATTTAAAAAATACTGTAGAGCTATAACAAGTAAATAAAATGTTTTTATATTTGCACCCGCTAAATGGTGGATGTAGCTCAGCTGGTTAGAGTATCGGTTTGTGGTACCGAGGGTCGCGGGTTCGAACCCCGTCTTCCACCCAAAGTCAAAAGGTCTTGTTTACACAAGACCTTTTTTTGTTTCTCAAAAAGCGAATGAAGTTTACTTCAATAAGGAATTTGAAGAAACAAAAAAATAAGTCATTGCAAATGACTTTTGACTTTGAAGGCTTAACAGAAGAGATAAGGGTACAGCGAAGCTAACAGTTCCCGTCTTCCACCCGAAATTAAGTTAAAGCCTTGAATTGATTAGAGCTTGAGGCTTTTTTTGTGGGAATTAGTTTTTTAGCCAAAATGCAGGAAAGAAGCTGTAACCTTTAATTGTGTTGAGTTGTAGTGTTTTATTTTAGTTCGAATCCCAAGTTGTTTATTGTTGTTTGGTATTGGTAGAGGTCTGCCAAACTAAATTAAGAAAATCTTTACTTTTAAGTCCTTTCTAATCCACATAAGTTTACAACTCTTTCAATTATTGGTATCTTAATATTTTCGATTACATTTCTATTTTATTGTGTTCAGGACAATCCAACCTTAAGTCTTCTAAGTTCAATGTTGTTTGAATTAACTTGCAATAGTGAGACTTAGATTTGTCTCCTTTATAATGTGAACATGTATAGCACATGCGTTGTATGTCAATAATTCCATTGCTCTTTAATTTGTATACCAGCTCAATTAAACTATCAAATAAAATTTCTTTTTTTGAATAGTTTAAAGACGTTAGTGGCATTTTTATTTTGTCGGTATAATGCTCAATTTTACTAGCTAATACATTACCCTTATTTGTTAATGATAAAGTGAAGCTCCTAGAATCAGAACTATCAGACAGTTTATTAATTAATTCTTTTTTTAATAAAGTTTTAACTGAATCACTCACCGTGGCTTTTGTCACATTCAATTCTCCAGCCAAATAACCAACTCTACATTTACCTACTGCATGGTATTTGATGAAAATTAGAATTTGAAGCTGTATCGGGCTAATTTTATATTCTTTTGCTTCATGCCACTGCAAAACCCGAAAAGCCTCAGTAATTTTTTCAAACGCAATAATTATTTTACTATCAAGATTGTGTTGTTGTTTTTCTAAGTCAAATACTGATTCTTGTTTTAAACCCATCTATTCAAAATTTCTTTTATTTTATTATTTTTTTTGTGCCCAAACCAATGTTCTAAAATACAATATTCCTCATCAAATAATATAAATGTTGGCGTTCCCTTAAATTGATTTAATGTAAATGTAGAAGGTATGATAGAGCTTTGTTCTAAATAATTTTCTACAGCCCTTTGCATTGTTTCTTTTTCAAAGGTAAGCCAAATATTATAATTGGAATTTAGTTTACAAATGGCCATAATATTTTCTGTCGTAATAAATGCATCTTTTTTGCTTAACAAACCCATCACTATTGGGAAGTTTATTTTTTTCAATTATTATATCAAAATGATAAGACCCAGATCTATCTGATTTTTTAACGTAGGTATCATAAACTGCAACTTTCATATTTTTTTTAAAATCCCCAATGTTTGAATATTGAATATCCCTTCTCATTAATATCTTTCTTTATTTTTTCAGATGCAACATCCATATGGCAGAAGTTGCACTCATCCGCACTTAACATGTTTGATGCTTCTATTAGTTCTTCCTCAAGTAAAGCATTACCATATTCATATATTTTGTTCAAATCTTTAAATTTTGAGGGAACTATTATATCGAACTTTAATAATTCTCCATCACTCTTCTTGTATATTGTATCGTAAACTGAAACTTCCATTATATTTATTTTTCATTAAAAAAAGTAGCCCCGTTAAAATTAACAGGGCTACAGTAATTATCCTCTAACATCAGCTATGCTCGCACCAAAATTAAGGTGTAATACATTCCTGTTGGGGGTTAATAGTGCTGGTACAGATTTAACACCCGCATTTTCAGCTTCATCTATTCTATTTCTATTTTCTCCAATATTTACAACTTCTACTTTTGAAGAATCTAATAGGTTTAATATGTCTTGTTCTGCACTTACACAAACAGGACATCCTGCATGATAAAAAATTGATTTGCTCATTTTATTTAATTTTTATTGATTAATAATTTATTTATGTGAATTCACATCACAAATATAGTAAGGAATCCTAACTAAGTAAATTATTTAATGATTATTTATTAATATCATTCCAAAATCCCACCTTTCATCACTCTTAGAATTATCTCGTAATCTCCATTAAATGGTCGTTTTGAGGGCTTGTCTACCGAACAGGTAGGTTCGAACCAAAGGTTCAGCGAAGCTAACAGTTCTCGTCTACCACCCATTAAATATACTTACAGTAAATTGCATAAAGATCTTTATTTACATCGCTCAGAATGAACTTTTTTAAATTTTTTCTATATTATTATTTTAGCTCAGATATTTTAGTTTTTAGAATAGCTGTTTGTTACAACTGATCAGTTAAGCTAATTTGTTTGGGGAAATGAACCTAATAAATTTTAGGGAAAGGAACGTTGAGTGAAACCCTTATTTGACTAACTTGCTGTATTTTGCAACTAAATTATAATTTTCACGCAAATGAAAGCACTTCTTATAGTATTAGTATTTTTTTTCTTTTCAAGTCAACTTACTTATGCGAATACTACAATAGTGGTCAATACAAATGATGTAGGAGTGGGCTCTTTAAGAGATGCAATTGCTAACTCGAATAATAAAGATACTATTCGGTTTGATCCAAATATCCTTGCGTTAGGAAACGATACTATTAACTTAGCTTCAACTATTAATCTTAACAAAAATTTAGTGATAATAGGGCTATACAATAGTTCTGCTGCTTTGTATATTAGTGGAGAAGGTAGTTCTCAAATTTTCAATGCGGATTTAAGCAGCGTATCTAATCCAACACCGAAGGATTTAACTCTTGATAGTTTACGGTTTATTAATGGGAATTATTCTTACGGAGGAGCAATAAAATTTAAAGGATTTCATTTGAATGTGAGTAACTCTATTTTTAGTAATAATACTTCAACAAATGGAGGGGCTATTGCTTCCTCAGAATCTTATGGGGTTGTGAGAATTAATAATTGTAGTTTTAGTTTAAACTCCGCTATCAATGGTTTGGGAGGAAGTCTTTATTCTGGTGGAGAAGTAATTGTGATTGATTCTGATTTTAGTAATAGTGAGGCTAAAAAAGGCGGAGCAATATTTTCGGCAAGGAAAATGTCGATTGAAAATTGTACTTTTAATGATAATACGGCAACAGAAGAGGGGGGCGCTGTTAGTTTATCGTCAAATACCTCAACTTATTATTCCCCTTTTTTAGTTACCAATTCTACTTTTGATAATAATTCAGCTGATTTTGGAGGAGCCATTTATACATATTTTTATAATACGGAAGTAGATTTAATTATTGACCAATCTACTTTTGATAATAACCATTCCGTATGGTCAGGAGGAGCTATCCTTGCTTCTTCTTATTGGTATAAATCAAGTATTGATATTAATAATTCTCAAATTACTAATAATACAAGTGATAATGCTGGTGCAGGGATTCATTGTCAAACAGTTTATAAAAATGCGACGATTATTGCGGACAGTTGTTTAGTAGATAGCAATGTGGCTGATGGGATAGGAGGAGGAATTTCAATTTTGACTTCTACTGATGTTTCTACCCCTGCTGATACTGCTTATCTACATATTACCAACTCTACCATTACGAATAACTCAGCGTCTAAGGGAGGAGGCTTAAGCTGTCAAGGTACGGGAGGAGCATCTGGGTCAAGTGTGCTTGAGGTAGATAACTCTGTTATTTCCGGTAATACAGCAACCATTGATGGAGGGGGGATTTACAATTTTGCTTCAGCGAATAATGATTTAGGGAGTTATCCTTCTATAGCTATTACTAGAATCAACTATTCTACAATTAATAATAACCAGGCTGGCGAAAATGGAGGTGGGATTTATTCAAATTCGTATTCGGCTGCTTCTAGTGCAAGTTCGGAATCATTAATTTTTGTAAATCAATCTACTTTTGTTAATAATACCGCTATTGATGATGGTGGTGCAATTGGAAATTACTCTCGAAATAATGGGTTTTTATCGTTTAATGCTGGTATTTCTGTTGAGGTCAATAATGCTACAATCTATAATAATAATGCTGCTAATGGAGGTGCAATTTCTTCTAAGTTTTCCTCTTACTGGTCAGCATCTGATGTTGGTTCAATGGCTGTTCAACTTTCTAGTAGTATAATTGCTTTTAATGGAAGTAGTAATATTTATGCTGCCGATAGTATTGTTTCTTTTGGCTATAATATATTTAGTGAAGATTCAATAGATGGCTCAGTTGCTACTGATCAAATGGAGGTTGACTCTGTTGCGTTATCATTAGGAACATTGCAATTAAATGGAGGTTTTACTCCTTCGCTTTTACCTAGTATAACCAGCTTGGCAATAAATTCAGGAAATCCTGTTGACGTTACTGATGCTCAAAATGCTCCAGTTTCTGGAATTCGTGATGTAGGCTCAACCGAATTTGTTACTGTAATGGATGTTGTGGAGTGTGATAGTTTTGTGTCTCCTAGTGGTAATACTACCTATTACACATCAGGGTTTTATACCGATACAGTAATGGGTAGCGGAGCAGATAGTTTAGTTTACATTAATTTAAGTATTAACAAATCCTTTTCAACTTTAACAGAGACAATCTGTGCTGGAAATACTTACATTTCTCCAAAAGGGAATTTGTATACTGTTTCAAGTAATTTTATAGATACTATCCCTAATCATTTAAGTTGTGACTCAATAATTTCGATTTCATTAGTTGTATTAAACGGAAGCTCCTCTTCAATTGATACAATAGCTTGCGCTAACTACACTTCTCCAAGTGGAGTATTATATGAAATTGCAGGTGTGTATAATGATACTATTTTAAATGCTTTGGGCTGCGATAGCGTAATTACTATTAATTTATCGTTCGGAAATACAAATAGCTCCATCATTGAAGTAGAATGTTCCCAATATACATCTCCCAGTGGAAATACTTACGACACATCAGGTATTTACATGGATACTATTCCCAATTCTTTAGGTTGCGATAGTATTATTACAATTGATTTATCAATTAATAATTCTTTCAGTTCCATTCAAGAATCAACTTGCTATAATTACACGTCTCCTAGTGGAAATGTTTTTGATTCTACTGGAATATATTTGGACACTATTCCTAATTATTTAGGATGTGATAGTGTAATAACTATAAATCTTTCGGTTAACTATTCGGAGTCTTCAATAATTGACTCTGCTTGTTTTAACTATACTTCTCCAAGCGGAAAAACTTTTGACTCCACAGGAATTTATGTAGATACTATTCCTAATTCTTTTGGCTGTGATAGTGTTGTTACTATTGATTTGTATATTACTAAAATCGATACCACACTTGATTTTTCAATTTCCATTGATGGTGATTCATTTCCATTTACTTCCCAATCAGCCGATATTTTTCAATGGCTTGATTGCGATGATAACTTTGCTGCAATAATTGGAGAAAATGATTCCTTAATAGAACAAACTGGTAATTTTGCTGTTGAAATATCTCTAAACGGATGTATTGATACTTCTATTTGCGGTCAGGGTTCATATAGTGAAATCCTAGAATTAGAAAATTTAAATATTCAACTTTATCCCAATCCAAGCAATGGAGAATTCACTATTTTATCAAAAGATAGAAAGATTGATAAGGTGTTAATTTACAATGCGATAGGTCAATCTATTTTAACGAAACAAAATTTTATTACAACAAAAATAGAATTAAATACCGGAATTTATTTTGTTGAAATAACACAATCCAATCATAGAGTGGTTAAAAAGTTAGTTATAGAATAGCTCAAACTTCTGACTATTAAATAACATTCTTCAATATCTGGTTTGATTTCTTACCGTTTTAGGTTACTCATCTCAATCCAAAACACCATCTTTTTTGTTGCAAGTATTTTCTCTTAAAAAGGTTATTAAATATGCCTTTAAATAAGTAAGCTTATTCAATTTAAGAAGTATATGGACTGGTTTTAACTGTTTGAAAATCAGTAAGAGTTAGTTTAGTTAAAGACTCAATTGAAAATTGAATAAAACCATTTCATCATATTACTAAAATGAGATAGTCTTATGTTCTTACATTGTGTTTTATAAGTACAAAATAAATATTATGAAATCAATAGTCTTATCAATCTGTTTAATTATTCCATTTTTAAGTTTTGCTCAACCAAGTTCTAAAGAAGCAATAGAAAAGTTTAAAGCAGATGGCTCAAATGCATATTTGAAACAGGTTTATAATTTTTCAAATTGGTCGGAAGTGACTATTACACCATTGAAGTGGAGTAATGGTAAATTTTGGTCTACCGATGATTCAAATCCTCAAATTGCTGGAAATATTCAGATTCATATTCCAAAAAAATATAATAAATATGAAGTCATTCAACCTATGCAAATAGTTTATAATAAAACCAGAGATGGATATGAATACAGAGGGTCTAGACAAGACAGCCCCAAAATAATTGGGTATGAAGGAGCTTCAAATGAGGAAAAGATTAGAATTGTGAAAAATGCAATTTTTAATCCAAAAGAGAATTACATAATTGCAGGAATTGAAAAGTATATAAAAATTGATTCAATAAGTGTTCTGGGTATTGCTGATATATTGACCATTGGTAGTGAAGAATGGAAATTCATCGTATATGGAGAAGAGGCATTACTTGATAATAAAAAAGATACCTATTCTAAAACTAGATTTGTTAAGCATAAAATTACTTTGTCGGTTAAAAAGAGTAGTGGTAAATGGGAGGTAACAAGGTTGTCATTACCTAAAATGACATTTGGTAGGACAGGAGAATGGATTGTTTATGAAGGAGATGAATATTATGGGACCTATAAAAAAACTTGGTGCTGAAGGGGTATATCAGAAGAAAACAAAAATTACGGTTTCAGAAACACAAAGTTCTTCGGGCACAAAATCTTCAGGTGGAACAAAAAAATCTTCTGGACTAAAGAAAAAAGGAAGTTCATTACGTGACTAGGTATTAATAAGGATTTTACTTCACCCTTCCAGATTCATCCTCAATACCTGTTTTTCTTTTGCTTGATTTCACATTCTGGTTTCCAAAACTATAATTCAAGCCGAGGCGAATTAGATTATTAATTCTATCAATTTTTCGGTTTACTAGAAATTATCTATACATCCTTAAGGTAGGTTATGACTATTTAGTAGAGTTTTTATAATGATTAGAATTTATTTTTATTTACTATTTTTAATAGTAAAAACTTGTTTAGCAATAGTAATACTATTATTTTTGCATTCAAACCTATTCTAATGGAGTCTTTTGGAAGTAAAATGAATATAAAAGTAAACTCAAATGTTTTCATAAAATCTCCTGAATCTACGGATTTAGGAAGGAATATCGTTTCAGGTAGTATTGATTTGATTGAAAACTTAGGCTTTGAGGGGTTTACATTTAAAAAATTAGCTAAATATATCTCATCGACAGAGGCTTCTGTTTATAGGTACTTCGAGAGTAAGAATCACTTGCTAACTTATTTAGTGTTATGGTACTGGGGGTGGCAAGAGTATCGACTTGTGATGAGCATAGTTAATATCGATTGTGCAAAAGAAAGGTTGAAAAGGTCGATTACTGTTCTTACAGAAAGGATAGAAAAGGATTCAGATTTTTCTCAGATTGACGAGATTAAACTAAATAAAATTGTAATTGCCGAATCTTCAAAAATTTATTTCAATAAAGATGTTGATGAGGATAATAAGTTAGGTTTTTTTAGTCAGTATAAGGAAGTTGTACAACGGGTTTCAGATATTGTCAATGAAATTAATCCAACATTTAAGTATCCACATATGCTTGTTTCAACAGTTATTGAAGGTGCGCATCATCAAAGGTATTTTGCTGAACATCTACCTCGATTAACGGATGTAGTTGAAGGTGAGGATGCTGTTTCCAATTTTTATGTTGAGTTAGTTTTTAATGAAATTGATAGATGAATAGGATAAATTCACCATATGGAACTCCTATGAAAGCATGGGGAATAATTGTTAAGTATCTGTTAATATTGGCTCTTATTTTTTCTTTTAGTTATGAATTAACTAATTCATATTTGACTGAAATTTCGGATCGAACAGAGTTGGTAGATTTAGATTTTGAAGATATTCTTGAGAAGGAAAATTTTGATGAATTTGAATATTATAATGAACATTTATCCCAAATGACTATAAATATTGAATTCTTCTTATTTTGTATTGAGTCTTTGTTTTTGGCAATAGACAATGAATTTACTCCACCAACGCCACCGCCCGATTTAATCTGAGATTACCGGTAGCATCTTTAAAACGTTTGTTTCTAAACGTAATTTTTTTCACATCAATAATATTATGGACGATAAAATAAGTCCTGTCAGTAGGTTTTGGTTATTAATAAAACCAGACAGGAAGGAAATAAGGAATATTTATATATATGCTTTTTTCAATGGGTTAGTGAATTTGTCGCTACCAATTGGAGTGCAAGCAATAATCAATTTGATTCAAGGAGGAAGTATGAGTACTGCTTGGATGGTTTTAGTTGTTTTTGTTATCTCAGGAATTATCTTATCAGGTATTCTACAAATTAATCAGCTTAAGATTACAGAGAATTTGCAGCAGAAGATATTTACAAGAGCAGCATTTGAATTTGCTTATAGAATGCCAAGAATAAAGTTAGAAGCCCTTTACAAGCATTATGCTCCGGAGTTAATGAATCGATTCTTCGATGTAGTTTCTGTGCAAAAAGGACTTTCAAAAATACTGATTGATTTTTCTACAGCATCTATTCAGACAGTTTTTGGGTTGCTTTTATTGTCTCTGTATCATCCATTTTTTATTGTTTATGGATTAATTTTAGTAGTTCTTGTCTATGTGATTTTTAAGTTGACTTCAAAGAAAGGTTTAGAAACGAGCCTAACAGAATCGGAGAATAAATATAATGTAGCACATTGGTTGCAAGAAATAGCGCGAACCAGTGTCAGCTTCAAATCCGCTGGACATACTGAGCTCCCAATGGAACAAGTAAATAATCATGCAAATTTGTACATAAAATCAAGAGATTCACATTTCAAGATTCTGAAGTATCAATACATATTAATGGTAATTTTTAAAGTTTTGGTGGCTGCGGGGTTACTAATTGTGGGTAGTGTTTTGGTTATGGAGCAACAAATGAATATAGGCCAGTTTGTTGCTGCTGAAATAATTATACTCCTTGTAATGGGATCAGTTGAAAAGTTAATCTTAAGCCTTGAAACTATTTATGATGTTCTGGCTTCTTTAGAGAAAATAGGACAAGTGACTGATTTGGAAATGGAAAAGGAGGAAGGGATTGTATTGACGAGAGACTTATTGGATAGTGGACTTTCTGTAGAATTCAAAAATGTTTCATTCACCTATCCAGAGCAAAATAAAAATATATTCAACAATGTCTCTTTCAAAATAAAATCAGGAGAACAAATAATGATTATGGGAGATTCCGATTCTGGTAAATCTACTTTGCTTTATTTGATGGTGGGACTGTACAATGTAAATAGAGGCAATGTTATAATAAATGGTTTGCCAATAAGGAATTACAACCCGCATAGATTGAGGTCTATTGTAGGTGAGTGCCTAATGGATGATTTGTTATTTGAAGGGTCATTATTGGAAAATATAACTATGGGAAGGCCTAATGCAACATTTGAAAATGTTCTATGGGCAATTGATAAACTTGAGCTTAATGAATTTGTTAAATCTCTTCCGAAGGGCTTGGATACAGAATTGCACCCACAGGGCAAGCAATTTTCTAAAGGTATTGTTGATAAATTGATTTTAGCAAGAAGTATTGCGGATAAACCGAAACTCTTATTGATAAAGGATGCTATGTCTTCATTAATTGAGGAGGAGAGAGAAAGGATAATGAGTTTTTTAACTGATAAATCTAATGGTTGGACTCTTGTGATTGCGACAAGAGATAAGGAAATGAAAAGTAAAGTTGATCGTGTTTTTTTATCTAAAAATGGAAGTTTAAAAGAGATTATATAATTATGCTAAATATTTCAAAAAATAGAGTTTACTCAAACATTGTGGAACATCAATATTCTACATTGGTAAATGTGGAAAGGAAAACATCAGGAAAGGTTTTAAGGAAAGTATTAAGTACTTTCTTTATAATTCTACTCGTTGTGTTGTTTTTGCCTTGGACTCAAAATGTTAGAACCAATGGATATGTTACAACGATACGTCCTGATCAAAAACCACAACAGCTAAATTCATTGATTGCAGGGAGAATTGATTGCTGGTTTGTTCAGGAAGGAGATTATGTGAAAAAGGGGGATACAATTCTTAAGATATCTGAGGTAAAAGATGCTTACTTCGATGTGAAGTTGCTCGATAGAACTAGAAACCAGTTAGAATTAAAGAAGAAGTCAGTTATTAATTACGAGAATAAAATTGACATTCAAGAAAATCAGGCCCTGGTATTGATAGAACAGAGAAATTTCAAGTATTCTCAAATAAACATTAAGCTTAGCCAGGCTTTATTGAAAGTACAGAACGATAGTATAAAGTACGAAGCGTCAAAATTGAATTATTTTGTTGCTAAAAATCAATTTAATAGAACGGACAGCCTGTACTCTAGAGGACTGAAGTCTAAGGTTGATTTAGAACAAAAGAAGGTTAAGCTTCAGCAAAACAAAGCATATGAATTAAGCGCAAAAAATACATGGTTAAACTCAAAAAATGATGTTATTAATTTAAGGTTGGAATTGAATAACATTAATGTTAAATATCAATCAGATTTGAATAAGATAGAGTCTGATAAAACGGGGGCTATATCACAGAAGTTGGATGTTGAAACAAGTCTTAATAAATTAGAAAATACCTATAGTAATTATCTGTTTCGTAATAATTTATACTATATAACGGCTCCACAGTCTGGATATATAACGAAAACGATGTCTTTTGGAATAGGAGAAACGATTAAGGAAGGGCAGGAGATACTATCATTAATGCCTAAGGATAGTGATTTGGCAGTAGAACTTTATGTTGAACCGATTGACCTTCCTCTTATGAATATTGGAGAAAAGGTAAGGATTCAGTTTGATGGATGGCCTGCAATTGTGTTTTCAGGTTGGCCAAATGCAAGCCACGGTACTTACGGAGGAGAGATTTATGCAATAGACCAATTCATTAGTTCAAATGGCAAATATAGAGTTTTAGTTAAGCCAGACTCCGAAGATTATGAATGGCCTTCTGTACTTAGGTTTGGATCTGGGACATCCAACTTAATAATGCTTAATGATGTACCGATTTGGTACGAGCTATGGAGAAAGATAAATGGTTTCCCTCCAGAGTATTATTCTGTAAAAGAGGGCAAATCTGAAAAATTATAATAAAATGAGAGTATTTATAATGTTATTTTATATTCTCCTGATAAGTTCATCTATCGCACAAGGAGATTCTAATAAATATTTCACGTATAGCGAATATTTACAAATCGTATTAAAGCATCACCCTGTTTCATGCCAGGCGAATTTAAAGAAACGTGAAGGAGAAGTCCTTAAGCAAAAAGCTAAAGGTGCTTTTGACCCGAAACTAATTGGTACGGTTAGTCAAAAATACTATGATGATAAGCAGTATTACAGCTATTTGAATGGAAGTTTGAAAGTACCGATGTGGTTTGGTATAGAGACTTTTGCAGGCTACGATAATAATGATGGGGTAAGATTAAATCCTGAGTCTTATTCTAATTCTCAAGGATTGTGGAATGCAGGAATATCAATGAACCTTGGTAAGGGGTTGATGATTGATCAAAGAAGAGCTGATTTAAAACAGTCAGAGATAATGAGAACCAGTACAGTTTTGGAAAGAAGAATAATATTGAATCAATTACTGTTTGATGCATCGGTGGTTTATTTTGAATGGTATAAAGCATATGAAAAAGCAAAGCTTTATGAAGATAACTTGAATAATATTAAGACCAGATATTCAAATGTTGTAGAAAGTGTTGCGTTTGGAGACAAGCCTGCTATAGATACATTAAAAATAGGCATTCAAATTCAAGACAGAAAAATCAAACTAATGCAGACAGAGCTTGATTTACAAAATAAAAAGGCTTTATTAAATACGTATCTATGGCAAGATGGTTTTATTCCTTTAGAATTGGATACCGTAGTTTCACCGAAAATTGACACTATAATTGTTAATGTGGATGTCACTGATATTGAACTATTACTCTCGAGTCATCCTAAAATTCTTATTCAGGAAAATAACATATCATTTTCAAAGATTAATTATCGTTTAAAAAGAGAGAATTTAAAACCAACGTTAAAAATTAAGTATAATACTCTTTCAAACGGCCAAACGAATAATACATTTTCGGATTATTCCATAACGAATTACAATTGGAGTGCTTCCGTTTCTTACCCTATTTTTACAAGGAAAGAAAGAGCAGAAGTAAAGCTTTCAGAATTGAAATTGGAAAACAATAAAGCTAAGTTATTAGATGTTAAAGCTAATGTGAAATATAGTGTAATAAGTGCGGTAAATAAGATGGAGTCTTATAAAGAGCAATTGTATGCCCATGAAAGAGCAGTCTTAATGTATGAAGCTTTATTGAAATCTGAACAACAGTTATTTGATATAGGTGAATCTTCTCTTTTTTTAATAAACACAAGAGATCAGAATTTAATCAATGCTGAAATTAAATTACTAGAAGCAATTTTTGAATACAGAGTTTCAGAGAGTTTAATGAATTTCTATTCAATGTCTATGGTTAATTCGTAGACTATTTAACCCTTCCGGATTCATCCTCAATACCTGTTTTTCTTTTGCTTGATTTCACATTCTGGTTTCCAAAACTATAATTCAAGCTGAGACTAATAAACCTTGCATCCCATCTTCCATAACCTACAGACCTTAGGCCATTAAAGCTTGATTCACCTTGCCATCCAATTCGATTGAAAACGTTATTAGCACTTATTCGAGCTTTTAATTGATTTTTAAAGAACATTTTTTGCAAGCCTAAGTTCAAAGACCAGTTGGCATCATATTTAAACACACCTCCCCAAACGCCTGGTCCAGAGTAGTAACCAGAAACTTCAGCTTTCAGCCCTTTGGGGAGGCTAAAAGTTTGTGTTTGGTAAATCATATAGCTTATTACTTGAACATCAACAATGGCTCCATCACCATAATCAGCTTGGTTGTTAACATGTGATAGACTAAGGTTGAGATATGCATTCCACCATTTTTTGATTGTAAATGGAAGGCTTGCATTGGCGCTTAGTACTGTTTGTGTAGCTAGATTATCCCATGAAATAAATCCAGCTTTTGGATCAATATCATCTGGTCCAATTAAACGAGTAATTTGGTCATTCGTCTGGCTGTATGCCACTTTGAAATTATACTTGTATTTCAAGGTGTATCCCAGTTCAATATTGTTTACAATTTCTGGTTTTAGATAAGGATTTCCTTTTTCTATTGAGATTTCACTTAGTTGATTTCTAAAAGGGTTTAAGACGTTATAGTCCGGTCTGTTGATTCTTCGTCCAACATTAAATGACAAACTTTGCATTTCTTTTATTTGATAGGTTACTCCTCCGCTTGGAAACCAACTTAAGTAGTTTTGATTGACAGGAGGTTCTTGTAAACTAGGGAGAAATGCCGTTAATGTTCCAGTTGAAATAGTCTGTTCAGCACGCAATCCACCGAGGACTTTAAGTTTTTTCCCAATAGAAGCAGAGTAGCTGATGTAGCCCGCGTAGACAGTTTCATTGTAATTAAATAGGTTGGACTGAGAGCTATCTAGAAATGCAGCTTCATTTATTTCGTCATACACTTCAAATGTGTTTTTGGTATCCACTTGACTTAATTTAGTACCAAAACCTAGCTTTCCTTTTTTTAAGGGGGTTTCATAATCTAATTTAGCGGTATAGATTTCAATATCATTAGGGGTGTTAAAACTATTGATGTTCTCTGTAAATAGTGAGTCTTTACTTTCGTTGTTATAATACCTGTTGGGTTGGTACCTGGTACTCTTGTTATTGTATATGCCGTAATCCAAGTCAATATTTAAACTTTGTCTTTTCTCATTTGAAAAACGGTAGTTAAGATTGAATGCATTTTGAGATCTATCTCTAATTCCTTCATTTTCTGCAATTAGCACACTATCTATGTCTGTAATTGTTTGTTGATCTGAGATTGCAATTTGATTTAAACTTTCTTCTTCACCTTTAACATATCTTCCTCCAACCAAAAAACCAACTGTGTGGTTTTTCTTAATAAAAAAGTCGGTACCGAACCTGTAGTTGTAGATGTCTCTATTATTTTGTGTGTTGTTTATTTCATCCATAAATAATCCATTTTGATAATTTTGGAAAACGATATTATGGAAGTTGTCATTTACATTGTAGCCAAGGGTTCCAAAGATGTTCATCTTTTTATTTCTGTAGTTTCCACTACCATTAATGTTATATCGAGTTAACTCTCCCTGCGTATATGTTCCACTTAAAGATCCATTGGCACCAATACTTTTGTCTTTTTTTAGTCTGATGTCAATTATTCCAGCGTTTCCTTCTGCTTCGTATTTAGCTCCAGGGGCGGTAATAATTTCAATTCTATCAATTTGGTCTGCAGGTAAGTTTTTTAAATAATTACTTAAATCATCTCCCTCTAAAGGAAGTTGTTTTCCATCAATGTAAACTTTGACTCCAGCTCTTCCTAAAACATTGATATTGTCATTATTGTCAACTGTAACCGCAGGGGCTTTTCTTAATAGAGAAATAGCATCAGACCCTGTACTGTTAATTGTTCCTTGAACATTAAAAATTGTCCTGTCTGGTTGAACTTCTACCATTGCACGTTCCGTAGTAACTGTAACCTCATTTAAGTTTTGAGCGTCCGTTTTGAATGATAATATCCCTAGGTCTTTCGTCTCATCAGCACCTATTTCAATATTGTTTAACTCAAGATCAGGTAAGCCTACAAAACTTGCTCTAATGAAAAAAATTCCAGTATTTATATTGTTTATTACAAAGGATCCTTGTTCGTTTGTTGCTTCTACTTTTGCCATGCTACTATCTACCGAATTGTAAAGTGCGACATTAGCAAATATGACAGCTTCTCCATTATTGTCTTTCAGGTTTCCTTTAATGCTTGATTGAGCATTGGAATTAAAGAGTATTAAAGAGAATATAGAGAATAAAATTGGTTTCATATGTGGTTTGGTTATTTCGGCACGAAGATAGCAACGCACTTGCAATTATAATTTCCTTTTTTTGTTATTGTTTGTTAATTATGATGAAAGGTTTGTTGTTTTAAGCCTTAGTTTTAATTAATTCAAGGAACTTTTTATTGATTTTAAATAAAGGAAGAGAGAGATATCCATCCATTGATTAATTCAGTCGTCTATAGAATGTAGCCTATAAAGTACATGAATAAAAAAAATCAAATAATTATTATATCCGTTTTCCTTGTTATGGCAGTGACCTCTTCTTATGGTCAGCCGGCAGGAGGAGCACCTCCCGGCGGTCCCGCTGGTGGAACTCCTGGGTGTTGGCCACCACCTTGTGTCCCTGTTGATGGCGGTATAAGCTTTCTAATAGCTATTGGTGCTGCATTTGGTGGTAAAAAAATGTACGATAAACTTAAAGAGTAGTTTTTTTCTTCTTTTTTCCAACCTTTTTCATTCATTCAATGGGTGAAATCTAAATAAGAATAATAAAAAAAGCAATTAAAATATTTGGATTAAATTCGATGTTTTGTTATATCTAATCTAGATTAAAGCCTACCAATTAACTCATATTTATGAGCGATAGTAATAGCTTCTGCTCTTCCCCTAACCATTAGCTTGGAATAAATACGTCTCAGGTGTGTTTTTACCGTAGCTTTGGATATAAATAGTTTCTCTGATAACTGGATGTCACTATATCCAAGGGAAAGGTGAGATAAAACTTCCATTTCTCTTTTTGAAAGCTCTAGTAGCTCAGGAGGGAGTTCCTTTCCCGCAGGTTTAGAATACACAACATCCAATAATTCTTTTTTATCGTTAAGCGTGAGTTGTAGTTTATCTAGTTTTTGCTTGATAGAGTTATTTAGGTGTTCTAAGTTGTTGTTTTGCTTCTCAATAATGATGTTTTGGCCGTTCAATAGATCTGACTTACGTTTTTTATTTATGTAAAGGACATAGAAGAGGATTACTATGGCTATCGTAAAACCAATAATAATAGTTAAGTATAGCAGTTTAATCCTTTCAGAATGAAGCTCTGTCTTTACTTGTTCTATTGTGCGAAGGTTTTTTTCATATTCATACTTTCCTTCCATTTCAGCAACAGCATAAATATTAGCTTCGTTTACAAGAGAATCGCTATAAGAGATGCTGACGTTTAGCGAATAAAGTGCACTGTCTATTTGATTAGATAAGTTGAAAATGTCAGATCTTGTTTTGTAGATTTCCTTTAAGCTTTCGAACCCTTTTACTTCTAATCCTTTTACTAGAGCAATGTCATTATAATATATAGCACTGTCATAGTTCATCTTGGATAAATAAAGTATTGCTATTTTATTGATAAGCCTTATTTTGGTGTCAGTCACTTCAATGTCATCCACTATATAGTAGGCTTCTTTTAGTATTTCTTCAGCTTTAGTTAGATTATTTAATTCGAGATGTACTATTCCTAAGTTGCCAAGAGATCTAGCGAGTTTAGTCGTTTTGTTTGTTGTTCTGTAAATGTCAACAGCTGTTTGGTGATAGGACAGGGATTTTTCCAAGTCACCTAGGTTAAAGTAGGAAATGCCTAAATTGGTGCTACTTGCTGCTATTCCTGTAGAATCTTGAATACTTTCTTTTAATTGTAGGGATTTTTCGTAGTATGTGGTTCCTTTACGGTAATCGTGTTGTAAGTCGGATAAGGCACCTAAGTTATTTAGATAGAAACCTTGCCCCATAATATTTTCATCAGCCTCCATTAGTTTTAAGGCTTCTAATAGATTGTATCCAGCTAATTCATAGTCGCCTTTATTGATATATGTTCTCCCTAAATCATTATAGGTCATAGACAGGTCTTTTAAATCTGTCCATCCTACTTTGAAATTAAGGCTAGTGGATAATTGGTTGATTGCTTTGTCATAGTTTCCTGCTCGACGATTTAAGTCTCCCGCAACATCTAAGAAATAAGCAATCATTACAGTGTCTTCTAATTCCAAAGCTAGGGGCAATATTTCTTCGCATATTTTTAGCGACTCCTCTTTATTCTCAGCGTAAAATGAACTGACTTGTTCTTTTGCATTTTCTAGTTCAATGTTTTGAGAAAAATAATGAGTTGAAAAAAGCAAACAAGCGATTAAACTTAATTTTTTAAAAGATTCATCAATTAGCATTTTCATGAATTAAATATTTAAAACAATATAACAAGTTTATAAAACAAAAGAGTTGATTTTGTAAGTGTAAAAAGCAAAAATAAGTGCAAGTTACTGTAGGTCAACACATAACGATTTGTTTATTTTTAGTGTTAATTCAAAAATCATCCTTAAGGATGACATTGGGAAGTGTTGTGAATCTCATTTTTGCACTGTTAAATAATTACAGTTATGAAAACTACATTAACAAAAAGAGAAGAGCAAGTATACTCTTTAATCCTGTTAGGAAAGTCAAATTTAGAAATAGGAACAGAGCTTTTTATAAGTATTAATACGGTAAGAACTCATGTAGCAAAAATTTTACGAAAAAGGTCTGCAAATAATAGAATAGAATTAATAACGAAACAAAAAAACTAAAAATTATGAAAAAAAGAATAACATTAGCAGCACTTTTACTATCTGTAGGGGTAAGCGCACAAAAGGTCCAAAAACCAGATTTTAAAGCTTTTCAAAATCTTGAGGTTGAAAAATTGGAAACTGTTTGTGATTGCGGGGATGCTTTTATTATAGGGACTGAATTTGAAATATATTTTTTAATCAATTCAAAAAAATATAAATACAAAGAAGAAAAACAAAGTAAACAAGTCACAGAATGGCATACCCAGATGAAAGCAATTCAAAAACATTGTATTGGATATAAAAAACATTCTCCTGAGGATATCAAGAAATGTCCTTTGGTGCAACCGGTTCTCGATTTAAGAGATAGAACCAAAGCTGAGTTTCAAAAAAACAAATAATAACTAAAAAACAAAAATTATGAAAAAGTACACATTAAGCGCAATTTTATTTGCGGCCACATTATTTTCTTGTGGGACAGATAGTGCAACGGACTTAACTTCGGAAGGGTCAGAAGTTAAAGTAGTAAAAACGGAGTTAACATTTAATTTATCAGGTAAAGATCCTGTATCATTGACTGGTGCTAAGGGTGTCATGAAAGAAAAACACGGTAATACTGTGTTGACTTTTGAAGGAGATAATGGAGAAATTGATATTTTTATTTCGTCTGCTGAACTAAAGGCTAAAGAATACGGAATGGATTTAGAAGATTTAGATGCGGTTGATGTTTTAGCTTCTTATACAATAAAATCGGATGGAGAAAAGTCTTATTGTTGCGGGAAGTCGGGAGAAGATGTTTCTTCCGGTTCAATTACGATTACATCAATTGGTAATGGTGTTGTGAGCGGTGAAATTGACGCGAAATCATATGATGGATCATCTATAGTTGGATCGTTTGGAGCTGTAATTGAGAAATAGTATTGGTTAGTTTAAAATAATATCGATTAAAACATTAAAGCTTAATAAGCATTAGTGTTTTTAACTAACAGGAGTAGCTAAATATTCTATTCAGTTATTCGTGGTTAGACTTAAAACATGAAAACATGGTAAAAATAACAGGAGTACTATTAATAATAGTTTTAGCCTTGACTTCTTGTGGAAACCCTGAAATGGATTCAGAACTAGTTAAGCAGATGTCACTTAATTATGAAAGTGGGGTTGTAGCAGGAGTTAGCATAGGAGATAGTTGGGAAGATGTAAAAAATGAAGTCCATAAAGAATGGGAAGTTGATGAAGAAAATCATAGTTTTTCTAAAACTTGGGACATGTTTAATAATGTCCTACTAAGTGTAGATTTAGATAATGATAATAAAGTGTCTGGATTATATTATACGATAAACGGAAAAACAGGTAATCACTTGCTAATGGCTGAAATAGAAAATGCATTGGAAAAGGAGTTCAATGTTAAATATGAAATTTCAGAATCTGAAGGATGGAGTTTTGTTGCTAGTAATGGAGATAAATACATTTTATTTATTAATACAAATGTGCAAGAGGATGTTGGTAGTAATTCGCTAAGCATTGTAGCTACTAGATTTTAAAATGAAAGGAGATGTATATATGCAAGGACTATTAAAAATAGTTCTTGCTATATTTTGCAATAGTAGTAAGATGGCCTATAATCAGAGTGTGACCAGGTTTTTCAAATACCATAATCCTCTCAAAAATGAAGAATGTGAGTAAAATGATCTATCAAGTTAAACTTCTGTAGTTCATGCTGAGCGTATCTTTTTGTTTATTACCGTTTGTAATAATATTTCTTTAGTGGAATCTCTCAATAGATATCTTTAATTCAAAATATGGAGATAAATGTTTATTCGAATTTGTATTGTTAATTTAATGTTGGTGGTATGTAGTGCAAGCAGCGCTCAGAATATTAACTCGGATAGTGCTGTTTTGGCTCCGGTATCAAACATGTTTGATGCCATGCGAGAAGGCGATAGCGCAAAGCTTCACAAATCGTTTCACAGTGATGTAAGAATGTTTACTTCTTATAATTCTTCAGAAGGCTTTGCTGTGATAGAAGAGGGTAGTCTAAATGAATTTTTAATCGCAGTAGGCACACCTCATGAAAATGTTTGGGATGAGAAAATATGGAATGTATCCGTTAAAATAGATGATAACATCGCCCATGTATGGTGTGATTATGGATTTTATGTCGATAACAAGTTTAGTCATTGCGGTGTAGATGCTTTTCAACTGGTTAAAACAAAAGGAAAAACATGGCAAGTCATTAATTTAATGGATACTCGGAAAAGAGAAGGTTGTTATCTGCCAGAAAGCAAGTAACAATCTTGACTGTTCATTAATAAAACTCTCTTTCGTAGCGATAAATGCTTTTTAACCTGTTTTTGTAATCATACCTCTTAGTTTCAGACAATAATCCTTTGTCATTGTATGTGTATTTTATTGTAGAACTCCATTTTTTCTTCGAATGATTATAGGTGTATTTTACCTGATTCCCATCTAAATCGTAGTTTGTTATGTTCTCGTACTTCAGTTTTCCTTTTTTATAATGTCTATAGATATTGATTGTATCAGAATGTTCCCAATAGGAAATTGGTGTACCACTTAATTTGTTTATTTCCGATTTGGTTGCTTTTCCTTTTTTGTCAAAAGTTGTTTTTGTAATAAAAATATTTCCCTTCTGGCTAGTCGTTTGCATGAATTTCACAAGGTCTCCATTTTCATCTGTTTCTTCACGAATACAGATTGTTGAAGTATCTTTGTGTTTTTCTTGTACAATTTTTCCTGCTGGGTCACATTCATAGTGCCAGGTATATTTTAATTTTTTCTTTTTGTAATAATCCGTTTGTTTACGGCTACTATCCTCATGAAATTGATAGGTCCACTCATATCTTGGTTCTTCAGCGGTTTTAAAATAGTGTGCTTGTTGCGTGATTAATTTACCGTTGTACTCGGTTTCAACTTTTCTAATAAGTCCATTTTTATCTGAAGAAATTGAATAAAACGTTTTTAGTCCATCATCGTTGTATTGGTATTTGCTATTAAATATTTTCTTATTATAATAATTATTAACTACTTCAGAAATGTCACCGATAGAATTGTATTTGTACTGGATATAGTTGTATTTATTACGGTTCCATTTTCTTCTTTTGGTTGAGGTTAGCGCCCCATCTGAACCAAATATTTGTTCCAGTTCTAAGATGTCTCCTTTTTTTTCAGAAACATTAATTCGTCTTTCTGTTTTGATATTAGCCGCTTGGTATTTATTTCTTTCTTTTTTATCGAAAACAGCTTTTTCATAATAAGGATAGTAGTCTCCGTTTTGATATATTGATGGTGATGGATGTTGGCTGTATAATGGTACAGCTATTATTATGCAGAATATTGCTAAAAATAATTTTTTCATGAGCGGGTTTTTAGTTTGAGGTTATAACCCATGATGAAAAATTGGTTACAAAAATGACGTAGTATTACAGGGTTGATGCTTTTCAACTGGTTAAAACAAAAGGAAAAACATGGCAAGTCATTAATTTAATGGATACTCGGAAAAGAGAAGGTTGTTATCTGCCAGAAGGGAAGTGATTCTTTAATTAGAATAATTTCAAATTCAATCCTCTTCAGGAAAAATCACCATAGGAGTTTCTGTATGATAAACCATTTTTTCGGTAATACTTCCAAATAAAAAGCGTTCCAAAAAACCTTGCTTTCTCATAACCAATGAGAATAAATCGGGTTTAGATTCTTCTAGGAGTAATTGAATTCCTGTTAAAACATCATCACATTGGAAGAGTTTGTATTTAATGTTTTTATATGGTACCTGTGCACCTACCTTTGATTTTAATTTATCAAATAGTATTTGATTGTTTTCTTTTTTCTTGGTCTCACTGTCAATAATGTGGGTAACTTCTATATTAGATTCGAAATGAGTAGCTATTCTTGATAAAAAATCAATTGACTGTATGTCAGCATCTTTATAGTCTGTGGAAAAAATTATTTTTTTAATTTTTTCCACAGTAGCATTTTTTGGAACTGCTAGTAATGGGTATTTTGTGTTTTTTATTACAGAGTAAGTATTACTGCCAAAAAATTTATTTGAAAAACTACTAGCACCTGTAGTGCCCATAACAATTAGACTAGGCTTGTATTTGTCTACGTAATCAGGGAACCAAGCACTAATTTTACCTGTATAAATCGTCATTTCACAATCTATTCCTTGGCTTTTTACGATTTCACCAATTTTTTTTAGGTTTACTTCTGCTTCCTTCTCTACTTTCTTGGAGTCGGCTATTAGTGCAGTTGGATTTTGTCTAAATTCACCTAAATCATTAAAAACTAATGAATGAACCACTTTTAGTTTACAATTTAAAGCCTTAGCCATAAAGATAGCATATTTCAGTGCTTTATTAGCACAATCAGAAAAATCGGTAGGGTGAATTATTATTCCTTTGTCCATCATAATTTAATTTTATAGCAGGTTTATTCAAAAATAATACAAGTGAAGTTATGTTTCACTAAACTGTGACTTTATAATTCCGCGATTAGGAATTTATATTGAATAAGTCCAAAAATTATGTTTTTCTAAAATCTGGGTTAAAAACTAATCCAACTTGTAAATACCATTTTTTAAAATTAGATTGCTGTTGATGTAATAGCCCTAGCTGAATCCCACTAGTTTTGTGGAACTGATAGCCCAATGCACCATATAATCTGTTTCTATCAAAATAAGTACTCTTTCCATTCACGAAAATTTCATCGTATAAACCTAAAAAGAGTGTCCCTTTTTCAATTTTAGGATTATTAAGTGGAATAAAGAGCATAAGTCTATAACGGAATCTATTTCGGTAATCACTATTTATCCAGCGTTGCTCTATTCGATAACGATGCTCGAATTTAACTCTCCCAATTCGATTTATAAGAATAAACTGTTGCCAGGTTCGATGCTCCTCGGATTCGGGATGAGTTTGTTCACTTTCAAACTCATGTCCTCCAATATATCCATATCCAGCTGTAGTAAAAGCGATATCAGAGAAATGATAATTTACGCCAGTCCTTAATAATAGTTGCTCTACGTTTATAGGGGCAATGGTGTGGTTTCTATATTGGATTTCTGAATGAATGCTAAATCTATCACTAACCTTATTCATGCCAAAATACATTAACCAATTCCCTGTAATATCTTTTTGCGAAAACGATAATATAGGAGTGATTAGGGTTAGTGTTACCCCAATAATTATTTTCTTTAACTGCACTATAAAAACTCTACTTTTCCAGTTGAGACGCTGTATATAGCTCCAACAATTTCAATTTCTTTATTTTTTTCCATTTCATGAAGAATGGGACTTTCTTCCCTAATTCTATCAATTGATATTTTTACATTTTGAATTGTTGTTTTTTCAATTGAAAGGTCATCCATTTTAGTGTTGTTTGGGTTAACAATTTGGACTGCTGGTTTTATCTTTTCTAATAGTGATGTAATGTTTCCTAGTTCAACATTGTTGCATGCAGCTGTTACTGCACCACATTTTGTATGTCCCAAAACAACAATAATTTTTGAACCAGCAACTTTGCACGAATATTCCATAGATCCTAAAACGTCCTCATTGATAATATTTCCAGCAACCCTGGTGCTAAAAATATCTCCAATTCCTTGGTCAAAGACTATTTCAGCAGGAACTCTTGAGTCAATACAGCTTAACACTACAGCAAATGGATATTGACCGTTGCTAGTAGCTAATACCTGTTCTTTTAAATTGCGATCTGCTTTAATGTTCTGAACAAATCTTTTATTTCCTTCAATCAGAATTTCTTTTGCTTTAGCCGGAGTAATTTGATCTTGAATCTCTTTTGTTAATGTATTCATTTTACTTTTTTTTATCATTATTAGTTAATTCAAAGTGTTCCAACGGATTTTCTTGTTTGTGTTCGTATAATTCTATGAATTCAAGTTTTATCCCACGGTTCATTGCATTAATTTTAAAATCTTCAATAATTTCAAGTACATCAAAATGTATAAAGTTTGTATTGGAAGCGTCAATAATGACATGAGTGTTATCTGGTACTTGCTCGAAAGTATTTTGAATTGAAGCCTTATTCAGAAATGTAACGTCCTGTGACAAATTGATGCGCATGACATGGTTTTCTTCAACTTCTTCTTTTATTAATTTATAGGGTGTTTTAAAATTATTTCTTAAGATAATAATTATTGCAACTACTAATCCAAGCCCAATACCGATAAGAAGATCAGTTAGTATCATGGCAACAATGGTGACAATAAATGGAAGAAATTGCCCCCAACCTTGTTTGAACATTCTTTTAAATAAAGCTGGTTTTGCTAATTTAAATCCAACTACAAAAAGAATTGCAGCGAGAGTTCCATAAGGGATAAGGTCTAAGATACTAGGAAAAGCTATTATACTAACTAAAATTAATATACCATGAATTATTGTTGAGGATTTCGTTTTACCTCCTGATTGAACGTTAGCAGAACTTCTTACAATTACTTGTGTCACAGGTAGTCCTCCGATTAACCCAGAAACTATATTTCCTACACCTTGTGCTTTTAATTCTCTATTAGTAGGTGTTATCCTTTTATATGGATCTTGCTTGTCTGAAGCTTCTACACATAATAATGTTTCCAAACTTGCTACTAATGCTATTATTCCAGCCATAATATATATTTTAGGGTTACTTAACGCATTTATGTTAGGAAGAGTAAAATTGCTGAAAAACCCTTTAGAATCTTCTGATGTTGACAATTGGACTAAATGATCTTTATGAATTGCTAATTCAGGAATAGTAGAGAACACTTTTGTTAAAACAATTCCTGCAATAACAGCTAAAAATGGTCCAGGAATTATTTTAGATATTTTACTTTTTGAAATAAATTTCAGTTGCCAAAGTAGCAAGATAGCTAATGATACAGCGGTTACTATCACTACGCCCGTGTTTAAATCAGAAAATATATTAAGTATTTCAGAAAATGTATTTTCATTGTCTTTTTGGAAAAACTCCAAATCGCCTTCAGGGTCTCGATCTATACCAAAAGCATGAGGTAGTTGTTTGAAAAATATTTGAATACCAATACCGGCCAACATTCCATGAATTACTGACGAAGGAAAGTAATAGGCTATAAAACCAGCTTTTAAGAAACCGAGTGTTAATTGTATTATACCTGCTAAAACAACAGCGACAAGAAAGTTGTCGAAGCCTCCTAAATTTCCTATTGCTCCAGCAACAATTACAGCAAGACCGGCTGCCGGTCCACTAACTCCGAGTGGGGAGCCGCTTAACAAACCAACTATAATACCACCAACAATACCTGCGATTATACCTGCAAATGGTGGAGCTTCAGATGCAGAAGCAATCCCTAAACAAAGTGGAAGTGCTACTAAAAAAACTACAATACTTGCAGGAATGTCGTTTTTAAAGTTTTTTAATGGGTTTAAGTTATTTGTGTTTATCATAATTCATTGTTGCTTGGAGTAATTAATAAGGGGGTTTTAGAGGTTTCAATTATCCCTTGAAAGGATGTTTTATAGTTAAAAAACCTTTTTATTAGATTTGTTTTTATTCTTTTTCGTTTAATACAATTCAGCTCAATATTTCTAGCGTTTAAAGCCTCTTTGAATAATTCAATATTTATCTTATTGTCAATGTGCTTGGGTCTAAATTTTATAACTTTTCCATTAATAGGGATAGTTTGACTATTAGCTATTTGACTTGTAATACTGTTATCCAACTTTAGGTTGGGATTGATAATCAATAGACTTCCGCTATATCTTTTAGTTAAGTGTTTAGTGGCTCTTTTAATCATTCTTGATTTAGAATGTGCAATTACAGGAATTGAGGAGATAACAGTATTTAATTTAGAACTGAGTTCTTCTTTTAATAATCCCGTTGAGATGGAGTAACCTCCAGATATCCCTTCCGATTGTATTATCTCTGTGATGGATTGCAGTTTCTTTTTTTTCCATCGATTATTTTCAGCAATAGCTCTTAGAGCGACTATAGGGTTTTCACTTTTTACCACTTCTTTTGGCTCTGTTATGGAGTAGAGTTCGATATTGCCACCAATAACCTTTGCCAGCTTTATTAGGTAGTCAAGAGCTTTGTATGATTCTATCGAAAAATCAAAAACCAACAAGAAATTAAAGTCTGTATTTATATGTCTTCCTGTTTTGCTCATTGTTCTATTAAGAACAATGATAAATCACCAGTATTAAAAGGAAATTAGAGACACATTAAAATCAGATTAGAATTTAATATGAGGTAAATTATTAATTGAAAATAAATGCAGGAAGGACAGATTGTGGAACTATATAATTGGAATTTTCACTGATGTTTCTGTTCCAATGTTTTCTTGAGATTGAATGATTAAAGCTCCGTTATGAAGGCTAATTATTTTATCACTTAGTGCTAATCCGATTCCTGATCCTTTTTTTTCGATAACGTTGCTGGCTCTGTAAAACGGTTCCTTTATTTTTAAAAGGTCTTGTTTTGGAATACCTATTCCGTGATCTAGGATGGTCAATAATAAATAGTTATTGTGATGAGTAAGGTTTACTTGAACTTCTTTGTTTGAAGAGTACTTACAGGCATTATCCAGTAAGTTGACAATTGCAGTTTGCAAGAGGTTTTTGTTACCTTTTATTAAGAAATCCCCCCTTTCAATATTGAATTGTAATAGATTATTTGGATTCAAATAGCTGTAACTATCTTTTATTTTAGATAAGAAGTCATCAAACTTAAACTCAGTATATTCAACTCCTTCTTCATTTGCAGTAACTTTTGACAATTGAAGTAAGTTAGTTACAGTTGAGTTCAGTGATTCAGCTTCTTCCAAAATTGCATTTAATGCTTCTTGGTATTCATTTGGATTTCGTGCCTTACTTAAGGTAACTTCCGCTTCTCCTATAATTGCGGTTAATGGATTTCTAATTTCGTGAGAAGCATTTGAAATAAAAGATTTTTGAGATTTAAACGCTATTTCTAAGCGATCCAGTAGTTTGTTGAATGCTGTCGCTAATTTTCCAATTTCATCATTAGGGTTAATTACTTTTAATCGTTGGTCGAGATTTGAAGCACTAATGTTATTTGCATGCTGAATTTTTTTTGATAGTGGCAATAGCGATTTCTTAGTGATGAAGAAGCTTATTATAAGAATTAAAGGGAGTCCAATTATTGTAAGAATAATAATTTGGCTCATTAGGAATGATAAATTTTGTATTCCAACTTCATCTTTAGCGGTTACAATAATTAAATGATATTTCCCTTTAATTTTAAAAAATTTACTTTCTCCTTGGATTTCATTAGCTCTAAAAGAAAAAGAAGGGTTATTTAGAATCTCATTTTTGATTTCTTTTGAATAGGTATGCTTAAATTCCGGAGTAATACCTTTCCTTATTGCTATAACTTCTTCTGTTTCTTCCGGAAGGATATGTAAAAATTGAGTTCTTATTTTTTCATATTCTGAAGGGCTAAAGGAGTCTTTTTCTAGGAAAAAATTTTCAGTAATTTCAACTCTTGCTTTAAGCCTTTCCTGGAAGTCACGTTCCTGGTGAAAGGATTCAAGTAAGTAAATTGTTATACCAAATAGTATTAATATTAGACTTGATACTAATGAGAAAATGATAGAGATACGGGTACTGATTTTCATCGATTAATCTTTAATTACGTACCCCATTCCAATAACAGTTGTTATAATTTTAGTAGGGAAATTGTGTTCAATTTTTTTTCTAACATAATTGATGTAAACATCTATCACATTTGTTCCTAAATCGAAATCAACTTCCCAAACATTTTCCAATATATCAACTCTGGAAACGACTCTGTTTTTGTTTTTCAAAAGGTATTCCAATAATCGAAATTCACGGGAAGTAAGACTGATGAGTTTATTATTTCTATGTACTTCTTTTGACTTTAAGTTCATCGTTAGGTCTTGAACTTTGAGTAGTTCAGATTCTATTTTCCCTTGACTTGATGTTCGCCTAATTAAAGCATTAATACGAGCGATAAGTTCTTTGAACTTAAATGGTTTTGTTAAGTAATCATCGGCGCCAGCTTCTAAGCCTAAAACGATATCATCTGTTGTACCCAGTGCCGTTAGCATTAGAATGGGTATTGTAATATTGAATTTAGTTTTAAGAGTCTGGGAAACCTCTATTCCATTCATTCCAGGCATTATTACATCAAGAATAATTATGTCGAAATCGTATTGCCTAGCAAGTTTAATCCCCGTAGCTCCATCAAAAGCTTGCATTACTTCATGGTCTTGTTCTTCTAGCCCTTTCTTTATAAAAGAGGAGACTCTTTGTTCGTCTTCGATAACAAGTATTTTCATAAAATATGAATGTAAAGTTTATTCAAACTTAAAAACCAAAATTAAAGATATTATTAGTATGAAGAACTGTTTTGAATGAATTCTAACCTGATTCTAATTTAGACTTTCTTAATTCTGATTAATTCAGGTAACTGGGATTCGTTTGCAAAATATTTTATTTAAGGCTTAAGCCTCTTTTTGTTAATAGTGGTTCAATATGCTTGTTGAAATTAGTGGAGTAGAAGTTTCTTACTTCATTATTGAATTCTTTTTTACCTTCCCCAGAACTTCCTTTTCGAATGAAGTTTGTATAATCATAGTTTTTGTTGTCTTTATCCACTCTTTCTCCAAATTTGTCTTCAAACTTTTTCATGTACTCTAAAGATGTTCTTTCAAGTACCCTTTCAATATTGACAGATTTTATATCAATATTTAAATATTTACATATTTTAATTACCGTGCTCTCTTTGTTGTTAACTATGTCATTATAAGTTAAATAAAGAATTTCTTTATTTTTTTTATTCTCTAACCAAGGTTCATTAAAAAAAAACCAGTTAGCGTTATTATTCTCCATTTTAGATTTAGAAAATTCTTCTAATGTTAAATCAGGATTACCATAACTAACTCTTTGTTGGAATTGAGAATACATAGCATCTAAACCGTCTCTAATAACAAAAATAGTTTTACCTTTTATTAGTGGATCATATTCTTTATAAGGATCATGGGTTTTAATTATTCGGGGTTTGTTAAGCTTTTTGTTTGCCTTTATTCCTTCGTAAACATCATTTTTAATCCACGGAGAAACATCGTATAAGTGATCAAAATTGTATTCTCCATCAGTTGTTATTTGATAAAGAATCATTTGTAATAAAGTGGTTCCTGATCGAGGAAATGTTGCAATGAATATATCTGATTTTTGATAATCAAAGTCATCCATGTATATTTTATAGCCTATAACTCCTTTTAATCGGATTAGTTTTTTAATCCAACTATCAATTCTTCGGGAAAACCAATTTAAAAATTTGCGATACATAACATTATAGCATTAAAAAGCCGATTCATCACTGAATCGGCTTGATATTAATGTGATTGAAGTTTAATCCAGATTGCAATCAGTTTCGCTAGTAACAACAACAGGAACCCATGTGCCTCCAACATACGTTTGAGATGTATATTCTCGTTCAGTAGATACACAAGCTGATTTTGCATGTGTTTTTCTTGCTTCTTTTATGGTGTATTCGTAAACATCAGCATCTGTAGAAAGACTGTCTGTTTGCGTACATTTACATGTGAAGTCTTTTTTGCAAGATGTTCCAAAAATTGTTGTACCAACTGCACCAAGTAGATATATATATTTCTTCATATTAATTTTCTTTGTGTTATTACATTTATTTTAGTTCACAGCTTCTTTCTATTTTATAGCTATATGTGTATGTGCCATAAGAATAAGTTTGTTCGGCCTCCATAGATAGGCAATTTGATTTTGCAGCATGTTTTGAAGCTTCTTTAATAGTGAATTCATCAACTTCGCTATCTGAACCTGCAGGTATACCATTGTAGCTATATGTGTAAGTATTGACACATTTACATGTGTAATCCTTTTTACAAGAAGTAGTAAACATTGCAGCAGTTATTCCAGACAGTAAATAGAATGTTTTTTTCATATCTCTAAGGTTGATTTAAATCAAAAATAGCAATTCTATTTAAAAGAAATTCAAATTCATTATCTTTTCTCAAATAACATGATGCTTTCAACATGTGAAGTATGAGGAAATTGATCTACTAAGCTAAATTTAATCAATTCGTAACCAGCATCTCTCAATTCAATTCTATCACGTGCTTGTGTAGCAGGATTACAACTAACATAAACGATTCTTTTTGCTCCAAGACGAATCACTTTTCTTAACGTTTTTGGTGCGATTCCAGCTCTTGGGGGGTCTAAAACAATTGTTCCAATCTTACCTTCATATTGTGGGTATTCTAAAAGAAATTTACCTACATCAGCGGCATAGAAATCAATATCGTTAATGCCGTTCAATTTGGCATTTCGCTTAGCGTTTTCGATGGCAGATTTTACAATGTCAATTCCTATAATTTTCGTATTTGTTGTTTTGGAAGCTAGTATTTGACCAATAGTTCCGGTTCCACAAAACAAGTCCATTACAACTTGGTTTTCTATGTCGTTATTCTCGAAGGTATAATCAACTACTTTTTGGTAAAGTTGTTCCGCACTTGCTGGGTTCGTTTGAAAGAAACTTTGCATACTGATTTCAAATTTCAATCCCAGAATACTTTCAATTATTGTTTCGTTTCCATAAGCTAATCCACTAGGACCTTGTTCCAGCTTAGCTCTATCTGCAACATCATCATTTATTGTATGGATGAAACCAGCTAATCGGTTTCCTAACAATTCTTTCAAGAAGTCGGCGAAAGCATTTTTATCAAATTCTTTAGCGTGACTAGAAGAGGTAACTAGATTTAACAATAACTCATCATTAGCAAAGCTCTTTCGAACAACTAAGTGACGATAAAACCCTTCTTTTTTAGGAGGATGCCAAGCTGGTAGTTCTGTTTTCTCTAAATAGATTCGGATATCTTTTAAAGAGTCTTCCATTTGCTTGTCAAACAGACCAGAGTCTTTATCGAGGTTTTCGACTTTCCACCAAGTTCCTGTGTGTTTAAATCCTAAGCCAAAGTCATCATGTTCTTCGTTTGTATTGATATCGTGTCGAATTACCGAAAATGAATATTCCATTTTATTACGGTAATTGTAAACGCTTGGAGATTCAATATATTCGTCAAATAATTCCTCTGTATTTTCAATCTCACCGATTTTACGAAATAAATCTAAAGCAGTTAATTTCTTATATTCTTTTTGTTTTTCTATAGGAAGTGTAATATAGGGTGCTCCCGATATTGGTTGGTAAGGGACTTCTATTTCGTATGGAGAAGGAATAATTACCTCTACTTTTCGAGCTTCAGCAAATCGTTTTTTCTTCTTCATTACCTTAGCCTTAACCGTTTGACCAGGAATTCCATTTATAACGAAGATAACGAAATCACCATCTTCTGTTTTAACACGACTAATTCCTTTTCCTCCAAAAGCAATGTCATGAATTTCCAATTCAATGGTATCTCCTTTCTTAAAATTCATTCGAAGATAATTTAAAATCAGAAGTAGTATGGAAAGTAATATCAGGATAGTCTCCTTGCGCCTGAGTTAATAGGAAAGGGGAGTCTGCTAAGAAAACAGGGTTATTGTCTTTGTCGTATCCTATATTATTAACTTTTCTACGGATGAATTCATCCAATTTCTCTTGGTTGGTAGTTGTCATCCAACATGCCTTATGGTGAGGTTTGTTTCTGAAACTTGCAGTGGCACCATATTCATGTTTTAACCTGTATTGAATAACTTCAAACTGTAATTCACCAACGGTTCCAATAACTTTTCTGTTACCAGGTTGTAAAACGAATAACTGAGCAACTCCTTCATCCGTTAATTGGGAAAGACCTTTTTCCAATTGTTTTGTTTTCATTGGATCGTCGTTTTGAACTTCTTTAAAAAGTTCTGGAGAGAAACTAGGAATTCCTTTGTACATCATTTTCTCTCCCTCGGTTAATGTGTCTCCAATTTTAAAATTCCCCGTATCGTATAAGCCAATTACATCTCCAGGGTAAGCAGTGTCAATTACTTCTTTAGAAGAAGCCATGAAACTTGTAGGGTTTGGAAACTTAAATTTTTTATCCAACCGAATGTGTTGGTAGAAGGTATTTCTTTTAAATTCTCCGGAAACGATTCTTAAGAAAGCGATTCTATCTCTGTGTTTAGGATCAATGTTTGCGTGTATTTTAAAAACAAAACCACTAAATTTTTTTTCATCAGGAGCGACTAATCTAGTGTCAGATTCTCTACCACGTGGAGTAGGAGAGATTTCTGTAAATCCATCTAGCAACTCTTGAACTCCGAAATTATTTAATGCAGAACCAAAGAACACGGGAGCAACATCACCTGATAGGTAAGTATTAATGTCGAATGGATCATAGACACCATTTATTAATTCAACTTCTTCTCGAAGCATTGTAGTGTCTTCTTCACCAATGTAATCGTTCAGTTTGTTATCATCTATTCCATCAACTGAAATAACATCTGTTTCAATGTCTGTTTTGTTTCCAGAAAATAAATTTAAACTGTTTTTATACAAACTATAAACTCCTTTAAAGCTTTGTCCAATCCCAATTGGCCAACTCATGGGACGGACTTTTATTTTTAATTTTTCTTCTATTTCATCAAGTAGATCAAAAGCATCTCTACCTTCTCGATCCATTTTATTTATAAAGACAATTACAGGCGTATTTCGCATGCGACAAACCTCCATTAGCTTTTCAGTTTGTCCCTCAACACCATTTGCACAATCAATTACCATAATAACACTATCTACTGCAGTAAGTGTTCGATAAGTATCTTCAGCAAAATCCTTGTGTCCTGGTGTATCTAAAATATTGATTTGTTTACCATTATAGGTAAATGCCATAACAGAAGTAGCTACAGAAATACCTCTTTGTTTCTCAATTTCCATGAAATCAGAAGTAGCGGTTTTCTTAATCTTGTTGTTCTTTACAGCTCCAGCAGATTGAATTGCACCACCAAATAATAGCAGTTTTTCCGTTAGTGTAGTCTTACCTGCATCTGGGTGACTAATAATACCAAAGGTTCTTCTCTTTTCAATCTCTTCTGTAAAACTCATGTATTCTTATTAATTAAGGAGCGCGAAGATATTGGATTTGACATAAGAAACAAAGAGAATATTAATACATGTGATAAAGGATATCTATAAAAGAAATACATTTACTTTTATTATCTAATTATATTAGCACAAATGGAATTTGTTTTACGGAAATGGGAGTTGAATGACTTAGATAGTCTTGTGAATTATGCGAACAATAGAAATATTTCAAAGTATATGACAAATCAATTTCCAAATCCCTATTTACCAGAAAACGGAAAGGTTTTTATTGATATGGCTATGAAGAATGAGCCAACCAATATTTTTGCGATTGAAATAGAGGGGAAAGCTTCTGGAGGGATTGGGTTGCATCTTCAATCGGATGTTCATGAAAAAAATGCAGAACTAGGTTATTGGCTTGCAGAACCTTTTTGGGGGAATGGAATAACTTCAAAAGCAATAACTCAAATGATTGATTATGGATTCGCTACGTTCGATATAAATAGAATATTTGCAGTCCCTTATGGAACAAATAAAGGTTCTCAAAGAGTATTGGAGAAAGCGGGATTTGTTTTGGAAGCTAGGTTTGATAAAACTATTTTCAAAAATGGTGAATATTTAGATGAAATGGTTTATGCCATTAGAAAATAATTTGAAAGAGAATGAGTAAGAAAAGTGTTGTAATCGTTGGAGGAGGAGCAGGAGGTTTTTTTTCTGCAATAAATTTGGCTGAAAGAAAACCAGATTTTGACATAACCCTTCTAGAGAAATCAAATGATGTTCTAGGTAAGGTAAAGGTCTCTGGAGGTGGACGCTGTAATGTTACGCATGCTTGTTTTATTCCAAAAGATTTGGTTAAGTTTTACCCTAGGGGAAATAAAGAATTACTTGGACCTTTTCATCAGTTTATGACAGGAGACACCATGGAGTGGTTTGAGAGTCGTGGAGTACCATTGAAAATGGAAGATGATAATCGAGTATTTCCTGTTTCAAATTCTTCTCAAAGTATTATCGATTGCTTTTTAGGAGAAGCAAAACGTTTAAGGATAACGGTGAAAAAGAATTGCGGTGTAACAGAGCTATCAAAAGGTAGCGATAAGTGGCAATTAATAACCTCCTTTGGTAATTTGGAAGCTGATATCGTTATTATGGCTACTGGAAGTAGTAAGCTGATGTGGAAAGTCTTAGAAAGACTTAATCACACTATAGTTGAGCCAATTCCTTCTTTATTTACCTTTAATACCAAAGATACTCGATTAAGAGACTTGTCTGGATTGGTTGCTTCAAGTGTTGAAGTTAAAATTAACGGAACGAAATTAAAAGAAAGAGGTCCTTTATTGATAACACATTGGGGAATGAGTGGTCCAGCAATATTAAAGTTGTCATCTGTTGGAGCAAGGTTGTTACATGAAAAACAATACAAATTCTCCATATCGGTAGATTGGTGTTTCGAATACGATGAAGAGGATATTCGAGACACATTTATTGATTTAAAAGAAAACTCACCCAAACAACAAATTCAAAAGGCGCGTGTATTTGATTTACCAAAACGCCTATGGTTTTCATTTTTAAGTTTTTGCCAAATTCCCGCTGATAAAAATTGGGCAGATATTTCTAAAAAAGAAATAAATAAATTAGTAGAGACGATAAAAAGAGGGCAATTTGCAATCAATGGAAAAAGCACAAACAAAGAAGAGTTTGTAACCTGTGGAGGTGTTGATTTAAAAGAGATCAACTTCAAAACATTCGAGAGTAAATTAAATCCAAACCTTTACATTGTTGGAGAGTGTTTAAACATTGATGCACTGACTGGAGGTTTCAACTTTCAAGCAGCCTGGACAGGTGGGTTTGTAGCTGCGCAAGCGATTAATTAAACACGAGAAATATCTCCTTTTTCATTTATTGCATGATATACAAAACTGACTAGGTGTAACATTTGGTCTCTTCCTTTTTTTTGTCCGAATTTAGAACTGAAATAAATTGTAGGTAAAACAATACCTCCAAATAACCAGCACCAAAGAAACGGAGCCGGATGGCCTAGTTGCAACTGTGTCAATCCAAACATTCCCCCAAATAGTGTAATCAATCCAACGGTAATGTAGAAAAACATAAACATGGTCCAAACCTTTGGTTTAGGTCCTACTAAACACCGAATCAAAGTTCCTTCATAGGCCTCATGAATTTCAAAAGACACTTGTAGTTCAGGGGACCAGTAATGTTGCTCTGATGTTGGTACGTCAAAGTGAGCATGGTCTTTTTCTATACGACCGATAACTGTATCGTCTTTTTCAAAACTATCTTTTAGAGCTATGATGCAATCTTCGATACTTAAGTTTGTAGTTAATTTAAATCGAGGACGTATTTCTCCAAGATGGCTATGGTCTAATTTATTAAAAGGCATAGTGATTTATTGAAAATAATCGATAGTAAGATAATCAAATATTCTAAAACGAGATTGCATTTTTTCAATTTCCTCAATATTCTTAACTTTACACAACTAAATTACCTTATGAAGTTAATAGAATGTCCGAGAGATGCGATGCAGGGGTTACACGATTATATATCTGTAGAAGATAAGGTTCGGTATATTAATGCAATTTTAAAAGTAGGTTTTGATACAATAGATGCTGGTAGTTTTGTGTCACCTAAAGCCATTCCGCAGTTAAAAGATACAGCAGAAGTCTTATCGAAATTGAATATGGATTCGACTTCTTCTAAATTGTTAGTAATAACGGCTAATAAAAGAGGAGCGGAAAAAGCGGTGCAATTTGATGAGGTATCATATCTGGGTTTCCCTTTTTCTATATCGGAAACATTCCAACAACGTAACATCAATTCAAGTATTGAAGATTCGTTAAGAAGATTAGAGGAAGTACAAAATACTTGTATCAAGCACAATAAAAAAATGGTAACTTATTTTTCGATGGCTTTTGGCAACCCTTATGGAGATGAATGGAGTCCTGAAATTGTAGCAAATTGGGTTGAAAAGTTGGTGACAGGAGGAGGTGTTGAAATACTTTCCCTTTCTGATACAATTGGAACATCCAACCCAAAAACGATAAAATGGTTGTTTGATTATGTTATTCCAACTTTTCCTGATGTAGAAATTGGAGCACATTTACACACTACTCCTGATACTTGGAAAGAGAAAGTGGAAGCAGCTATTAATAGTGGCTGTAAGCGATTTGATGGAGCAATTAAAGGCTTTGGAGGTTGTCCAATGGCAGCTGATGATTTAACAGGTAATATGCCAACTGAAAATATTATTTCGTATCTTAACGAAAATAGTATTGAACATGAACTGAATGAAGAGGCTTTTAAAGAAGCGCTTTTAATGTCATTAGAGATATTTCCAAATTAAAAAATGACACGTAAAACAAATAGAATTATTACAATTGGATTGGCATTATTGTTTCTCTTAACATTCTTGATGCCTGCTTTACAAGGACCTTTAGGAATAAAACTAAATGGATTTTCCGTTTTTGGGGCTAACATGGCGACTGTGGTATTTGTTGAAGGTTTTTCTGAATACCTAATTTTCTTGTTTACCGCATTGACGAATGTCTGGGTAATCCTATTATTGTTTTGGTCAATTCGTAGTAATGTGAAATTGATTCCGACAATTATTTTGTCAATATTAACGATTACATCGGCATTTTCCTGGAGCTTCAATATGGAAGGAGAAGGAGTTTTATTAATGGGCTATTGGATGTGGGTAATAAGTATTTTACTAATTATTGGATTTACTATTTATCGTTCTGTAAGAAAGCCGGCAATATGAAATTAGTTGTTACTATAGCACTAGTACTTTTTTCAACGGTTCTAATGGGACAGTCTTGGAGAGGCATTTACCATAAGAAAAGTTGCTTTTGTGATAACCATTCGAATTCAAAGGGTTGGTATTTAGGCGCTGGAGTTTATGGAAGTCAACTATCTTTTCAAAATGAATTTATTGATGGTAAAACGACCGCCTTTGGTTATGGGGGATTTATTGGTAACAAAATTAAAGAACAGTATTCTTTTCGACTAGGAGTTTATTTTGGGAAGGTTCAACGGATTTCAATAGGAGAAGGAAATAGAGACTTCCCTTCAATTGATTATCGGTTTAAACATTTAAATATTCCTCTTTCGTTGGTTTATAAATTTAGGTCAGAAAAACGTATATCGCCTTATTTGACTTTAGGAGGAGAGGCAAATATTGTTAGAGAAATAGTGGTAGAAAGCGATTTTTTAACAATTTTTCAAGAAGAAGAAACGGGTTACAATCAGTTTAATGTTGTACTTGGTGCTGGGTCGTATATTTTGTTTGGAGATCATTTTGGACTGTTTGTTCAAGGGACAATCGATATGAATCCATTTACCAATACATCGTTGTCAAATTACAATTATGCTTTTACAGGTAAGACAGGTTTAACCTATCATTTTTAATTTAAAACCTGTTCTACATATTTTAATATAGTGCTAAAAATAGAAAGCCGTCCCTCCCGGAACGGCTTTCACCACCTTACAGAAATAACCAGTTTTTTAAAATCCGAAGTGAAACCAATTACTTCAATGACTAGTTACTATGGTAGTATAACGCAGATTATAAAAAAAGTTACGTTGTTAACTAAAAATTAACATTTATTATCAATAGAAAAACTACGTTTATCCTTAAAATAGAGTCTTTTACGTAGATTTGTCAAAAATGAAATATTTTCGAGAATTTTGAAATGGGATGTTAAAATAGCACTTTATCTATTTCTTGCTTATGCACTTTATGGTTTAAGTTACTTGATTTCGGATGGAGATTATGTAGTTCCATTACCTATGCTTTATATTTTTATCCCTATTGTTTCATTGGCATTCCTTTTTACAAGTGGAATTAACAAATACACCATTTTCTTTTTGCTGTTGCCTCTTACCGTAATGAGTGATAAAATAAGTCAATACAATCCCGGATTAAGTGGGGTGTTAGTGTTGGCTAGTATTGTATCATGGGTTGTGTTAGGGTTTTTGTTAATCTTCAATAAAGAATATATTAAAGCAAGTAAATCCAATATAACTCTGATTTTCTTCCCTGTTATCTGCTTATTAACTCCATTATTCTTAATCGATAATTCGATATTGATATATGCTTTATTTTTTTTGATTGGAATATTAGCTGGTTTAATTGTTAGGGAAGATGGAGGTAAATACGAATTAAATATTCCAGAAAGAAGGTTAATGATTCTTTCATCTTTTACTGCTTGGATGTATTTAATAACAGCATTGTCATTCTATACTGCTTAATCATCAATAAACTTAGTATGGTTAGATTAATATGTTTGCAGTTGTACATATTATATCTACATTTATAATGATGGAGCAGATTTCTGATAGAAGTGAGTTGATTAATGTGATTAGTAGATACCCTTTTGTAATGTACTATCAAGGCGATTATCAAGAAAGGCCAACTATATCTATTAGCGAAATTGTTGAATGGAACCTCAAGCCGCATTTAAAAAAAGGCGCTATTCGCAGAATAGTTTATTTGATTATTGAGGTTGTCCAAAATATTGAAAGATATAGTGCTCACATTGATTCCGGTAAAGATTATTCTTTAATATTTTCAGATCAGAACAGCCTACATCTAGTAACTCAAAATGTTGTTTTCAACGACTCAATAGACGAGTTAAAGCAGAGATTAGATGATGTAAATTCTAAAAATAAAGAGGAATTAAAAGAGGCTTATATGGATGTACTTTCTACAGGAGAGGGAACTGAAAAAGGAGCTGGGTTGGGATTGATAGATATTGCAAGAAAGAGTGGTAGTTTTTTAGATTACGAGTTTAATGATTATTCTGATGATCATTCAGTATATAGTTTGCATGTAACAATTCCACTTGTTAAAGATGGGGCGATATCAATTGATAGGGGTACTGAGTTAATTAAAATTTTGAACGATTCTTTTAAAGAGAACAAAAGCAGTGTGTTTTACAGTGGTGATTTTTCAAATACTTTTTTACATGCTATTTTGAAGTTGTTAAATGATAGTAAAAAGTCTAGTGAGATTGCTGGTAATACAGGATTTCAACATGCGTTAATCGAAATTACCCAAAACGTTTTAAAGCATGGTGTTAAATTTAGAGAGATGATCCCTGGCTATTTGTGTCTCGAATGGAAAGAGAATTGTTTACAAGCATCAACAGCAAGTGTAATAACAGACAAAGATTTAAATAGTATGTCTGAAAAACTAGACATGTTAAATGCTGCAAGCAAAGAGGAATTAGATGAGATTAGCGAAAAAGCATTGTTGGATTTCTCTGTCGAAGGTGGTTTAGGTCTAATTACAGTAGCGCAACTAAGTAGACCGAATCTATTGAATTATTATGTTACCGACTTGAAGAAGTTCGGAAAGACCATTATCTTTACAACTCAATTTAGTAATCAATGAGTAAAGAATTTGTCTTAGAGGCAACGGATTCATCTCCGTTATGTGAAATCGATACACATGAAAGAAATATACTGCTTTCTGGTGTGTCAATGCCGGAGAACGCAAATGAGTTTTATTTCCCAATTCTAGAAGAAGTAAATAATCTATTTGATAATACCACTGGAGATTTTTCTTTAACCGTGGATTTATCCTATATGAACTCTATGTCTAATAAGCAATTATTGAGATTAATGAAACATATTGAATCAAAAGGCTTTGCTTTAACAGTGAATTGGAAGTACCAGGCAAATGATGATTTAATGAAAGCAAAAGGCGAGGAGCTTAAACGAATTTGCCCTTCAATTAATTATATAATTCAAGAGATCTAAAACTTGATTCCAACAATTAAGATGTCATCAATTTGAGATCTTTCTCCTTTCCAATTATTCATAGTAGAATCCAGTTTGATTTCTGCATTTGAAAAGTCTTTTGAGTTACTTAATTCTACTAGTAAATTTTCAAAGCGTTTTACATTGAATTTTTCAATTTTCGTTGTGCCGCCTTTAAATTGATCTATGTAACCATCTGTAAATAAATACAAGGAATCTCCACTTTCCAATTGAACAGTGCTGTCCTTCAGACTAGTTGTTTCCATTTCTTGCCCTAATGAGTATGGAGATACATCGTGGTATTTTACACCTTCTTTATTGTGGACATAAAGTCCATTCGCAGCTCCAGATAATGTAACCTCGTTCGATCCATTTTTTGAAGTAAGAACTGTCATATCCATTCCATGAATAATGTATTCATCATTTGATGCAAAGGTGTTTACAACAGTTTTATTCAATGCAGTAATTACTTCACTTGGTTTTGTAATACTTTTATCATGAACAATTGAATCTATTGTTGAGTGTCCCAAGACAGTTAACATCGCTCCAGGTACACCATGGCCAGTACAATCTGCAACAATCACAATTCGTGTGTCGTTAACTTGTCCAAACCAGTAGAAATCACCACTAACAATATCTTTTGGTTTGTTGTAGATAAACGATTCTGGGTACAGTTTTTTAAGCTCACTATCGTTTTGTAGATAGCTTTTTTGAATGAGAGAAGCGAAGCGAATGCTGCTCATAATGTTAGCGTTGACAGCCGAAATGGTTTTGTTTTTATCTTCCAATGTTTTAACAAATGTTTTTCTTTGTTTTAAAAAGAATAATAATAAAAGAGCTAAAGCAATCAATACCACAACAAACAGACTGATATATGTAATTATTTTGTTTGCAGAAGAAAGTTCGCCATCCTTTAACTCAATTATTGTTTGATTGTCTTGTATTTTTTGTTCGGCTAACTCAATCTGGTTCAACAAGTATTTGTATTCAATACTGTTAGAATCTAATAGTAATAAAGCTTGTTTTGCACTATCGATAGATACCTGCCATTGTTTAATATTAAGCTCATTGAAATTTGTTAATAATGCCATTGGCACTGTCGTTTCAACGGTATCTGCAAATGAAATGGAGTCATTTACCTTAGTAGCATTGTTTTCAGGACTACTATTTATTGTTTCATTCTTAGTAGAATTTACAGTTGGTTGTTTTTGAATCTTTTTCAATCCATTTTTATTATTGATAGAAGCGGTTTTGGCACCTAGACCAAAATTGTAAGATTGATATGAAACAGAACTCTTGTTCGTTTCGACAGAACCTTCACGGTATTCTAATTTTCCAGAATTAGTTATTTTAAAGGTCCCCATAAAAATAGAAGGATCTTCCGTTTTCTTTAATAAAACGAATAGCCCTTCGTACTGGTAATTGTTAGGGGTACCTTCTTGAAATACGTCAAACACAACGGTTGAATAACCACTTCTTTTTACAGAAACTCTGTGGTTTCCAGTTGTAGGGATATATAAGCTGAAGTCTCCAGAGGCATCCGTTTTAATCGTTTTTTCAACTCCATTTACAGCATAAGAAATACTAACGTTTTGTAGCCCACCCTGAAACTTAAGATTTTTATGTTTGTTTTTAGAAAGTGCAGTATTCTCACTTTCAAACCCCGTAATCGTTCCTTTTATTAAAGTTGTTTGTGCAATTCCATTAGAAAGAATAAAGAGAAAGGCGGCAAATAGAAATAAAGTTATTTTCATGTTCAGGAATTAATGCTTGCTAATATAGCATTAAAGCTTTTGAAGTTCAAGTATTGTTTACAAGTGCTGATTATTCGTTTATCAATAGCAATATATTTGCTTTAAAATGATAAAAAAGCATCAGTATTTGGCACCTTTTTATGTTCAAAACTATAATTGGTGTATTCCCAAAAACAAACAGTTCAATTATGTAATTTTAATACAATGAATCAGAAGGAAGAAATAGCGATAAAATCTTTAATTGAAAAGTACAATGATGTACTTGTTCATTCAATGGGAATAGCTATTTCTGAAGATTTAATTGGACTGATAATATCAAATCAAGATGATACTAATTTTGAATTGAAAGACTTTATTAGTAAGAAAGAGGAGTTCAGGCAGTTTGTAGTAAAAGAGTTTTTCAAAAATAACCACAAAACAGTAATAAGTGAATTAAGTGGAATGGAGGAGGAGTTTGTTGCTAAAAGGAGAAATAAGCTAGTTTAACCAAAAGTTACTGTTGTTATCTTGTATATGTTCCATCGTGTCCTTGTCACCCGAGATAAAGTAGGAGCCATCTTTATTAATATTACAATCTATGTGTGGAAAGACAAATTCAGTAATAAACTTCAAATCTTTTTCATCTAGCATATCCATTTCATTCTTTAAAATGAATAAGAGATTTTCTCTATTAATTTCTACCATAATTTTAATTTGAAACAAGGATAGAAAACGAGACCGTAAATTATTTATGTTGTATAGGAGCTAATTCAATTATTAACTTGTCTTCTTTCCAATTAATAAAAGAGAGTCTCCTTTTTCAAATTCTGCATAACTTTCAATCATTAGAATTTCAAAATGAGGTTCAAATAATTCTCTCAGTTTGCTTTCAGAATGATAATTTACAAAAAGACCTTTGAAAATCTCTGAGCCTTCTCCTTTCCAAAAGGAATGACAGATAATACCATTGGGTTGTAGAATAGTGGATTGCCTTTTTATTGAATCAATAAGCTCATTGTCCTTTAGATGGTGCAATACTTTATTTGAATATACGCCATTAAAACTTTCATTGGTAATCAAAGTGATAGCATCTAATTCTAAAAACCTGCCTTTTGGGTTTGTTGAATTTAGATGATTCAAAAACACTTGAGAATTATCTGAACCAACTACATTGTAATCCTTAATAAGGATATTCCAATCTGTTCCTGGCCCTGTCCCAATTTCCAATAATGAAGAGTTGGATGGTAAGAAATTTTTAAGTTTTTCAATTAGCTCATCTCCATTTACATCTTTCGCTAACCTGATGTATTCTTCTACTGTCTCTTTCGTTTTATAATATTCTGGACTCATATTATTTATATATACATGATGTGTTGACTAAGATAAGCAGAAACGGTATGGTAGGCAAATAAACCTATCGTGGTTTTTCTTCATAAATGATAGTAACACCATGGCTACTTTCCTTGTGTTTTAAAACGACTAGCTTTTTACTGTAAACAATCTTCAGAGAATCAGATGATATCCATATAAAATTAAAGGTATTGCTTATTTCTTTCCTGTTTTCGGAATTAGCATACTCACCTATAAAGATATTTCCTTCATCTTCAGGATTTATTGGTTTCAACTTCTTTTTTATAGAAATATGAAAAGAATCGTTGCCTGCATAACTGGGAACATTGCTAAATAAAACAACATCAAAACTTGTATTCAAACTATTTCTAGTTTGCTCAAAACTAATTTTCCTGCTCAAAAGACATGAATTTAATGTCAGGATACATATTATAATAGTTATTGCTTTCAACGTTTTGAGAACGTTCATAGCTTATTTATTCTTTACAAAAATCAGTTTGTGCTTACTTTTGGGGTTTTCACGTTGCTCTAGCTCGAATTTGCCGATTGATTTAATAAGGGGAGTCAATTTTTCAAATCCATAATTTCTTGAATCAAAATTAGGTTGCTTTTTTTGAAGTAAACTTCCCACATCACCAAGAAAGGCCCATCCATCTTCATCTGATAAATCAGATATAGTAGTTGAGATTAATGTAGTAACTTTTGGTGTGATTTTATCAATGCTCTCTTTTGCAGTTTCTTTTGGATTAACATTCTCTTTCTTTTCAGATTGATTTCTTAAAATTTCGATATAAATAAATTTATCGCATGCTACAATAAAAGGATTGGGCGTTTTTTTCTCTCCAATTCCAATCACTTGCATACCTGCTTCTCTTAATCTAGTGGCTAATTTTGTGAAATCACTGTCGCTTGAAACCAAACAAAATCCATTTACTTTTTCAGAATATAGAATATCCATTGCATCGATAATCATAGCTGAATCAGTTGCGTTTTTACCAGTGGTATAAGCGTATTGTTGAATTGGGGTAATTGCATTTTGCAACAATAGGTTTTTCCATTTTGATAAGTGTGGACTCGTCCAATCACCATAAATCCTTTTAATCGTTGGATTCCCGTATTTTGCTATTTCTTCCATCATTTCTTTTACATGAGCAGAAGGTATATTGTCTCCGTCTATTAGAACGGCTAAGTTTAAATTCATATTATTTATTGTAATACTTCATGTAATCATGAAGTGGGTTTTTTAACGCTAATTGTATAGTATGTTTTGGCTAAGGTAAGCAGAAATAGGGAGAGTTTATCTTGAGTGAAGCCGAAAGAGTAGGCAGGGCTGTTTGTCTTAGCTTGTGTTGGCTGTAGTTTTTAATTATATCCTAATTCTATATTAATTGGAAAGTGATCGGACCCAACCTGATTCCCAACATCACGTGATTTAACCATGATTCCTTTTGATATAAGACAATGGTCTAAAGTTGTGTACGCTAAAGGCATCCAAGTTGGCCAAGTTGATAGAATGCCAAAACCTTTTCTCGAATCAACTAAATTTGATTCTTTCAATAATTTATTAAAATGATATGAATAAGAGGAGGTATTCAAATCACCGACTAGAATAAATCCATTTTTTATTTTTTTTCTAAATTCAGTTATTGCTTCGAGTTGATTGTTTCTTTTGAAAAACTGTTCAGGTCCCATTGGAGGTAAAGTATGGGTCGCTAATAATGTGGTTTTTTTATTATCAATTAAAAAATCAGCCGTAATTGAAGGAGTGTCATTGGTTCCAATTAATTCCTTGCGAATATTTGATAAAGGTAATTTGCTATACATAGCGATACCAAAATTATCAGTTCTATTAATAACTAATTTGTTTGGAAAACTTAACAAAGAACTTTCAAGATTGGTCTCCCACAATCGGTTCATTTCAAGTAGTATTAGTATATCAGGGCTTTCATTCTCAATGTAAGCACCTACATCTTTATAGTTTTTATTTGAACTTAAAATGTTAATACAGCTAATCTTAACGGTATTTTGAAGCTCAATATTTTTATTGCCCCCAAAATATATTGAGAAAACACTAAAGGTTAAAAGAGCTAATATGGGTGAAAAATAGAGTATGGTTTTGTATTTTTTTATAAAGGCGCAAACAACAAGAGTGATTATTGTTAAAATTAGATATTGGAAAATGAAATGAGAAAACAAATCAAACGTCCAATTCAAAGCTCCTAAATAACTTGTTAGTAGTGCTATCCCTAAACAGGATAGAATAAAGATTAAAATTTTATGTAGAGTTATTTTCAAATTAAACTTTTATTACAGCCAACGTAACAATATACAATATATGGTTTTTTATTTAGATGTACCTCATAGGGTATATTCCCACCATATAGCTATACCCTAAAAGCAACCAGAGGTAAGAATGGTAAGTATATTCGATAGATTTTCATAAGTTTACCCTTCTATGAAATCCACCATCGAAAAATTTTACCAAGCATTTGAAGAGAAAGACGCTGAAACCATGGCTTCTTGTTACCATGATGATATCGTTTTTGAAGACCCAGCATTTGGTGTTTTAAAAGGGGAGAAAGCAAAGAATATGTGGAGAATGCTTTGTAAGAGTTTAAAAGAAGATGAGAAGGCTAGTATTCAGTTTTCAAACATAGAAGCGAATGATTCCAAAGGAAAAGCACATTGGGAAGCTCATTATGCGTTTGGTAAAACCGGTAGAAGGGTACATAATTTAATTGATGCTGAATTCGAATTGAAAGACGGGTTGATTATTAAACATACTGATAAATTTGATTTATACAGATGGTCTAAGCAAGCACTTGGGTTCTCAGGAGTAATGATTGGTTGGACAGGTTTCTTTAAAAAGAAATTAAATGCACAAACGAATAGATTACTTTCTAAATTTGAAAACAGAAAATAACAGAATTAGTCCTTTATAAACTTTATTGTCATATTAACAGAAGATGCTATAGTAAACAAGTATAATCCTTTAGGTAGATTTTCTGTATTTATAAAAGAGTTTGTGTTTCTTATTGTTCCAGACATGATTTTAACACCAGATTTGTTGCTTAGAATATAATTCGAACCAATTACAGATCTAGGAACATTTACTTTTAATCTGTTTTTTACGGGATTAGGTAATAATAGAATTCGAATTTTGTTATCAATTGCATTATCACCAACAGCAGCGCAATTACTTATAGGACTATTCGTAGAGTTAGCAATTTCAATTGCGAAAAAATCAACCATGTTTTGTAGACGAATGGCAGGATCATCAATCGCATGACCATTTGCAGTACAATTATTATTAGCAGCATAATTCTCAACTATTTCGGCCTGAAAAACTGGGCTATTCAATCCTATTGAAGTAAAATAATTGTTAATTCCTTTTCCTCCGTAGGCATTCGGGTAATCTTGATAGGGAGGGCAAATTCCGGAATAGCACTCTGCTCCAATTCTTTCAAAGATAGGGCCATATTCATAATGAACCACTACATCTGCCCCTTGGCAAAACAAATAAACAACAGGTGGGTTAGTTGTGTTTTCGAAAATACTTAAGTTAAAAGCACCACCAAAAAAACTTCCAACACCTTTTAAGTCAGCATTAAAAGCCCCTAAATGAAGGTTTCCTTCAATTGAGCCAAGGTCAGGCCTAGTAAGGTCGTTTCCTGCAACGAAACAAGATAATGCTGCTAAGTCCGAGTCGGGAGTGGGAGCAACGCCAATGGCAAAACATGCTACAGGTTTTTTATCTACAGTTTTAGTGAATCCAGTAGAAAGAGAAATGAATCCACCTGCACTTTCTCCTGCCATAAAAACGTTGTCAATGTCTGTGGAATCTATTAAGTTCCTGCTCTTTAAAAATCGAATGGCCCCTTTGGCGTCTTGCATTGCACGAAAATTAGCTCTGGATATTTCCATGCTATCACAAATATATGCACAAGGCTCTGATATGGAACTACAAAAAGAATTGGCTGAATAATCTGTGGCCTTATTTGTTCCTAATCTGTAATCAATATTTGCTACTACCCAGCCTCTTTTGGCCATTTCACGTGACATATACTGCATACTTTCATTTTCTTTGCTGTCTACAACCCAAGCACCACCATGGGCAAAAAGCATAATGGGACGTAGACAATTTGCATCTCCAACTGGTTTGTAGATATCTAAATAAAGCGTGTCTATTCCCCCCGCATAGTTGGTAGCTGTTCCGTATATAATGTTAAACGTACTGTCGTAATCAAACTGTGGCTGAGTATAAGGAGTTTGAGCCAGAAGAGATGGGGTGGTGATTACACTTAACAGGATAATGATTATTTTTTTCATAATGAGAAATTTAACTTTTGAACAATAAAGAATAAAGTTCAAATATAGTTGGAAATAACCTCACTATATCCTCTTAATATTGTGTATAACACATTGAATAAAAAATGTTAAATAATTGAATAAACAGCAATTGGCAATAATTGTAGTGAAAAAGCAGTAAGAGTATTAAAATTAACTGTTAAGAAAAGATTTAAAGCGTAGTTTTGTGTTTCAAATTAATTCAGAACTATAATAATGCTTCCAGCTAAAAAAGAACATCCTAAAGTTAAGTCAAATCTGCATCCTCGTAATAAACACCGTGAGCGTTATGACTTAAAAGCACTTTCATCAACGTTCCCTGATTTAAAACAATTTGTAAAGTTGAACGATTATGGAGACGAATCAATTGACTTCTTTAACCCTGAGGCTGTAAAGGCATTGAATAAAGCGCTGTTAATGCATTTTTACGATGTTAAGGAATGGGACATTCCAGAAGGATATTTGTGTTCTCCAATTCCAGGCAGAGCAGATTATATACATTACGTTGCTGATTTATTGGGTAGTGGAAGAAAGAATATTCCCAAAGGAAAGAAAGTAAAATGTTTAGATGTTGGAGTTGGTTCCAATTGTGTTTACCCTATAATTGGAAACAAAGAATACGGGTGGTATTTTATTGGTTCTGAAACGGATCCAATTGCTGTGGATTCTGCGAATAAAATAATTGAAGCAAACCCATTAATTAAGGGAGTTGTGGAAATTAGACATCAACCAAATACGAACAATGTTTTTTATGGAATTATAAAAAATGGAGAAAGGGTAGACCTTACCATTTGTAATCCACCTTTTCACTCGTCTTTAGAAGAGGCGCAAGCCGGAGCTCAACGAAAGTTGAAAAACTTAAAAGGAAAGAAGCTTGAAAAAACGGTGCTAAATTTTGGTGGACAGAACAATGAACTGTGGTGTGAAGGCGGAGAAAAGAAGTTTATCCATACAATGATTCGTCAAAGTAAATCTTTTGGTTCTCAGTGTTTATGGTTTACTACACAAGTCGCAAAACAAACAACTTTAAAAAGTGTTTATGCAGCTTTAAAAACAATAGGGGCTTCAGAGGTAGAAACAATAGAAATGGGGCAAGGAAATAAAAAAAGTAGAATTGTTGCTTGGTCGTTTTTATCAAAAGAACAACGGGCAAATTGGTTTAATCCTGGAAAATGAAAATACTCGTTACAATAACAATAGTATTTTTAAGTGTTGGTATAATTGGGCAATCAAACACAGACCCTATTTATCAAAAACATTTGAAGAAAATTGAAGCAAGTGTTGATGCAAAGTATTATTTAAAAATTTATAAAGCCACTTCTAAAGCATTAACAGAATTTAAGTCAGATAGCTATTTTAACTATAGACATGCTTTTTCTCTTTTTTATGCAAGGGAGCATAAAAAGATTGTCAAGAAATTTTCTGAGCCTGAGATATGGATTGCCATTTTTTCTCATTTAAACAAGAGTTTACCACTTAAGAAAATAGATAAATCCTTTTCAAAGAAAATTCAAAAAGTGCTTTATACGAAAGTCAGTAAAAATATAAAAGAGGGAAAGTTTGTGGAATCTATTGTATATCTGGATTATTGGTTTGCATTTTTTGATAATAGCGAAGAAGTAAAAACAAACTATAATTCCGAAAAAATTCAAGACGTACTTTTCGCCTACGGTAAAGAACTTTATTTATCCGGTAAGAAAACAGAAGCGGATAAAGTGTTTAACTGGATGCATAAAACATTTAACAATGAAAATTTAACCAATAAATACAAAGGTACAGCTGGGTATGTGACCAATGGTTTTGTGTTTAAAGAATATGATAATCCTAAATTCTATATTGCAAATACAGCATCAGAAGTGACTTATTTAACTAAAGACGAAAAGCAACTTGTATACCTGCATAACCTTGTGCACATGGATCCCCAGCTTTTTTCTAAAACCTATGTAGCTGCATATTTTTCAAAGAATAATAAAGGAAATACGGCATCAGGGAAATCTTTAATAAAGGATTTAAACAAAGCCAAGGTTATCCAGTTATTGTATCCAAATAAGGAACTATCCGAAGCGGCAGAGTTTCATGCAACAGATTTAGGTGGTAAAGGTCAAATTGGACATAATTCATCTGATGGAACCAATTTTAGCGATCGTTTAAAAAAGTATGGAGTCTCGGGGTATATGGCTGAGAATTGTAGTTATGGAAATGATTCTCCGGTAGATGCTGTATTAGCATTGTTATTGGACTTAAACACGCCTTCTTTAGGTCATAGAAAGACTATTTTAAGTAATGTTTATAATGAAATTGGAGTGGCAACAAGGTCTCATACTACTTACAGAAATAATTCTGTATTCGATTTTAAAAAGTAGAGTAGTTACTTTTCAATCTCGCAAGCATCACCCATACAATTAGGCTTTTCATCTTCTTTCGGTTGTGGCATCCATTTTAATCGTAGCGCTACAAAATAAAGCTGACATCCTACACAAATACCAAATGCGGTTTCTAAAAATAAAAGGGCTATACAAACTATACATAGAATACAAACTGCATCGAAATAGAAAATATCGTTTTGCAATAGGATTGATAAAACAAAAATAACGGCGGAAAGGGTTAGTCCCAGACTCCAGGCAAATTTTTTCTGAATTGCTCCAATAGGTAAAGGCGATTGTTTTTGAACGATTAATGTTCCAATAAACACTGTAGGAGAAAATTTAGGGTTGATAAATATGCCTATTAAAAAATTAAGCATTAAAAATCCAGTGATGTAAGGGATAACAAAAAACTTTTGAAGAAGAAACCCATTTGAAAACGCAATCATAGCTAGAGCGAGCATTATACCAGCGCTAGCTCGCATAGCCCTTTCATCAAACACTTTGTACTTTTTCCCTTCCTCAAACTCCCCAAAACTTATGATTGACATGCCTTTCTTATAGATAAATAGAATGTGCTACAAAAGTATGAACTATTATAATGAATTAAGTAGCATTTGTTACATTGTTATCAACTGTATGCTATGCTATAGCGATTCAAGATTCAAACAAGAAAAAATACTATAATAATCGGTATAGTATTTTTAATGAAATAAATAGAAAATAGGCTGTGAACGATTAGTTATAGCGTAGTTTCACATTTCTAAAACCTATACAATGTACGATAAAAATCAACGGAAAGAAGTAATGTTAAACATTGGGGGATCAATGGATGATTTGCTTAATGAATTCTTAGTGTCACCAGCTAAAAATTGGCAACCAACCGATATGCTGCCTGATTCAAATTCGTCTAACTTTTTAAATGAAGTAAAAGAATTACAGGAAATGGCTAATGAAATAGATTATGATTTATTTGCTGTTTTAATTGGTGATACTATTACGGAAGAAGCTTTGCCGACCTATCAATCATGGTTAATGGGATTGGATGGATTGGATCAAGGGGATAGAAAAGGATGGTCACAATGGGTGAGAGCTTGGACAGCAGAGGAAAATAGACATGGTGATTTGTTGAATAAATACCTTTATTTAAGTGGACGTGTAAACATGAAGGAAATGGAAATTTCTACACAGTACTTAATTGGTGATGGTTTTGATATTCATACAGCAACTGATCCTTACAAGAATTTTGTTTATACAAGCTTTCAAGAAATTGCTACCAATGTTTCGCATAGACGGGTAGCGGAATTTGTTAAAAAACAAGGCAACGATAAATTGGCAAAAATGTGTGCTTTTGTCGCTGCTGATGAAGCAAGGCATGCTAATGCGTATAAAGAATTTGTCCGTCGAATCTTTAAATTGGACCCGAGCGAAATGATGTTAGCGTTGGAATACATGATGAAAAAGAAAATTGTTATGCCCGCTCATTTTTTACGTGAATCAGGCGAGAAAATAGGCGATGTGTTTACTTATTTTTCGGATGCTGCTCAAAGAGCTAAAGTTTATACATCAAATGACTATATTGATATTTTGAAGTCATTATTAAAAGACTGGGATATTGCGAACATCACTGGAATTAATGATAAAGCCGAAAAGGCGAGAGATTATTTAATGGCATTACCTGATAGATTGCAACGAATTTCTGAACGAATTGCTATTCCGCAATTTCAACATGAATTTAAGTGGCTTACTATTTAAGTGATTTACGTGTAGGAATAATCCAGCCAACCACTATAGTCCCAATTATTCCAACTCCAAGTAATATCAGTTTCACATAAAAAAATGGTATTAACCAAATTACGGAGATACATATCATTGTCCACATCATACCTAGTGCAGCAATTTTTATATACAGCTTTATAGACTTGTGTTTTCGATAGTCTTTTATAAATGGTCCAAAAAAACGGTTATTTAAAATCCACCTGTTTAGCCTTGGAGAGGATCGAGCAAAAAAATAGGCTGTTAGTAAAAGAAATGGAGTAGTGGGTAGTCCTGGTAATAAGACTCCCCATATAGCGAGAAATAAAAAAAGAAATCCTAAAATTATGTATATCGCCTTTTTGATGCGGCAAAAATACAACAGTTTATCTATTTCACTACAATTTTTCCATTTCTAGAAGCGTTATTTAAACCAATGGTTTCCCATATGTATATTCCTTGCGAAAGTTGAAGGTCTAGCCTATTTTCACCATTCAATAATTTCCAATTTTGAAGTCTTTTTCCCTCAACTGAATATAGAGTCAGGGTTGTTGGTTCATTAGCTACTACAGTAACCATTCCTTTTGATGGGTTAGGGTAAATATTTACAGTAATGTTGTTGTATTGATTTTCCATGCTAAGTCCAGTAACATTGTAGCAATCCGATGTGTCGGTGCATGAGTTTATCGTAACAACTACCGCAAAATCACTATTGTATGTTGCATTGTATGTTATGTTTGTTTCTCCGTTAATATTTTGACTTGTGTTGCAATCTATCCATTGATAATCAGCACCTGTTTCTATTGCGGTTAACGACTCGTTAACTTGAGATACAGAATTGTCGGGTAAGCTATTAGAAGTAACGAGGATATTATTAGATGTGGCACATGTGTTATTGTCAAATGCATAAAAACTTCCAGATTGGTTAGCATAAATTGATGTTCCAATTTCTCCATTGGACCACTCTAAATTTTGACTGGATGTTAATTCTACACTATCACCTTCACAAAAAGTTGTTGCTCCCATAGCTAGTATAGAGACTGAAGGTAAAGAACAGCTTTGTTGGTTTGTAATACGAGCATCCATTGCAAGAAGAGAGGTGAAACTACTGTATGCAGAACAAGAGTTTTTTAATGCGTAATCCAACCAAAGGTTTACAAAATCGAAGGTAACTGCATGTTGATCTTCTCTAGTGATTGATATGCCTGTTGAAGAAGTCCCTTCACCAAAATCACAATTAAAATTTGAATTCGCAAAGTAACAATGAGCTCCTCCTAATATATTGATAAATGTTTTGCAATCAGAAGCTAAGGAATTGTACATAGGAATATGATGATCTACTGGTGGGGTTACACCATCCTGACCACCTGAAAGAATAATTGATGGAACAGTTACACTTAGTGCAGAATTAATAGATGATACACCATTTGTAGATGATTCGGCTGGAGCCAATCCAATAAGAGTTTTTAAATTTTGGTTTCCATTTGTAGATAAAGAATCAGCTGCTAAAAATGCTGCTCCACCTCCCATTGAATGTCCCATTAAAGCTGTTTCTGATGCAACTGCGTTGAAAAGGACAGAACCTGAATTCGCACCTTCGACTTGCATTTGTTCCACTAAAAATTCTAAATCCCAGCCAAATTGTTGATGATCTGTAGATATTATACTTCCTTCTGTACGTGGAAATACCATTATATATCCTCGAGGAACAAACTCTTCCCATAGATTTTGATATGCATCCCAGCTCATAACAAAACCATGTCCAAACACGATTACTGGAAATTGTCCTGCTTCTACTTGAGTGTCTGTTCCTGCTGTCTGAGCAGGGTAGTAAATTTCGGTTTCAATATTTCTATTGCCTCTTTCAGAGTCTTGAAAAGTAATGGTTGTATGTCCTATTTGACTTTGTCCAAATACAAATTGACAAATGAATAATATTGGTAATCCTATAATTATTTTGTGCATAGCGTTTTGTTTTATTTTTGAATTACTCCATAAAGGATAAAGTTTCTAAAGTCTTCTATATTCATTCCCTTTACTATGAATTGATCGGTAACAAACATTTGTATTTCCAATCCTTTTAGTGAGTTAACCAATGTTGTTGCTGAAAATAGTGGGGAGTTTGACTTAAATTCTCCTTTTTCCATTCCTTCCAGTAAAATGTTTTCTACATAATCTATTTCAAGAACATACTCTGTTTTCCTGTGCTTTTCTACAATTGGCAGTAATTCAAAAAACTCTTGTTTTAGAAAATGATATCTCTTAGAAAGTTTTTGCATCAACTCAATTCTAACTTTAACGTATGTTTCTAACTTGGCAGTTGCTGTTTTTTCTTTCTCAACTAGGGAAGTTAGTTTTTCAAAAAACTCTGCAGATTCTAATTCTACCAATTCAGCGAAGATTTCTTCCTTTCCACTAAAATAGTAGTAGATAGCCGTTTTTACTTTGCCAACCGATTTTGCAATGTCGGTTAGAGTTGTCTTTTGATATCCAAATCTTTCAAATAATTCTTTGGACCTATTTAATATATCTTTTTTATGTTTACTCATAATTTGAACAATTGGACTTAAAGTTCAAAAGTACAATAATATTTTAAATAACCAAATAGAATAAGTTGGAACAACTATAATTCGTTCCTTTGTAATGTGAGAATAATAAGATATCCAGAAACAACAGACCGTTCCCTTAGAGCTTGGAGTGCGGCGGACGAATATTTAATAGATCAAATATCAGATCAAGATTTATCTGGTAAAAAAATAATTACTTACCATGATCGGTTTGGGTATTTGAACTGCCAACTTCATCAAAACAATATTGCATCGGTAATTAGTTATAAGAGCCAAGAAAAAGCGCATTTAATTAATTTGGGTAACAACAAACTGAATGGTAAAGAGGCAGTTTTTTATAATCCGCTATCAGTCATAGATGAGAAATTTGATATTGCATTAATGAAAGTGCCAAAATCTCTCAATCTATTTGAGTTGTATTTATCCCAAATCGTTTCTTGTATTAAAGAGGATGGAGTTATCTATTGTTCTTTTATGACAAGGCATTTTACAAAACAATTGTTATCAATTGCAAGTAATTATTTTGAAGATGTTGAGCAGACATTGGCTTTGAAAAAGGCAAGGGTGTTGGTTTTGAAAAGAAAAAAAGAGGTTGAAAGTAAGCCGTTAATTAATAGTTTTAAGATTAATGATACTGAAGTTTTAAAACAATATTTCGGTGTTTTTTCGGCAAAGGAGATTGATTATGCAACTCAATTTTTTATTGAAAATATGAGTATTGAAAACCCTCCACAAAATATTATGGATTTAGCAGCGGGAAATGGTATTTTAGCTTACGTATTACAGAAGCAATTTCCAGAAAGTAATATCCATTTAATGGATGATTTTTTTCTAGCAGTTGAGTCTTCGAAACTAAACTTACAAGGTGAAAATGTACATTTTCATTATAATGACACATTAAAAGAAGTAGAAGAGAATTCGTTAGATTTAGTAGTTTCTAACCCTCCATTTCATTTTGAGTATGAGACCAATATTGAAATTTCGTTACGCCTTTTTAAGGATGTTACTTATTGCTTGAAACCTGGCGGGCATTTTCAATTAGTTGCTAATAGACATTTAAATTATGGAGCTCATCTAGAAAGAATGTTTAACAAAGTTGTTAAGCTTGCACAAAATGATAAATTTGAGATATACAATTGCATTAAATAAGTACCTTTGGTAAACTGCCTAATTATCCCAATATGAAGCAAGTAGTATTTTTATTATTATCAATCATTATTTTAGTTTCTTGTAAAAAGACGGGAGAAAATGCTTGTAATGGTGATACTAGGAGAGAGGTGAAGTTGATGATAGATGATTTAGCAAGTGAAGTTGATACAGTTGCAATTAAAACAACAATAAAAGCCTTAGGAGAGTTGGAAGTACCTGAAGTTAAATCTGAAACTTCTCGTCAAGATGTGGAAAAACAGGTTTATACAGTTACTGGTACTGTTGAGAAACTGAAACGTTATCGGGATGGAGATTACCACATTCGATTGGAGGATGAAGATGGTAATTTTTTAATTACTGAAGTTCCCAATCCAGATTGTAAATATGCTGTAGATTCTAAATATGTTGAAGATTACCGTCAATTGGTAACTTATATTGAAGCAAATGTTTCTGAAGGGCAAACGATAACAGTTACTGGAGTTTCCTTCGTAGATATTGACCATGTTTATAAAAGAAAACAAGCTGATAATAATTTAGAATTGCATCCTATATTAAGAATTGAATAATAAGCTTGTGAGATATCTAATCATTATAGCGTTTTGTCTAGTTTCTTTCATTTCTATAGGTCAAAGGGAAATGGATAGCCTTTGGGGTGTTTGGAATGATAAAAGTCAACCTACGTTAAATAGACTTAAAGCAATGGATGATATTGCTTGGGTTGGATATTTATTTACCTTACCAGATAGTGCTTTTTATTACGCTCAACAAGAGTATGATTTAGCTGAAACGTTAATTCCGCCAAAAGGGAATGATGAAGCAAATGGGCTAAAGTATATGTCTAAGGCATTAAATACTCAAGGGGTCTCGTTTGCGATTAGAGGAAACAACCCGCAAGCAATAAAGTATTATAAAATTGGGTTGGATATTACAGAGAGAATTGGGGATCAATCAGGTGTTGCGGCTGCGTTAAATAATATAGGGAATACTTATAAAGATCAAGGTGATTTTGCAAATGCAATAGACTTTTATACTAGAAGCCTAATACTTCAAGAAAAACTAGGGAACAAAAAAGGCGCTGCAGCAACTCATGGAAATATTGGTTTGGTACACTATAAACAGGGCAATTATCCAAAAGCTATTGAACATCATAAATCAAGTCTTGATATAGAAGTGGAAATTGGAAATAAAAAAGGGGTGTCCAATTGCTATGGTAATATGGGGATGGTTTATAGCCAATTAAAAGAGTTTGACAAAGCACGCGCCTATCATGAAAGAAGTTTGGCATTGGATATAGAACTGAACGATAATAGTGGAATGGGAAATTCACTTATTAATATTGGTAATGTATTTGAATTTGAAGCCGAAGAACTTGAAAATATTGGAGCAAACCCTGATTCAATTCTTGCTAAATATAATTTAGCTATTGACTATTATGAAAAGAGTATTGAGGTTTTTAAAGAAATAGAAAACCAAAATGGAGTAGCTACAAATCTTGTCAACATTGGAAAAGTCTTATTGATTCGAAAAGAATTAGTAAAGGCGAATGAATTTGCCGAGAATGCTTTAGCAATTGCACGAATTACTAATTCTAGGGAATTAATAAGGGATGCATCTATCATTTTGTTTAATGTAAACAAACAGCTGAATAATACAAGTAAAGCTTTGGAGATGTACGAATTATTTATCGCAGTTCGTGATAGTATTGATAGTGAAGAAAATCAAAAAGAGGTATTGCGCCAAGAATATAAATATGTATATGATAAACAAGTTACAGCGGATAGCATAAAACAAGTTGAAGCAAAAAAAGTTACAGATGCTGAATTAGCAGCAAAGGAAGCACAGTTGTCAATTGAAGAGAATCAAAGGTATTCTTTATATGGAGGCCTATGTATCCTTTTCGTTTTTGCAATTTTCATGTACCGCCGGTTTAGAGTTACTAGAAAACAGAAAATAATTATTGAATTTCAAAAAACAGAAGTAGAGAAACAAAAGGAATTTGCTGATAAACAAAGGCTATCTGCGGAAATTCAAAAAGCATTAGTGGAAGAGAAAAATACTGAAATATTGGACTCGATGAATTATGCAAAACGGATTCAAAAGGCGCTTTTACCGCCTGACTCATTAATGCAGGAAGCTCTTAAAAAGTCATTTGTGCTTTATAAGCCTAAAGACATAGTAGCGGGTGATTTTTATTGGTTGGAGCAAGTAGGGGGAAAAATTCTTTTTGCTGCAGCAGATTGTACTGGACATGGTGTGCCTGGTGCCATGGTTAGTGTTATTTGTAATAATGCATTAAATAGAAGTGTTAGGGAATTTGGGTTAGTAAATCCCGGAGAAATACTGAGTAAAACAAGAGAAATTGTTATTGAAGAGTTTGCGAAATCAGATGATGAAGTAAAAGATGGGATGGATATTGCTTTATGCAGTTTAGATGGGAGTAAATTAATGTATTCTGGTGCTCACAACCCTCTATGGTTAATTAGAGATGGTGAGGTTATTGAAACAAAAGCAAACAAACAGCCTATTGGAAAATTTGATAACCTTTTACCTTATACAACTCATACAATTGAATTAGAAAAAAGAGACAGTATTTATATATTTTCAGACGGTTATGTTGATCAGTTTGGTGGGCCGAAAGGGAAAAAATTTAAAGCAAAGGCATTCAGAAGTTTGTTGGTTTCTATTCAGGGTGAACCTATAGCAGCGCAAAAAAAATGCTTAGACGAAGCATTTGAAAATTGGAGAGGTACTACAGAACAAATTGATGACGTATGTGTTATTGGCGTGAGGATATAATCCTCACTTTTATTTGATACGTCATCGAGAACGCTTCGTTTAGTTGATGGCGTTTGTATCATAGGCGTTAGAATATGATGCAAAGTTTATCCTGAGCGAACTTTGTCTGCCGACAGGCAGGGTCGAATGGGCGTTATTGGGGTTAAAATTTAATAGACAATATTTCATAATTGTATTGCTTTTTGATTAAGTTGAAAGGGACTTCGCATGAGTTTAAGATTTAACATGCTACTGAAATTATATCATAATTCTTTAAAATAAATTTTCATTATTCCGAAATAGTACTATTTTCGTAGCCTAATTAATTATTATAATGAAAAAAGGAACAGTAAAATTTTTCAATGACACCAAAGGATTTGGTTTCATTATCGACGACGAAACAAAAAGTGAATATTTCGTACACGTATCAGGTTTAATCGATGAGATTAAAGAAAACGATGTAGTTGAGTTTGAATTAACAGAAGGTAAAAAAGGATTAAATGCAGTAAACGTAAAAGTTTGCTAATATAAATTCATTTATTTTTTAAGAAGGCTATCTCCTAGAGATGGCCTTTTTTTATGAGCTATAATTAGCTCCACTATAGTTTCATCCTAGCAGATGGAGTTGCACTTTGATCGGAAAATTCTCCTTTTTCCAGTTTATAATAACCAGTTATAGCAATCATGCCTGCATTGTCAGTACAATATTGAAAATCTGGAATAAAAGTATTCCACCCTTCCTCAATGCCCGTTTTTTCTAATTGAGATCTCAAACAGCTATTTGCTGAAACACCTCCTGCAATAGCTACGTCCTTTACATTGTGCTTTGCAACAGCCTTTTTCAGTTTGATAAAGAGGTAATTGATTATATGCTGTTGATAAGAAGCGCAAATGTCATTTAGGTTTTCCTGAATGAAATTATCATTTAATTTTTCCCCTTTTTGAAGAAAGTATAAAAACTGAGTTTTTAATCCACTGAAGCTATAATTGAATTCTCCAACTTTAGGGAAAGTAAACGTGAATTTTGAAGCATCTCCTTCTTTTGCTAATTTATCTACTAATGGTCCACCAGGATATGGTAGCCCAAGTAGTTTAGCCGCTTTGTCAAATGCTTCTCCTGCAGCATCGTCAATTGTTTCCCCAATTACTTCCATGGTAAGGAAATCTTTAACCAATACTAATTGAGTGTGACCCCCACTAACGGTTAGGCAAATGAATGGAAAATTGGGCACTTGTTTGTTTTCTCCTTCGTTTTGAATAAAATGTGCTAGAACATGCCCTTGCATATGATTCACATCGATTAAAGGGATGTTCAATCCCATTGCCAGTGATTTTGCAAATGAAGTTCCCACAAGTAATGAACCTAGCAAACCAGGCCCTCTTGTAAAAGCTATGGCAGATAGCTCTTTTTTTGCAATACCCGCTTTAACTAAAGCAGTTTCAACAACTGGTACTATATTTTGCTGATGAGCTCTTGAGGCAAGTTCAGGTACAACACCACCATAAAGTGTATGTACTTCCTGTCCAGCCACAACATTAGAAAGAATTTCTCCGTTCCTAATTATTGCTGCAGAAGTATCGTCACAACTTGATTCAATACCAAGAATGATGTTATATTTGCTTGTTACACTCATTAATTATTAATAAAGTGCTCAAAACTATCAAAAAAATAGGGTTTTACTTGCTTAGAACGATAGCAAATCTATTTGAGATAGTTTTTTTTCTTAGTCTAGTATTTATTTTCTTTATTAGGTCGAATTGGGTTCAAACACAGGTAGCATCCGGTTTAGCTGATTTTTATTCCTACGAATTGGACACAGATGTATCGATTGAAAGCGTTAAAATAAATGGTTTTGAATATGCAGAAATCAAGGGGTTGTACATAGGAGATAGACATAATGATACATTGTTATATGTTCCACATTTAGATGGTGCATTAGCTGATTTAAGTTTAGATAGTAAGTTTGCAATTCTAAGTGGAATTAATTCTGAAGGAGCTCGGTTGAAAATTCAGAAATACAAAGGAGAACATGATTTTAACTTAAAATTTCTAATTAACTATTTTGCATCGGATGAAGTTGATTCGTCCATCTTCACTATGAAGATTAGAGAAATTAACTTAAATAAAACCCATATAACTTATTATGACTGGAACAAAGAAGTAAAAGAATATGGGATGGATTATGACCATCTTGATTTATGGGATGTTTCAGGAAAAATAATTGGTCTTAGAAATAGAGGAGAGGTCACAACTATGGATATTGAAGGTTTGGGATTAACGGATAGAAGTGGATTTCAATTAGATAGTTTAAGTGCACATGTTTTAGTAAATCCTAGAAAGATAAAACTGGAAAAACTAGCAGTAAAAACTCCTTATTCAAATATCATGTCAAAAGGTATTGAAATGAGTTTTGACGGGTATGAAGGCCTTTCCAATTTTGTAGAAGATGTAAAGCTGTTTGCAGACATTCAGATGTCGACAATTAATATGAAAGACGTTTCCTATTTTGTTCCATCGTTAAAGGAATATAATTTTCCAATTGATTTAATTGGAAAGGTAGAAGGACCTATTAGTGATTTACACTTAAGTCACCTTTTTATTGGTGTTTCAGAAGGAACTTACTTCGATGGAAATGTAGCTTTGAAAGGTTTGCCTAATATTGATAGTACTTACATTGCGTTAAATATTGATGTAATGCAAACATCTAAAGCTGATTTAGAAACAATCGACTTTACCAAATTTGGAGTTAAGGAGAAAGTTGAAATTCCTGATGAACTAGAAAACCTTGGAGGTGTTTTCGTAATGGGAAGTTCACATGGTTATTACCATGAATTCGATGTTGCATTGGATATAATAACAGAAGTTGGCGTTACCACAGGAAGTTTTGATTGTTTTATTGATACGAATAAACAATTGAATTATGATGGTTATTTAAGTACTGCAGGGATGGATTTATCTGGATTAACCAGGTCGAGCTCTTTAGGAAACTTTACATCAGATCTTAATATAAAGGGAAAAGGAGTTACAATGGATGAATTGGATATCCAAGTAGAAGGACATATGAATAAGTTTGATTTACAGGGATATACATATGACGAGGTAAATATAAATGGTCACTTTAAGGAAAAGTCTTTTGATGGTGTCTTAGTAATTGCAGATCAGAATGTTGATTTAAACTTTGAAGGGAATGTAGACTTAAACAGAGCTCCTTATGAATTTAGCTTTGCTGCAGAAGTCATAAAAGCCAACCCATATGATTTACGTTTGATTAATACGCGTGAAACTGCTTCAGCTTGTTTTAATATTGTGGCTGAAGGTAACGCAACGAATTTGGACGATTTTACGGGATTGATATATTTTACAGATGTCGCCTATTTTGAAGATGGTACGGATTATGACTTTGAATCAATTATGTTTGAATCTAAAGGGAATACTAATTACCACACTATTGATATTTTCTCAGAATTTGCTAATGTGACAATGGAAGGGGAGTTTAATTTGGACTCCTTGGAAAAAAGTCTTTCTTATCTAGGAGCAAAAGTACTACCGTCCCTTTTTCCAAATTCAGATAACCTTTATCTAACGCATGAAGAGTTTGATTTAAATGTTCAAATAAATGACTTATCTAAGTTGACAAAACTGTTTTTTCCAGCTCTTAGAGTTGCACCTCAAACAACACTTCATTGTGATTATATAAGTGAAGAAGATAATTTGGAATTATTTGTCAAATCGGATTGGATAGAATTTCAAAATATGCGGTTTGCCGGAATTGAGCTGGATACAACCAGAAAAATTTCAGGTTTGGATCTATTTTATACATTAGACGTTAAAGTTGATTCCTTATTCGTTTCAGAAGAAACCTATATCCAAAATGTAAACCTAGTCGCAAAAGCATATGAAGATAATATTGGGACGAGTATCTACTGGTCTGCGGATGATTCAACATATTGGGGTAAAATATATGGAGATGGCTACTTATTGAGTTCCAGTAAATTTGAATTTGATGTCCATCCTTCAGAAATATATTCTAATGTTGGATTATGGCATATTGATAAGGATGCTCATATTCATGTAGATTCTACCTCTATTCATTTGGATAAGATTATTGCAAAAAACGATGGGCAATTAATAAAGTTTGATGGTGTCGTTTCTGAAAATCCTACTGACAAAATGAATTTTGAAATAGCAAACTTTAACCTAAATAATGTTGCTGCAATTACCAATTCAAATGCCATGGAGCTAGATGGGGCTTTATTCCTTGATGGGTATGTTTCAAACCTATACAATGACTGGTATTTTGATGCTTATTCATTAGTAGAGCATTTAAGCATAAATGGTTATTATACTGGGAGCGTTGAGGCAGGTACAAGTTGGAATAGTGATGAGAAAAGAATGGAGTTGGTTGGAGAGTTAATACGAGCAAATGATGAGACTGACTTTGTAATTTCAAAAGGATATTATTATATAAACCGCCCAGAGAACAACTTAGATTTCCAGTTTGATTTTAAAAATACAGATTTGAATTTTGTCAATGCGTTTATGCCTGAAGGAATGATATTAGAAGGCAATACAAAAGGAACTGTCTACATGAAAGGAAAAACAAGTGCGCCAGAGTTTAGTGGAAGCCTGTTTTTGAATGAAACTGCTGTTCAAATGGATATGCTTAACGTAAAGTACACGGCTAATGGTCAGATTCTTATAGAACCTGATATGGTTTTATTAAATGGTATTCCAATAAAGGATAAGTTTGGTTCTGAAGCGTTTTTAGTGGGTTCCTTCTTTCATCAAAACTTCGAGCAGTATAGTTATGATTTCTTCGCAACATTTGATCAACCATTTCAAGTGTTGAATACTAACTATAAGATGAATCCACTTTATTATGGTGATGCTTTTGTTTCTGGAGATTTATCCATTAACTATGAAAATATTTTAGATATAACGATTAATGCTAAATCTGAAAAAGGGACTAATATCACCCTGCCATTATATGGTTCGGAAGATGTGGTGCTAAAAGATTTTGTTTCATTTGTTAATGATGGGAATTTTGAAGAAGAATACAGTGTAGATTTAGAAGGAATAAACCTAAATCTCAGTATGGATTTAACGGATGATGCTGAGATTCAGTTAGTATTTGATGAAGTAGTTGGGGATGTGATGAAAGCGACTGGAGAAGGGCATATTGATATGTATATTGATCAATTCTATGACTTCTACATGTTTGGGAATTATGAAATAATAGAAGGGAGTTATTTATTCACCTTAAAGGATTTTATCAATAAGAAATTCCAGGTAAAACCAGAGAGTTCAATTAGTTGGTATGGTGACCCATATAGCGCAGATATTGATATAAAAGCATATTACCCATTAAAGGCTAGTCTTTATGATATAATGTCTGAAAATGATAGGGAAGGGTATAAGCAAAAAGCAGATATTGAATGTATAATGCATTTGACTCAGAACCTTTTTAATCCGAATATTGGTTTTGATATATTACTTCCTCGTTCGGATGAGAACGCTAAATCTGTACTTAGGAATTTAGTGTCATCAGAGCAAGAAATGAACAAGCAGGTATTCTCCTTGTTAATATTAAACAAGTTCTTACCGCGATCTGATATTGGTGGTGCAGATGCAAATAGAGTAGGGTTTGTTGAATCTACTACGAGTGAGGTGCTTTCAAACCAACTGAGTAATATGATTTCCAATTTCTCAGATGACTTTGATATAGGATTTAATTATAGGCCTGGAGATGAAATTAGTAATGATGAAGTAGCTGTAGCAATGTCAACTCAATTATTCAATGACAAATTAACTGTTAAAACAAATGTTGGTGTTTCGCACGAAAATGAATCTTCAGAAGGAAGCAGTAGTAATAGTTTAATTGGTGATGTGGATGTAGAATACAAATTGAATCCGCCTGAAGGAAACCTTAGAGTTCACGCTTTTAATGAATCGAATGAATATGATATAACCAAAGTAGATCAGTCAAAATACACACAAGGTGTTGGAATGTTCTACCAAGAAAGTTTTGACAATGGCGGAGAGCTCTTTTGTAAATTGGCAAACTTATTCCGATTTGGAAACAATAATTGCACTGAATGTCAGGACAAGGAGTCCAGGGCGGCATGTAAAGTTGCTCGAAAAGAAAAAAGTGTTGCTAAAAAAAGTAAAAAGGTAAAAGTTGAAGAATCCACTACAGACTAGAGACACCTGATTTTCCCGTTTTAATTCTATACCTTAATAAAAATTCAAAAGCACCAACACCACCTGTAGCTACACTAAAAGAGGAAAGGTTTATGTCATAGCTTGCTCCAAAAGATAAACTGTTCCAATTGACAAAAAATGTAGTATATAAAGCATCCTTTAAGCGATAGTATGCTCCTAATGAAATAGAAGTCTCATCATTATATCCCGTGTATCTGGAACTTTCTTTTAAAATATATCTAAAATCTGACCCAAGAGCTAATGAACTATTTGGGCCTTGCTGAAACAAATAGAAATTGGGTACAATAACTAAATTTGATCGAGTTGAAATTTCTGCTCCGCCATGAATAGTAATTTTTCTATATAGTTTCTCATCTGAGTTAAGTAAACTGTTTTCAGGAGAAAGAATATGAGACCCCGCGAGACCAAAATTTAAAAGTAAATCATCATTGGGTCTTCCATAATAGTAAACTCCTGCATTCAAATCAAACTCTGTGCTTTTACCAGCAAATATGGATTCGTTATTACTAATTGATGTATTGAATTCTGCACCAGTCCATTGATTATCCCAACTTAAGTCACTATTTTTTATACTTCGTTGAAGCAAACTAGGTTGAACTCCAAAGGACAACTTTTGATCCTGAGAAATTTCTAAGGCATAGCTGAAACTCAAGTTATATACATTCGTTGTTAATTTGCTATCTCCCGCAACATCATTGTAGATGTTTAATCCTGCTCCAACAAAATTTCCATCCATAGCATCTTCAAATAACCTTGTGTCAACACTAGCAGAAATGGTTTTAAATAAACTTGGGTTTATGGAGCTCCATTGGTTTCTGTAATTTGTAAATAATTGTATATCTCCTTGAAAAAATCCAGTAGAAGCAGGATTCATTGTCATTGGAGAAGCGTAAAACATACTGTAATGTCTATCTTGTTGAGCATTTAGCGTTGTAATAATCAGTCCAAATGTGATATTCAAAAGAATCTTTTTCATAGCTTTTTTATCTGATTAATGTTACGTTCCCTTTAATCATGCCTGTATCTCCATTTATTAGAACATATTCTAGATAATAGGCAAACACACCTGTGTTTTCAGATTTACCTTTATAGCTTCCGTCCCATCCATTTGTCTGGTCTGTGGTTTCAAATACTTTTTCACCATATCGATTAAAAACTACAAAAGTCAGACTTTCAATACCTCCACCTTTAACAAGTAAGAAATCATTATTATTATCTCCATTTGGTGAAAATGCATCAGGTACACCAATTGCATCTAGGAAATTAAGTGTAATCGAAATGGAATCACTTGCGGAACAACCATTAGCATCCGTTATTGTTACATTATAAGTTATGTCTTCTGTTGGAGTAGCTGTAGTACTAGCGCATGTAATGCAATCCACATCTGTTGCTGGTGCCCAAAAGTAATTACCAGAGCTTCCAGTTGCATCTAAAATTGCAGATGTCCCTAGGTCTATTGTTTGGTCATCACCAGCGTCAACTGTTGGAAGAGAATTAACTGTTATCGATTGTATAAGTGTATCTGCTCCAAACGAATTATTTACGATTAATTGAATGTCGTATGTTCCAGAAGTATTATAACAAATAACTCCTGGATTTTGGCTACTAGAACTACTAGGCGTAGCTCCTGTAAATGTCCACAACCAAGCCGTACCATTTGTACTTTGATCTGTAATAGAGATACAATCACCTTCGCAAATTGAGTTTGTGAAGGTAAATCCTGCAACGGGAAGGCTACAAGGGTTAACCGTAACAATTACAGTAGTGGTAGATGTTCCACAAGAATTTGTAACTGAATAGGTGTAGGTTCCTGAAACATCAACAGCAGGGTCAAATATTCCTGTTCCAGATGCAAGTAATGGAGACCAAGAGCCTCCAACATCAGGTGTCCCACCTAATTCTGTAAATAGATCAGTACTTGTATCAGAGCTACAAAGAATCAATGTTCCGTTTGTGCCTGAATTTGGTGATGGGGTTAACGTTACAATAACTGTAGAGGTAAGAGTGCCACCACCGCATGCATTAAGTGTGTATGTATAAGTTCCTCCAAGATCTAAAGCAGGATCAAATACCCCAGTTCCTGAATTAAGTGCTGGTGACCAAGTTCCTCCTACATCTGGTGTCCCAGTAAGAAATCCAAATAAATCTGTAGAAGCATCTGATGGACAAAAAATTGCAGTACCATTTATTCCTGGATCTGGAGAAGTTGTAATAGTAACAATAACATCCGCTGTAATAGTTCCACAGCCATTAGTTACTGAATAAATGTAAGTCCCTGCTGCATCTGCTCCTGGATCAAATACTCCAGTTCCTGAATTAAGTGCTGGTGACCAAGATCCTCCTGCATCTGGTGTTCCTGTTAATTGTGCAAAAAGATCTGTTGAAGGGTCAGAAGGACAAATAGATAGAGTTCCATTTGCTCCTGCATTAGGTGCTGGATTCATTGTGACAACAACATCAGCAGTGAGTGTTCCACCTCCACATGCATTTAATATGTAAGTATAAGTACCCCCAATATCTACACTAGGGTTAAATACTCCAGTTCCTGAAGTTAAAGCTGGTGACCAAATACCTCCAGCATCCGGTAAACCTCCTAGGTAGGTAAATAAATCAACCGATGCATCAGTAGGACAAAAAGCTGTAGCTCCATTAGTGCCTGGATCTGGGTTGTTGTCTTCAATAGTATTTACTGCTGGGCTTGTCCCAACACAACCATTTGCATCTGTTACGGTTACTGTAATAGGATTATCAGCAATAGTAGCAGTTGTTGTTTGTGTAGTAGCCAAAGTTGTCCATAAATATGTGCTGTATGCTCCAGTACTTAATGTTGTGTTGAAACCTGTACAATAGTTAAGTGTTCCAGTAATAGTTGGTGTTGGAGATGCTGGTTCTGTAATCGTAATTGTTGCAGAAGAAACATGATTACACGTCCCGTCTGAAACGGTAATGTTAGTATATATTCCTGCTCCAGTTGTAATTGTTACTTGACCCAAACCGTTTGTATTAACTGTGATTGGTCCAATAGAAACTCCAGATGAATCATAAGTTACTGTATAAGATGTACTTGGGTTGAGTGAACTAAATATTAGTTGACCATCATTTAGATTACATGTTGTAGCATCTACACCTGATACATCAAATATTGGATTTGGAACTGTAAGAACGTACGGAATATCTGTCCAATCACTCCATGCATTTTTGGTTAAACTTTCCAAGGGAGGAGGAATGCCGGGAACAACGATACCTACAGATTGCCATTCAGTTGGAGTTGAGTTCCATTGAGCTATTCCAGACCATACACCATCGGTTCCTTGGTCATAGTAAATAGAAATATCGCCATCAGAAGTTCCAGATGAACGGTTTATTAAATGAAACCAATTCAGGTTTACTGAACAAATAGCAGTATCTGTTTGTGTAATATCATATGATTCAGTAGTAGCTAAGACATTTGCAAACCTTACTTCATACCTAGTAGGAGAAGTTGAGGAAGGTGAAATTTCTATTGGCCTATACCTCAATGTTCCAATACTAGAACCAGTTGGAAAGAGATATGTCCCTGTTGAATTTGTTGCTCTGTCTAGTCTCCCAGAAGTTGGGTCAGAACTTACAAAACCAGTAGTTCTAGTGATAGAAATTGAAGAAGTATTGTCAACAAACATTGAAAATGCATCTGTTGCTAATTCTCTATCATTTAGGATTAAAGTCCCGCTTGTTCCAATTCTAGAATTGATTGTTTGGGTTTTAATACCTGTTCCTAACAATTCTAATATGTTAAATGTGGTAATAGCACTTCCTGTTATGGATTGGTTGCCTCCATTTAAAATAACTTGACTTGTTCCACTTGTAAAAGTTAGATTGTTATCCCAATCTCCCGCAACTTGGTATATCCCGTTACCTTGTGTAATACCGTTATTAATATAGTTAATATCAATTGTAGTTGTACCATTGTTGTCAAATGTACCAGTATTGTTTTGAGCTGTTCCCGAAACCTGAACAACTGCACCAGTTGCTGTATAGATTTGAGCACCATTATTATATAGAACCTGTCCGAATGTCGAATGACAAACTACCAGTAACAATAACCCAATTGTATGTTTCATTTTGAAAATCATATTCTCAATTTTATGGGTTAATTACTTCTTAATGTTAAGTGTCTTTTGTTTATCTATTTTTAATGGTTTTACAATTTTCTTGTCATCTGGCTGTCCAAATAAGCTAGGTTGTAGATATTTTCCTTTGTTCCAATCTTCCTTATTTGGCTCAACTTCTAATTTATCAGGATTCTGTTGAACATAAGGGTCGTTTCTTTGTGCAAATACTGCCCATGAAACCTCCATTCCAGAGGTTCCGCCCGCAATAACAAATTTACCATCTGCAATTTTCTCCTTAATATATAAAGGTGCGTAACCTCCGATTGGAGTCAACTGGTAACTGTGGCTAATATTAATGTCATCAAAATAATGGGGTAGAGAAATAGTAACTTCTCCATTGTTGTTAAAAGAAGCATTTCCCCTATAAACGTTTAATGCCTCATTTGATTCGATACTAAAATGCTTCAGGTATTTATTTTCAGGATCCAAAGGATGATCAATCATAAATGTTTTTAACCCAGAAGCTGCTAATTCTCCATTCGCATAAACAGCTGGACCTCCAGTTCCGTAAGTGTCACCCCAAACTCCTACGTAACCAATTCCATAGGTGCCAACTGCATTTGCAGTTAGAGGGCCTAAGTTATCCGTGTTTTGACCATAAACTCCAAATCCATCTCTGTAATCAGTTTGACCAACAATTCCATTATACCCTTGACCTAAAACACCAAATCCTCCAGTTGTTCTAAAGTTTGAACCATAAACACCAGCTGAAGCAGTTGATATTGCAGATGCTTGACCAGAAACACCCCATGCAGCGCCATCTGTATTTCCAACAACCGCTGAAGCAGCAGTAGAGTTACTAACGGTAGATGCTTGAATTGCTGAAAATGTGGTTGCAGTATTTGTTCCGTTACCTATTATAGCAACTCCAGTATTGCTCTGTGTTGCGCGGAGTGCTATTGAACTTGCAGTGCTCGCTGTTATATCAACTTCTCCAGCATCTGCAGTAATTATTCGTCCAGCGCCCGCTCCACCAAAATCATAGGCATCATCCAATGTTCCTCCTCCAGAACCACCTCCACCCATGGTAACCCATGCAGCGCCATCCCAGAAATAATATCCAGGTGTAACATCATTAACTGTAGCTGTGTTATAAACCAATAAACTAGTTGCTGGTGCAGTAACTGGTGCTGCGCTAGTAGTTATAGTAAGAGCAATTCTTGGAACTAATAGCCCCATGTTTGTTGAAGCTATATCTAAAACTGCACTGGCATCAGGAGTTGTTGTTCCTATTCCAACGTTATTTTGAGCGTGGCTGAATAATCCAATTGAGCACGTAAAAGCTAGTGATAAGATGATTTTTTTATTCATGGTAATATTTTGATTGGGGTTTATAAAGTTCGATTGCTTGACTAATTTAAAGAATACTAGCTACAGGAACAACTAAATGTGTGGATATAGTTAAATATTGTTGTAAAAAAAGGAGTAATGTTAATTACTCCTTTTTGGTTTTAGTCTTTATTACGGTTACTGCCTTATTTCTTTGTCGCTTCTTTCATTGGATTAGCTGCACCAGAATGTCTTCCTCTTCCGTTATTATAAAGCTCGAATCTAGTTGGAACTATTTTTCTAGGCCAAGAATTATTTGAAATATCCGTGTCAGCAGTTTCCAAATTAGGGTCCAACTCTATAGAAATAACTTCTTTTTCAAAAAAGAAAACTTTAGAAATGTTATAATTATTAGACTTCCAGATTTCAGCAGGAATTCTCATTGTTTCTGACGTTTTATCTTTAAAAGTAAACTTCAATATTAAAGGCATTACTAGCCCTCCTTTATTAGAAAATGAAAGTTGGTAATAATTAAAATTACTCTCTAATATTGCTCTTTCCGAGCCACTTAGTTTTTCTAAATATTTTGTATATTTCTTTTTATCTTTTTCTGTAACTGCAAAAGGGTTGTAAGAATTGTAAAAATCATAAAGAGAGTTGTCTTCTTCGGCATATGTTTTTTCTATGTCTTTTTTATTTCTTGTAGTACTGATATCTTCTGGAAATTTATTTGATTTTTCTTCTGCTATTGGTTTTTCTATAGAAGGATCTTTTGTGTTTATTTGAAGCCATTGCACATCATCCATAGAAATATCTACATGATCTGTTGAGTAAAACCAACCTCTCCAAAACCAATCTAAATCAACTCCGCTGGCATCTTCCATTGTTCTAAAAAAATCGACTGGAGTAGGGTGTTTAAACATCCAGCGTTGCGCATAAGTCTTAAATGCATGATCAAAAAGGTCTCTGCCCATAATAGTTTCACGAAGTATGTTTAATGCTGTTGCTGGTTTTCCATATGCATTATTTCCAAACTGGTGAATTGATTCGCTATTTGTCATAATGGGAGAGATATTACTTTTATCTCCTTTCATATAGTCAACAATTTTAGAAGCAGCCCCTCTTCGACTAGGGAAGTCTCTTTCCCAAGTTTGTTCTGTCAAATATTGTAAAAAAGTGTTTAATCCTTCGTCCATCCACGTCCATTGTCTTTCGTCCGAATTAACAATCATAGGAAAATAATTGTGACCCACTTCATGTATGATTACTCCAATCATGCCATATTTCATTCTTTGTGAATAAGTTCCATCTTCATCTGGTCTCCCATAGTTGAAGCAAATCATAGGGTATTCCATTCCTTGATCTTTTGCGTGTACAGAAATCGCAACAGGATAAGGGTAATCAAATGTATAGCTGCTGTATGTTTTAAGTGTTTGTGCTACTGCTTTTGTACTATATTGTTCCCAGAGAGGATTACCTTCTTTAGGGTAAAAAGACATTGCCATTACATCTTTTGTTTCTTGGTGAACAACCATTGCATCCCAAATAAACTTTTTAGATGAAGCCCATCCAAAATCACGAACATTTTCAGCTTCAAAAGTCCATGTTTTCATAGATTTAATTCTACTTTTCTCAGTTTTTTCTGCTTCCTTTTGATTGACAATAATAACAGGCTCTTTATCTGATTCTTTAGCCAATTCTAATCTTTCCAACTGTTCTTTTGTCAAGACATCATCTGCATTTGAAAGCACTCCTGTTGACGCTACAATATGGTCTCCAGGGACTGTTAAGTTAACTTTATAGTTTCCAAAAGGAACTGCAAATTCGCCTCTTCCAAGAAACTGTTTGTTTTGCCAACCTTCAACATCGTTGTACACACACATACGAGGGTAGAATTGGGCAATAACATAAAGACGGTTGTCATCTTTTGGAAAATATTCATATCCAGATCGACCACCAATCTCTCGCATGTTATTCACGTTGTACCACCATTTAATATCAAAAGAAATATAATCACCAGCTTTTAATGGAGTTTCTAAATCAATGCGCATCATTGTTTTGTTGATTGTATGTTTTAATGGTTTTCCATCCTTAGAAACTTCAGTTATTTTGAATCCACCATCAAAGTTTGAATGCATTCTTTTTAAAGTGTTAAATGAAGCTCCGCTAATTGCGTCAGTTTTAACTTTATAAGAATCTGAGGTTCTTGCACGAACGTTTTGATCTAATTGAACCCATAAGTACTCTAAATCATCTGGAGACTCATTGTAATAGGTTATCGTTTCTTCTCCTGTAATTTTTTGTTCACCATCATTTAGAGTGATGTTCATAATGTAATCAGCTCTATTTTGATAGTACATAAACCCTGGTGCTCCTGCAGCATTTCGGTATGCATTTGGTGTAGCAACTTCTTCCTTTAGTTGCTTGAATTTATTGTGATTAGTATTATCTTGAGCAATAGCATAAGCTGATGATATTAGACACAGAGATAGAATAAATATATTTCTCATAGTATATTTTACTTAAATTGAAATTCTTTGATTGAGCTATACTTTTTAAAGGTGAAGTCCTTTTTGATAGCTCCTGAATTAAAATAGGTGATGTTTTCTTGTTCGGGAAATGTATTGGTTAATAGGTTATTGACGACTTTCACTTTATTTAGTATTTTAGGTGCTTCAGAGCTGAAGTACAAGTATAGTGTTTCGTCATTGTCAATTTCTTTTCCGATATAGGTTAAATTGCTTTGTTTGTTATTAATCCAGATACTAAAGTTCTCTTTAATATAAGATTCTAAAATCTGATTTGCATTTTTGGCTTCTTTATCACTTCCCAGTTTTAAATCACCTTGGTTCCTTAATGCTTTTTCGATATCGTGAGCAGTTAACTTAATGCTAATTTCAAATACTTTAGAATCCTTTTTATGGTCTATAGTAGTGATGCTTACAAAATATTTATGTTCTAAGACAAATGAGCTGCTAAGCAACATTGTTGTTAGAATGATAAGGACAGTTATAATTCGCATTTAATCTTTGTTTTAAGGAGCGTCAAATATAAAAAGATTAATGTAATGATATTGTAAGGTAATTTACAAACGGTAATTGCTCTTGAGAACTAATGAAAATAGAGGTTTGAATATGGAATGCCTGATGGATGATGAAACTACTTATTCTAAGATGTCATATTCCATCTTTTTGACAGCATAATCTTCTTCTCTAACGTTGTCTATCCAAAATCCTTTTTCTGGTAAACGAGATTGGTCAATATGGCTTCCGTCTTTTTGTGCATCTTCAAGTGTGTTATATTTTCCACTTCTAACACGATAGTTAATTTCTTCCGTATCTGTAAAAATCACTTTCTGGATATAAACTCCTGGTATACCTAGTTTATCCAGCTGAGATTTAACACTCTTTGCTTTGTTTTGCTCAATTGTAGCAAAATATTGTAGTGTATAGACATACCCAGGTTTAGTTTCTGTTACCTCAATAGGTTTTGTTGAGTCTGGAGTTTCAACCAATTCTGGTTCTTTCTGAAATTTAAAATCTCTTACTATCTCTTGATATCCTTTAACATCTGGTATTTCAATAGTTTCCTTTATTCCAGGATAATCATTATGTTTTATTTCAACTCTATAATTTTTGTTTATATCAAGTGTGGTCAAATACTCTCCAGTAGCAGAATTAGAGGTAATAGTTGTCACTAATTCATTTGTCGCATCATCATATATGAATAGCTCGGTTCCTACAAAATTTCCATCTTCATCTGTAATAGTACCTTTTAAAAGTGCAATGTTCTTTTCAACTTCAAATTCGAGTAGGTAAATATCTGTTTCTCCTTTTCCTCCAATTTTTCCTGAAGTATAATATCCATTTTTCCCACTTGCATCTAATACAAAAAACACATCGTCATCAGCTGTGTTAATTGGCAACCCAATATTAGTTGGTGCTGACCATTCTCCATTTTCCAGTGTAGAATAAAAGACGTCATATCCACCGATGGTTTCATGTCCTTCTGAACTAAAGTACAGTGTTTTTCCATCAGGGTGTATAAAAACTGACTCTTCGTTTTGGTCAGTGTTTAAAATAGGTCCAATATTTTGAATACTATCCCAATCTCCATTCTCGTTTAGTTTTGCAGTATATATGTCTGAGCCACCTTCTCCACCAGGCTTAGAGGTTACAAAGTACAGTGTTTTCTCATCAGCCGAAAGTGAAACAGATGTCTCGTGGTGTTTTGTATTTATTCTTTTGTTTAAAGGAGTTGGATAGCTCCATTCTTCACCTTCCAATTCGCAGATGTATAAATCACCACCATTATTATTCTCAGATCTGTATATAAAAAGTGTTTGGCCATCTGCTGAAAGGCTAACCATAGCGTCATGACTACTTGTGTTAACAGGCGCGCCCACATTTTCTCCTGTAATCCATTTGTTATTGATAAATTCACTTTTGTAAATATCTTCCATCCAGTCATTTAATGGTTGGTCAAAGCCTCTTCCCGTAGTAGTTGGATATCTCCCTGTGTAATACATAACAGAGTGATCGGCAGATATAATTGCCGAATATTCTGAGTGCTTTGTATTAACGCCTTCTCCAATGTTTATTATATCGACTTTTACAGGCGTCTTACTTAATTCAATAGCTCGATCACATTCTATAAGGTGTTGTTTAGTCTCGTCAGAATATTTCGATTTTTCATATTGTAAAAAATATTCTTTAGCCTTTTCCCAGTTTCCTTCGTATTGGTAAGACCTACCCATGAAATAATAAATATCTGCATTAATTTTCTTTTCTAGTGTAAAAGCTTTTTCAAAGAAAGGTCTCGCCATATCTTTATGTGCTGTATTCAGGTGGCAAATTCCAATTTTGAAATTTAAATTAGAATTTTCTGGATTTACTTCTTGAGGGTATTTATAGTTTAACAAAGCTTGTTTGTACATTCCTAAGTTAAAATGAATGTCTCCATCATTCATAGAGTCCATTACGGATTTATATGTTTCTTTCGGTTTTATGTGTTTTTTATCAAAAGGCACATCTTTTTGAGCGCTGATGTTCGCAGTAAAAAAAAGAAGTATTAAAGAGAGTATTATTTTTTGCATAATTAAAAGGCAAATAAGTTATTGAGGTAGCTTCCAGTATAAGAGTGAATGGCAAAAGTACTCATAACTAGTGTTTTAATCAAAAGGAACCGAAATAAAACTGTTCTAGCTTAAAAACATTAATTTTAACCATTGTAAATCAAATCTAAAAAAGAATAGAAATGAGAAAAGTAATCGTAGTTATTGGGTTGTTTTGTTCAATCGGGGTGCTAGCTCAAAAGAAAGATAAAGCAGTTTTTCAAGAGAAAAAAGCTGGTTATTATCAAACTGATATATTAACAGGGATTGAAAAATATGAATCTGAAAAAGTTGAAGAGAAAGCAGATCTATTGTTTAAGTTGGATGTTTCTGGAAAAGATTACCCTACTAATCCAAAAGAATATACTACGATATGGAAAAACGATGTTTTATCGCAAGGGAATACTGGTACTTGTTGGTGTTTTTCTACAACATCTTTTTATGAGGCAGAAGTAAAGAGAATTACAGGAAAGGAAGTGAAGTTGTCGGAACTTTACACTGTTTATTGGGAGTACGTAAATAGAGCTGTTTATTTTGTTGAGAATCGTGGGGTAATGACCTTAGGTGAGGGCTCAGAAACGAATGCTGTGGCAAAAGTAATGGAGTTGTATGGAGTTGTTCCTGCTGATGCTTATACAGGGATGTTAGATGGTCAAGAATTTCATAACCATGAAGTCATGTTCGAGGAAATAAATACCTATTTGGCAGGTGTGAAGGAAAGAAGCGACTGGAATAAGGTGACGGTTGTTGCTACAGTTCAATCTATATTAACCCATTATATGGGCGAAATTCCTAGCAGAGTGAAGGTTGAAGGTAAAGAGATTGCTCCAATTCAATATATGGGTATGTTAGGAATAGTTCCTGGAGATTATATGAACTTTATGAGCTTAATGGAAAGCCCATATTGGAAGAAAACAGAATACGATGTTCCGGATAATTGGTGGAATAGTAATGATTACAATAATGTTCCACTGGATTCATTTATGGATTTGATTAAAAAGGCTGTTAAAAATGGTTATGGAATTAGTATTGGAGGAGATGTTTCTGAAAGTGGTTTTGATAAAGAATCACAAGTAGCTGTGATTCCTTCCTATGATGTCCCTTCAGAATATATTGATGAGAATGCAAGACAAATGAGATTTGAAAATGGTTCAACTACAGATGATCATGCTATGCACCTTGTTGGGTACAAAGAACATGATGGGGCTATTTGGTTCTTGATTAAAGATTCTGGTTCTGGTTCAAGGAATTGTGGTGTAGACTGTGATAAATTTGGTTATTATTTCATGCATGAGGATTATGTAAAGTTAAAAATGATGACGATCACTTTGCATAAAGACGCTGCTAAAGAGCTGCTGAAAAAAATCAAATAAATTGATTTTCTATATCGTAGTCATATCGCTGTGGGTATACTTACTAGCAATATTTGGAGTTTATTATTATAAACAATTCAAACAATTACCTAGAAAAAAATTCTTTTCGATAAAGACGTTAGGGATTCCTATTGGAACCATTTTAGTTATTCTAATTCCTATTGTTTTAATTAATCTTAAAGGGGAGAGGTATATTGAGACTACGGAAGAATATATTGAGCACAGTAAGGAGCACAAAGATGGTTTGAAGATTTTAAAAGGACAATACCAACAGCTCCTAGATGATTCTTTAAATTTAGATAAACACTATGCCTTTGTAGAGCACGCAGCTAGATTAAGGTTGGATAGTGAGTTACGTAAACTCGATAAATGGTACGAGTTATTTACAGCAAGTGACAATTCTGACATTAGAGATATACCTTTTTTGATGAAGGGATTTATTGACTTCCATAAAGATAAAATTATTGATTATCGCTCTAGTTTTGATAAGGTTCAAAACGATAGTATGCCGTATTTGAACTATGGTTATGGACTAGTCTTTTTTCAAGAATCTAACCATAGTGAAGCGGAAAAGTACTTTAAGAAAGAGATCGCTATTGATGGGAATAAAAAAGTGGCTGCAGAAACATTGTTTTTATTGTATTACGACCTGGACGATACCAAAGCAATGAGAGAATTGGCTTATAATCCTGAGACATTTCCCTATTTGGAAAGGTGGTATAAAATGGATGTTTATTTTGAAGACAGTGCATGGGGTCCATACTTTAGAGAAGCTTTGAATCGTCATTATCAAATTTTTAACTGGTTCGGTTTTTTTGGAGCACTACTGGCTGCTCTAGTTTGGATTCGGTATTTGAGAAGTTTGGATGTGTTTGAGCCAGAGAAATGGAGGCATATATTTTTAACCTTTCTTTTAGGGACAGTCTTTGTCTTGTTGGTATATCCATTGTCGGATATGGTCAGTTATTATCTTGGGGTGCATTCAGGAACTAGTTGGTCAAATCTTCTAATATACTCTATCGTAGATGTTGGAATGGTAGAGGAATTAGTGAAGATTCTTCCTTGGATTTTAATATTGAAATTTACTAATATAATGGATGAACCGTTTGACTACATATTGTATGCAGCGTTATGTGGTGCTGGTTTTGCTTTTACAGAGAACTTAATCTATTTCAAGGAAGTGGATTTGGATATCATTTTCTTAAGAGCTACTTATTGTATTGTAGGGCACATGTTTTGGTCAAGTACAATTGCTTATGGTTATATATTGTACAAATATAAGCACAAAGGAAAAAGGTCAAAAATGTACTTGATTCCAGTAGCTTTCTTACTTGCTGCTTTGGGACATGGGTTATATGATTTCTTTATTTTTGCAAACCTTGGATTTTACTCCACTTTCTTTTTCATTGCAAGTTTGCACTTGTTTGTTGTGTATCAAAATAGCGCTTTAAATGTTTCTAATCATTTCAGTTACCAAATTCAATTGAATACTCGAAAAATTGGAGTCCAGCTAATATTTGGACTTATAGCTGTTTTTATGTATCAATACATCGTTATTGGTCTTCGTTATGGTAATGATGATGCGAATGATATGATGTATTACAGTGCGATGTCAGTTTCTTTTATGTTGGCTTATTTGACATACACTTTTACACAGATTAAAATTTCCAAAGGTACATGGTTAAAGATAGCTATGCCAAAATGGGCTTTGCAAGGAAAAGATATGATGGAAAAATTTCGTTTAGGCAATGACTATAGTGCAACGAATTCTGCACCAGAAGACCTAACAGGTGTGAAAATTCGATTCTTTGCACCAAAAGATAATCCATACATTGGAGGGCAGCTACCAACAACAGGTGTTCTTATAAAAAGAATGGAAGTTTCTGGTAGTGACGATTGGTATTTAGTTTTGTTAGATTCTCAGCTGTATTTGAATAATTGTTTAACAGATAGGGTGATCATTCGACATAAGAATAAAGGGCAATCATTAATGATGGATAAAGTGCTTATTTACTTTATGATGATTCCTTCGGAATATGAAATTCAAAAATCACCTTTATTAACAAGAGATTTACTTTTTACTGGGCGAGTTTATTCCAGACCTGTCTAAGTTATAAATTATAGGCTTGAAGAACAGTTTCCTTTCTGTTTACCTTACCATTTTCAGTTTCTATAAATGAGTCCATATAATATATGGTCTTAGGCATTTCAAATGGGTCTAATAATTCACTTAATCTAGCTTCAAAATTTGGAATGACTCCTTTTGATTCGATTACTAAAATTAACTTTTCTCCAAGAACTTCATCAGGTAAGGATGAAAAGAAAAACCTTTTTTCCTTTGTAAGTATGATGATTTTAAATTCTAGAGATTCTGGTTGTAATTTTATTCCGCCTGAATTAATTGTGTTGTCAAACCTCCCTAACCACTTAAATCTTTGGCTGTCAACAAGTAGGGCGACGTCATTTGTGGTTACTGTTGAAGTTTGTAAATGAGGTGTGTTAACTACGAGGCAATCGTTATTATTTAGCTCAAATGTTACATTGGGAAGTGCTTTAAACGTATCGCTTTTATTTTTCTTATTTAACTTTTTTATGGCGATATGGGTGATCGTTTCTGTCATTCCATAGGTGCTATAACAATCCGATTTGACATTTTGCAATCTTGCTTTCAAAACATTATTCACCAAGGCACCTCCGATTATCAATTGGTTTATCAAGTCTAGTTTTTCAGGATTTTTATTTAACACCATTTTAACTTGCATTGGAGTCATTGCAGCAAAATTTATTTTGCTTTCACAAGTAATAAGTGGATTAGAAGATGGTGTTACTGAAATCAAATCCAGCTGTGAAACAATCGCTCTGATTACCATCATTTTACCAGCAATATACTTTACAGGAAGGCAAAGTAGAGCAGATTGTCCTTTCTGTAAATTGAAATATTCACCTGTGAGTTCAGCACTAGCAATCATGTCTGTTTTAAGCAGTGATATTAACTTTGGTGTGCCCGTTGAGCCTGAGGTTCTTACAGAAATCGTAGGTAAGTCGTTTCCCCATTCTTCCAGAAAGTTTCTGATCTCAGAATCGTTAATGTCTGCTAAATTCTGGTTGTTATACCTCTTTCCGTTTATTTTAAGTGACCACTGCATTATTGTTCAAATAAGGATAAATCCCAAGCTTTACTTTGATCATAAGTTAGGTTGTCTCCTTCAAGGGTTAAGGGGCAATCAATGTTATTTGTATATAATTGACCCGTTCCAAGTCCCTGTGGCAGAGGATTGTTAAAAGTAGATGTGTATTGTGCAATTGCATTTAGCCCAATGTTAGACTCTAAAGCAGAAGTAATCCACCAAGGGATACTTATTTCTCCAGCGGCTTTTATCCATTCGTTAGAGCCTTTTATGCCTCCAATAAGGCTAGGTTTTAATATTATATAATGCGGTTGAATTTTTTCCAGTAACCAACGTTTATCAGCAAGAGTTGTAATTCCAATTAATTCTTCGTCTAAAGCAATAGCAAGCGGAGATTCGGCACAAAGTTCTGCCATCTCCAATATTTGTCCTTGTTTAATGGGTTGTTCGATTGAGTGTAAATCGAACTCTGCAAGTATATTTAGTTTTTCTAAAGCATCTTCTGGTTTAAAAGCCCCATTAGCATCAACCCGTAGCTCTAATTCATCTGCGTTGAACTCACTCCGAATACTTTGTAAAATATCAATTTCTTCATTAAAATTAATCGCTCCAATTTTTAATTTTAAGCAGGAAAAACCAAGATCTAATTTTGTTTTTATTTGGTCCAACATAAAACTTTTATTACCCATCCAAATAAGTCCATTAATTCTTAGAGGCTGGTTTGAGCGAACAAAATGTGAGCGAAATAGGTGTTTACTACCATTGGTTTGCAAGTCGAGTAGTGCAGTTTCCAATCCAAAGTGAATTGAAGGGAACTTTACGAGTTTTTCTAATAATTCTTCTTTTTGATTGATGTTATTGCAAACATATTGAAGCTGATTTTCGTACTCTTCAAGGTTGTCTGGGCTTAGCCCTACAATGATGCTACACTCTCCAATTCCTCGAATGTTTGGGTTTTTGTCATCTGAAAGGATTAAAAACCAAGAATCCTTTGTGGTAAGAATTCCTCTGGATGTCCCACTAGCTTGTTTAAATTCAAGTGTATGTTTTATGTACTTAGCTTTTAACATTGGTTACAAAATTATTCAATTAACTCGTTTTATATAAGAGAAAAACGAATAATAATTAAGAACTAGCACTTGCCATTGAATATCATAGTAATTATAAATTCATTATTCATCAATTAGAAAAAACTGTATCTTTTTAGGCAGTTAGTATTAACTATACAAAAATGATGAATAAACTACTGATAATATTTATTCCTTTTGCAGTAGCATGCGCTCAGGATGAGACAAGTAATACTCTGGCAAATGAGGCTATTGTTGAGCAGGTAATTATTGAAGTTACTCCAAGATCATTAGATTCAGCAAAGTATGATTTACCATGGTTGGATACATTTTCCATTGAGAATACACTTGTTAATAGGGTAGCTGCACCTGATGGCTACTTTCGAAAAAGGGATATTGAAGGAAGTTTTGCACATTGGTTAAGAAGATTGCCTTTAAAGCTAGGTAACCCCGATGTTCAATTATATAATGGAAATTTAAAAGGCTATCAAAATGGACATGCATTTGTAATCAATATGGATGTTGGTACGAGAGATCTACAACAGTGTGCTGATGCAACAATGCGTTTAAGAGCTGAATATTTATATGGAAATAATAAAGAAGATAGTATTCATTTCAATTACACAAATGGTGCAAATGTTCAATTTTCTAAGTGGAAAAGCGGGTTGTATCCTATTCCTAAGTCTGGAAGGGTGAATTGGGTGGCTTCTTCTAAAAACAATGGTTCTTATGCTAGTTTTAAGAAATACATGATTCAAATTTTCAACTATGCTGGTACTTTGAGTTTAAGTAGGGAGTTGGAGTCAGTGCCAATCGAAAGTATTCAGCCTGGGGATATTTTTTGCTATGGAGGGTCTCCAGGTCATGCGGTAATGGTAATGGATGTAGTAGAAAATGAAGCGGGTAATAAAAGATTTTTGCTAGCGCAAAGCTATATGCCTGCTCAGGAAATACATATATTAAAAAACCCAAGAAATCAAGAAATATCTCCTTGGTATGACCTATCTGAAATAGGTAAAGAAATAGATACTCCTGAATGGTTTTTTAGTAGAACGGAGCTAATGCGTTGGAATTAATTACTCTACAAAGAAGCAGTCAGTAATTGTTTCCATTCTTCAAAAACAGGTAAGGAATCATCTGTTTCAAAATCCATACAAACCAAAATACTTCTACCCTTGGTGCAAAGTTCATCACCGTTTTCGCCATTGGTTTTGTAAAGTTCATATGATAATGTAAAACTTTTTGTTCCTACATGATCACATTTTGTAACGATGCATATTTCATCGTTTAAATAAATAGGAGAGATGTAGTCAACCTCGTTTCTACCTAGAACTAATCCTTTTTTTCTCCAATTCCAATCAGCCCCAGCCATTTCAGATAGAAAGTCAATTCTTCCTTGTTCGAAATAACACAAGTACTTACTATTGTGAACATGTCCTGCCATGTCTATGTCTGCAAATCTTACTTCTAATTTGGTTTTCATACTTATAGGTTTATTTAATCTAGTTTGCTAAATACAGAGTTGTTGCTTTTAAATTCGGGCACAATTTCCTTCATTTGTTTGACAAGAGTGTCATTATTTTGTGAAGAATAGGAATTTATTAATTTCTCTACATTTTCCTGAACATCTGTTAAATTGTATTCGCGGACTTTTCCGATTAATATTTTATCATGATGTGTTGGAGCAGTGTTTTCTTCATTGTTGAGTAGCTCTTCGTAAAGCTTTTCTCCCGGTCTTAACCCTGTTATTTTTATTTCAATATCCGTGTTTAATTCTAGCCCAGAAAGCTGAATCATTTTTTTAGCAAGGTCAATTATTTTGACACTTTCCCCCATGTCAAAAACAAATATTTCGCCGCCTTTCCCCATACTTCCTGCTTCTAATACAAGTTGACAAGCTTCTGGTATTGTCATGAAGAAACGGGTAACCTCTTCGTGAGTTACAGTAAGAGGGCCGCCTTGTTCAATTTGTTTTCTGAACAATGGAATAACAGAGCCATTACTACCAAGAACATTTCCAAATCGAGTAGTAATAAATTTGGTTTTAGATTCTTTATTTAAGGATTGAATATATATTTCAGCAATTCGTTTCGAAGCACCCATTACGTTGGTAGGGTTGACAGCTTTGTCAGTAGAAACCATTACAAATTCTGAAACGCCACTTTCGTTAGCTAAATCAGCAAGTGTTTTGGTTCCTTGAATATTAACTTTAATGGCTTCTGCAGGATTTTTTTCCATTAATGGTACGTGCTTGTATGCAGCGGCATGAAAAACAACCTGAGGTTTGAATGAATCAAATACATTTTTCATTCGTGTATGGTTGGAAACATCAGCTATTACAATTTCCCAATTACATTCTTTAAATTTACTACTCAACTCCATGTCTAACTCATAGATTGGGCTTTCAGCTTGGTCCAATAAAATGAGTCGTTTGGGAGAGTATTTCAAGATTTGTCTGGCCATTTCGCTACCTATAGATCCAGCTCCTCCAGTAATTAGTATGACCTTATCTTTAATTTGAAGGTTGATATTCTTTTTATTCAGCTTAATTTCTTTTCTGCCCAATAAGTCTTCAATTTTGACTCTTCGAATTTGATTTGCTGTAAACTCTCCATTCATCCACCTATCAATAGGAGGTACCGAAGAGACCTCAATATTCAATTCAAGGCATTTATCGATTATCTTTCTTTTGTTTACTGGATTTAGTTTTTTAACTGAAATGATAACATTGTCAACCTCTTTTTTCTCTTTCCACTTCCCCAAAGCTTCTATTGATTGGATGGGTGTTCTTTCTAGTAGCTTTCCTTTTTTCTTTTGGTCGTCATCAATAAACCCAATTACATTGTAAAGTGTGTTGGAATCTTTTTCCAAAGTGTGTTTTGTGATTAGTCCCATTTTCCCAGCACCATAGATAATTACGTTTTGAGTTGCTCCTCTTGATTTGTGTTGTTCTACGTATATTAATTTCACACCTATTCTCATTGTTATTAGTAAGAATACAGAAACTAAATATTCTACAAAGATGATAGGAAGTGGTAGAAAAAAGAATCCATCATAAAAGTGATGTCTTAAAGGGACTAAGCACATGAAGACTAAACTCCCAAGCGTAATGGTTAAGAATATTCTTTTTGCATCCTGTGTTCCTGTATGTCGAATAATTCCAGCATATGTTTTTCCAAAGAAAAACGATAATGCTCTTACGACAATATAAATGGGTAATGCAGGTTTTAAAACTTCCCATTCCTTTTCTAGAATAATTCCATCAATGTTTACAAAATCAAAACGTACTAGGTAGGCTACTCCAAGAGCAAATAAACATAATGTAATGTCCAATAGGAATATTAACCATCGAGGGGTATTATTTTTAGGGAGTTTAATCACATTACAAATGTAGCTTTTGAATTGTTAAATAGAAACTTTTGTAAATATCAAATTCAAATTGTGCAAAACCAATTGGGATTTTGCAATAAACAGGAGTAATTGATATAATTTTGTAACACTACATTTATTTTTTTGAAAAAAATACTCTTCATAGCGCATCATAGAATAGATAGGTCTCCAGGTCAGCGGTATCGTTTTGAACAATACTTTCCTTATCTGAAAGAAAATGGTGTAACTTGTCACTTAGCGAACATCATTTCTGAAGAAGATGATAAAGTGCTCTATTCTCATGGTAATTATTTCAAAAAGGCTAGAATAGCCTTGAGAGCCTATCGCCAAAGAAAAAATGAGTTAAAATCAATCTCTAAATATGATTTGGTTGTAATTTATAGAGAGGCTATTCTTACAGGGTCTACTTTTTTTGAAAAACAGCTTGCCAAATCTGGTGTACCTGTCTTATTTGATTTTGATGATGCTATATGGGTGAAAGATGTCTCAGAAGGAAATCAAAGTATTTCTTTTTTAAAAAACTCAAATAAAATTAGGGAAATTCTGCCTTTATGTGCTCACGTAACTGCAGGGAATAGTTATTTGAAGGATTTTGCTTTGCAATACAACGAAAATGTAACAATCATTCCTTCAACAGTAGATACTGATAAATACAAAGAATTGGAAAGCGTTAATACGGGTGTAGTTACAATTGGTTGGGTTGGAAGTCATACTACAATTAAGCATTTTGAAACGCTTGTGCCAGTATTGGTGAAATTGAAAGAAAAATACAAAAGTAAAATTGAATTTAAAGTAATAGGAGATCCTTTGTATCATAATAAGGAGTTAAAAATTGATGGAATTCCTTGGAGTAATGAAAGGGAAAATCAAAATTTCAATATGCTTGATATTGGAGTTATGCCATTGCCAAATGATGAATGGACAAAGGGTAAGTGTGGAATGAAAGGACTTTTATACATGTCTGTTAATAAGCCTGCTGTTATGTCTCCTGTTGGAATGAATACAGAGATTATTGAAAATGGAGTAAATGGTTTTTTAGCTAATTCCGAAGAAGAATGGTTTGAAGTTCTTTCAAGATTAATAGATGACAAAGAATTAAGGAAGTCAATTGGTGAGGCTGGTCGTAAAACAGTTGTAAATCAGTATTCTAAAGACGCTCAAAAAGATAAATATTTGAATTTGTATTTGTCTTTAATGGAGTAATAAATAAAACTCTCATTCAAATTTGACCAAAAAAGCATCGTTAAAAGCTGATTGCCTAACTTCTTTTAAAGCTTGTTTTGCTATTTTCTTGTCTGCATAAGCCCCAACATAATACTTGTAATTGAAAGGTGTTGTTGGATTTTCCAACTTTACTTCTTCAATAGGTTTGTTTAGTGAAGTAAAATCTGGATTTGTAATTCCAACAGGTCCAGTAGATGCCATAATTTGAATTTTCCAAACGGGTTTTCTTTCTTCAGCTATAGAGTCTTCTGTTGGCGTTCTCATGGAAATTTCATGGTTTTTCTTCACAAAGTCTCTGAAAGATCTAAATATTGCGGAAACAATTAAATCCTGACCTTTTTCACTATTAAGAAAAATCTCTTCTTCTTTATTCGTCATAAACCCTGTTTCGACTAAAATAGCTGGCATTTTACTGTCCTTTAATACTTGCAAATTATATCGTCTATCTGTTTTTAATTTTACCCCTCGACTGTGTCTATCAGCTCTGGTTCTAAATTGTTTTTCTACCATATTCGCTAGTTCCGAACTTTTTTTAGTGTTCAAATTGTGAATATGAGTTTCCGTTCCAAATACATCAGGTTTTGTAGAGGAATTACAATGAATGGAGATGAAATAATTTGCATTTAAATCATTAGCAACTTTTATACGGTCAATCAATTCAATAAAAGTGTCTGATTGACGCGTGTAAATAATTTCTATTTCATGTCCGAGATACATGTCAACGTATTCGCCAAATTGCAGCGCCATAGAAAGGTTAAGGTCTTTCTCTTGTTTGAAACTTGTGTCTGATCGAAGGTTGCCAGGGTCGGTTCCTCCGTGTCCTGGATCAATAACTAAGGTCAGTTTTTTTTGTGAAATACCAGATGTAATGATAATAATAAATACAAGTGTAAGTAGGTTCTTCATTTTATATAGCTTCGTTGTTAATCCTTAATTATTCGAACGAAATATTGGATCTTGGGAGTCCAATAAACATCATTTTCAATATTACTTATCATAATTCCCTTACTAGAAGATGCATGAATCATTGTAATTGATTCGCCTTTTTCTGAAGAAATTATCCCTACATGTGAAATGTTTTTCTTGCTTGATCCAAATAATACTAAATCTCCTTTTGTAGCTTCACTAGATTTGATTTTAGCGTAATTATCCCCCTGAGATTGTGCAGTTCTTGGAAGGTTATACCCATGATGTCCTAAAACATATTGAGTAAACCCAGAACAATCAAACCCTTTTTTAGAATTGCCACCATATAGATAGGGAGTCCCTATGTGCTTTTTAGCATAGGAAATAATATCTTCTCTTTGTCCCTTTTTATTGATGGTTGATTCTGGTGACTCTTCCAAAACTGGAGCATTTGCAGTTATTTCTTCAAAAGGAATTGTTTCCCCAAAAAGGCTTGTAAACTTGTCGTAAGTTTTCAATGCTTTTCTTTCATTTCCTCCATTATTTAAATGCCTTATATCATTTACCATCCCAAGCTGCATGTCATAAATGTATATATCAAATTTTAATCGAAACAATCCATCTAGATCTTTATTGGCAAACTTTTCATAGTTATCATATGCATTATTCGCAGAATACTTTTTACTTGTTTTTGAAAGTTGATATTCAGCTAAACCATGGAATAAAATTAATGTAGGACTATTTTTATATTCATCAGTTTTTAATAGTTTTTTAGACCTTTTAAATACTTTTTTGTAATTCCCTTGATCATAGTACATCTCAATGTTATCTAAGTTTTTATTTTGAGAAAAACTTAGACTAGAAAGAAATAATAATGGGATGAAAATAAAATGTAGCTTCATACTTAACTGCATTAGACAAAAGAAGATAATTATTGAATATATTTGTATCAATTGAAAAATGTATGCCAACAATTAGATGTTAATTTATTTTGGTGGCAAGACTATTGTTTAATAAACGCTATATGAAACCCATTCTATTATTATTGACAATTCTAATTTCTCAACTATCCTTTGGAAAACAACCTTTTCCAAATGTTGAGTATAGCTATGTAAAGGTTTTCCTATTTAACCTTGAAACAAACTTTAAAGAAAGACCAGATTCTTATATTTATAAGGATGCTGTTTTTGCAAAAACGAAAGCAGGTGAAGGAGTAGTGTTAGATAAAAAAAAGGTTAACTCTTTAAATAAGATGCTATCTGGAGATGTTAACACCCTTCTAATTGGCCTTTCTAAATGTTTTATACCACGTCATGGTTTTGTATATTATAATGATAAAGATGAACCAGTTGCATCGGTTTCCGTTTGTTTTGAATGTGAAGCGATTAGGTTATGGAGCAAAAATGATTTAAGAATAAAAACAGATTACGATAAGATGTCTGTTTCAAAGGCAGAAAAACAAATTCTTTTTATAAAAGACAATATTCTTGATGGAGTACTTCCAGTTTTCAAAGAAACGCACAAGTATAAAGACTTTATCGCATCTCAAAAAAATATTGAGAATAAGGGGGAAATGACTATAACAAGAGAAGATACTTTGAAGTCATTTGTAAATAAATTGAAAGCAAATAATATTAAAACATGGAAGAGTAACAAAGGCTTATTTGTTGAAGGTTATGATGTTGAAATAACTGCTGGAGGAGATAAGTACAAGTTTAAAACATTTGTTTTTGAGGAGGAATCTAAATTTCTGTTTTATGATAATTCAGAGAACCCTTTGTTGGCGGAAGCAGAAATTGTAAGTCCATATATTATACTACCGAATGGAATAAGTGTCGGAACAAGTCTTGATGAGGTCATTAGTAATATTGGGTTGTATGATGGAATATCAAACCCTAAAATCATATATTTAGAAAGTATAGGATTAAAAATAGCATATCATTTTAAGAATAACACTTTGGTAAAAATCAATCTATATGTATATCAATAAGAGTAGCAGAATTAAGCAGTTTGTATTTTTTCTTTTATTTGTTCCATTAATTGGGTCAAGTCAAAAGGCGAATTTAAAAAAGTTGGATAAATATTTCCAAACCAGTCTTACGGCTTGGAATATTCCAGGAATGTCTATAGGGATTGTAAAAGATGATTCCATGGTATTTGCAAAAGGGTATGGAGTAAGAGATGTTACGACAAAAGAACCTGTTGATGAACACACACTTTTTGCAATTGCTTCCAATTCGAAATCCTTTACATCCGCTTCATTAGCCGTTTTAGTAGATGAGGGAAAGCTGAAGTGGGATGATAAAGTGGTTGATTTTTTACCCTATTTTAAACTGTACGATCCTTATGTGACTCAATCCATGACAATACGAGATCTACTTTCTCATAGAAGTGGATTAAAAACATTTAGTGGTGACTTAATTTGGTATGGATCTTCTCATAGTAGAGAAGAAGTTATCCGAAGAGCTCGTTTTTTGAAACCTAATTATTCTTATAGGACTGAGTTTGGTTATTCCAATATAATGTATTTAGCAGCAGGTGAGATAATCCCTAAAATTGAAAATAAGTCTTGGGATGATTTCGTAAAAGCTAGGTTTTTTGAACCACTTGGGATGACAAGGACTATTACCTCTGTAAAGGATGTTAAAAGTATGGATAACATTGCAATGCCTCATAACAACATTGATGGGGTAAACATAAATATTGGTTATCTAGATTGGGATAACATTGGACCTGCAGGAAGTATTATCTCTTCCGCTAGAGACATGTCGCAATGGTTGAAATTGCATTTGAATGACGGTTTGTTAAATAAAGAAGCCATTATTTCAGAGGAGCAAATAAGAGAAATGCGTCATCCTCATGTTAATAAAAGAGTAGGAGCGGGAAGTGAGTCGCTATGGCCAACGAAGCATTTTAGCGCTTATGGATTAGGTTGGGATTTGTTTGATTACAATGGTTATAAAGTGGTTACGCACGGTGGTGGATATGATGGGATGATTTCTCAGACCGTAATGGTCCCTGAATTGAACTTAGGGTTTGTTGTTTTAACTAATAATTTAAATTCACTTCCTTACGCGTTAATGTTTTCTGTTTTGGATGAATATACAGGGATGGTGGAAAAGCAAGATTGGGCAGATTTATTTTTGGAATTTGAAAAAAGTGGCAAAGAAGCTGAAGAGAGAGAAGAGTATAGTAATAAGCAAAAAAGAGTTCCAAACACAAAACCTTCATTGCCATTAGGACAATACGTAGGGACTTACTATGGCGAAATGTACGGTAAGGCTGAAGTGAAACAAATCAACGGGAAACTAGAGGTCCAATTTTTACCTTCCTCAATATTTCATGGGAAATTAGAGCACTGGCATTATGATACTTTTACTGTAGAAATGACTGCAGTACCTTCTTTAAAAAAGGGGAAATGTAGTTTTGTAATTGATTCACAAGGGGAAGTTGAAGAAATGAGAATTGATATACCCAATCCAGATTTTGATTTCACTGAATTAGAGTTTAAAAAGATAAATTAATGAAACTAGATATATTAGCTTTTGCTGCGCATCCAGACGATGTTGAATTAGCAGCTTCAGGAACGTTAATGGCACATATTTCTCAAGGAAAGAAAGTCGGGATTGTTGATTTAACAAAAGGAGAATTAGGAAGCCGTGGTTCTGCAGAATTAAGAACAAAAGAAGCAGCGATAGCATCTGAATTAATGAATTTGGATGCAAGAGTCAATATTGATTTAGGAGATGGTTTCTTTAATAACTCAGAAAAAGAATTATTGAAAGTTATTGAACAGATAAGACATTTCCAACCTGATGTTGTGTTGTGTAATGCTGTTAGTGATAGACATCCTGACCATGGAAGAGGAAGTGAGTTGGTTTCTCGAGCATGTTTTTTGGCAGGTTTAATAAAGATAGAAACAAGCTGTAATGGAGAGAAGCAAGTACCTTGGCGTCCAAGTGCGGTTTATCATTATATTCAAGATAATTGGATTGAACCCGATTTTGTTGTAGATATTTCGGGTGTATTTGATCGTAAAATGGAGGCAATTAACGCTTATGGTTCTCAATTTTTTAACCCTAAGAGTGGAGAGCCCGAAACTCCTATATCCTCTCCGGAGTTTATAGAGCATATTAAAGGTAGAGCGATAGCTTTTGGAAGGTTGATTGGTGCTAGATATGGAGAAGGATTTACTGTTGAAAGAGCTGTGGGAGTAAAAGATATAACGTCATTAAAATAAAAGTGTTGAGAAGTCGTTTTTCTAGTAGTAGAGTGTTGCAAAATAATCCCTACTATTGTTGTAAATAATAAGATTAAGATGAAAAGAGTTTTTGTAATAGCCGTGATGGCAATAGCGTTGGTTTCTTGTGGAGAAACAGAAACAGCAACTGTAGAGTCAAATAATGAGACTGTTAAAACGGGTTCAGATGATAAGGATAAGGAGATATTATTATTGAAACAAAAATTAGCAGATAATGATTCTACGATTAATTCCTACTTTTCTTATGTTAATGAGATTAGAGAAAATTTACACATGATTACCAAGGAGCAGGACTTAATTCTTAATCTGCAAGGAAACCCAGAGGTCATTAGTGTTGATAATATTGACTTGATTGAAGAATTAAAGACTTTAGGTGCTTTAATGTCGGAAAATGAAAACAAAATAGCGCGCTTAAAATCGGAATTGAAAAATTCAGATCACCAAATGGGACAATTTGAAGAAATGATCATGTCTTTAACTGAGGAAGTAGAGATGAAGAATATGGAAATTTTTCAATTACAACAGGAATTGGAGAATTTGGATGGTGCTTTTTCTGAATTGTTTGATGCTTTTGAAAAGCAAACAGAGGAGTTCGATGCCATTAAGGATGAAATGAATACAGCATACTTTACTTATGGTTCTAAATCAGAGTTAATGGATAATGGTGTAATTACCAAAGAAGGTGGTTTTATTGGGATAGGGAAGATCAATAAGTTAAAAGATGATTTTAATACAACTTACTTTACAGAAGTTAAAAAATCGGAACTAACAGAAATTCCACTGGGAGTAAAAAAAGCGGACATCATTACAACGCACCCTTCTGATTCTTATGAATTAGTAGGTGAGGATCCAATTGAAAAATTGGTTATTAAAAATGCTGATAAATTTTGGGAAACTTCTAAGTATTTGGTGATTGTGGTAAAGTAATTCACAATATGATTAATCAAATTACAAAGATCATTCTATGGTAAAATGGATGAAAATCATACTTATAGTACTAGTACTTCTTAATTCAGTTGTGTTAATAGGGCAAATATGGCCAGAAGGAGCGCCTCCATTTGCTAGAGTCGTGAATATTGTTTTTCTAATTTCAAGCTTGCTCTTTTTTATATTCTTTTTAATTAAACAAAAGTCTAAGTAGAAATGAAAAATACACTCTTTTTAGTTGTATTATTAATTGTGGCTGGAAGCTGCCATGCACAATTATCCGATATTCAATCTTCTCCAGAATCCGTTATGAAAGAGGTTTTTAGAGCTGCGGATACTAGAGACTTTTCTAATTTACATTTACTTTGTCCACCTGATAACTCAAATGATGGAGATACACAGCAATATATATGTGATGCAGAATCCGCTTCTGAAAAAACAAAAGATGAATATGTAAGCTATTTTAAAGAGGCTAAAATAAATGGAGAAATAACTTACGGAAAATCTTCTAATGGTAATAAAAAGGCTGCAGTTCCTTTTTGGTTTAACCATCCTAGTGGAGAGTCAAGAAGCAACGAAACCATGAATTTAGTTGAGATTGAAGGGAAGTGGTATTTGTCTAGCTTTTAACACTTTACTATATTAGCAATATGAAACGAATTTACCTATTGCTAATACTCTTATTGCCGTTATTTTTAATTGGTCAAAATCAAAATATTTCGGGAGGGATTGTATATGAAGGAGAACCTTTTCTAACTACAAATCCAACGAATTCACAACATATAGTCGTTGCTTGGATGGGGTATTTACCCTTAAATGGAGTTGTTATTAAAACTAAGGTGAGTTTTGATGGAGGACAAAGTTGGAGCACAATGAGTTCTTTACCGCATGCAAAACCTTCTTATGGCTCTGCAGATCCTTCTATGGAATTTGATAATAATGGAGATTTGTTTTTATCTTATGTTGATTTTGATGCAGCTATCGATTCTGGAGAAGTTTACGTTAGTAAGTCTGTAGACGGAGGGTTGAACTGGCAAACACCGGTAGAAGTTATTCATGCACATGCTGATCCAGGGAGATATGCTGTAGATAGACCTTGGATAAGTGTTGATAGATCAGGTGGCGCTAATGATGGAAACATATATGTTACTACAATGTCACCGTCAGTTTTTGGTCCTTTAATCCCTCCTTTTGATCCTTATTTTGTTTCATCTACAAATGGAGGTACATCATTTAATTCATGGCAATATTTGGATACCTTAGGCTGGCTTTCAGGAGATGATATACAGCAACCTATGCCAACTCATTGTGTTGCTGCAGATGGAACGTTTTACGCTGTTTACCCAAGTTATTTACAATCCCAAAGTCTTTGGCCTCGTTATATTTTGGCAAGTTCAACTGATGCTGGAAATGATTTTACACATCAACTATTATTTAATTCAATTACAGTTCCAACCGATCCATTAGCGAAGTCAGGTTATTTGCTAAGAGCAAACCCTGCTGATGCGAATCATATAGCATTTTTCTATCTGGATGTTACCCATGGAGATATCGATGTTTTTATGCGAGAAAGTTTAAATGGAGGAAGCAGTTGGACAGGAGGGATTAGAATTAATGATGATGCTATTGCGAACAATAGAATGCAAGATTTAGTTTGGGCAGATTTTGATGAAGATGGTGACCTAGTTGTATCATGGAGGGATAGAAGAGGAGGAGCGGATTCGACCTATGCTGCTAACTCAGAAATTTGGGGAGCTGTTCGATGGAAGGATTCTACTAATTTCTCAGCAAACTTTAGAATTTCAGATACTACAGTAGCTTATGATGCGGTACTAGCACAATCTGGGAATGATTTTATGTGTGTCAATCTTGTGGATGATACACTGGCTGCAGTTTGGGGAGATGTACGCGCATCTGGCAAACTTAATGTTTGGTTTCAGCGATTAGATCCGAATGGAGCAATATTGTCTACGATTCAAATTAGTTCAGAAGTAATTCCACAAGTTTCATTGTATCCGAACCCTTCAAGTGATTTAGTAAGTATTGAAGCAAAAAATCTTATAGCAATTAAGGTCTTAAGTCAAAATGGACAAGAGGTGATAAATTTAGGTGCGGATGCGAATGTAGAAAAGACAATTGTTGATATAAGCACTTTATCAGATGGGATATATTTCTTTCAAGTTACCACTGAGGAAGGAATAGTGTCTAAAAAGTTGGTAAAGAATTAAGTTATTGAACTGCAGGTTCCAGTAACCTTAAAGAACCATTGTTCGCATTCATTTCTGCTTTAATTCCAACAGGGAGCGTCCACTTATCTTTAATGTGCCCAAATTTTGCACCGTAAAAAACAGGGATATTTAAATTGGAAAGATGATCTGTTAAAACCTGTTTTAAGGTTAGTGATTTTTCAGGCTCTTCCGGTACGCATTTTCTACATTCTCCTAGTATTATTCCATTGATTTGAGAAAGGATTCCAGCTAATTTTAACTGCATTAGCATTCTATCAATTCTATAAGGCTCTTCATTGATGTCTTCAAGAAACAGGATTTTTCCATCCATGTTTGGTAAATAGGGAGTTCCTACTAATTGACTAAATACAGTTAGGTTACCACCAATCAGTTCTCCTTGTGCAATTCCTTCATTTATCATATAGAATTTGCTATGTGCAGGGGTAGTCATTTCTGTTAGCTTTTTATCAACAAGCGTCTCAATGAAATATTTTTTTGTAAAATCGGTCCAAGTTGAATAACCTACTGGTCCATGGAAAGAAACCATTCCAGTTTTAGTGTAAAAAGCAGTTAATAATGCTGTAATATCACTCATCCCAATAAAGGGTTTGTTATGCTGTTTAATTAATTCGTAATCCAAATAGGGAAGTACTCTTGCGCACCCAGATCCACCTCTCATTGCTAAAATGCCGTTGATGTTAGGGTTCTGAAACATATCCATTATTTCCTTGGCTCTATTTTCATCCGTATCAGAAAGGTAGCCATGCTGGGTTGAAAGTGTTTTTCCGGCTGCCATTTTAAACCCAATTGAATCAAGTTTTAACCTGCATTTTTCAATAGAATCATTATTAAAGATTGCACCTCCAGGAGCAATAACACCAATAGTGTCACCTTTTTTTAGTGCTTTTGGTAGAGTGAGGTTTTGAAACGAAGGGGACTCCAATTCTTCAGAACTGATAAAGCTACTCAAGAGAGGAATGCTCGCTGCTGCTAATCCAGCTTTAAATATAAATTTCCTTCTGTCCATTAAATCAAATATAACAATTACTGTGCTAAAGCTTGTAATGCCTCTTTGATATGCTTTCCAGCAGAAAGCTGATCAGAAAAAATATGAATAATGACTCCTTCTTTATTAATTACATAGGTCGTGCGTCCAGGAATTATTAACATGTCATTAGCTACTCCAAATAATTTCCTGACCTTTTTGTTTCCGTCGCTCAGCAAAACAAATGGTAAATGGTGGTTTTCAGCAAAGCTAATATGGCTTTTAACGTCGTCCGAACTAATACCAATTACTTCACATCCTAAATCTTGAAAATCTTGATAAGCATCTCTGAAGGAGCAAGCTTGAGCTGTACAAACTTTTGTTTCATTTTTTGGGTAGAAATATACTACTAAACTCTTTTTCCCAAGAACATAATCTATGTTGAATAGATTCCCATTTTGGTCTGTTAATGAAAAGCTTGGTATTTTATCTCCTTTTTTAAGTTTTGCCATTTTATTCTAATTGTTTAAATAAGTCTTTGAATTCTATCCAGAACTCATCCATTCCAATAAGGTATTTTTCGTAAAACTCGAATATTGTTTGCCAATTATCTTTGTTGTACATGTTTACTTTGTCAATACTAATTGATAATCTGCCTAACGTGACATTGTACTCGTTAATATAATTGTCATTCCAATCCCATTCTATACCGGTTAGATCATGAAATACACCTCTTACTTCTTTGAATTGAGCGTAATAAATTTCCCGAATATCAGCATCTGCCATTTGAAGGTCAACACATATTTTAGCGGTTCTTTTATCTGCTTCCAATCTAAAATACAAGTCTTTTACCCCCGTCTTGTAATTCATCCAATTTACCTTTGTAAAATCAGCTGATTTATGCCGCTTCATAAATTTACCAAAACTGGTCCAAAATAATTTTCGTAGTTCGTATGCTTCCTCTTTTCCGTACATCTTGGTAAAGTTACATATCTATGTTTATTATTAACAATATTAAATTAAAAAAGGAAATGTATCTTTGTGTAAATTAATCCTACAAAATTGAAAATAAAACTAATAATAGCGGACGGAAGTGAGGTGAGTAGGTTGGGTTTAAAAACTATGTTTCAGAAATCTGAGGAAGTTGAAGTTGTAGGAGAAGCAAATTCCTCTGCAGAATTGGTTTCCTTGGTGGGGGAGTTTAAGCCTGATGTAGTACTAATTGATTACGGTTCAAAAGAATTTACTATTGACATTGTTCCGAAAATTGGGCTTAAAAATTCAGCAGTAGGTTTTGTTGGGATTACACCCTATAATTCAGGTAAAACAATTGTGTCTGCATTAAAAGTGGGGGTGGATAGCCACGTTAAAAAAGATTGTTCAGTTACCGAGGTCAAAAATGCTGTAATGGCTACTGCAAAAGGAGAGAAGTTTTTTTGTGCAGAATTGGTGGAATTAATGCGTAATGAGAATATTGATTTTGAAAAAATTGAACTGGATGTAATAAAAGAACCAGGGGCACTTTCTGAAAGGGAATTAGAGATAATTAAATTAATTGCCGAAGGTTATACGAATGCTCAAATTTCTGTGGTGTTATACATAAGTAACCATACTGTTAATACGCACCGTAAAAACATAATGAAAAAATTAGGTGTAAATAACACAGCGGGGATTGTAATGTTTGCAGTGAAGTCCAACCTAGTTAGCCCAAATAAATTTATGTTTAGCCCTCAAAACGAGTCAAACTAGTTTTAGTTTCCAATTAATTAAATGTCATTTCTAGTGAAATTCTGAAAGAATTTAGTATCGAGATTGGCATTTGGAAGAGGAAATATTATTTATTCTCGATACAATTCCAATGAAAAATTGGAATCACTCGAATTGACAATAATTTAGTATCCTTATTTCATAATAAATATACCGCAAATGAGGTATTGTAGATTTTTGCATACTACCTTATCTTTGAGAGATGAAATTGCAACCATTGTCAAATCTTTTAAAAGGTGATAAAGCCATCATTAACAAAATCAAGGATAGTAGTCTATCATTGAAGTTAATGGAGATGGGGTGCATGCCAGGAGAAAGGGTTCGTATTGATGCAATATCTCCTTTTGGTGATCCAATCGCAATTAGAGTTTCTGATTATACGCTAAGCTTGCGCTTAAGTGATGCGAAGAATATTTTCGTTGTAACAGAGTGATAAGCCATTCTTTTTAATTCCCTTTTTCTTGCTTACATTTGATGTAAATACTTTTTGAATGGAAGTGAATAAATGTTTAGAATGCGAAACAGAATTGATGGGCAGAATTGATAAGAAATTCTGCAATGATCAATGTCGTAACGTATATAATAACAGGCAAAACCGCGATTCAAATGAGTATGTTCGAAAAGTAAATACAATTCTTCGTAAAAATAGGAGAGTACTCGAAATGTTAAATCCAAAAGAGAAATCGAAGACAACTAAAGAAAAGCTGTTGTTAAATGGGTTTAATTTCTATTATTACACCAATATGTATAAAACAAATCAAGGCAAGGTCTATTTCTTTGTTTATGACCATGGGTACTTGGAGTTAGAAAATGAGCAGTATGCTTTGGTTCGTAAAAAAGAATATGTGAAATAATAACACTGTCGTTTGATGTTTAGATGCGTGTTTATTGGTTTATTGTTGATTTGTAATTCTTCTTTAGCCCAGAAAGGAAGAGTTTTAGCAAAAACCAATATTTTATTTCCATTTTCACTGTCCTTAGAATGTCAGCTTGCAGAAAAAGGAAGCTTACAAATTGGTGGTGGGTTTTTGCCAGAATCAGTTATTCTTAAAGGGTTGACGGTGAAGAATTTCGTTATTGAATATAAATACTATTATCGTGCTACCGAAGAGGAGCCGGCAAGAGTTTATTTTGGGCCTTATTTAGGAGTAACCAATGTGTTTTATGAAAAACCATCTGGTGCAAGGTCATTTCTGGATTCACATTCATTTGGTGTAAATACAGGATATTTATTCCCTTTTGAAAACAATATGATAGTAGAGGTATTTCTTGGTGTAGGTTATAAATTTTACCAGTCACATTCTGGTTCACTTTATTCTTTTGGGCGTTTTGAAAAAAACGCTGAAATAAGAGCAGGAATTGTAATTGGGTTTAAATTATTTGGGCCTTCTGTTGTTCCTGAAAAATTGTAGTTTTACGGTTATGAAATTGTTAATACTAAACGGACCCAATTTAAATCTACTTGGAACAAGAGATACTTCTGTCTATGGTTCAGAAACATTTGATTCTTATTTCCTCAAGTTGAAGGAAAAATTTCCAGAAGTAGATTTTGAATACTATCAGAGTAATGTAGAAGGAGAATTGGTTAATAAATTACATGAAATTGGGTTTTCTTACGATGGAGTCGTTTTTAACGCGGGAGGTTATACACACACATCAATTGCAATTGCTGATGCGGTAGAAGCAATTAAAACACCTGTTATTGAAGTGCATATCAGTAATGTTTATGCCCGCGAAGAATATCGTCATGTGTCACTTATGGCAAAAAATTGCAAAGGAGTTATTGCTGGATTGGGTTTGACATCTTACGAATTAGCAATCCAAAACTTTATTGCTTAATTAGTTTCTTAAATGCGTTTTTATTCTTTAAAAAGTAAATTCCTGCTTCAAGCTTGCTGATATCGATTTGTTGAACATTACTACTAGTCAAAACAATTTTTCCTTCTAAGTTTAGGATGCTTATTTGAGCTACATTTTCTTTGAAATAAATGATATTGTTTGCTGGGTTCGGATAGAAAATAAAATCAGCTTTAATTGCTTCTGAAACACCATTTACTTGCGGATATACTTCCAATTCTGTTACGGGGCTTCCATCGCTCCAGTCCCCCATGAAACGTTGTTCGGGAGTATCTCCAAAAGCATATTCACAGTCGGTTCCATAAAAAGTACAAGACAATAAAGCGTCTCCTAATTTCCAGTAACAATAAAAATCGACAGCGTCTTCTTTACTTGCTGCATAAGCCGCAGTAATTACATTGGCAATGGTTCCACCATCATAAGAAAAATTAGCAGCTAAAGGTTCGTTATGCGTTGCTTCTATTATTGGGGGAGTGTCAGCGTATTGAATAACGTAGTTCTTCTGATTGGTTGATATATTAGTTGAGTCAAAAATCATTTTACCAAAAGTATTACCAACTACAATATCGTCATCTCCAACAATAATAAGTGATTTGTAATCTGTATCCATATTCGAATAAGTTGATAAGTGCCCTGCAGATGATCCTGGCCCAGGCTCGCATAGCATGAAACAGGCAGGTTTTGGTACTCCATAAGAATTATATTCAATAGCTAGATTGGAAGTGATAACCCCACCGAATGAATGTCCGAACATAGCGATATGATTCATCCGAGGTTTTACTCTGTTTATATTGGTTTGTAATTCATCAAAAGCATCAATTATTCCTGTCGCAGCATTTGGGGTGTAAGTTGTCGGAAAGAATCCGTCATTTTGTTGGTATTTAGGGAAAATTACGATATTTCCTTTTCTGACAAGGTGTTCGATCCACTGTCCATATGGTCCGGGGTTATAAACACCCCAGCCATGGTTAAAAACCACAACATCTGCTGAGTCAGGTTTTGGTTGGTCTGGTTCGAAAAGCCAATAGCCATCGCCTGAAAGTAGGCTAGAAAAGTTTGACTGTATTACACTTCCATGTACGTAATCTGTACTTCCAGGTCCAGCGGTGGGTTGGGAAGGAGCTGTTTGTGCATTTGTCTGAAGGAAAGCGAAAAATATAATTATTGACATAAACTTCATGTTACTAAGATATATAATTCTTGTTTATATCAAAAAAATGACTGTTTGTGGAATAATATATGCCATATGGCGATTTTATAAATGCTTGCTGTAATTTTTATTTATATTAGCATTATGGCATTCGAATTAGATATGACAGAAAAAACACCTCAGGTATTGTTTGATACTGAAAAGGGTGATTTTTTATTTACAGGGATAATGATGCCTGAAGATGCTGTTGGTTTCTTTGAGCCTTTATTTGGCTACATTAAAATCTATTTTGAAAATCCTTGCCCAGAAACAAAACTAGAAGTTAATTTAGAATACTTTAATACTTCGTCTTCTAGAATGTTGTATCAGTTCATGAAAGAGTTTGCTGATAATCAATCAGATAAGTCAAATGTTACAATCGTTTGGAAATATGAGGTGGACGATGAAGATATGGAAGAAGCAGGCGAAGAATTTAAATTGTTGTTTGATAATATCCATTTTTCCATGGAAACAATTGAACGTCCTCGCGTATTTGAAGTTATGGGTTAGTTGAATTTTTTCAACTTTCTATAAATCTTGTGTACAGGTAGCCCCATTACATTATAAAAATCACCATCCATCTTTTTAATTCCAATGTATCCTATCCATTCTTGGATTCCATAGGATCCAGCTTTATCGAATGGCTTGTTATTTACGACATAAAACTCAATTTCATCTTTGCTCAGTTCATAAAACTCGACTTTGGTTGAATCGTAAAACGAGATTGCTTTGTCTTTTGTTCTAATCGTAACCCCAGTTATTACTTCATGTGTTTTACCACTGAGCAATGTTAGTGTTTGAACTGCATCATCATGAGATGTTGGCTTTCCTAGTACTAATCCGTCTAGTATGACAATTGTATCAGCAGTTATAATCAGTTCTGTTTCATTTGGTTCGAAAGGCTGGGACTTAAGCTGTGAAAGATAAGTTGCTATTTCACCGCCTTGCAAATAGTTTGGGTAGTTTTCCTCTACGTCTTTCGTTGCTACCTTAAACGAAGGGATTATTTCACGTAATAGTTCTTTTCTTCTTGGAGAATTTGAGGCTAAAATTACTTGGTATTTGTCAGTTATGTTTTTTAGCATTTTAAATTGTTATTGCGTGTATGTAAATAAACAGAAGAAAACCAAACATGCCTATTTTTATTAAGTTTCCAGCTTGTTTGAAGTGTTTCTTTTCCTTTCCTTGAAAAGTTTTTGAAATTGCCAGTAACAGAGGGATAAAGCCAAATAGACCTACTGTTATTAATGAAGTAACGCTAAAATTAAAATAGTCTTTTTCTTTAACTAGTAAGCCTAAGATTAATAGCGTGATTATTAAAAAAAAGATTGTAAACACTTTCGCCGTAGTTTTGCCTAATACAATAGGAATTGTTTTTAAACCTGTTGCTGTATCTCCCTCTAAATCTTCTATGTCTTTAACAATTTCCCTTGAAAATGTACTGAAGAATGCAAGTGCTGAAAAGGTTAATATAATAGCTGTCGCAGTTATTTGAGGGAAAGGGGTTTGACAGTCTATATTGTTTGAATTCATCGTGATGAAGTAGATTAATGGTATGGTTGCGGAAAGCACAGCAATACTTAAGTTCCCAATAAATGGTAGTCCTTTTAATTTGTATGAATAAAGCCATAAAAGGAGAGTGCTAAAGGGAAATATCCAAGTTAATACACTATTAGAAGTAAAAGAAAAGCTAAGTATTAAAGCGATAGCATTAAGTAAAATGTATGTTACTAGAATAACATTTTTACTCAGGTTATTTTTCCTGTTAGGCTTATTAATCGAATCGGTTTCTTTGTCGTAGTAGTCATTTATTAAATACCCTGCTGCAGCAATTAGTATTGTAGCAATCGTTAAAAATTTTAAATTAATTATATTGATTAGAAACGTTTTTGACACGAATTCTCTTGATTGAATATCAAGTTGATATAACACATAAAATGTAAGTGCTACAACCAATAGGTTGATTGGCCGAATCGCGGTTATGATTTTAAGAAGCATTTCTAGAGCCAATCATCATTTACCTTAAGAACTTGCTCCATTACGTCTCTTACGCTGCCATCGCCCCCATTTATGTGTGAAATATAGTCGGCAACTTTTCTTATTTCAGGAACTGCGTCATTTGGACAAGTGCCTACACTTACAGCTTGTATACAGTCAATGTCTGGTATATCATCCCCCATATACAATACATTATCAAGGCTAATGTTTTTGGATGAGCAGTATTCCTTGAGTGTATTCAATTTGTTATCTACAGATGAGAATACATCTTTAACGCCTAGGTAATTCATGCGCTTTTCAACCATTATCGAATTGCCTAGCGTTATTATGCAAACATTGTAACCTTTCTTTAGAGCCTGTTGAATAATGTATCCGTCACGTGTGCTCATGGTTCTTGTCATTTCTCCAGAGCTTTCAAGTATTACTTTTCCATTTGTTAGTACGCCATCAACATCAAATACAAAAGTGTTTATAGCTTTTAACCTTGTTTTATAGTTTGTATTTTTCTCCATGGAATTCTGATAATATATATTGACTTAAGTCTTTGTAAAGTGATTGAAAGCTTTTGTCTTCTGATAAGGCTTCAATGTGATTGTTTATAATAGAAATATCACCTCTTCTTGAAGGCCCAGTTTGTTTTTGTAGTGGATTATCTTCTTTTGAAAAAGTATCAATAGTTTGTTTAAGTAAGGGTCTTAAAAGATTGAAATCTAAATCATTGTGGTTGCAGTATTCTTTGCTTTTGGAAAGTATAAAATGAGTGAAGTTATTGATTCCGATAGCTGAGATATGCAATGCAGTTTTTTGCTCAGCGGTTAAAACATGTATGTTGTTTGAAAGTCTTTTAGCAACATTATGTAGCCTTTCAATAGTCTCTTTATCTTTCGATTCAATAATTACAGGAATGTTTTTGAAATCAACCGAAATATCTTTATTGAATGTCTGTAAGGGGTAAAAACTTCCAATTTTAGATGAGATTCCAATAAGTTTATTAGTCTCATAGCTGCCAGAAGTATGAACAACTAACTGATCATGTAGTTTTAAATCTTTTAAATAAGAATCAATCACATCGTCTTTTAGTGAAATAATATATAGGTCAGATGATAATGGAAGCTGGTTTACTTGGTCAATTCCTTGTGCATCTACTTTAGCAGCCAATTCTTTAGCATTCTTTAAAGTGTTACTAAGAATAGTATCAATTACAAATCCTTTAGCCTTTAGAATAATTGCTAGCTGTGTAGCAACATTCCCAGAGCCGATAAACGATATTGATTTAATTTCTTTCAAAGTGAATAACTTAATAACAAAAGTAAAAGAAGCGATTGGAAAATCTATCCTTTATTGAATTCTTTCTAAATTTATAGCCAATTAAATGATGAAATGAAAATAATTGGTGCAATTGCAATATTACTTTTTGTTATAGGTTGTAAGGAAGAGCCTTCTTCTTTGACTGTGCTGACATATGAGGATGGTAACAAAAGAGGTGAAGGTGAAATGTCTGATACCTTGAAAGTTGGAGAATGGATTTTTTGGTATGAAAACGGAACAGTTCGAGACACAAGTAATTGGTCGAAAGATACATTGAACGGTGCATTTGTATCTTTTCATGAAAATGGGGAAACTTCTAGCAAGGGGAATTATGAAATGGGAAGAAGAACGGGTGAATGGAAATGGTGGGATGACCGTAATCATTTACAAGAATGGAGTTTTTGGATTGATGGAAGCCCTAATGGATTCGCTACAACATATTACGAAAATGGTATTGTTAGAACTGAAGGAGAGTGGGTTAATGGCGCACTTGATGGAGAAATGAAGATGTATGATTCAGAAGGAAAGTTAACTGAGGTAACTAAGTACAGCAAAGGGTTGAAGGAAGGTAATGCAAAATTATATTTTCCCAATGGTCAGATAGAAATTGAAGGTCAATTTACAGGAGATAAACAAAATGGATTGTTTGTTACTTATTACCAAAATGGGGTTGTAAAAAATGAAATTATTTGGAAAGAAGGTTTTATGTCAGGAGAAAGTGTTGAATACGATTCTTTAGGTGTCAAAACTGGATGGGGTACCTATGAAAATGGATCTAAAACAGATGATTGGAAATATAATTGAGAGCTTATGAAGGTGTGAGTTTTTTTTAATGAAGCAACCATTCTTCTCAAAATTGTATCTTACTTAATAATAGAACCTGAACTTAATGATAAAGACCAAAATATTTTCACTTTTAATAGTTTTCAGTGTTATTCTGTCGAATATCATTTGTTTAGAATCTGTAGCCCAGAAGTATGGATTTGAGCGAATTGATTCAGTAACCGTTTCGGTAAGTGGTACACCACTGGATTATCCATGGGCTGGCGGAATAAATTCTGCTCAATTTTCAACAATTCACCTTAATAATGATACAATTGAAGACTTGTTCATTTTTGATAGAACAGGCAATAAGATTTTAACTTTTATTAATAGTGGTGTTAGTTCGGGTTATGTACATGCTCCAGAGTATGAAAGTCAATTTCCCGTATTGCAATCATGGGCTATTTTAAGAGACTATAATTGTGATGGAAAAAAAGATATTTTCAGTTATGTATCAGGAGGGATTGGTGTTTGGGAGAATACAAGTACTGGAGGGAATGTTAGTTTTGTTAACGTTTCTAATAATGGAACGACTCCTTATGTTATTTCAAATCAATATGGGAATTATATTAATCTCTACGTAAGTAAATCTGATATACCGGATATTAACGACATTGATGGAGATGGCGATTTGGACGTGTTGACATTTGGAGTAATTGGTTCAAGGGTTGAGTATCATAAGAACTTATCTGTAGAAGAAGGGTATGGTTGTGATAGTTTGTACTATGAATTAAAAAATGAGTGCTGGGGACACTTTTTAGAAACTGGGTTTGGAACCAATACGGCTATATTATTTGATACTTGTTCAGCTAATATTTCAAACCCTCAAAAAGAAAATGAGGTTCTAAAACATGCTGGATCAACGCTGTTAACACTAGATTTGAATGATGATGGGGTTAAAGACCTGATTATTGGAGATGTAAGTTTTAATAATATTGTTGCTTTAACAAATGATAATACGGGTGTGAATATGAATACTTCATTTATTTCTCAAGATACTTTGTTTCCTTCTAATACTGTATCTGTAGATATGCAGATTTTCCCAGGTTCTTTTTATGAAGATATGGACAATGATAGCATTAGGGATTTGATTGTGTCTCCAAACTCCGATAACGAAACGGAGAACCATGAAAGTATTTGGTTTTATAAAAATTTTGGAACCAATACACTGCCTATATTCTCACATGTTCAAAATGATTTCATGCAGGATGAAATGATTGAAAAAGGTAGAAGCGCATTTCCAGTACTTTTTGATTATAATAATGATGGGCTTGCGGATTTGTTCGTTTCTAATTTTGGATTTTTTGATATGTCAGCTCCAGATAATTACAGAAGTCAAATGGCGTTGTATCAGAATGTCGGTACATCATCTTTTCCAGAATTTCAATTAGTATCCGATGATTTTCAAAATTTATCAGGACTTGGGCTAGGAAAGGGGATTTACCCGACTTTTAAGGATATGGATAACGATGGAGATATTGATATGATTTGTGGGACGCATGATGGGTACCTTCATTATTTTATGAACACCTCTGGAAGCATGAGTTCTATGAATTTGGTTTTAATGGCTCCTCAATTGCAAGACGATAACAGTGTAGCTATAGATGTTGGTTACGCGGCTAAACCCTGTTTATTTGATTTAGATAATGACTTAGATTATGATTTGGTAATTGGAGAAGAGAACGGAAACCTGAATTATTATGAAAATATGGGTGATCAAAATAGTTATCTATTTAGGTTCCGCAGTGAAACATTTGGAGACATAGATGTTAGTGAATGGTGGACCACAATAGGTAACAGTATTCCTTTATTATTCAAAGACACAGCAGATGTGACCCAACTATTTATTGGGACAGAAAAAGGAGTTGTTTTTCACTATGATAACATAGAAAATAACCTGACTGGATCTTTTAATGAAGTCGACACCATTGTTGCTAATATAAATATTGGATCGAATGCTTCTCCTGCATTAGGAGATTTAAACGGGGATAATTATCCTGATATGATTTTAGGAACGAAAAGAGGTGGTGTCTCTTTATATATGGGTAACTCCGATTTTATTTCTAGTTTTGAAGAGCTTACTGTTTCGGATAAAATATTTAAAGTTTATCCAAACCCAACTAGTGGAAGACTATCCGTTGTTAACCCTTTTAATTCTCCAATAAAATTTAAGATGTATAGCAGTGTAGGGCAGTTGATGCAAGCTGGTGAAGTAGAAAACACTTTGGATGTCAGTTCACTACAATCAGGGTTGTATTTTCTTTTATTTGAAAAAGAAGGAGTTAAGGAAATTATACGATTTGTTAAAGACTAGAATTTACACCTTAAGCATCCAAACTATTGTCCATTTCGTTTACTAGTCCCAGAATGACCTTTATTAATTCCTTTGTCTCTTCTACTGGTTTAGCAAAGTAATCGTTAATTATCAATTTCGATTCGGATATCTTTTCTTCATCAAAAGGTCCATCCAAATTTTCTAACACTGTTACTGCTTCAAAAGCAACCATATAAGTGCCGTTACAGGCAGCGTTTACTATTTCTGGTAAATATTCAATAGGATTTAGTCCAGCACTCCATAAAGCTCCCAAAATAACTTCATTCAGTTCATTGTCACTATTCTTTAGTCTTTCGATGAGGAAAATGGTGCCATCTGTAGTTTTTAATTCATTCAAAAGCCCTTTTACAGCTTCCTTAACTGTATTATGATCAGTACTGGTGTATAAATCTAAAATTGGGACAATCATCAGGTCGTTTCCTTTGCTTTTTACTTTTTCAAGTGTCTTAAGCAACTTTGTTTCATCAGTTGATGATAGTTCTGTAATTAGTTGTTGAATGATTTTTGATTCTTTTTCCATTGAATAAGGAATTAATTTTCGGCAAAAATAAGCATAAAAAAAGGGAGTCTTAAGAAAGACCCCCTGAAAAAATTATTGCCGTAAAGCAACATTTCTTTACTACCCCTAAGACAAATGTATAGATATAAATTAAATCTACAAATGAAATTAGCCTAATGCGGATTTAATGTAGATGAGCCTCGATATTTGTCGATTAACGAAATAACGATGATTGTGTTAATTCCTATTTCCGAATATCAAACTACCAACTCTTACCATGTTGGAGCCAGTTTCAATAGCTAGTTTAAAATCGCCACTCATTCCCATGGAAATGATTTTGAAGTCATCAGATTGTTTAAAATAACCACTCTTTAGTTGATCGAATATGTTTTTTAAACTAGCGAATTCAGTTTTGACTTGCTCTTCACTATTGACAAAACTGGCCATTCCCATAACGCCTACAATTTTTATGTTTTTCAGTGCTATGAATTCTTCCGAATTAATTAACTGTAGCGATTCTTCAAGTGAAAGCCCAAATTTCGATTCCTCCGTTGCAATATGAAATTGCAATAAACAATTAATAACACGATTATTTTTAAGGGCTTGTTTGTTTACTTCTTTTAGTAGCTTCAACGAATCAATGCTATGTACTAAAGAAGTGTAAGGAGCGATGTATTTGACTTTATTGGTTTGTAAATGTCCGATAAAATGCCATTCAATATCATTCGGTAGGGCTTCCGCTTTACTTTTTAATTCTTGAGCTTTATTTTCTCCAAAAACACGTTGACCAGCAGCGTATGCCTCTTCGATTAATTCATTAGGTTTTGTCTTTGAAACAGCGACTAATGTAACATGGGAAGGAATGCTTTTCTTTACTCGGTTAAGGTTCTCTTTAATCATAACTTTACTTAAGATTCTTGTTTAACCAATCAATAACCAATTGATAGGTTTCTTCCTTGTTTGTTTCGTTCAACATTTCATGTCGACCTTCAGGGAATATTGTCAAATCAATGTTTTCAATTCCAGCTCTTTTCATTTTATCATAGACTTCCTTAGGTCCTTTTCCATAATTTCCAACTGGATCCATATCTCCTGCGAAGAGTAGGATAGGTGTTTGTTTGTTTAACTTGAGCATGTTTGAAAAATCATTCATATCCAAAACACCATGTAGCAAGTCCGTGTAAAATTGAGAAGTAAAGATTTGCATACAATAGGGGTCAGCGATGTATTTATCCACAATTGCTTCATCTCTAGATAGCCAATCTTTTTCTGTACGTGGTTCTTTGTATTTTTTATTAAAATCTCCAAAAGCTAATTTAGTCATGAACTTTGAACGTTTTTTCTTTCCTGTCAATTTCATGTTTGCATTAGCAACGCTTTTACCAACAACTCCAATTAATCCAGGATGGCCTGCTGTTGCAGAGAAAATGTATCCATCAGCTATTTCGGTATCTGTATATGCAACATTTCGAGCTATAAAAGAGCCCATACTGTGCCCAAGAATAATTAATGGAAGCTTAGGGTTTTCTTTTTTGAAACGGTAACTCAAAGCAATAATGTCTTTTACAACTTTGTTCCAGCCATCTTCCATTGCAAATTGCCCCACATTTTCTAAATCTCCAGCGGTTTTACCATGTCCTCTGAGGTCACTTGAGTAAACCAAATATCCTTCTTTGTTTAATTCAGAAGCAAAATGGTCGTATCTATCTGCATGTTCGCTCATGCCATGTACAATATGAATAATTGCTTTTGGCTGCTCACAATCCCATTTGTAGGTAACTAATTCGTTATCGTCATGAGTTTTGAATACGTCGTTTGTGTAGTTCATTAATAAAATCTTTTTGCTAAAATAATACATGTTTCGAGTTTGCAGTGCTGTTATTATCATTAATTTCGCACCTCAATTTTAGTAAATGCAAGCACTGTATAAATTTCTTTTTTCAACACGCTTAACAGGGATATTGTTATTTATTTTTGCTTTTGCAATTGGAGCTGCAACCCTAGTAGAGAATTCTTATGATACCGTTACAGCTAAAGTGCTTATCTATAATGCCCGCTGGTTTGAGGTAGTAGTGATACTGCTGGTTATAAATTTTATTGGCAATATTGGTAAGTACCGATTGTTCCGTAAAGAGAAGATTTTTAGTCTCATGTTTCATTTAGCCTTTATTATAATAATATTAGGAGCTGGTGTAACAAGGTATACTGGGTTCGAAGGTGTTATGCCTATAAAGGAGGGTGAGACTTCCAATGTTATGTATAGTTCTGAATCTTATTTGCAGATTTATGTTCGTGACCAAGAGAAACAGTATTCTTATGATAAATTATTGTATTTAACAACAATTACAAATAACTCTTTTTTAGTCCCGGTAGAATTTCCAGGAAAAGAAAAGATAGAAGTTTCTTATAAACGTTTTATCAAGAATGCCATTGTTGAGCTAGAAGAAGGGGTAGAAGGTGGAGTTGATATCCTTGAAGTAATGTTGGGTGGACGACAAAAATTACAATTAAAAAATGGAGAGGTTAGGGATTTTGAAGGGCTGACATTTGCGTATAATAACAACTCTCGCAGTGATGCGATTCAATTTATTGGAACAGGAGATAACTTACAAATCTATTCACCTTACGATTTGTTAAGTAGAAATATGTCAGCCTTGTCAGTTGAGGATAGGGGTAAAAACACAAACGAACTGGGGTTTGATACATTAAAGAGAGATTCTGTTCATCAAATTGGTTTGCGTTACTTGTTATTCACTGAGGGAAGTCAGATAATGGTTAATAAATTTTATAAAGATGCAACTTCAATAATTCGGCAAGCAGATGAAGAAAAAAAGGGTAAAGATGTGTTGGTGATAAATATGAATTACAAAGGGGAAGATGTCGAAATACCATTGTTTGGTGGGCAAGGGTATACACCTGAATATGTAATGCATCAACAAGGAGATTTGTTATTTAGGTTAGGGTATGGTTCACGACAAATAGAAATTCCATTTTCAATTCGATTGGATGATTTTGTATTAGAAAAATATCCAGGAGGAATGAGTCCTTCTTCATTTTTAAGTGAAGTAACGTTGATTGATGAAAGAATAGGAAAGGAACAACCATATACTATATTCATGAATAATGTAATGGATCATGATGGGTATCGATTCTTTCAGTCTTCCTATGATCCAGATGAATCTGGAACTATACTATCAGTAAATCATGATTTTTGGGGAACTTGGATTACTTATATAGGATATATCCTCTTAGGCCTCGGTTTTTTAATGTCTTTGGTTAATCCAAAAGGCAGGTTTAGAGAGTTATTGAAAAAAGTGATTAAAATCCATAAGAAAGATATGGAAAAGGTGTTAACGGTTGCGTTATTGTTAATCTCAACAATGTCTTATTCTCAAGTTAAAGTAGTAAGTCCTGAGGCAGCTGATCAGTTTGGAAGAGTTTTGGTTCAAAGCAATAATAGGTTTCAGCCAAGTCATTCTTTAGCTTATGATATCTTCCATAAAGTTAGTAAGAAAGATAAATTTGAATTCGATGAAGTAGGGAAGGTCGATGCAATGCAGTTGTATTTGGATATTCCTTTAAATCCGATGTATTGGGCACAACAAGAATTAATTTACATTAGGAATAATACAGGTGTTCGAGAGTTATTAGGGATCAAGGGCGCATATGCTTCTGTAAATGACTTTATGGAAGATAGTATTACATGGAATATTAAACCGGAAATTTTAGAGAAGTTCAAAGAGTCAAACGCAAAGAAACCAATTGATCAAAATGGATTTGATAAGGAGTTACTTAAGGTAAATGAAAGATTGAATATTTTGTTAATGACTTTTTATGGTCAAATGTATGTTATTGTTCCTGTTGAAGGAAGTGAAACAAACAATTGGGTAAGCGTTGTAGATTCATTGGCTTTTGCTCCAGTAAAGAGCCATGCAGGAAGTGTAGATTTGAGTTATGCACTGCAATTTAAAGCATACATGATTTACTTAGATTCTGCAAAAACAAATGGAAATGATAGTATTCCAGAGAAAATATTAAAGAATTTAATATTACAACAACGAGAGTGGGATAAAAAAGGGCTGTTGCCTTCTGAAAGCTTGGTTGAGCTTGAGATTCAATATAATAAGTCAAATATTTTTAAAACCCTTGAAAGAACCTATTCTATCCTTGCATTGTTTCTTTTGGTGTTAACTATTATTCAGGTATTAAAAGAAAAAAGAAGTAAGATATTAAATGCAGTAATATGGTTGTTGGTAGCGATTGTAGCAGCATGCTTTGCATACCATTCTTATGGGTTAGGGCTGCGATGGTATTTAACTGGGCATGCACCATGGAGTAATGGGTATGAAGCATTAGTGTTTATTGCTTGGGGAAGTTTATTGATTGGTTTTGTATTTATGAAATACACCAAATTAATATTAGCCGCTACTGTTCTAATAGCCTTTTTAGTGTTAATGACAGCTGGTCATAGTAGCTTTGATCCACAGCTGACTAGTTTGCAGCCTGTATTAAAATCTTATTGGTTAATTATACATGTGGCATGTATAACATTAAGTTATAGCTTTTTTGGAGTTGGATTTATACTTGGGTTAATTAGCTTGTTTATGTATTTGTTTAAGACTAAGTCAAACGAAAGTAGAGTTTCAAGAATTATAGCCTTGCTTACATATATAAATGAAATGGTATTAATCATTGGGATTGTACTGGCAACAATAGGAACCTTTTTAGGTGGTGTATGGGCAAATGAATCTTGGGGACGCTATTGGGGTTGGGATGCTAAAGAAACATGGGCATTGGTTATAGTATTGGTTTATGCAATTATTTTACATTTGCGTTTTATGCCAGGAAAAGCAAAGGGAAAATTGACGTTCAATCTTGCAGCAATATTTTCATTTTCGACTGTTCTAATGACCTTTATAGGGGTTAATTACTATTTGTCTAAAGGTTTGCATAGTTATGCAAGGGGAGAGACACCAGCATTTCCTATTTGGGTTTGGGTCACTGTTTTTATATTAGTAGCCCTTTCGGTACTTGCTATTATTAAAGAAGGTAAGTTAAAGGAGAGTGAAACAAAGGTAATTCAACCTTAATTTTGATAGTGAATACAGTCTTTTATTCTTTCTTGTACGTAGACTAGATAATCAATTGATTTGCTGTATCTGTTTTCTATTTTTCGGTAAATTTCTTCTGCCTTTCTATAATGACCAAGAATGAATTCATGGTCAGCTTTTTCAAGTAATAATTTAGCATTTACCTCCATCATTCTTTCGTCCAGTTCTTCCTCTAGTATTTTTTCGATTTCTCCAATTTTCTTACTTGCATAGAGATCATTAACGTCATGTTTGTAAAGCCACATAAACTGATAATGTGCCATTTCATAATTACCAATTAAATAATTAGCATCAGCCTCGTTTCTAAGTAAATCCCAGTCTTTGGTTTTTGTATCTCGTGAAATAAAGTAATCAGTACTTTTAATTCGCACGCTGCAATAGTTACATTCGTTGTCTATTGCCAAAGCAGTTTCAAACTTTAGTTTAGCGTCTTTAAATTTTTCTAGCTTATAACATGAGTCACCTTCGAAGATTAATTTGTCAAATGTTTCAATTTCATCAGCTAGTTTTATTTCTAACCTTTCCAATTGTCCTTTGGCAAGCGTATCGTCTTTAAATAGTTTACTTGTTCTCTCAAATAAGCGCATTGCTTTAAAGTAATCTCCTTTTTCGTAGTAGAATTGCGCGAGTTCAATTTCAGATGTGTATTGTTTTCTTTTTCTTCTAGCATCAATAACCAATAGCCTTTTTTGAACTTCAGGTGAGCTTTCTATAATATCACTAATTCGATTGCTTGGATAGTCAAAACTTCCATCTATTCTTAATGCCTGATCATAGGCTCTAATAGAGGCGATTTCACAACACAACATTAAGCTGTCACCATTTTTTAAAAGTTCGATAAATTTGGGGTTTGGGCAAGAGTAGGCGTAAAGACTGTCTGTAGTGATTATTTTACATTGTATATATCTATCCATGCTTGCCGCTGAAGTGTCTACAGGAGTAAAAGATTGTGCTAGATTGTAGTAGTAACTTGCTTGCGGGTAATTTTTGTCAATTAAAAAATCATCAGCTTTCTCCAAAAGAATAGAAACGGTGTCCGATTGTCCTTTGGTCAGGGGACTAAGAAAAAATAACGTTGCAATAAATAATAAACGCATCAAGCTAATTTTATTTTATTTAATTCATCCAATTGAATACTATTTTCATCTAGCAACCACTGTACCATTTTTCTAACGTCTTTTTCTCTGTGTTTATCTGATAAAGACAGGGTTAGTTCATTGGCTTCCATTGAAGAAGCTTTCAACAAGGTAATAATATCTTTTTGAATTAACTGATACTGTTCTGTATTTAGTTCGATACTTCTTTTTTTTAAAATGCATACATCGCAAATTCCACAATCGGTATTTGAATCTCCGAAATAATTTAATAGTAATTGACTTCTACAAGTTTCATTTGAAAAAGCGTAATTAATAACAGCATCTACTTTTATTAAAGCTTCTTCTTTTCTGATGTCATAGATTTCTTTACTTAATCGCAAATGTTTTAAATCTACCCTTGGTTGAAGAAATGTTATTAAAGGCAGATCGTTTTGTTCATCGTATGTTATGACTTCAAGTTGATGCAACTCTTTTAGAACTTTTTTAATTTTAGCAATAGGTTGTTTAGATCTAGTTGCTAAATCAAATTCTTTGATTTTTGAAAAGGTGTCAAACAATCCTCCATAACTTCTTAATAAAAGCTTTATGTATGGGTCGTATTTTTTATTCCGTATCTGAAATTCATAAAGTTCTCCGCTGCTCATTTCGACTTTAATCTGTGATGGGGTATAAAAAGCTTCGCTTAATTGGACATATTCTGCTTGTTCTAGGAATTTTACGGAGTTGTATATTTCCAAAGCATTTTGACTGTGTTGAGTTTTGATCTCATTAATATTGAAAGGGTAGGTGACTCCTTCACCTGCACCAATTGCAATACGAAGTTGGTTACAAATTGCAAAATATACTTTCTTTATTTGTTCTTTGTCAGGGAAACTGTTTTCAACTCTGTTGATTAAGTTAACTCGATCATTTTCATTAATTAATAGTACGGCATATGCTTTTTGTTCGTCACGTCCACCTCTTCCAGCCTCTTGAAAATAAGCTTCCAACGAGTCTGTGAGTTCTAAATTTATCACAAACCGTACATCTGGCTTATCGATACCCATTCCGAAGGCATTGGTGGCTACAATTATTCTTGTTTTATTAGCTGCCCAATCTGCTTGAATTAGGCTTCTTTTATCAGGTGTAATACCCGCATGATAATATTCTGCTGAAATCCCTCTTTTTTGCAGGAAATGAGCAATTTCTTGTGTTTTTTTACGGTTTAAGGCATAAATAATACCACTTCCGGGCACTTTTTGAATAATTTTCATCATTCTACCTGTTTTATCTTCATCGTTAATTACGATGTAATGGATGTTGTCTCTTTTAAAACTTTTCTTTAATACGTTCTGATTTTTAAAACCCAATTTTTCTTGTATGTCAACTACTACTTTAGGTGTAGCTGTTGCTGTGAGAGCTAAGACAGGTATATTGGGTAATATTTCTCTTAGTTTTTCAATTTCTAAATAGGAGGGTCTGAAGTCGTATCCCCACTGAGATATACAATGCGCTTCGTCAACTGCTATTAAGTTGATGTTCATTTTTTTTAATCGCGTAATAAATAATTCGCTTTTTAATCTTTCTGGAGAAGCGTATAAGAATTTAATGTCTCCATAGATACAGTTGTCTAATAATATGTCAATTGCTCTTTTGCTCATGCCAGAAATAAGAGCTTCTGCTTTAATTCCTCTAGATTTTAGGTTCTCTACTTGATCTTTCATTAAAGCAATTAATGGAGAAACTACAATGCATGTTCCTTCTTTAGATAAGGCAGGAATTTGAAAACAAATGGATTTACCACCTCCAGTAGGTAGAAGTGCTAAAGTATCTCTTCCTTCCAGAACAGAATGAATAATGTCCTCCTGCATTTCTCGGAAATTGTCAAAGCCCCAAAACTCTTTAAGAATGGTATGTATATTAGATGACATCTAGGTGATAAAGTTAATGCTAATTTAGTGTTAATGTAACTTGTTAATGTAAAACAGAATAAAATTTCAATAAAGCAGAATAAATTAAAATATTAATCTAATCTAATTTAATGATTGCAAATATTCCTTTGCTGAGAGCTTTATTTTTAGTATATTCGCAAAGAGTGGGACAATTGAAATAATTAGTAAATTTGTAAAGAAATTAAAGTAGAAAGATTATGGCGGCAGAAATTATGGATATTAAAATCACTAGAAAAGCAGAAAGTAGCATAAACGAAATGGATTGGGATAATTTACCTTTTGGTAGAGCATTTTCTGATCACATGTTTGTTATGGAATATGCTGATGGTGAATGGAAAAATCCAGAGATTTCTGAATATGCTGATTTGAAATTATCTCCTGCTACTTCTGTGTTGCATTATGGTCAATCCTTTTTTGAAGGAATGAAGGCTTACAAAACAAGTGATGGAGATGTTCAATTGTTTCGTCCAGAGGAAAATGCAAAAAGATTTAATGCTTCAGCACGAAGAATGTGTATGCCAGAGGTTCCTATTGATTTATTTGTTGAATCATTAAAAACATTGATTGATGTCGATAGAGATTGGATTCCAAATAAAGATGGATTTTCTCTTTATGTAAGACCGTTTATGATTGCAACTGATCCTTATGTAGGGATCAAACCTTCAGATACATATAAATTCATCATATTTACTTGCCCTGTTGGAGCTTATTATTCAGAGCCAGTTAAAGTAAAAATAGAAACGGAATATTCTAGAGCTGTTGAAGGTGGGACAGGTTTTGCAAAAGCAGCTGGTAATTATGCAGGAGCATTGTATCCTGCAATGAAAGCACAAGAAAAAGGATATCGTCAATTGATTTGGACTGATGCTGTGGAACATAAGTACATTGAGGAGGCTGGAACAATGAATGTCATTTTCCAAATAGGAGATACTTTAATAACGCCTAAATCAAGTGATACTATTTTAGCTGGAATCACTAGAAGAAGTGTAATTGATATAGCAAGAGATTGGGGCTATAAAGTAGAAGAAAGAAAAGTATTGGTTTCTGAAGTGATTGAAGCTATTGAATCAGGAAATCTTGTTGAAGCTTTTGGAGCAGGAACAGCTGCTACAATTGCCCAAATTAGTCTTGTTCATTTTAACGGTGTAGATTATGAATTACCTCCAGTTGAAAACAGGGTGTTTTCTAATAAGGTAAAACAAGAAATGGAAAATATTAAGTATGGTAAAATTGAAGATCGTTTTAACTGGATGTTAAAGGTTTAATTTTACTGTTGATTAAATTGGATCGCCATTTGTGTTAAAATAGATGGCGATTTTTTTATGGAAAAAATTTAATATTGCATCTTTACAATTAATGAAGTCAATTCTATTTATAGTATTTCTATTCATTTCTGGTTTTTCAATTGGACAAGAAGGCCGGGAGTTTGTGTTGTTCGGAAAAGTATATGACTCTCAATATAAAAAGCCGATACCTGGAGTAAATGTAAAGTTAGGAGAGCAAAGGACTCACACAAATAGTGATGGAGAATTTGCTATAAAAGTTGTGTTCAAAGATGAGTTAATAGCAAAGTTCACTCATGTTGGTTTTAAAGGTTTTGAAAAGCGTTTGACAGCTAAAATGGCAAAAAGAAAAGTTATTGGAGACACCCTTTATTGGAACAATATAGTTTTACACGAGGTAACTCTAACCGGAATCACCGTTTCTTCGCATAGAGTGGATACCGTTTTTGGAAGCCCTCAATATTCAGTTGAAGATTATTCTTTTTTACCAAACAATAGGTTGCTTTTGTTGGCATATGAAAAAACACTTAATAAACAAGCTCAAATATTGTTAACAGACATAGTGCAAGATACGATAGATACCTTAAGTACTTATACAGTTCCTGGTAATGCATTGTATTTGTATACAGATTATGCTTCATTGAACTACGTGATATGTAAAGAGAAAGTATACAGGATAAATATTCGTGGTGATGAAATTCATCTACTTCAAATACCTAATGAGGATTTTTATGGTTTTCATCAAAGGGTAATTGATACAATAGGTGAAAAATATTATTATTCAAATTACAACGAATTGTACCCAGCGGTGAAGTTTTATGTTACCGAAAGAAATGATACAACGCATACTGAATTGTATGAAGTAAAAGATGATTTTATGATGGAGCTGTATCGTGCACAATATAAGTACGTTAGTGGTAGGGATAAATTATGGGCATACCGAAAAGAACAAGCAACTGGAATCGATAAGGAGATTTGGATTGGTGCAAGTTCATTTACTCAAGATATTTTGTATAAACCAGTTTATGCTCCCTTGTTTATTATAAATGACACTGTTTTGGTATTCGATCAGTATAAAAACAAAATCTTAAAATTTGATGAGTACAATGATAGCGCAGGAGTTTACTTTATGAATTATCACCAAGCGCCAAAAGGAGAAAAATGGGAGCAGCCAATTATTGAAGATAAGTCAGAAGAGCTTGTTTATGCCATTTATAATGGCGGAGGATATACGTATGTGAGGCAATTAAAATATAGATCAGGAGTTACTGGAAAAACAACAAAGCTTAAATTTCGATTCATTGAAAATATAAAGATTGATAAAGGTTATGTTTATTACATATACAGGCCGTTTGAGTCTTCACAAAAAAGGTTTTTATATAAAGAGGAGTTAGCTAAAGGATAGCACTTAGCCCAAACAGTAGTGTAAGTAAAAATGTACTTAAAGCTAGTTTCTTTAGTTCTGGGTCTAATTCTTTATTTTCTTTAAATGACCACACCTTCTTTAAGTTTAGAATGAAAATAGGTAGTGGAATTAAACAGATAAGGTAGATAGTTGAGCTTTCTGAAATGATTAAATAGGATGTAAAAGATATAATTGCTCCAATAATAAGTGCTGTATGGTAAATTCTTGCCCTTTCTATTCCTATTTTAACGACCAATGTTTTCTTATTGCTTTCCGCATCATTAATAATGTCTCTCATATTATTCATGTTGAGTACGCTAGTGCTAAAGAGTCCAATACTAATAGCAGGAAGTAATAGTAATGGTTCAAATGTATGTGTTTGTAGAAAGTAAGTGCCTATAACACCAACAATTCCAAAAAATAGAAATACAAAAACATCACCTAATCCAGCATATCCATAAGGGTTTTTTCCTACGGTATATTTTATTGCTGCAGCAATAGCTCCAATTCCCAAAGCGAAGAAAGAAATAAGATAAAGTAGATCGTAGTCTTTTAGGCTAAAATAGATTAATGCAATTCCACAAAATAGAGAAAGTAAACTACTAATAATAATTCCATTACGCATTTCTTTTAAAGAAATGGCTCCGCTTTGTACAGCTCTTTCTGGGCCAACTCTTTGGTCATTATCAGTTCCTTTTTTAGCATCGCCATAATCATTAGCTAAATTTGAAAGAACTTGTAAAAAAGTAGTAGTAGTGATAGCTAGAATAGCAATTTTATAAGAAAATGTATTGTGAGAATAAGCAATTATGCACCCTGTCAAAATACTTGACAGAGATAAAGGAAGTGTTCTTAGTCGAAATGCACTAATCCAAGATTTTACTTTACTCATAATGCAAATCTAAAAAGAATAGTATGACTATATAGTTTCTATTGTTTTTCTTTCTGTGGATAAAATTGTGAAAAACATAATGGAAAGGTTTTTATAAAGCCCTGTGTTATTTTGTATTATCGTTAGCAAATACGATTTCTATGAAAATATTTTTCCAACTATTTGTTATAACAATTTTTATTACCTCATGTGGTGGTGTGCAAAATGGTTCAGAAACTGATACTGATAAAACAGTTTTTAGGTACAATGAGTCTGCTGGTATTTCAACATTGGACCCTGCCTTTGTTCGAGGGTTTGAAGATTTTATTGCCGTTAGTCAGTTGTTTAATGGGTTGGTTTCGTTGAATAGTGATCTAGAAGTTATTCCTTCGATTGCAGATAGATGGGAAGTGTCTGAAAATGGAAAAGAATATACTTTTTATTTAAGAAATGATGTTTATTTCCATGATAATGAAAATTTTCAAGGAGGAAATGGAAGATTGGTAACGGCAGATGATGTTATTTATTCTTTTTTAAGAATAATTGATCCTTCAACGGCATCTGCAGGAAAATATGTTTTTCAAAATATAGATAGAAGTGAATTGTCTAAATTTAGAGGAATGATTGCTTTGGATGATTTTACGGTAAAGATTTTCCTTAAAGAACCGCAACCTTCATTTATCTATCAGCTTTCTCTGCCATTTTGCTCTATTGTGCCTTCTGAAGTTGTTGAGAGTTGTGGATTGGATTTTGGTCAACATCCAGTGGGAACAGGCGCTTTTATGTTTAAGTCATGGAAGCCTGAGATAAAATTAGTTATGGTCAAGAATAAAAATTATTTTGAAAGGGATAAAGATGGTGTTAGGCTACCTTATTTAGATGCTGTTTCTGTGAGTTTTATGAAAACAAAGAATCAAGAATATTTGAAATTTAAAATGGGGAAACTCGAAATGATTTCTGGATTAAGTGAAGATGACAAAGATGAGCTAATTACTACTAAGGGGGAATTACGTGAAGAATTACAAGCTGACTTTCACCTTCAAAAATTACCATGGTTAAATACTGATTACCTTGGTATTCTAATGGATGACAGAATGGAAAGTGCAAAGAACAGTCCATTGAGAGATAAGCAAGTTAGGCAAGCTATAGGATATGCAATTGATCGTGATGAGATTATTAAATATCAAAAGAATAGTATAGGTACAGCAGCTTCAAAAGGTTTTGTCCCTTTAGGAATGCCTGGGTTTGATAATTATAAAATAGAGGGGTTTAATTTTGATTTTGAAAGAGCTCAACAATTATTGATTGATGCTGGCTATCCTAATGGGGAAGGTGCTCCTGAAATTACTTTGGTGGCTACATCAGAATTTCAAAGTTTATGTCAGTACTTGCAAAAAGCGATTGGAAACTTAGGGTTAAAAGTAAATATAGATATTCATACCGCTTCTTCTATGACACAAAGAATAGCACTTTTTGATGTGAATTTCTATAGAAAGTCATGGGTTGCTGATTATCCAGATGCTATAAATTATTTTCAATTGTTTTATAGTCAGAATTTTTACCCAGAAAATGGTTCGAACTATACGCATTTTAATAATGAAGAATATGACTTATTATATGAAACTGCATTGTATGAAAATGATGATAAAAAACGCTTTGCTTTGTACAAACAGATGCAATTGATAATTCATGAAGAAGTGCCTGTAATACCACTTTTTTACGCTGAAACATTTAGATGTGTTAGTAATGATGTGGAAGGATTGGAAGGGAATTCTTTAAACATGCTCAGCTTAAAAAGAGTTAAGGTTAATTAGTTTAAAAATTAATTGCTATCTTAGAGAACAAGCCTAAACCAATTGTCCATTGAGTATTGTAAGGAAAATATTATTGTCTTGGTTGTTGTTGACTTCAGTAAGTTGTTATGCTCAATCAGATTATGTTGATAGTCTTTCTTTACTTATCCGAAAAGCAAAAACGGATGAAATTAGAGTTGATAAACTAATTAAGCTATCTCGATATTATTATGATTTCGATTTGGAAAAAGCGGACTCTACAATTCGTATCGCAATAAATATATCAGATAAAATTGGGTATAAATTAGGTTCGGCCATTGCTTACGATAGGCTAGGTATGACCGTAAGAAAGCTAGGTTTTTATGATGAAGGAATTGAACATTTGAAACATGCGATTGATATTTGTGTTGAAGAAAATGACAGTATTGGAATTTCAATTGGTTATAATAACTTGGGAATATTGTATGATGAACTTGGTAAATATGAGCTTTCTTTAGAGAATTATTTAAGGTCAAATAAGATAGATAGATTATTAGGTGATAAAAAAGGAATAGCTTATTCGCTAAATAACCTTTCTCTTATTCATTCTTATATGGAGCAATACGATCAAGCGATTATTTCTCTTAACGAATCAATAGAGATAAAAAAAGAACTCGGGGACGAAAAGGGGTTGGCTCATGCTTATTTGAATTTAGCTAACATGTACAATGCTAAAGAAGACTATTCTAAAACAGAGGAAATATATTATCAAGCGTTGGAGTATTTTCAAAAATCAGGAGTATTGTCTGGGGAGGCCAAATGCTACAATAATTTAGGGATTTTGTATAAGAATTTAAAAGATTACGATAAGGCATTAGAGAATTTTTTAATTGGGCATAAAATTAGGATAGAGTTAGGGGATGAGATGGAAATTGCAAAAAGTAAACATAGTATAGGGGAACTCTATATAAAACTTAAAATGTATGATGAGGCTCTTTTTATGTTGCAAGAGAGTGCTAGGCTTTGTAAGAAGCTACACGGGGTTGAAACATTGAAAAGAGCTTATGGGAGTTTACATATATTGTATAGTGAGATAAATGACTATGAAAATGCATACCAATATTCCTTATTGTTTCAATCAATTAAGGACAGTATAATGGATGGTAGTAAGTATGGAACTTTGTCGGAGCTTCAAACTAAGTATGAGACTGAAAAAAATCAATATGAAAAAGAAATAGCAGAGGCAGGTTTGGCGAAAAATATGGAAAAAACAAAGAGAGTAGAAGCTGACTCTCAAAGAAAGAGTATTTTATTGTATGCTGCAGTTTTTGGTTTTATTTTAGTAATGGGGTTGGTTGTTGTTACATATCGTAGTTACAGATTGAAGCGAAAAGCGAATGATGAATTGCAGACGAAAAATGATATTATTAAACAAAAGAATGAGGATATAACGGCTAGTATTCAATATGCCAAACATATTCAAGATTCCATTTTACCATCTCATGATACAATAAAAAAGATTTTGCCTAATAATTTTGTGATGTTTAAGCCCAGAGATATTGTTAGTGGTGATTTTTACTGGGTTCATAAAGAGGGTGAAACAACCTTTTTTGCTGCAGCTGACTGTACTGGGCATGGTGTGCCTGGGGCACTTGTGTCTATGGTTTGTAGTAATGCTATTAATCATGTAGTTGTTCAAGATAGAGAGTTTGATGCAGATAGGATTTTAACGCGATTGAATCAGGAGGTTATTGAAAGGTTGAGGAAAGAAGAGTCTATAAATCAAGCAGTAGATGGAATGGATATTTCCCTATGTAAGATTGAGAATAAAGATGGCAAAATTATTCTTGAATATGCTGGAGCTATGAATTCATTATATGTTTGTGATGGAGGTGAAGATGTACAGGAGGTGAGGGCAGATAGATATTCGATTGGTGGTAGAACTCCATTGGATTATCAATTTTCAAAACATTCTATAGAATTGCAAAAAGGTAATCGGGTTTTTGTTTTCTCTGATGGAATGATTGATCAATTTGGAGGTCCGAAAGGGAAAAAATTGCTTTCAAAAAGGTTTAAGAAATTATTGTTAAAATATTCAGAAACACCAATTCATAAGCTTGAGAAATTAATGGCTAAAGAGTTTACTGAATGGCAAGGAGGTTATAAACAAACTGATGATGTTTTGGTAATAGGAATAGAGGTTTGAAAAGTGGTAAAGCCAAAATTTCAATTTACATTAAACACAATATGAAACAAAAAAAACTCCTTTATAATTAAATAAAGGAGTTTTAGTTTTGTTATTGAAGACTTAGTTTCTTTTCTAAGTCGTCTAGATATCTTCTAAATGTTTTGTCAGTATCTGCAAGATTGTTTACAGTACGGCAAGCATGTAGTACAGTTGCGTGGTCTTTTCCACCACAATGCATTCCTATATTAGCTAAAGAAGATTTAGTCATTTTTTTAGAGAAATACATAGCAATTTGTCTTGCTTGTACAACTTCTCTTTTTCTAGTTTTTGATTTCATTAACTCAATTGGTAGGTCGAAATAATCGCAAACTACTTTTTGAATGTATTCAATACTAACTTCACGGGCAGTGTTCTTAACAAATTTGTCTATCATTTGTTTTGCTAGGTCTAGCGTGATAGATTTTTTATTTAATGAAGACTGAGCGATTAACGAGATTAATGCGCCTTCTAACTCTCTAATGTTTGTAGAGATACTATATGCAAGGTATTCAACAACTTCTTTTGGAAGTTCGATACCATCTTGGTACATTTTCTTTTGAAGAATAGCTATTCTAGTTTCTAAATCTGGAACCTGTAAATCTGCAGATAACCCCCATTTGAAACGAGATAATAACCTTTGTTCCATTCCTTGTAATTCAACTGGTGGTTTATCAGAAGTAAGAACTAATTGTTTTCCTGTTTGGTGCAAGTGATTGAAAATATGGAAGAATACATCTTGTGTTTTTTCCTTTCCTGCAAAAAATTGAACATCATCAATTAATAATACATCTATCATTTGATAGAAGTGTATAAAGTCGTTAGTGTTGTTGTTTTTTACAGAGTCAATAAATTGATGTGTAAATTTCTCAGAAGACACATACAAAACGGTTTTATTAGGGAATCTATTTTTAATAGAAATTCCAATTGCATGTGATAAATGTGTTTTTCCAAGCCCAACACCACCATATATTAATAATGGGTTGAATGCGGTTCCTCCCGGTTTTTCTGCTACAGCATAACCAGCAGATCTGGCAAGTCTGTTGCAGTCACCTTCTACAAAGTTTTCGAATGAATAATTCGGATTTAAATTCGAATCAACATTCACTTTGCGCAAACCTGGTATAATGAATGGGTTTCTAATCGGGTTAGAACTAATGTCCAAAGGCATTGCAACAGGTCTGTTTTTAATAGCTCGTTTATCAGTGGTAGGAATTTTTACAGTGTAAGGGCTAGAGCTATTTTTATTATTCTCCATAATGATGCTGTATTCTAACTTTGCATCAGGGCCAATTTCTTTTCGGATTGTTTTCTTTAACAATTCGATGTAATGTTCTTCCAACCACTCATAAAAAAACTGCGAAGGAACCTGGATAGTTAATATGTTACTTTTAAGCTTTACAGCCTTGATTGGGGCGAACCATGTTTTAAATGCTTGTAAAGGGACATTGTCCTTAATCACTTCTAAACAGTTGCTCCAAACGTTTTCCAGGTTTTTACTCATTTTAATTAAAAGTGTTAAAGGTTATTTAATAATAAAAATGTGATTTTTTATAGTTCGATTAGGGGGGGGAACCGTTATTTAAATCACTACGCAAATATTAACATAAAATAGTTTTAAAAAAAACGAAATCACTATTGTTTTTTTAAAATTTTTTACAGCACAAAATAATTAAATCTTGGCATAATTTTTAGCAGGTGTAAATTGGACGTTTAAATCATCGACTCGCTCTTTTTGTCGATTAAAATATAAATCCACTCTACCAAGACCCAAAGCTGCCCACCCTGCTTGATTCACTAATATAGGTTTACCTATCTTATTCGAAAAAGTTTCAGCTTTCTCTAAAAAGGTATGTGTATGGCCTCCAATTATTAAGTCGATGTTTTGCGTTTGTTTTGCAAGAATTTTATCCGAAAGAATTTCTCCATCATAATCATATCCCAAATGTGATAAACAAATTACCGCATTACAATCAAGTTCTTCCTTTAATAGTTTGGCATATTTATTTGCAGTTGAAATAGGGTCATTATATATAGTACCTTCATAAAGTTTTGCGTCAACTAATCCTTCTAATTCAATTCCAATTCCGAAGATACCTATTTTGACTCCTTGTTTCTCTATAATATGGTAAGGTTTTGTTTTTCCTTTTAATATGGTATTATCAAAATCGTAATTTGCACATAAGAAAGGGAAATTAGCATGAGGAAGAACTTTATTGAATCCATCAATACCATTATCGAAATCATGATTACCCATTGTTCCAGCATCATATTTCATTTGGCTCATTAGCTTTAATTCAACTTCACCACCAAAAAGGTTAAAGTAAGGAGTTCCTTGGAAGATATCACCTGCATCTAATAGTATTACATTACTTTCTTCTTCTCTAATTTGATTGACTAATGTAGCAACTCGAGACATTCCGCCTCGGTTTGCATACTTTTTATCGTTCGGACCAAATGGATCAATACGACTATGCATATCATTTGTGTGCAATATTGTTAATTTGACAAGCTTCTCTTTTTTTGTGAGATTTAGCAAGTCAAAAGAACTGAGGGTTGTAATTCCTGCAGCTCCAAGCAACATGTTCTTTACAAATTTCCTTCTATTCTGCATGGTAAATTCTTCCGTCTAAAGATGCATTTAATTCAATGTTTTTCTTTTTCAAATTGATTATATGAGCTAGAATCGCATCTCGAAGTTTGAATCCAGTTTTTTCAATCGAAATAGGGTTTTTGAAAAAGTCCATATGGTCTCCGCCATTCGCAAGGTAGTCAGATGTTGCTATTCTGTAATTTTTGGATTGATCAAAGGTTTCATTGCCAATTTTCACTTCTTTTACTTTGTCGTTATTAATTGCCATTCTAAATCCACTTACTGGAACACCTGCTTTTCTAGAATTGGTCATAAGCGATTTAGTTTTTACATATTCAATTAGTTCTATCATTCTATCGCCAGATAATTCTACAATTACAATTTCATTCTCAAAAGGCATTAGTTCAAATATTTTACCTCTCGTAATCTCTCCTTTTGGTAGAGGTGTTCTCAATCCTCCGTTATTTAGTAAACAGAAATGAACAGGTTTTGTGCTTAGTGTTTTTGCTTTTGTAAAAGTTAGGTCACAAACAAAATTGCCGAGGAGTCCTTCCGGAGCTCCTACTTCCATATTTATCAGAGATGTATTTATTACCTCATCCATTTTATTCTTTAACTCATTTCGGTAGGGAGAGATTATAGTTTCCGAAAAATCGTTTGTTGATAATTCGTTACTTATTTCATTATTTGCTGATGTTGAATCAGTTAATTTGTATTGTTGCTTACATCCAATTATAAGAATTGGCAAGCATATAATAAGTAGATATTTTGAAAACTGATTCATTCTTTTACTTGAGCACGATAAAGATAAATTTTTAAACAGGAATAACAAATATGTATCATTTTAAAACAAAAGTTAGAGTTAGATATGCTGAAACGGATAAAATGGGCTATTGCTATTATGGAAATTATGCAACCTATTATGAAGTAGCAAGGGTTGAGGCATTGCGAAACCTAGGCGTAAGTTATAAGGCTTTAGAAGATGAAGGAACGTTGCTTCCTGTTTCTGAATTTAACATTAAATATCTTAAACCTGCTTATTATGATGATGAGCTTACTGTCCATGTTTTCATTAAAGAAATACCAGGTGTAAAAATCAAATTTACGTACGAAACCTATAATGATAAAGATGAAAAGCTTAATTTTGGCGACACAGTGCTCGTTTTTGTTGATGGAGAAACAAAATCACCTAAGCGTCCACCGGAAAAATTGATTAAAGAATTGAATAAATATATAAGTAATGATTAAAAGATTAATATTTCTTTTTGTAGCGTTTATTTCAACAGTAAGTTTTGTGGCTCAGGAAAAGAGTTTCAAAGAATTATATGCTGAGTCTATTTCGTTTCTAGAGGTTGGGAATTACCGCAAAGCACTCCCCGTTTTATTGGATATGTATAAAATGGATAAGAAAAATGCAAACACTGCATTTACCATTGGTAATTGTTATATGAATACTCAAAATGAGAAGCCAAGAGCTATTCCTTATTTTGAAGCAGCGAAAGAAAAATTGACTGTGGATTACAGAATTGGAGATTACAAAGAAAAAAGTGCTCCTATTGAAGTGATTCGTTTTTTAGGTCAAGCTTATCATGTTAATTATGAATTTGATAAAGCGTTGGAAGAGTACAAGACTTACCGTTCTATATTAAACGAACATAATGAACAAGATTGGAATGCTGTAACGCATGATATGAGTATGACTAGAAATGCGATTGAATTACAGTCTAAACCAGTTAACATCTTCATCGAATCTGCGGAGATATTGAATACCGAATATGCTGAATATAGACCAAAAGTAAACGCAGAGGAAACATTCTTATGGTTTACAACTAGGAGAAAAGGAGAATCAGATTTGGTAGATGATGAGGATAAGTTTTTTGAGGATATTTACTATTCTGTAAAAGAAAGAGGAGAATGGTCTAAACCAGTTAGAATGGGAGATAGCATTAATACAGATAGCCATGATGCCTGTTTGTACATTTCTCCAGATGGACAAATGATGTATGTTTATCAGTTTGATGGAGGAAGTGATGCAGGCGGGAGTATTTATGAAACAAGAAAAGTAGGAAATGAATGGACAAAGCCAGAAAAATTAATTGCTGATATTAATTCTCGTTATTGGGAGACAGATGCAAGTTTAAATACTTCTGGAAATACAATATTCTTTACTAGTGATAGACCAGGTGGTCAGGGAGAAGAGAATAGAGATATCTGGATGATGAAAAAATTACCTACTGGTGATTGGGCTAAGATTCAGCCATTATCTTCGTCTGTAAATACTCCTTATGATGAAGAAAGTCCGTATTTGCATCCAGATGGAAAAACGTTGTATTTCAGCTCCAAAGGACATAATACAATGGGGGGATATGATGTTTTTAGTACAGAACTACAGGAAGATGGATCTTGGAGCGAGGCTTTAAATTTAGGTTACCCAATTAACACTACTGGTGACGATGTGTTTTATTTTCCTTCTATAGACGGAAAAAGAGCCTATTTTTCTTCTTATAGAGATGGAGGAAAAGGAGAACAGGATATTTATATAATGACATTTGAGAAAGGAGATCCAAAAGCATTGGCTATTTATAAAGGTGTGTCAAAAGATGGAAATGGAAATGTCGTTAAGGATTTAGTTATAAGTATTACAGATGCAGAAACTGGTGAGGAAGTAGGGTTGTATAGGCCTAATGAAGAGACTGGTAAGTTTCTTTTTATCCTAGAAGCTGGAAAAACATATGATATTGAATATGAGCTTAACGGAGCAATTGTACAAGAGACAATTAGAGTAGAGGAAGATGGTGTTCATACAATTCAGAAAGAAGTTGTATCAGAAGATGGTGTGTTAGTAATTCTAGATCCTACAGTTGATACAATTCCAGATGTAGCAGTTGTTGATACAGTTTTAACGCAGACAGAGGTAAATACAACATTGAATGCTGGTGATACTTTAGCCATTAATTCAGTAATGTTTGTTTATGATCAAGTAAACTTAATTGAAGAATCGCAAGCAGAATTACAAAAAATTGTAAATTATATGAAGCAGTATCCAGATGTGAAATTAGTTATTTCTGGACATACAGATTCTAAAGGTGAGGATGCTTATAATTATTGGTTGTCTAGTGCACGGGCAAATAAGATTAGAAACTATCTAAGGAAAGCAGGTGTCAAATATAGTCGTATGGAAACACATGGCTACGGTGAATCTAGACCAATTGCAGAGAATGAAAATTCTGATGGTTCTGATAATCCTAATGGACGTCAGAAAAACAGAAGAGTTGAATTTACAATTCAGAAATAGTGTTAAACCATTTATCGGTAAAAAATTATGCGCTAATTGAAGCACTTGAAATAGATTTTTCAAATGGTTTTAGCGTTATTACGGGGGAAACAGGTTCTGGGAAATCTATAATGCTTGGAGCACTAGGTTTAATCCTTGGAGAAAGAGCAGATTCTAAAGCGTTAAGATCTAAAGATATCAAATGTGTTATTGAAGGTACGTTTGATTTACCCGAGAAAATGTTTCTGCCTTTTTTTGAAAGTAACGATATAGATTTCGATAAACAAACAATTATTCGGAGAGAGATTACACCTAGTGGAAAATCAAGAGCCTTTGTAAATGATACTCCAGTTGTCCTTCCTGTTTTGAAAGAATTAGGATTATCATTGATTGATATTCATAGTCAGCATCAAACATTGTTATTAAACAAAAGCAGTTTTCAGTTTGATGTTCTAGATGTAGTAAGTGGTGTAACTGTTATTAAATTTGATTATACCAAAGCATTTAATGAGTATAAAGCGTTAAATAAGCAATTAAAACACCTAATTGACACCGAACAACAAGCAATTTTGGATAGAGATTTTATCACCTTTCAATTAAAAGATTTTGAAGGTGTAGCTCTTGAAGAATTAAATGAAAATGATATTGAGCAAGAGCTCAATATGCTCTCAAATGCTGAGGATATAATTAATCTGTCTTCTGAAATCTCCAACGGATTAAGTGGGAGTAATTCTGTAATTGGAAGTCTGATGAATGCTGAGCAAGCTTTGCTAAAACTTTCAGAGTACAATAAAAGTTATTCAGAATTATTGGACAGGGTGAAAAGCACTATAATCGAAATCAATGATATAGATGAGGAAGTTTCTAGAAAAAAGACTTCTATTGATGTTAATGAAAATAGATTAGCTGAGTTAACAGAGTTATTTGATGTAGTGAACAGACTTCAAAGAAAACACAATGTTAGTTCTGTTGAAGAGTTGATACTAGTGAAAGAAGATTTTACCAGTAGAATAGCTGCAGTTTCTAATCTTTCAGATGAGATTGAATCTATAACGAATGAATTGAATCAAAAATTGACTACTGTAAAAACACAAGGGAAACTTTTAAGTAATAAAAGAATTACTGGGGTTTTGTCTTTGCAAACCGAAATTAAAAACTACTTGAGTGAGATGGCAATGCCTCATGCTGAATTAAAGGTGGAGTTAACTCCTATTGAAGAACCTTCAGAGTATGGGTTAGAAAGTATTGAATTTAAAGTAAGAACAAATAAAGGTTCTCAATTTGAAGCTTTAAAGAAAGTAGCTTCGGGAGGCGAATTATCAAGAATAATGTTGGCTATAAAATCTATATTGAGTGTTAAGGGCAATTTACCTGCAATTATTTTTGATGAGATAGATACTGGAGTTAGTGGAGAAGTGGCTAATAATATGGGAGGGATAATGAAAAAAATGTCTAACCATTTACAAGTGATTAGCATTACACACTTACCGCAAATTGCCAGCAAAGGAAAATTACATTACAAAGTTTTTAAGGAAACTACTGAGAATACCACAATAACCAAAATTGTTCAATTGAATAGAGATGAGCGTTTGGTAGAAATTGCACAGATGTTAAGTGGGGAAAATCCTTCTCAAGCAGCGATTGACAATGCCAGAGAATTATTGAATTAGTTTAGTTGGAAATTACCACCAAACAACGAAAAATTTTCTGATATTCCCTTTCGAATCTTTAAGCCAGCATAAAGGTGATCTTTCATTTTCTAAATGATCTCTTAGAGAAGTTGAAAATTCTTTATAATTTATCCACCCAACTTGGTCGTTTACATCAATTAACCAATCCATTTTTGAAGGAATATGGAAAACATAATCATTGAATTGATTTAACTCACTCTTTCGTAGGTAAAAACCTTTTATGCATTCGTTATTAACTTCGGGTAACTCAACTGTTTTTATAGGGAAGGGAACGAAAAGTTGAGCTTTAAAATAGACCATTTGATTAATTTCGGACACTCTTATATCTAATTTATTAAGTATTCGGTGGGTTTCTTTGTGGAATAGAATAGGAAATTGTTTGTTTTTAATTTTTGATATTTTTTGTGCTAAACTATCTTTTCTATTGGGGCCGATCCATCTATCTATCTCTGAGTCTCCTGATTTTTTATCATATAAGTAAAATTTATAGGAAATTTCAAGATGAATTAAATCATTTAGGTAACGCAGCAAGCAATCAATTTCTCCTAAGGTTAGTTTTTCCTCAATAACTTGAAGGTTTTCAGCGATAATATGAATCGACTTATGTAGATGGAATTCGTGATAAACGAAACGTTCAACTAGCTTCCCTAATCTAATTTTACTTGGAATTATTTCATCATATGAAGTTATAACAACTGGTGGAATTTCAAATTGATATAATCCTTGAAATGGATTTGTTTTCCAAAGATTAGGGGTGTTTAAGAAACCTTCGTATTGAAGTTGGATATTTGGTTTCTTATTCATTTGATTTTATTTTCTGTAAACTTCGTAATAAACGAACAGGTTTCGATTAGAATCGATTAAAAAATAATAAGGAAATGTTCAAGCGATAAATTCATTTATTACCTTCGTGTAGAAATTTATTTGGATTCTCAAATTAACAGATATGGCTCAACGTAAGTGTCCAAAATGCCAGCATTGGAATGAAGGGAAGGATTATTGCGAAAAATGTCAGACAGCCCTGTCTGCAGATGCATTGGCGAAAGAAAGAGATTTGTTAAGGATTGAATCGGAAAAGAATAAACCCAAAGATAAAATTCAACTTTGGATAGAGAAAGTCAAGAATCATAAAAATTGGTTTGTTCGTGCTACTTATAGTGTTTTGTATTCAATTTGGGCAGTTTATATGGCTTTTGTAGCTTTTTTTGTTTGGTTGACAATCGGAACTAACGGATGAAGTTATTTCTAAAACCATATTTTATTCTGTTTGTTTTAACGTATTTCTTAATTAGGTTATTAAGGTTTCTAGAACTTGAACTTCCAGAAGTTATTAATAGTCATTTAACAGATTTTTTATTCATGCCGATATTGTTGACTGTTAGTTTGGTTGGTGTTAGAAAATTAAAAAGAGATGAGAATATAAAATTAACTTCTGCGATGGTCATCGTCTCAGTCATCTTTGTTTCAGTTGTATTTGAATTCATAATGCCTATAAAATCTCCTTTGTTTGTAGGTGATTATTTGGATATTGTAGCATACTGTTTAGGTGCTTTATTTTTCTATTGGATTCATGAAAAAAGGAAAGACTCTGTTTTAAAATCTTTCAATTAGTTACTCCAGATGTAAGGCATGTGCTTCTCTTTCTAATTCTTCACGATGTTCTGGAGCTGCTATACTTATTAGTAATTTTGCTCTTTCTTGTAAAGTTTTACCATGTAAATTAACAACCCCGTGTTCGGTTACTACATAATGGACATGGGCTCTTGTTGTTACAACGCCAGCTCCTGACTTAAGTGTTGGAGCAATTTTAGAAATACCTTTTTTGGTGATACTTGGTAATGCTATTATGGGTAAGCCACCATCTGAATAAGAAGCGCCTCTAATAAAGTCCATTTGTCCTCCAACACCAGAGTAAATAGTAGAACCAATGGAATCAGCACAAACTTGTCCTGTTAAATCAATTTCTATAGCACTATTAATAGCTGTTACTTTTGGGTTTTTACGAATGACATCAACATTGTTGACATAGCCAAAATCTAACATTTGAATCATTGGGTTATCATCAATAAAGTCATATAGTTTTTGTGAACCTACTGCAAATGAAGAGACAATCTTACCAGGATGATTTTTCTTTTGATTTCCCGTAATTACACCATTCTTCACCAAGGGAAGGATCCCGTCTGAAAACATTTCTGTATGAATGCCAAGGTTTTTGTGGTTATTTAAGCAGGATAATACAGCATTAGGAATTGCACCAATTCCCATTTGTAGTGTTGCGCCATCTTGTATTAATTCGGCAATATTTTCTCCTATTTTCTTTTCAGTTTCTGTTACTGGGTGGCTGATAAGCTCTGGCAATTTCTCATTCATCTCAACTGCATAGTTAATATTTGAAATGTGAATGATACTGTCTCCATGAGCAAAAGGCATGTTCTTATTTATTTGCGCGATAACAATTTTTGCTGATTCAACAGCTGCTAAAGAAATGTCCACGGAAGTTCCTAGAGAGCAAAACCCATGCTTATCTGGAGGAGTGACAGTGACTAAGGCTACATCTAGTGGTATAGTTTTAGTTCGAAACAATCGTGGGGCTTCACTTAAAAAAATTGGGATATAACTTCCGCGTCCGTCTTGAATTGCTTCCCTGACGTTAGCTCCAATAAATAATGCATTAACACAAAAAGAATCTTTGTGTTTTGGAAGTGAATAATCTGCATTTCCCTCCGTATGCAAATGGTAAATACTTACATTTCTTAATTCTTCTGCTCGATTGACCATGTGCTTAATCAAATATTGGGGAGCAGCAGCAGCCGAATGTATAAAAACATTGTCGTTGCTTTTGATTTGCAGGATAGCTTCTGTGACGGATACGTACATTTGCCGAAGATAAGAATAATTGATAGGTTTTAAACATGAATTTTGTTAGCCTCGAAGATTAAAAATGATATGTTGATAGAAGTTTTAATATAATATATCACAACCAAAAAACTTAGGTTATTTTTGATGAAAACACAATTATGCATTTAACTACGATTGACTGGAGCATTGTCATCGCGTTTTTTGTGATTTCACTATTAATTGGAATCATAACGAGTAAAAAGGCTGGTAAATCTTCTGAAGATTTCTTTTTGTCTGGTAGAAACATGCCGTGGTGGCTGCTGGGAATTTCTATGGTTGCAACTACATTTGCAGCCGATACTCCAGGGTTAGTAACCAATATTGTTCGAGATGAAAACGGTGGAGTATTCGGTAACTGGGTTTGGTGGTCGATGTTGTTGACGGGAATGTTAACCGTTTTTTTCTATGCAAGATTGTGGAGAAGGTCAGGGGTGACAACTGATTTAGAATTTTACGAAATGCGTTATAGCGGGAAAGCAGCTTCTTTTTTAAGAGGTTTTAGAGCAATTTATTTAGGAGTGATATTCAATGTGATAACGATGGCAGGTGTTTGTTATGCTGGGATAAAAATCGGACACGTTTTATTAGGGCTTTCTCCTATGCAAACGTTATTAATCGCAGGTACTGTTACTACGATTTACTCATTGTTAGGTGGGTTGAAAGGTGTTTTGATTACTGATTTTTTCCAGTTTATTATTGCGATGGTTGGGGCTGTATGGGCAACTGTTTATATTGTCAATATGCCTGAAATAGGAGGAACAGAAAACTTGTTAGCACATCCTAGTTTAGAAGGGAAGTTAGATATTTTTCCTGATTTTTCTAATTGGGAAATATTAATCCCTTTGTTTATTATACCATTGGCGGTACAATGGTGGAGTACTTGGTATCCTGGAGCGGAGCCTGGTGGAGGGGGGTATATTGCCCAAAGAATGCTAGCTGCAAAAGATGAAAAGAATGCTACTTGGGCAGTGTTGTTTTTTAATTTTGCACATTATGCATTACGTCCTTGGCCTTGGATTATTGTTGGTCTTGCTTCTATCGTTGTATTTCCATCGCTGGATTCTTTACAAGCAGCTTTTCCAAATTTAGAGTCATCTTATGTTAGTCACGATTTGGCCTATTCTGCAATGCTTACCTATTTACCTCCAGTATTACTTGGGATTGTAGTTACATCTCTCATAGCAGCTTTTATGTCAACAATTTCAACTCAGTTAAATTGGGGGTCAAGTTATATTGTTAATGATTTTTATGGCCGATTTATTAATCGAAAAGCGACCGAAAAACAAAATGTATTAATTGGTAGAATCTCTACAGTATTGCTGATGTTTATTGCAGCTGTTTTGTCTATGTTTTTCGAAAGCGCTAAAGATGTTTTCTTTCTAATGTTGATGATAGGAGCAGGAACAGGACTGTTGTTTATATTAAGATGGTTTTGGAAAAGAATCAATCCTTATAGTGAAATTGCTGCAATGGTTATTTCATTTTTAGTAGCTGTATTTTTCTTTATTAATGGAAAGCTAGATGATAAAATAATTGATGTTCCAGGACATTGGGAACTTGTAATTAGTGTAATAGTAACTACAATTGGTTGGGTAACAGTAACCTTGTTAACGGATCCAACTGATGAGAAAACACTAAAAGAATTTAACGCTAAAATATTTTCAGATGAAAATGGGAAGATTAATAAATTTAAAAATTTCCAATATAAAATAGCAGGATTCTTTTTTGCAACTGTCGGTGTATATAGTGCATTATTTGCAATAGGGTATTACATATATTCTGAGACAAATCTTGCTTACCTTTGTACAGGTTTATTTATAGCTTGTGTTGTATTTTTGTTGAAATTTAGTAAAAAGGTGTTTTCATAAGTTTAGCCATAAGCTAATTATCCAAAGCACCCTGATTTATCCAATTTAATATTACGGTTTTATCATAATCTGGTAATGCTCCTGAAGGAGGCATCATAGATAGTTGACCAATTAAATGAAGGTAGATGTTACTCTGTTCAGCGTTTGCTGTATCAACATATGAAGCACTGAACCCTGAATTAAGTAATTGATCATATGAAACTGATGTTTGCAAGTCTAATTTAGAATGTGTTTCATCATGACACGAGATACAATTCGAATTGAAAATTGGTTGTACATGAGTAGTGTAGTAAACCGTGTCAGCCTCCTCTAAAGGCAATGAGCTTTCCGTAAGCAATGGACCAGTATCTTTATTACAGGATTGCAGTAACAAGATGAAAACAAGAATACTAGATATTATTAAAGGTAATTTCATAATTAGTTATTTAAGGCTCCTTGGCTTATCCATGTATAGACACTATCAATTTTTCCTTGAGAAAGAGCTGGTCCTCCTTCAGGCATTAATGTATAAACACCTGCTAAATGTAAGTGCAATAAACTCTGGATAGGAGTTGTTGTGTTTACATAAGGAGTGCTTGTACCATCTGTTAATAATTGATCGTAAGATACAGGTGGTCGTAGATCCAATTTTGGGTGATTTTGATTGTGACATGCTTGCACACAATTTTGTTGAAATATTGGACTAATGTCTGTACCATAAGAAATGGTGTAGGTATAAACCGTTGGAGTATCCATAGCTGGTGGCAGTGGAGTGGTGGTGCTAGTTGTATCCTCAACTATAGGTTTTTCAATGATATAAGGTCCCTTATCTTTTTCGCAGGAGATGAAAATCCCTACAAGAGTTGTTAATATGGATGTAATTAATAAATTTTTCATGACTATTTCCTCCAAAAGTTTCGTTTAATACTAAAGCCTAAAATAAATTCTGCATTTCCATAGTCATAAGAAGAGTTAGTGTAAATTCTTTGCTCTAAAATGGATTGTGAAGATGTGATAAAAAAGGAAAAGGCGTGCCCTGACGTGCCAATCTCATAGGCTAAAGAAGCAGGGTTAACAAAGCCATTAGTCCTGATGTTAAGCACGTGACCATATTCAAAAAGTATTGATGAATTTAATCCTGTTTTAAATCTTCCACTAAAGGATAGTGCCATAGTATGATTTTCAAGATCTGGACCTACTAAGTTTTCATAAATTAAAATCGGCGTTAATTGCAATGAAATAGCATCGTTTATTTTAGATGAAAATATAATCTGTGTATTATAAGCTAATCGATGTGAAGGCTTATAGTAAAAGTCTGTAGACCAATCCCCGAAATAAGCACTGTCTGGTATGTTAGGGAACCTTTCTGTTCTTATTGCTGCATTGGCATAAAGTGCTATTGACAAAGGGAATTTTTGTTCTTTAGTTTGTTTCATCAAAAGATATTTCCCTTCAAAATCATATGTTTTTAGAACTTTAGTTCTTCCCACTGCCATGTAGAAACGATCACTAAAGCTATAGCCAAAGGCTATTCGGATATTAGCGGTATGATCCATCCCTAAGAAGTCTTGAACAAGACTAGAGTCTAAGCCAATTTTCCCAAATCGATGTTGTATTTTAAATTCCCATGATTTTTTAGGCAGAACTTCTGTAGTTTGTGCATTTACTACTTGTGTACTAGTAAATATATTCTTGACAAAAGTTTTGGTCGAATCTTTTTGTGCAGATATAGCAGTTGTCGCTGCTATTAATCCTATTAGAAATGTTTGCTTTATCATTTTTTTATTGTTCTTAAGTAATTAACAATTGCCCATCGTTGATCTTCCGTTAGGCTATTTTCATATGGAGCCATAGTACCTTTTCCGGTGGATAGTTTCCAGTAAATGGCACCATCGGTTTGTTTTTGAAATGTTGCATTAGAAAAATCAGCAGGAAGAGGTGTTAGTGAACCTGACACTGGTCCATCACCTAAACCTTCCGATCCATGACAAGTCCAGCACATTTTGGTATAAATTTTTTTCCCTAGTTTTATCGTTTTTTCATTTGATTCGACAGGGTTTACTTTTTTTGAAGCTTCTTCAGGCGCCTTCCATTCTGTATTTTGGATTGTAACAGTAGAAAGCCCTCCGATTAATAGTAATATGATTAGAGTTTTCATTGTTTTTAGATTTTGATTTATTTAAACAAAGGTAGTGAGCGTTCACTAACTCGACATGATGTAAATCATGTATTGTAAGAATGTTTGAAATTATGAAAGTTGAAATAGTCTCGGAACATCAATGTTTATGGTGTATTTTTGACCTTATGTTACAGAGTGTAACATTTGTTACATTTGCTCTTGTTAGTATGTGCTAACTATTTTTATATATTTACATCTTACTAACAAGTAACTTAATATGAAAAGAAAATTATCTATACTATTTGCCGCTTGTGGCTTAATAGTTACAACAAATGCACAAAATACTTTAGCAATACCTTCAACTTTACAAGGACCAAATATAAATTTGACACTTCAGGAGGGAACGACAGAGTTTTACCCAGGAGTTATAACAAATACAATGGGAGCCAATGGGAGCTTATTAGGACCAACTTTAATTGTAAATAATGGAGAAGCACTTAACATTACAGTTGATAATCAATTAACAGATACAACAACAATACATTGGCATGGATTACATGTTGCCCCAGAAAATGATGGCGGACCGCATAGTATTATATACCCAGGTGATACTTGGAATCCACAATTTACTGTTATGGATAAAGCAGGTACATATTGGTATCATCCTCATTTACACATGCAAACGGATAAACACGTTTCAAAAGGAATTGCAGGGATGATTCTTGTTAGAGATACCGAAGAAGCTGCACTGGGACTACCCATGACTTATGGCGTTGATGAATTTCCAATAGTAATGCAAACAAAAGGGTTTGATGTTAGTGGTCAAATTGAAATTCATACAGAATTAGATACCTCTGTGATGATAAATGGAACTGTTGATCCTGTTGTTGATATGCCAGCTCAAGTTGTTCGCTTAAGAGTTCTGAATGGTTCTTCTCAACGATTGTATGAAGTTGGTTTTTCTGATAACAGACAATTTAGTTTGATTGGTACAGATGGAGGTTTATTGTCTGCACCGGTAGGCATGACAAGATACAGAATGGCGCCAGGACAGAGGGCAGATATTTTGGTTGATTTGTCAGCTGATATGGGAACAAATATACAGCTGATAAATTATGGGTCAGAATTACCAAATGCAGTTTATGGAGCAGCACAGCCGGGAATGGGTGCAGGTGCAACAGCTTCTTTAGTTGGGTATACCGATAACCCGTTAAATGGTGCTGATTTTCAATTATTAGATATTAGTGTAGTATCACAAACTACGAGTCCTGTGTCCGTTATTCCTTCAACACTAGCAACCTTGTCTCCGTTATTAGAAGGGACTGAAAGCATCACTAGAGATTTGACTTTCACTTCTGCTACTATGGGTGATTTAAGTGGTCCATTCTTTATAAATGGATCTACTTTTGACATGGGGACAATAAATTATACGATTCCGCTGGATAATATTGAAATTTGGACTTTAACAAACGGAACACCGATAGCTCATCCATTTCATATTCATGATGTGCAATTTTACATCTTAGATATTAATGGTGTGCCCCCACCACCAGAGTTAGCAGGTTTAAATGACGTTGTTTTGGTTCCTGCAGGACAAGGTGTTGTTCGTTTTATTGCACAGTTTAGTGATTTTGCAAATGATACAATTCCATTTATGTACCATTGCCATATGCTAACACACGAAGATATGGGAATGATGGGACAGTTTTTAGTGGTTGATAATGTTGGAGTTGAAGAGAATTTAGAAAGTGCTGATGCATTTAGTGTCTACCCTAATCCATCAGAGACAGGAAATTTTACTATTGACCTATCTGAAATGATTGATGTTCCAGAATTTTATGAAATTTACTCTATTGGAGGAAGGTTGATTGAAAAGAAAAATATCGTTAAACCTATGTTTGAAGTGTCAGTTGATGCTTCTAAAGGAGTGTATTTATTGAATATTCATTCTAAACTTACTATTAGCACGCAGATGTTGTTAGTTGACTAAGTGTGTGTGTTTGTTAAAAGGGTAAGGGGTTTCGCTTCTTACCCTTTTTTTATGTCCATGTTGAATTAATTCTATTATTTTTGATAAAATGTTTTGTTTTTATGTTAGTGTTTACTAACTTTGTTCCGTGAGTTATACAAATAGACAGATAGAAATTATTGAAGCTGCTACTAAATTGGTTGGTGATAAAGGGATTCAGAACCTTACTACTAAAAATTTAGCAGCTGAAATGGGGTTTACTGAACCTGCTCTATATCGTCATTTTAAAGGGAAGACTGAAATTCTAGTATCTGTTTTGAATTACTTTAGGGAAGGTCTTCAGAAAGGAATTCAGGAAATTGTTCAGGCTGACTCTACAGGAATTAAAAAGTTAGAGGAAATAATGCAGCTCCAGTTTCAAACTTTCACTGACAATCCTGCTATTGTTATGGTGATCTTCGCAGAAACAAGTTTTCAATATGAACAGGCGCTTTCTGATGCAGTCCTTAAAATTATGAATCAAAAAAAAATGATGATTGAGATGATCATTTCCATAGGACAAAAAGACGGGTCTATTAGAAAGGATATCGATGCTGCATATTTAGCGTCTTTTTTTATGGGGAGCATGCGATTTACTATATTAAGATGGCGTTTAAATAATTATAATTTTTCATTAATACATGAAGGTGAAAAATTATGGGATGCTGGGGATAAAATGATGACATGTAATTTGAAATAGTTTTTTTTACCCAAATAAGTTAGTGTAAACTAACATGAGATAAATGAAAAATATTGGAAAATATATTACGATAACGCTGCTAGTTGCATTTGCCTTGCTGACTTTATTTCTCAGTAGTTCAGTAATTTTTGATTGGTTTGGAATAAGAGAGAAAGAAGGAGATTATGTTTTGTTTGTCGTTCAGTCAAATTTTATAAGTAGTGTTCTATATGTAGTTGCTGCTTTTGGGTTTCTTAAGAATAAAAAATGGACTATTGCTCCTCTATTAATCTCAGTAGTAATTTTAATCGTTGCTCAAATAGGATTGCATTATCATATTGATGCTGGAGGCTTATATGAAGAAAAAACTGTGAAGGCAATGTATTTTAGAATAATAGTGACACTTGTATTTTCTGTAATAGCCTTTGTAAGGTATAAAAGAATTAAGAATTAAAAAAAAATTTAAACCATGAAGTTAGTGAGCACAAACATATCAAAACTATTACTACTGTTAATCATGTCAATAGCTGGTTCAATAGAAGCACAGGAGTGGAGTTTGGACCAATGCATTGATTCAGCAATGCTTAATAATAAGAAATTAAAGATTAGTAAAAACGAGATGGAAATTGTTGCACAAAAGCAAAAGGAAGTCAAGGCTAATCTATTACCAAAAATTACTGCAAATGGTGATTACAAGTACTACACTGATTTACCGTATCAATTAATGCCAATGTCAGTTTTTGGAGGGCCTGAAGGGCAATATAAAGAAGCTCAATTTGGTGTTCCTCATAATATTAATGCAAATCTTCAATTATCGATGCCGCTGTATAGTCCAGAACTATATGGAGGAATAGAGGCTACCAAAATAGTAGCTGAAGTTTCTGAATTACAGTATCAAAAGACAGAAGAACAAACCTATTTTGATATTGCAAACCTATATTACAATGCTCAAATTATAAAAAGTCAAATAGCTTTTTTAGATAGTAATTCAGCTAATAGTGAAAGGTTATTAAAAAATGTACAACTATTAAATGTTCAGTTATTGGCTCAGAAAACAGATGTTGATAAAGTAGTATTGCAAGTTAGGCAGATAGCATCCAAAAAAATGATTTTAGAAAGTAAATACAGTCAAGTTATAAACGGACTGAAATTACTAATGGGAGTTTCACAAAGCCAAGCTATAGAAGTTGAAGCTTCAATTGTTCATACAGAAGAATTAGCCTATGCTACTCAGTCAACTTTAGACTTTCGTTTAGCAGAGACTAAGTTTAACTTATTGTCATCAGAATTAAATACACTCAAGAAAAGCCGCTATTTACCATCTGCATACTTATATGGTTCTTATGGTACAATGGGGTATGGTTATGATGAGCAGCCAAATGATTTTTTAAATTTCTATGCAATTGGTTTTGTAGGAGTAAAATTCAGTTACCCAATTTTTAATGGAACTGTTACGAATAAAAAAATCAATCAGAAGAACCTTGAGTTAAAAAACAATGATTTACAAAAGGAATTGCTAAAAGATCAGCAGAATACACAAACCGAAAATGCGCTTTTACAAAGAAATGTAGCTCAAGAAACAATGAAAACAAGTGAGTTACAAATAGAATTAGCACAAATAATTTATACGCAAACTACTCTTCAGCAAAAAGAAGGCTTAGCCAAATTAACAGATGTTTTGCTAGCAGATAATGTTTTGAGAGAGGCTCAGCAGGATTATATAGGTGCTGTAGTAGAATATCTAAAAGCAGATTTAGAATTGAAAAGAATAACAGGAAATATTAAATAGAAAAGATTCAATAAAGCAGTATAAAAAATTAAAATATACACTATGAAAAAGATAATCGGAATACTGATACTCGTTGCACTTCTAGCAGTCGTTGTGGTTCAATTGAAAACAAATAAAAACATTTCAGAAAATAGAGTTTATCAGTATGATAAAGAGAAAGCTATCATTGTTCATGCTGAAAAAATTGTAGCAACAAATGTTGATTCAAAGCATTCGTTTACGGGAACATTTGATGCAAATAAAGACGCAAGAATTAATGCGGATATACAAGGGAAAATAACTGTGTTTCATATTGATGCAGGAAGTGTTGTGAAAAAAGGAGAACCATTGGTTCAATTGGATGCAGCATTATTGAGGCTACAATTAGAATCTGTAAATGTTCAAATAGAAGGTTTTGAAGCGGATGAAAAAAGGTATTTAGTTCTTACAGAAGCAGGTGCAATTCAAGGAGTGAAATTAGAGAAAACTCAAATGGGGTTGAAGGCTGCTAAAATTCAACAGAAAACATTACTGGAACAAATAAGCAAAACAACGATAAAAGCTCCTTTTGATGGAATTGTAACTATGAAAATGTCAGAGGTTGGATCATTTGCCGCTCCAGGAGTGCCTTTGTTAATGTTGACTGATATTTCGGAATTGAAATTTATAGTAAATGTACCAGAGAATAGTCTTGATTTGTTTGAGTTAAACGAAACACATAAAATTAAAGTTGATGCATATCCAGATTTGGACTTGAAAGGAGTTGTTAAATCTGTGGGAAGTAAAGGAAATATGGGGAATAGTTTTCCAATTCATTTAGAAATGCAAAATACAGTCGATTTGAAAATCAAGTCTAAGATGTTTGGTAAGTTAGTTTTGGGGGGAAGTGGAAATAAACGAGGGATATCTATTCCCGCATCTATTATTGTAGGTTCAGATTTAGAGCCTAAAGTATATGTTGTTAAAGAAGGAAAAGCTGTACTTCAAGAAATTACAATAGCAAAACGAATTCAAAACAGAGCAGTTGTTGCTGCCGGATTAAGTGAGGGTGATATAATAGTAACAAGTGGTTTCATCAACTTGTTTGATGGCGCCAATGTTACTGTTAGTGAGGGGAAATAGTAATTCACATTGTTTAATCGAATTAAAATTTAATTATTATGAATTTAACAGAGATATCCATAAAGAGACCTTCGTTGATTATCGTTCTTTTCAGTGTGCTTATACTTTTAGGCTGGATAGGTTATAAAAATTTGAGCTACGAATTAATGCCTGATTTTAATCAGCCAGTTGTAGTAATAAAAACTGTTTATCCAGGAGCAGAACCACAAGAGGTAGAAACTTCGGTATCGCGGAAAATAGAAGATGCACTTTCTAATTTAGAAGGGGTTGATTACTTGGTAACTAAATCACTACCGAATGCCTCGGTTATTATAGCCAATCTAAAATACGGGACTGATTTAGATAAAACGATGCAAGATGCCCAAAGGTATATTGATAATATCCGTAAGGATTTACCAGCGTCGATATTAAGTCCAGAAATGAGTAAGGTTTCTCCAAATGATTTACCGATTATGTCTATTAGTGCAACTAGTGACATGTCTGCAACGGAGTTTTATCAAAAGATGCAAGACGAGTTTTTGCCAAGAATTCAGCAGATAAAAGGTGTTGCTGAGATAACAATTTTAGGAGGGGAGGAAAGAGAAATACAAGTCAAAGTAAATCAGGAGAAGTTAAGGCTATACAATTTGTCACTGTATCAAGTAGTTGAAATGATAAATAGATCTGGCTTGGATTTGCCTGCTGGTAAAATTCAATCTAATACGGAGAGTAATTCAGTTCGTTTAACTGGAAAATTCGCAACTATTGAGGATATTGAAAATGTTCAAATTGCAATGCCAATGCCTGGAAGTCCAGTTTATGTAAAAGATGTCGCAACTGTAACAGATGGAGTAAAAGATATAACTTCTATAAGTCGTTACTATGGTAAAAATGGAATCGGTTTATTATTGAAAAAACAAGGAGATGCAAATGCAGTAGATGTATCAGAAGCCGTTAGAGAAGCGTTCGAATCAATAGAGCATCAAAATGAGAGCGATAACGTAGAATTTATTATAGCGGATGATAGTACGGATAATACAATTGCAGCGGTTGAGTCTGTTGTAGAAGATTTAATAATGGCAGTGATATTGGTATCACTGGTAATGTTGTTGTTCTTAAGGAGTTTCAGAAATTCAATCATTGTATTGGTTGCAATTCCAACCTCTTTAGTTACTGCTTTCGCTGTAATGTGGATGTTAGGATACACCCTTAACTTAATGACATTATTAGCTATGTCTCTAATTATTGGAATTCTGGTTGATGATGCTACAGTAGTTCTCGAGAATATCCAGCGTCACTTGGATATGAAGAAAGACAAACGAGTAGCGGCTATGGATGGTCGTATGGAGATAGGTTTCTCAGCCTTGTCTATTACACTAGTGGATATTGTAGTGTTTTTACCAATCTTATTCATTCAAGTATTTGTTGCAGATATGCTAAAACAATTCTCTGTAGTTGTAATTACTTCTACTTTGACGAGTTTGTTAGTTGGATTTACACTTACTCCTTGGATGGCATCCAGAATGGGAAAATCGGAAGATTTACAACCTACTAATTTCTTTAATAAATTTTTGTTATGGTTCGAAAGACAACTAGATGCATTTACCGATTTTTATGGTAGACAATTAGAATGGGTACTAAAACACAAACTAGCGTTTGCTGGGATAGTGCTCCTTCTTTTTGGCTTAACAGGCGCAATGATGAAGCAAAATATCATTGGTGCTGAATTAATCTCAACAGGGGACCAAGGTAAATTTAGATTGGCTTTAGAATATGATAAGTCGACTTCGATCCAACAAAATAATTTAGTATCTCAGCAAGTAGAAGACTTTATAATTAATCAACCAGATGTTGCTACAGTGTTTAGCAACGTTGGTGGTCCAAGTACGGGTATTGGTAGTTTAGGAATAGGTTCTCCTAATAAAACTGAATTTACGATTCAGTTAAAAGCTAAGGAAGAGAGAGATAGCCAGCCTACAGAAAAATTCATGCGAGACTTGCGTGAGGCGCTTCAGGAAAAATATCCAGAAGCTAATTACTCTATGTCAGCTTTAGGTCTAATTCCTCGTTCGGCTCCTGTTGAACTGACTTTAAGCGGAACTGATGTTAATGTTGTTATGGCGACAGCAAATGATTTGAAGGCAGCAATTGAAGGGATACCGGGATCAGATAATGTTCAGTTATCCGTAGAAGAAGGAAGTCCAGAGTATAAGGTTGTTCCGGATAAAGACAAAATGCAACGCTTAGGTTTGAATACAGCTTATGTTGGAATGAATCTTAGAATTGCCCTGACAGGAAACGATGATGCTACAATGACTGAAAATGGGACAGAGTATCCCGTTAGAATTTGGTTAGACGATTTTAATCGTGAAAACTTTGAAGATATTGAGAATATTACAATTATAAACCCAATGGGAATGTCAATTAAGGTTTCTCAGTTTGCAGATGTAGTTCAAGATAACTCACCTTCATTATTAGAACGAAAAGACAGACAACCAGCAGTTACGTTAACTTCAGATGCATTAGGTCGCCCATCAGGGACTGTTGCAGATGATGTGGTTGCATATTTAAAAGAAAAGCCTTTACCAGAAGGAATTGAAATGACATGGGGAAGTGACATTAAAAGACAGAATGATAGTTTTGGTGCGTTAGGCTCTGTTCTATTGATTTCATTCCTTTTGATCTACCTAATTATGGTGGCACTTTACGATAGTTTTATCTACCCATTTGTTGTGTTGTTCTCAATACCAGTAGCGGTAATTGGATCTTTGTTAGCATTGAATTTATCAATTAGTCATTTAAGTTTATTTGCACTACTAGGGCTAATAATGTTGATGGGACTAGTAGTGAAAAATGCGATTTTAATAGTCGATTTTACAAATCAGTTAAAAGCACAAGGCATGCATTATAAAGAAGCGTTGGTTGTAGCAGGGAAAGGGAGGATGCGTCCAATTTTAATGACAAGTATTTCTATGATTGTAGGAATGCTTCCAATTGCAATGGCAACTGGAACAGCGAGTGAATGGAAAAATGGATTGGCTTGGGTAATTATTGGAGGGGTAACTTCTTCATTGATTTTAACGGTTTACCTCGTGCCTGTAGTTTACTATGTTGTAGATAGTATCAAAGAAAAGTTTAGTAAAGAAGGAAATCGTTCGATTGGGGCGCAAGCAAGTTGAGTAATTGTCCCTAAAAGAGTTAGTTATAGTCAAGCGCCTGATAATGGATTTAGTGTAACTTTTGTTACAGAGCGCTAAGTTAGCGATAGCTAACTTAGCGAAAGCTAAAAAAGAAAAAAAGCATTATTATAAAACAAAATACCTATGAAAACAACTAAGTACATTTTTCTTGCATTATTGTTTAGTGCATTAACCAATGAAGCCAAAACACAGGAAGAGTTTAACGTAGAAATAGAGCCTATTACAATAACTGGGACTCCTGGCGTTCATTCTTTTGCTTGGGGTAAAACAACCGATCAAAACTGGATAATTATAGGTGGAAGGATTGATGGTTTGCATCAAAGGCAGCCTAATTCAGCTTTTCTGGAATCAAGTAATAATAAAAATGTATTTATTGTGGATCCAGTTGGAGATCAATCATGGAGTTCGGATTTAAGTGTTTTACCTGCTTCAATTTTTGAGCAACTTCAGTCTACCAATCAAGAGTTTTATCAAAGAGGTAGTACTCTTTATGTAATTGGAGGTTATGGATTTAGCACAACGCAAGCAGATCACGTTACCTATTCAAATTTGACAGCAATTGATTTAGATGGATTAGAAAATGCTGTGAAAAATGGTACTACAATTACTTCTTTTTTTAGACAAATAACAGACCTTAATCTAGCTGTTACTGGTGGACAGTTAGGGTATTTAGATTCTGTTTTTTATTTAGCAGGTGGACAGTTTTTTGAAGGACGATATAACCCAATGGGACCCAATAATGGACCGGGTTTCATTCAGGATTACTCAGATGAAATTCGGAAATTCAAAATAGAAGATGATGGTACAACTTTGACAATAACTGACTACTCTGCAGAAAACGATTCCAATAATTTACACAGAAGAGATTACAACATGTCGCCTCAAATATTTCCAAATGGAGAGGAAGGATTTACAATGTTTAGTGGAGTGTTCGCCCCAGGAGACTTACCGTGGTTAAACTCGGTAGATGTAACGGCGTCTGGATATACGGTCAATAATAGCTTCACGCAATATTTAAGTCAATACCACAGTGCTAAAGTTCCTATTTATGATGCTGCAAATAATGTAATGCATACGTTGTTTTTTGGAGGGATGAGTCAATACACATTAGATGGAAATAATAATTTAGTTCAAGATGATAATGTGCCGTTTGTTAAGACCATTAGTAAAGTAACTAGACTAAGTGATGGAAGTATGCAAGAGGTAAAGTTGAATATTGAAATGCCTTCACTTTTGGGTTCTGGTGCAGAGTTTATCCCTATTACCGATACTTCACTATATATGACACAAGAAATTTTAGGAATTAACGAAGTTCCTGCTTCAAAAACATTGATTGGTTATATCGTTGGCGGAATCGAAAGTTCTTTACCTAATATTTTCTTTATTAACGACGGTACACAGAGTAGTGCTAGTAGTCAGGTATTTGCTGTTTACATTAATAAATCTACTGTTGGATTACATGAAGAAGTCTTAACAGGAGATAATATTTATAACCTTAAAATGTATCCAAACCCTGCAACGGACATAGTTTCTTTAGCATTTTTTGTTCCAGATACTAATCCTGTTAGTATTGAGGTATATAATGTATTAGGGGTATTAGTGAAAAGTAAGACCATTGCACAAATTATTGGCACTAAGAAGATGGAATTAAATTTGACGGATCTTTCTGCTGGAGAATATATTATTAGAATAAAAGGTAAAAATAGTAGTAGTGAACAAATTCTTATCAAACAATAATTAGTAATCAAAATTATATGTGATTTGAATTTATTTTAGTTAATAAACACTAACTTCGTGACGTAAAATATTTAAACGATGAGAAAAAAAATAATAGGATTAAGTCTAATAGCAATCGGAGCGATTGCAGGAATAACTTCTTGTTCTACTTCAGGAGCAAGTGAAACGACAGATTCAATAGCTGTAATTGGAGACAGTGAGGGAAAAGAATTGTTTGAAAAGGTGTGTACTCAATGCCATAAAACATCTCCTCCATCAACTAAAGAAGAAAGGCAAGGTATGTTAGCTCCGCCAATCATGGGGGTAATGTTCCATGTAAACGATGGTGTTACTCCTAAAGAGGGGCAAGAAAAGAGAGAAGCAGTAATTGATTTCATTATTGATTATGCCCATAATCCTTCAGCTGATAAGTCATTTTGTGAAAAAGGCGCAATTGCGAGATTTGGTGTTATGCCAACTCAAAAAGAAAATATAACGAAAGAAGAGTTAACTTTGGTTGCTAATTACTTGTACGATACTTACCCAGCTGGTTCTGTTGATCATGATAAGCTGCAAGAGCAGATGCATGGAGGAGGCAAAGAAGGCTGTAAAGATGGAAAGAAGGATTGTAAGGGAGGAAAAAAAGGATGTAATCATTAATCTATTATGAAAAAGACACTATTAATAGTAGCAATTGCTATTGTGGGGGGAGTATCCTCTTGCGGAACGACTGAAAAGAAAGTAGAAGAGAAAAAAGAGGCTGAATCCACTCATGATGTAGAAGCTGTAGATGTTTTATCGCTTGATAATGGTAAAAAATGGACAGTCAATGAAGAGACACATCAAGGAATGTCTCAAATTAAAGTTATTCTTGAAAATATGGATCCATTGACTTTGGATGACTTTAATTTAATGGGAGATAAATGTGATGAGCAAACGTCTTTTATAATTTCAAATTGTTCTATGACTGGAGAAGCACACAATCAATTACATCATGTATTGCATCCTATTTTGGATGATATTAGTGCTTTGCAAAAGTCAACAGAGTTAGAAGAAGCTTCTGCTGCTATGGCTTCTTTAGAAAATAACATTAATGATTATTTTGCCTATTTTGAGCTTTGATTACGTAATGAATTCTCATAGGATTTACTCTATCTTTGCTGTATGAAAAAGAAAAAGCTTTTAAAGAAAATTGGACTAGGAATTCTAATTGTTTTTGCAGGGATTCAATTTGTTAGAATTGATAAAACAAATCCTGAAATAAAAGAAGGAAATGATATTATTTCTATTTTAAATCCTTCAGAAGAAATAAGGGAAATTTTAAAAGCAAATTGTTACGATTGCCATTCAAATGAAGTCGTTTACCCTTGGTATTCCAATATAGCACCCGTTTCATGGGTTGTTGGACACCATGTTGAAGAGGGGAGAGAACATCTCAATTTTTCTGAGTGGGGAGATTATGATGCTGAAAGACAAGAGCATAAAATAGAAGAATGTTACGAGGAAATGGAAGAGCATGAAATGCCTCTTTCTGGTTACGGAATAATGCATGGTGACATGACAGAAGAAGACAGAGAGAAACTAGAAGATTGGTTTAAAAGTATCTAACTCCTTTTAGGGTGATTCTTCTTTAATTCGTTTTCGTGGTATTCCACTTTTTTAACCACCTTTTTCAACCATAAAAAGTACAATTCCTCTTTTTCTTCCTGAGAAAGGTGCCAGTCGATTTTAGATTTTCTTAATTTTTCAGTAATTGTGTGAATACACATAGCAGCTGAAACCGAGATATTAAAACTTTCGGTAAATCCATACATTGGTATTTTCATATGAATATCAGCCATTTCTAAAGCTTTGTCAGTTAACCCTTCAGCTTCGGTTCCAAACATTAGCGCAATTGGCTTGTCAAGTGGTAGCTCTTCGAGTAGGATATCTTCTTCATGGGGAGATGTAGCAACAATTGTATAGCCTTTTTCTTTTAAAGAAGTAATGCAATCTACTGTGTTGTACACTTTTTCATTGTATTTCTCCATTGTTAACCATTTGGCAGAGCCTAATGCTACAAGTGGATTTACATCATATTCATTTCTATTTTCAATAATATGTACATCTTGGACGCCAAAACAGTCACAACTTCTTAGAACTGCACTAGCATTTTGAGATTGAAATACATCTTCAATTACAACCGTTAAGTGCTTGGTTCTGTCGTCTAGTATTTTTTTGAAAAGTTCTTTTTTATGATCTGAGACCAAAGGTTCTATTCTTTCCTGAAATGCTTTGTCAATAGGTTCCATGAAGTATTACTTTACTATTATCGGTTGCTTTTAAAAGAGCTGCGGCGTGCAAAGATAAAAATTAAGCATAAAAAAAGCCCCGATAAATCGAGGCTTAATTTCTTTAGAATAAATTCTAACTAGTTTACTTTCCCAGAAAGGTCAGCTCCAGCTTTAAATTTAACTACGTTTTTAGCTTTAATTTGGATAGCTTTCCCAGTTTGTGGGTTTCTTCCAGTTCTTGCAGCTCTTTTAGAGATAGAAAAAGATCCAAATCCTACTAATGCTACTCTGTCATCTTTTTTAAGTGCTCCACCTACTACAGTTACAAATCCGTCAACTGCTCTTTTTGCGTCTGCTTTAGATAATCCTGATTCTCCAGCGATAGCATCTACTAATTCTTGTTTGTTCATTTTTTTAATTTTAAATGATTAATAATTTATTCTTGTTGAAACAAATATATACGTATACCTAAGCGAGTCAAGGGTTTCGGTAAAAAAAACACCCATTTTGTTGATAAGTAGAATGCTTTGTTAATAACCGTGGGCTGAAACGCCCTATTTAAGGGCTTTTTAGAGGTTTTCGTCGAATGGTGTAAAACGCTAGTCTTCTTTAAATATTCTATCTAGCCCTTTAAACTCGGGAGATTGGACAGAAATTACTTTCATTGTCTTTTTTGAAGAAACATTTACACCATGCCAAGTATCTTTTGGAATCACGATTAAATCGCCTTCTTTTACCTTATAAGTAGAGTCAGATACTGTGAATTCCCCTTTTCCTTCTATTATATATACATTTTCCACATGATGAATGTGTTTGTGCATCTTTACTTTCATCTTTACCCATATAGCAAAAGTAGTGGATAAGCTATCTGTATCTATTTTTTGTGCATGTATATTGTCGAATGCTTCTGTAGGTTGCAAATCATCTGTTGATTTGATAGTTTGTCCACTTATTATAGTAATAAAGAAGATTAGAATCAAGGTTGTTGTAATTTTCATACTATATACATTTATAAGAGTCATTCAATTGAACACCATTTAAAAAAGATTTTATATCCATTCTTTTCTTTCCAGCTAGTTGTAGTTCTAATATTCTTAAGCTTCCAGTCTTACACCCTATCTCTAACAAATCTTTTCCATTTGTTTTTATTGAACCGATTGGTAAGTTAAGGTCCGTTTTAATCGTTTTAAAGAGTTTTAAACCTAGTTCCTTTCCTTCTACATCAATTAAAGTAGTCCATGCTGCTGGATAAGGAGAAAGACCTCTTATGTGGTTGTGGACATCAATATTTGTTTTATCCCAATTAATTTGACATGTTTCTTTAAATATCTTAGGTGCTTCTTTAATTCTATCTGTTATTAATTCCGCTTGAGGAGTCCCTATGGCTTTGCCTTGTTCTATATTGTTAATTGTTTCAACCAATAAGTCAGCTCCTTTGAGCATTAGGTTGTCATGTAAATCTCCGACATTCATGTTTTCGGTAATAGCAATCTCTACCTTATCTATAATGTTTCCTGTGTCGATTTCCTTTTCTATAAAGAAGGTTGTAGCCCCCGTTTTATTATCACCATTAATAATCGCCCAGTTTAACGGGGCTGCCCCGCGGTAATCGGGTAGCAATGATCCATGTAAATTAATTGTTCCTTTTGATGGCATGCTCCAAATAACTTCGGGTAACATCCTAAAGGCAACTACAACAAATAGATCAGCGTTCAATTCTTGTAAAGCTTTGACAAAACTTTCGTCTTTTAATTTTTCTGGTTGCAATAAAGGTAAGTCATTTGCTAAAGCGTATTCTTTCACAGCTGAATAGCGGATTTTCTTCCCTCTTCCTGCAGGTTTATCTGCAACGGTTACAACTCCAACAATTTCATGTACTTTATTAATGGCATCTAGACTTGCTACTGCAAATTCAGGTGTGCCCATAAAAACAACTTTCATACGCTTCTTTAATGTGTTACAAATGTAAGTTTAATTAGCTACAACAAAAACGTCATTGCGAACGAAGTGAAGCAATCTCTTCAGAGGGGTGATTGCTTCTGTTCTTAGTTCTGTGCCGTTTTATTTTAAGGCAACAAGTTAACCAACTCATTAACATTAAAGAAAGGACCTCGTTTAATGTTGGAAAGAACAATAATCGTTTGTTGTTTCTCTGGCACTCTAATAAAGTAGGTTCTAAAGCCTTTCCACCAACCTGTATGAAAAGGGATTTTTCCTTTTACATCATCGTAGGTTAGTCGGAAACCGTAACCGTAATTTTGTCCGTTGTTCTTTTGGTCGTTATGTTCATTAAAGGCTAACTCCAAAGATTCATCTGTTAATAATGTTCCATTGTAAAGAGCTTCATCGAATTTAAGCATGTCATGGAGATTTGAAAAAATTCCTTTGTCACCAACAGCTCCGTTTAAGTATATGTCAATACATTCTGTGTAATTTCCTGTATATCCTTTTGTTGGATTTATTAGCTCATCATTATTATCACGGGTATACAAAACTGTACTTGTCATTTCACAAGGTGTAAATATATATTGTTGCAAATACTCTTTGAAACTTATGCCAGAAGCAATTTCAATAATCTGTGCTAATAACATATAATTGGTATTGCTGTAATAATGATGGGTGTTAGGTGAATACGCAACTTGAGGAACAATTATACCCATTATATTAACTACATCTGCATTGTGAATTGATTTATGCTTATCTGGCCAAATACTATCCGGTTGGTCACAAAAATGATCGTATTTACTCAAACCAGAACGGTGACAAAGTAATTGGTGAATATCAATTCCTATATATGGAAAGCTTGGAATGTACTTTTCAACTGGATCAGTTAAATTAATTTTCCCTTGTTCTACAAGTTGCAACACAGCAACAGATGTAAACGGTTTAGATGCAGAAGCAAGGTTAAATGTACTTTCTAGTGTTAACGAGTCTTTCTTGCGCCATTCTGCAAAACCATAGCTTTTTTCAAAGATGATTCTTCCTCTTTCTGCAAAAAGAACGTTTCCATTAAACGAAGTCGCTTTAAATTTGGTTGAAAAAAAAGTATCCAACTGAAAGGCTAATGGAGCATAGGCACTATCAAAATAAGCTGTGCTATCAGGGATTATAATTTCGGGTTCTATTTGTTCTGTCTCAATTGAAGGTTCTTTATCCTCACAACTAAATTGTGTTAATATAATTAATAGGGCGAATAGGTATAATCCAGTTTTTTTCATTGCAGCAAATTTAATTATGACTTTAATTAGAAACAGAAAACTAGAAAGGAGTTCTTAACAATATGATTGTTGGTTTTTGTATGTAAAAGATTATGGCTATAATTATATAGTTTATTAAATGGAATTCAAGAATTCATATAAAGCAATTATATTGTATGCAATCTCTCTTATTTGCATTCTACTTTATTTATATATAGATAATGAAGAGTTTAAGCAACGCATTGCCAGTCAGGGTAATTCAATTAGTGTAAAAGGTGCTGGTTCAATAATCTCATATGGTTTGTTTAAAATAATTTTTATTACTTCTGGGATTTCTATTCCTATAGTTGTAACTTATATGTTAATCAGGGATAGGAATGATAAGAAAAAAGGGGTGTAACCCTAGGTTTATGATTAAAACCAGTAGTTTCTAATAAATACTTGTCAAATGAAGAAACATCAATTGTAATAATAAGTTAATAATGAATATCAGTAATCTCCCCGAAATAATTGCCCTCAATAAAATTTACAGTGAATACAATGTTTCTATTCGTGTTTCAAAAGATGAGTGCTTAGGTGGGAACCTAGATTATCCTGCAGCAGTTTTTACTATAAAAGAGAAGTCTTTTAATATGTATATTAATGATGAGCTCTCGGATCTACAGTATCAAAACCCATTATTAAATTTATATTTAGTTCTTCGAGAGTTGGATTATTTCTCAGAGTCTCCTGATGTAACGGAATGGTGCATGGAGAACGGGTTTGATGAGAGTAATGATCAAGTATTGGGTTATTATAGAGACCTAGGAAGTATATATCGTGTAGTAGAAAAAATAATCGGAAAAATTAATCCAATAATTAGTGATTATGATTATGAAATGGGGAGTGGAGTTGCTTGTGAGCTGAGAAAAATTACTAAATTAATGGCCAATAAAAAGAGATTATCTCTTCTGATTTAAAGCAAACCTAATTAAACCCAATTGTAAATTAATGAATAAATCAACCTATCCTAAAAGTCCTGATAACATTCCTGATAACTTCACTAAACTATCAAATTCATATAAATTTAAAGCTGGACTAGCTATTGTGTCAATTGTATTGTTTTTTCTGCTTTATTTTTCTTTAGTTACTGTGTTGGGGTATACTGTTAAATATGCTTTTATGTATGATATGGGCAGTGTAAACAAAATCACTATACTGCTAAAAGTAGGTGCAATTGCTGGTGCTGTAATGTTGTTTGTTTTTACAGTGAAATTTATTTTCAAGTTGAAAAATCCTAAACCTGAGAATAGGATAAAGTTGGATAAGCTGGAACATCCAGATTTAATAAATTTTATCAATAATATTTGTGAAGAAACTGGTGCTCCAAAACCAAAGAATATTTATTTGGATCCAGATGTAAATGCATATGTAGCTTATTCAAATATGTGGCTAAGTCTGTTTTTCCCAGTGAAAAAAGATTTAACTATTGGTAGTGGGTTAATGAGTGGCTTGAACCTTTCGGAATTTAAAGCTGTTGTTTCACATGAATTTGGACATTTTGCTCAAGGAAGCATGAAAATTGGAAGCTACATTCATTCAGCAAACACTATTATACATGGGATGATATTTGAACGTGATAAATGGGATAATACTTTGGATCAGTGGAGGTCTGCTGATTTGAGATTGTCAGCTGCTGCTTGGGCTATTACACCTGTGATTTGGATTATTAGGCAATCATTACGTTTGTTTTACATTTTATTAAATGTCATGTATTCTTCCTTGTCCAGGGAAATGGAGTTTAATGCAGATAAAGTTGCGGTATCCACCTCCGGAAGCGAGGCTATTGTATCAGGGCTATGGAAGCTGGATAGTGCATTGGAAAAATGGAATCTAACAGTTCAGAACGCATATCATGCTGCATTAAAAAATATATATATTAAAAACATGTACAAACATATGCTGTTATCTGTAGATAGAGCGGCCCCAGCACAAAGTCAATTAATAGAGAGTTTAGTGAGTCACCCAGAAGGAGGGAGGTTGTATTTTACTGTTTCCGAAAATTCAAAAGCTGGAATGTATGCAAGTCATCCTCCAAATGATCAAAGAGAATTAAATGCAAAAACGCCGTTTGTTCCATGTAATGAGGATTCTAGATCACCTTGGATATTATTCTCAAATGCTGATCAGCTTCAGATTGATCTTACTGTTCTTGTATATGACAAGTATTTGAATAAGAAACCTGATAACTTTTGTTCTGAAGCTGAATTTGAATTGTTTGTTAAAGCTGAGTCTTTAGGGTTAGATTTAATGAAAGAGTATCACGATACATTTAAAGATAGATTTTTCATTATACCTGAGTTAATTAAGCTAATGCCACTAATGCCATCTAGTAAAATTGATGCATTGGCTAATATTGAAAAGTTAAAAATTGAAATAATTGAATTAATGAAACCAGTTAAAGCAATCGGATTGTTGATTGAGAAAGCACATCAGATAGCTAGTGGAACGTCTAAGGAAAAAACACTTTTTTATGATGGTGTAACATATAAGAAGAAAGAGATTGAGGAAGGCTTTAAGAAGTTGATGAGTGATAGAGAAATCATTTTTGACAGTAAATTTAAGGATTGGGACCTTCAGTTTTGTGCGTCACACTTAAAGCTGGCTGAAAACACTAATTTTATTGGGGAGTTAAGAAAAATGTATGTTCAACATAGCGTTTTAGTGAGTTTGTTTAAAGTAATTCTTAATAAAAAAGATGGGATTTATACAGAGTTAAATAATTTACAAAGCAAAGGAGATGTTGAGGTACAAGAGGTAATTAACTTACAGACATTTGTGTTGAGCGAAATGGATTTACTCAATATAGAGTTAGATAATTTAAATACAATCGATTTTGTAGAGTTACCAAATATAGGTTCCATAGAGGAATTGAAAAATGCTGTAGTTGAAAATGGAGCATTTCATAAAGGGAAAGGAAAGATTTTTGAAAATGGAGAATTTGATGCAATTATTAACTCCATTGAAGGTGCTGTAGTTAATTGTCAAAGGCTAGATCAAAAAACTATTGGAAAAATATTGATGATGCATAGTCAAATAGTAGAATGCCAATCAATTAATGGAGAATAATGATCGTCCTGAAATATCAGCACTAAACAATATCTACATCAATTACAATGTAGAAATTCAGGTGTCTAGGCCAAAATGCTTAGGTGATAAAAAAGACTATCCATCGGTTTCGTTAAAGCTTGGTGGGAGAACTTTTGAAATGTATGCAGACGATGAACAAGATTATTTTACATACAATTATCCATTGTTGAATCTGTGTATTGTTTTAAGAGAGTTAGAATATTATATAGAAACGGAAGATTATCTTGTATGGTGCACGGAATTGAAGTTAGACTCAACCAATGAGCAAGTGTTAGCTTATTTTAGAGGATTGGCAACAATTTACAGAGAGGTCGAGTCGATTATTGGTAAAATAGATAGCCAAATAAGTGACTGGGATTTTGAAATGGGAAGTGGTGCGATGTATGCGTTGAGGAAAATTGCAATAAAATAGGTTGCCATAAGTTATAATAGAGGTTAGGGTTACTTTTTACCTAGAATAACATTAACAGTTAGTGAGTAATAGAAATGCATAACTGTAACTTCTTTTCGTTTCACTATTATTCTAATATATGAAGCCATTCTTTTCAAATATATTGATTGTTCTTTTGGTATTTGTTTTTGTACAAATGGAAGCTGTTTCTCAGCTCAAAATAAAGCCAGGAATTAATAAAAAGGAGTTGAAGAATTTTTTTGGAGACGGTACGTCAATTGATGTGAAAAAGATAAAATATAAAGGAGCTAGAAGAGCGATAGGGACATTTGAAGATTCTGATTCCATATTCAATATGTACTCTGGATTAGTTCTTTCAAGTGGAGCAGTAAAGAGAATCGCAAGAAAGAATAAAAAACAAAGCACGTCGTCTATCAATTGGTCTAAAGGGTATAGAAAGTTAGATAAACTTGCAAAGGCAAAAACCAAAGATGCTGCTATTATTGAGGTAACTTTTATTCCAAAAGAGGAATATATCTCGTTTAATTATGTTTTTGGTTCAGAGGAATATCCTGAGTTCGTAGGGTCTTCATTCAATGATGCATTTGCTTTTTACCTTAAACCTCCAAAAGGAAAAACGCAAAACCTTGCAATGATTCCGGATTCTAACTCAAGAATTACAATTAATAATGTCAGTCACTTAACAAACCAATGGTATTATGTAAATAACTCTAAACTTTTAGGTGATTTTAAGGTGCTAGATGTAGACACTGTAGAATATTGGAAGGGTAGAAATAAGTATGAGATAAGGATAACTTATAATATGTCTGCAGCAATAGTTGAAGATCCAAAAATCCCTGTTGAATTTGACGGCTTCACCAAGTTATTACAAGCTAAAACCAAAGTTATTCCAGGAAAACAATACAAATTAATAGTTTGTATAGCTGACGCATCAGATAGAGTATATGATACAGGTGTGTTAATAGAAGCAGGTTCTTTTTTATCTAACCCAAGTAAAAATTTTAAATTCGGAGCTTTAGCAAATGATACTAACTATTATTTTAAAAAGGATACTGTTCTAGTGTATACTGAAAAAGAGGATTCTGTAATTCCAATAAAAAAATGTGAAGATATTAAGTCTGAAATTTATTTTTCCAGTGCTGGTTCAATTCTTTTACAAGTGGATAAAGAAATAATTGACAAAGTGCTTGAGCAATTACTTCCAGAAAATGAATATAAATTGGATATCTACGCTTATACAGATTTAGATGGAAGTCTAAATTACAATCAGCGACTTTCTCAACTAAGAGCAGTGTCGGTTCGAAAATATATTGCATCAAAAAAAATACAGAACTTAACCATACAAGAGACTGCTGGGAAAGGTAAAGATTTAAAAGGTTTGCAAGAAAAACAATTCAAAAGAAGAGCGGAAATTTATATATCATGCGTCCCATAAATATTCAGGTTTATTTTAACACATTCAACAGCTTCTTTAACATCATGAACCCGTAATATATTCGCTCCATTATGTAAAGCAATTGTATTTGCAGCAATGGTTCCGTTTAAAGCTCCTTTTGCATTTGTATTCAGTAACTTATAAATCATTGATTTTCTGGATAGGCCTGCTAAGACTGGAACTCCTAGTAACTGAAAATGGTTCAGATTATCTAGTGTTTTATAATTGTGTTCTAGCGTTTTTCCAAAACCAAAACCAGGGTCAATAATAATGTCATTGACACCTTTTTTTCTTAGGGCGTTTATCTTTTCAGAAAAGTAGTTCGTTATTTCCTGTATGATGTTTTTGTAGGTAGGGTTGTTTTGCATGGTTTCGGGGGTTCCTTGCATATGCATCATGATATAGGGTACATTTAGATCGGCTACCGTGTTAAACATATTGTTGTCCATATCGCCAGCAGATATATCATTTATAATGGAAGCACCTGATTCTATTGCTTTACTTGCAACCTTGCTTCTAAATGTGTCAATAGATATAATTGATTCTGGATATTCTTGAATAATAGCTTTGATTACAGGAATAACTCTTTCTAGTTCTTCTTGCTCTGAAACATTGTCAGCTCCGGGTCGAGAAGAGTATCCGCCTACATCAAGAATGGTAGCGCCTTCATTCAGGTGTTTTTCTGCTTGGTTTACAGCATTTTCTACTGAGTTGTTTTTTCCGCCATCATAAAAAGAATCTGGGGTTACATTAACAATGCCCATTACTATAGGAGTCTTGAGATCAATAAGTTTCCCTTTACAATTGATAGTTGTTTTCTGATTTTGTATTAGCACTTTTCAAATGTAAAAACATTTGGATTGAAAAAGTATCTTTGTATAAATAATCATTGACCAATGAACTCTAATAATTGCCCATGCGGAAGGGTGAAACCATATGAATCTTGTTGTGGAATCATGCATCAAGATATTTCAATGGCAAAAACAGCTGAAGATTTGATGCGTTCTAGATATGTAGCTTTTACAAAGGGTGATGGTGATTACCTTATGCAAAGCCATCATTCATCTACACGTCCTAATCCTGAAAAAGAAGAAATTGAGAAGTGGGCTAAGTCAGTTAAATGGAAAGGCTTGGAGGTGATTGGCTCAACCAAGGGAACGGAAAATGACACTGAAGGTACAGTTGAGTTTAAGGCATTCTTTAAAGAACTTGGCAGGAAGAAAGTAATCCATGAAAATTCAAAGTTTGTATTGGAATATGGAGTTTGGGTTTATTTAGGGAAGGTGAATACATGAATGAACAATTCTCAAATACTATTTGTAAAGCTACAGGAGCTTCTTCGTTTTATGAAATAGAAGAAATTCAAACTCTGTGGAGTGGATATGGAAGAATTGTAAGGTTAGGTTTGGTTGATTCTGTTTATGAGACCGTTGTAGTAAAACAAGTCGATTTCGGGAACGTTAAAAACCATCCAAGAGGGTGGAATACAGATACTTCTCATCAAAGAAAGGTGAAGTCGTATGAAGTTGAATCAAGTTGGTATTCAAACTGGAGTAACCGTTGTGGTGTTGATTGTAGAGTCCCACAATGTTATACGGTAGAAATATTTGAAAATAAAGTTCTAATTGTCTTAGAGGATTTAGATGGAGCAGGATTCTCTGAAACGATGGTAGAGGCAGGTCGAGCAGAAATAGAGGCGTGTTTATCGTGGTTAGCTAGTTTTCATGTTACTTTTATGAATAGTGCTCCTTTTGGATTATGGGAACAGGGTACTTATTGGCATTTGAAAACACGGCCAGATGAGTTAAATGAGTTGTCAGATTTAAAGCTAAAACAAGCGGCTTCGTTAATAGATGAAAAGTTGAATAGTAGCAGGTATAAAACAATTGTTCATGGTGATGCGAAATTGGCCAATTTTTGCTTTACAAAAGATGGAAGTAAAGCTGCCGCAGTAGATTTTCAATATGTTGGTGGAGGTTCTGGGGTTAAAGATGTTGCCTATTTTCTTGGGAGTTGTTTGGCGGAAAATCAATGTGAATCTTTGGTTCCTGTTTACTTAGATTATTACTTTGATAAATTAAAAGAAAAATTAGAGAATTCTCAATTTGAAGAGGAGCTAATTATCAAAGAATGGAAAGGTCTCTTTCCTTTTGCTTGGGCAGATTTCCATCGTTTTCTAAAGGGCTGGAGTCCATCTCATTGGAAAATTAACGATTATAGCGAAAAAGTAACAAAAGGGGTAGTAGATTCATTGTTAGATTCGTAAAAAGTTGGGGCGATTGTCAATAAGTTTCCGCTTATAACCTACATTCATTTTCGAATGAAATACGTATCTTTCGCCCTTAATTTAACCGATTGATGACTACAATGACTAACACGTCGCAACAATACGATGAGGCACTTGCTAAATGTGCAGACATTTTTAGTAAAAAAACAACCGATTATGGAACTGCTTGGAGAATTCTGAGAACAAGTTCCTTAACTGATCAGATTTTTATTAAAGCCAATCGAATCAGAACGATTCAAGAGAATGGTCTAAGCAAGGTAGATGAAGGAATTGAACCTGAGTTTATAGGAATTATTAATTATTGCATAATGGCAATCATTCAATTGGAATTGAAAGGAGACGACCGAATGGATTTAGGTACTGAAGAGACGGTTAAATATTACCAGAAGTTTGCTCAAGCTGCTAAATCATTAATGGAAGATAAGAATCATGACTATGGCGAAGCTTGGAGAGATATGCGTATTTCTTCTTTAACGGATTTGATTCTCATGAAAATATTAAGGGTTAAGCAAATCGAAGATAATGATGGAGCAACGTTAATTTCAGAAGGGATAGATGCCAATTATTATGATATGATTAATTATGCACTATTTGCACTAATTAAAATTGGTGAAGGAGAATAGTTAAGGTTTTGTTAAAACCTGTTTTTAACCTTTAATTTATTTGTTAATTCGCTTTAGTAATCAGTATTCATTTAACGAAATTTCAAGAAAACACTAGATAATTTATAATTATGGACGCAAATACAAAAAAGAATTTAGTTTGGGCTATTAGATTAATAGTGGCTGTAGTATTTATCTTATCAGCTGTTGCAAAATTATATCCAAAACCATTAGTGATGATTTCATCTTTTGAAATGAAGTATCTAGGTGAAATGGGCATTACGGGTGGGTTTGCTAAAATAGTTTCAAGATTATTGATTGGATTTGAATTTTCTTTAGCCATTTTAATATTGATGCCTTTTTATCTTAAGAGAATTGTGATTCCAGCAATTATAGGGTTGTTAGGAGTTTTTTGTATTCATTTATTAATTCAGACTATTGGAGGAGAAGCTGGAAATTGTGGGTGCTTTGGTGATCTTATCCCAATGACACCATTACAAGCATTGATAAAAAATCTAGTAACAATAGGCTTACTTATCTTACCTCTGACAAAATTAAAAGAAGGGTTGGTAGATAAGAAAAATATAAACCCTTTGTTGTATGTTGGTTTAGTGGTTTCGTTACTCATGTTTATTTTTATACCGCAAAGTAAATTGATGTCAAATAATAATTTAGGTGATGCCTCAGGTGTTTCTGTTGGTGGAGTAGAATCAGGGTATTCGCAATACTTTAAAGATATAAATGAAGGTCAAAAAATAGTATGTTTTTTCTCACCGACTTGTGAACATTGTCAAGAAACAGGGAAGATTCTTACTGAGTTAAAGAATGAGAGCCCGGGACTAATTCCTGATATTCATATATTGTTTATGGATGAAGCAGGAGACGGGTCGCCTCAAGATATTAAAGCTTATTTCGAGCTTATTGGAACGGAGTACCCTTATAAAGTTCTTTCCATTGAGGAGTATATCCCCGTGTTTTGGGAAAAACACAATTTCCCTGGGGTTAAATACTTAAATGATGGAGAGGAAAGAGTCTATTTTAGTGGTACTGAAGAGCAAAAGTTTGATGACGAAGTGATCTTTAACCTAGAAAAATTATTAGAAGAGATTAAAAAGGATAATTAAATCCTTATAGCCTGTATTACAGTACTTTTTGTAAGTAGTAATTTCGTTATTATCATTCGAGCATAAAAATTATTGTCTATATAAGTCCTGTATTGTATATTTGGAAAATACTGCGACGAAGTATAGCTTCTTTATACGCAGATTAAAATAGAAGAGTGATAAAGTACATTATAAAAAAGATTCTTTACGGTTTTTTAGTCCTTTTTGGAGTGGTTACCGCTATTTTCTTTTTGTTTAGTGCTAAACCTGGGGACCCTTCTTTGATTATTGCAGGAAACAATGCCAATGCGGAGGTTATCCAAAACATTCGAAAAGATTTGGGGTTAGATTTGCCCATAATTGAAAGGTATGCTTTGTATCTAAATGATTTATCACCTATTTCTATTCATAACGAAAATGCAGAAGAGAGTTACGTTTATTTAGATACATCGAAGTATGATGCTTCTGTGTTAATGAATATATCGGAAAATCGCGTGTTAGTTTTTAAAACCCCTTATTTGAGGCGTTCCTATGAGACTAAGAGGTCGGTATCTGAAGTGGTTTTTGAGAAATTACCAAATACATTAATTCTGGCAATTGCAGCTATGTTTTTTGCAACACTAATTGGAATTATTATGGGGATAATTTCTGCAGTAAATAAAGGATCTTTTTATGATAATTCAAGTTTTATTATTGCGGTTACAGGGATGTCTGCGCCCTCATTTTTTATGGCAACCATTATATCTACTGTAGGAGGATTAAAGTGGGCGGAACAAATGGATCTACCTTCATTTCCTCTTATTACCATGCTGTTAGGATTGTTTGTTGGGATGATTCATTACTTCAGGGAAAACAATAAAGTTGCAAAAACATTGAAATTTAGCTTTAAGACATTGTTAGGCTGGGGAGTTAAAGGATTCTTTATAGGTGGAGGTATATGGGTAATTTATATTATTGGCTTTGGTATATTTAACTATGGAGAGATTCCTCTTGTTGGAGCTACCATTCCTTTCCCTGGTACTGGTTTAGATCCAAGTGGTTCATTGATTGGTATAGATGATATTACAGGGGAAGATAGATATTACTGGGGGCATTTAATTTTACCAGCATTAACATTAGGGATTCGCCCTTTAGCTATAATTACCCAATTAACAAGAAGCTCTTTGTTGGATGTATTGTCTCAAGATTACATAAGGACCGCTAGGGCAAAAGGCTTGTCATTTTTCAATATCATTATTAAACATGCACTAAAAAATGCTATAAATCCTGTAATAACTGCTGTTTCTGGTTGGTTTGCTTCTTTGTTAGCAGGCGCTGTCTTTGTTGAACGAATATTCGATTGGGATGGTATAGGAAATGAGCTGATAAATGCTTTGCAAAAAGATGACCTGCCTATTGTAATGGGAGCCGTTATTGTGATATCTGCATTTTTCGTTATTATAAATATATTAGTAGACATTAGTTATGGATTTTTAGATCCAAGAGTACGGGTGTCATAGATTTATCAGATGAGAAAAAGAATTGTTGCAGGAAATTGGAAAATGAATATGGATAATAACGAAGCAAAATCGTTATTTAAATCATTAAATGAAGCTGAATTAAAGTGTGCTACTGAAATTGTTATTGCTCCTCCATCTATTTATTTAAGTGAGTTTTCTTTGATAAAGAATAAACATATTTATCTAGCTGCTCAAAATTGTTCTGAAAATGAAAATGGAGCTTTTACTGGCGAAGTGTCAGCTTCTATGCTATTTTCAGTGGGGGTAGAATATTGCTTAGTTGGACATTCTGAAAGAAGGCAATATCAAAATGAATCCGATTTATTGTTGAAAAGTAAGGTTAACACTCTTCTAAAAAATAAAGTAACGCCAATTTTTTGTTGCGGTGAAAATTTAGATAAAAGGGAATCTGGTGACTATTTTAAAGTGATTCAAAAGCAAATTGAAAATACCTTATTCCATTTGACTGAAAGTGAAATAAAGAATGTTGTTATTGCTTATGAACCTATTTGGGCTATTGGTACTGGGAAAACGGCATCATCAGATCAAGCGCAAGAAATTCATGCGTTCATAAGAAATTTGTTAGCAAAGCAATACACCAAAGAAGCTTCTGAAGCTATTTCTATTTTATACGGAGGTAGCTGCAAGCCTTCAAATGCTCAAGAATTGTTTGCAAATAATGATGTTGATGGAGGTTTAATTGGTGGAGCAGCTTTAGATGTTGATTCTTTCTCATCTATTATCCAAGCTTTTTAAGCTAAAATCATTTTTTTATGGGATACATTGAAGTTTATTTTAGACTAGAACCACTTTTGCCAGCAAGAGAGATTTTGTATGCAGAGCTAGGTGAAAAGGGCTTTGAAGCGTTTGAAGATGAATTAGATGGTGTGAAAGCCTACATAAAAGAAGAAGAGTTTTCAGAGTCTATTTTGGACAATCTACTTATCAAAGGTATTGAAGGTCAAAAAATAAAGATTGTTATTAACGAAATAGAGAATCAAAATTGGAATGCACTTTGGGAAAGTAATTTTGAACCTATTGTAATTAATTCAAATTGCACAATACGCGCACCATTTCATGACTCGCCGAATGTTGAGTTTGACATTGTGATTTCGCCTCAGATGTCTTTTGGAACGGGACATCATGAGACAACTTTCCTAATGTCGCAAGAGTTGTTTGAGTTCGATTTACAAGGTGTTGAATTGTTAGATATGGGTAGTGGAACAGGAGTACTTGCCATATTAGCAGAAAAATTAGGTGCGGTTAAAATTAAAGCGATAGACATAGAAGAAGGTGCTTATTTAAACGCGATAGATAATTGTAAACTTAATAACAGTCAAAACATTATTGTTGAAAAAGGCAATTCTAAATTATTGGAAGACAGTTTATTTCAAGTTATTTTAGCTAACATTAATAAAAATATTCTCTTACAGGATATTGTGATATATTCAAAGTGTTTAAAAACCGGTGGTAAATTGCTCCTCAGTGGTTTTTTCACTACCGATGTGGATGAGCTCAAAAATGAAGCTTCAAAAAATGGATTGAAGTTTGTTAAAATTGAAGATAAAAACAACTGGGCTATGTTGATGCTCGAAAAAGTTTGATAATGAATAAATTACTGATAATAATCTTCACTTTGTTTTTAAGTAATGCTGTTTGGTGTCAGTATCAAACATTTACCCCTGAGCCTGAGAAGTATTTTAAGGAAGCTGAGGCTTATTTGGCATATGTAAACAAATCAGATGCAAAAGAGTTTATGAAAGAGTTTGAATTGGTTTGGTTTGGGGCTGATTTAACTGCTGGCCAAAGAGCACAAGTTTATACTACTTCCAATTTAATGTCTCAAAAAAAGTTAAAACCTTATCCAGACTTTAAGAATTACTTATCTGCAATTAAGAACTTCGTTAGTTCTGGTAAAACAAATGATGATTTTAATGCCTGGCATGAGACTGTTACCACTGTTTTGGAAGGAAGGAATAAAAAGCGTACTTCTAAATACTTAGAAACATGTAATAATTTGTTTGATGGAAATGTAATATTTAAATCAAGCTCAACTACTTGGCAAGCAAGTAATAATAAGTTCAAATTTACTTACGATAAAGAGCCTATTATAGTGTTCGAAGAAATGAACCTGAAATGTTATTCTAAAAATGATAGTTCAGTATTATATAAAACGAAAGGTAAATATTACCCAATGACTTCTACTTGGTTTGGAGAAAATGGGAGGTTGACCTGGGAACGAGCTGACTTGGCAAAAGAAGAAGTCTATGCGGATATAAATGGATATAAAATTAGTATGAAAAGCGCTGGTTTTACAGCTGATTCTGCAATGTTTTCAAGTAAGTACTTTGAGAAACCAATTTTAGGGAAAGTGTCAGATAAGGTGCTGTCTAACAGGGGAGCAGATAAAGTAACTTATCCTAGTTTTGAATCTTATGACAAAAGACTAGAAATAAAAAGTATTTTTCAGGACGTAGATTATGAAGGTGGTTTTACTATAAAAGGTCAAAACCTTTTAGGTACAGGAACTAATGATGAGTTGGCGAGGGTTATTTTCTATTATAAGGATAAAGAATTTGTTGTGTCTGAATCTATAATCTTCACGATAAATGCGGACAACATTACAGCGGAAAGAGCAAAAATTAAGTTTTTTATAGGTGAAGAGGATTCAATTACGCATCCTGGTATTTCATTTACTTATAATAACAAGACTAAAAAATTAGGACTTGTAAAGGGGAGTCAAGGAATATCTATATCTCCGTATTATAATTCTTACCATAAGTTAGATATGTATTTTGAAGCTCTAACATGGAAGGTTGGAGATCCTGTTCTTGAATTTGGTGCTTTATTCGGTAGTTCAGATACTACAGCTCATTTTGATTCATTTAATTATTTTGATCAAGGGGTGTATGATCGTTTAACTGGATTGGGGAACAATCCGTTGGTAATTATAAAAATTCACTCCAATAAAATGCAATCAGACGTTTTGGAGGTTGAAGGCCTTGCTACTGATATGCGGAAGACAATTGCTAATTTAGAACCTTTGCTTTTTGATTTAACTACCATGGGCTTTATATCTTATGATCAAGAAAAACAATTGGTTTATGTCAAGGAAAAAATGTATCACTATATTGATGCTAGAAAAAAGCAAAGAGATTATGATGTTTTGGTCATAGAATCTGCTTCTCAGAAAAACGCATCACTTGACTTAACAACAAATGATTTGTTAATTCGAGGTGTTCGAAAAACTACTTTGAGTGACGCTCAATATGTCAAAATATTTCCGAAGGATAGGGAAATGACCGTTAAAAAGAATAGGAATATTCAATTTGCGGGGATTATCAATGCAGGTCGAACAGAGTATTTTGGGAAAAACTTTACGTTTAATTATGATGATTTTAAACTCAATCTTATTGAATGTGATTCAATGAGAATTAGAGTAATGAATGAAGAAGATCCAAGTGGTAGAGCGCAAACAAGGTTGTTTTCTACAATTGAAGGTGTAAGAGGAGAGATAGAAATTGATGATGCTGGAAATAAATCTGGAATTGATACTTCTAAACATGAATATCCGATTTTAAACTGTACAAAAAAGACATATGTTTTCTACGATAAAGATAATATTCAAAAAGGTGCTTATAAACGAGATGAATTCAAGTTTATAATTGAGCCATTCGTAATGGATAGTTTGGATAATTTCACCAATCAAGGGTTGGCCTTTGATGGGATGTTTATTTCTGCAGGGATATTCCCAGAATTTGAAGAGACGTTAAGATTGCAAAAAGATTATTCTCTAGGGTTTATTAGAGAAACACCAGGTGATGGTTTTGGGATATATGGAGATAAAGCTACTTATGATAACGAGATTCGTTTGAGTAATAAAGGGTTACAAGGAACTGGAGAAATTAATTTTTTGACTTCTCATGCTGTGTCCAATGAAATAACATTCCTACCTCAAATGGTTAAAGCATTGGCGCAAGAATATACTAACGCAAGACAAGAAGCAGATGACGACAAGCCTGAAGTGCCTTTAGTAAAAGGAGCGGACGTAAGAGTTACCTATATTCCAAAGGAAAAGGTTTTATATGCTGAAAGTGAGGATAATTTATTAGAATTCTTTGATAATAAAGATGCTCAACTTGAGGGAAAACTCGCATTACGCCCTGAAGGAATGACTGGTGAAGGAACCATGTTCTTTGGAAAAGGAAGAATGCTTTCATTTGGCTATAAATACGGGTTAAATGTAATTGATGCGGATACATCAGAATTTCAATTGTTAACTGAAGATTTATCGGCTACTGCTTTTAAAACAGAAGATGTAAATTCGCATGTTGATTTCGTCTCAAGAATTGGAGAGTTTAAGTCGAATAGTGGAGCATCAACGGTTGAGTTTCCAGAAAATCAATATGTCTGTTATATGGATGTTTTCAAATGGAGAATGGAGTCCGATGATATCGATATGGAAGCGAAAAAACAAAACTTAACAATTGATTCTGATTTAGATCTTACGGGTTCTAACTTCTATTCAACTCATCCAGGTCAGGATTCGCTTGAATTTAGATCACCAAAAGCTAAGTTTGATATAAAGAAGAAAAAGCTTACTTGTAATAAAATTACCTATATAAATATTGCAGATGCTAGAATTTATCCAGATTCTGGGAGGGTGATTATCCGTAAAAAAGCAAAAATGGAAACACTTAAGGATGCGAAAATTATTGCCAATAATGTAACGAAGTACCACGAAATATTTGATGCAACAGTGGATATTAAAGCTAAAAAGGAATATAAAGCTTCTGGATATTATAATTATGTAGATGAAGTTAAGAATCATCAGAAAATATATTTCTCAAATATTCATCCGGATTCAGCGTATCAAACAGTTGCAAAAGGTGAAATTGATGATAAAGCTGAGTTTAAACTTAGCCCTCAATTTGAATATAATGGAGAGGTTGAAATGTATGCAGCTTACAAAGAGCTTACGTTTAGAGGTGAAACAAGAATTGCTCATAACTGTAATGGGCTGGAAAGAAGTTGGATGAGTTTTGAGGCTGCTTTAGATCCTGAAGATATTTTCATTCCTGTGGCGAAAGAGTTGACAGATACGAAAGGAAACCCAATTGGTGCAGGTATTATAATGAATAATGATTCAATTGCGTTGTACTCTACATTCCTTTCGGAAAAAGCTAAAAAAACGCATATAGATGTAATGACAGCTGATGGGTTCTTACATTATGATAAAAGCACTAAGGAATACCAAATATCTAATATGGATAAACTAAAAGAGAAATCTTTACCAGGGAACTATGTTAGTTTAAATGTTGAAAGCTGTAAACTAGAAGGAGATGGTAAATTTGATTTTGGTGCAAAATTAGATCAAGTAGAATTATTATCAATAGGTGAAATTGATTACGATCCGACAAAAGCTAAGATGGATATAAAATCCAGTATTTCAATAAAATTCCCTTTCAATAATATTGCACTTGATAAGATGGCTAAACACATTTCTGAATATCCTGATTTGGCGGCTTTAGATTTAGAGAACTCTACTTATGAAAAAGCTTTAAGAGAACAAGTAGGGTTGGAAGTAGCTGATAAAGTTGTTTCAGATTTAAGTATTCATGGAAAGGTAAAGAAGTTTCCTGAAGAATTAGAAAGTCAAATTTATTTAGCTGATATTCGATTTAAGTGGGATGAAAAACGTAATGCGTATGTAAGTTATAGTGATATAGGTATTGCAAATCTTAATAAAAAACAAGTCTTTAAGTATGTTAGAGGTAAAGTTGTAATTTATAAAGGAAGAACAGGAGATAAAATCAGTATATTCCTTCAGATGGATGAAAATAACTTTTACTACTTTAGTTATACACGTGGACTGATGAGTACTTATTCTACAAATGAAGAATTTAATACGGTTATTTTGGAAACAAAAAAGGATAAAACTAAGTTTAAAGGCGGTAAAGGTATTGAGGATTATATGTTTCAACTGTCGACAAAAACGAAAGCAGTTGGATTTAGACGTAGCTTTGAGTAATATTGTAGCGAATTATGGAAGAAATTATTTCGTATAACAACGTATTAGCAATTGTATTAGCCTATTTAATTGGTTCAGTACCTTCTGCTGTATGGGTAAGTAAGTGGTTTTTTGGTGTTGATGTAAGGGATCATGGAAGTAAAAATGCTGGGGCTACTAATACATTTAGAGTAATAGGGAAAAGAGCAGGGTTTCCTGTTTTGTTTTTTGATATTTTGAAAGGTTGGGGTGCTGTTAAAGGTTTTTCTTACTTGTTTTCAACTTATGATTTAGGAACAAACCAATTTGTTAATTTACAATTAGCAATTGGGATGGCAGCTGTATTTGGTCATGTATTCCCGATTTATGCAAGGTTTAAAGGCGGTAAAGGTGTTGCGACATTATTAGGGATTATATTGGCAATAAATTTCCCTGCAGCAGGAGTAAGCTTTATAATTTTCTTGTTTACTTTTCTAATAAGTCAATACGTTTCTTTGGGAGCTATTATGGCAGCTTTCTTTTTTCCATTTATTACCATATTTGTTTTTAAAGCACAAACCCCTTCGTTAATATACTTTTCAATTGTAATATCAATTATGGTTATATTGACGCACAGAAAAAATATTGAACGTTTATTAAAAAGAGAAGAGAGTAAAATGCCAATTAAAATTAAAGGTAAAAACTAGGTGTGAACCTAGGAGTGCAATTGGTGTACTTAATAAGTGCAATTTGAGAGTAAGGATTACATATTGGTTTTTAACATTATTCGCTTTAATGACTTCTGTTGGGTATTCTCAACAAACCTTTAAGAATGATGAAGAACGTTTGACTTATGCAAATGAGCAATTTGATATAGGAAACTATGAGGCAGCAAAACCTCACATGTCTCATTTTTTAGGAAAGGACCTTAAAAATGCAGAATTCAATTTTAAGTTTGGAGCATGTCTTTTGTTTACAGACGAAGATAAAGCGGAAAGTGTTAGACATCTTCGATACGCTGCTAAACAAGGAGGAGTAGATTCTAGAGTAATTTTCTTTTTAGGAAAGGCTTATCATTTGACTTATCGATTTAGTGAAGCCCTCGTTGAGTATGAAAGATTCAAGCAACATGGAGAAAGTGAAGCTAAAAAAAATCTTCAGATTGATTTACATATTAGCATGGCCAAAAATGGTAAGAAATTGCTTCGAAACCTTACAGAATTAGTTGTTGATGACAAAAAGGAATCTAGCTACCCTCGTTTCCAATATTCGTATGATTTAAGTCAAATAGGAGGAAAGATATTAGTAACAGAAGAGTTCCAATCAAAATTAGATAAAAAGAAAGATTATAGATCATTAGTCTATTTCCCGTCAAAAAATCAAGACGTAATTTTTTATTCAAGTTATGGTAAAAATGGCGATAATGGACTAGACCTTTATAAAGTCAGAAGATTGCCTAATGGAGAGTGGGCAGATTCTGAGATATTGCCGCCTCATATAAATACAGCTTTTGATGATTCATACGGGTTTTTACATTCGGATGGAACTACTTTCTACTTCTGCTCTAAAGGTCATTCAAGTATGGGTGGTTATGATGTATTTAAATGTAGCTACAATATGGAAGCTAATACATTTGGTCCTCCAGTCAACCTAGATTATAAAGTTAATACGCCAGATGATGATATAATGTATGTTGTAGATTCATTGAATAATAACGCATATTTTGCATCTGCAAGAGCAGCCAAAGGTGGTTATTTAGATGTTTATAAAGTTAGGGTTCAAAGATTTCCATTGTTAAATGTAATCCTTGCTGGTGAATTTATTAATGAAATTAATGCAGCTGATAACCATGCATCAATTAAGGTAGAGAATTCTACAACTGGAAGAATGGAAGGTGAGTTCTTTCCTAATTCGGAAGGGAAATATATTATCGTTTTACCAAAATCTGGAAAATATAAGTTAATTGTGGAAACGCCTGAAAGTGAAAAAATTCATTCAGGAATAGTTGATATACCAGCACAAAAGACATTAAGACCTCTTAAACAAGAAGTGCTTTTAGTAAATAGAAATGGTTCTGAACAATTAATAATTAGAAACCTGTTTGATGAAGAAGTTGATGATTACGAATCAATATTAGCGCAAGTTATTAATGGTTTAGCAGATCCAGAAGTTAATGCAGATCAGTTTCCAGATTCACTCTTTGTTAACCAAAATGATGCTTTAAGTGATGCTGTAGATATTAATGTAAGTACCGATGAATTGAAAGAAATGATTTCTGAAATGGTCGAGGATGACAAAAAAGAAGTCGAAAACATTGAAAATAAAATGAATGCCGCTTATGCTGTTGCTAAAAAGAATAGTGATGCAGCAAATGAATCTGCAAAACAAGCTGAAGATTTGTTAGCTGAAATTAATTCAATTTCTGACCCGGATGAGAAACAAAGAAGGTTAGAGGAAGCAAAGCAATTACATAATGAGTCTAAAGAACAAAATCAAAAAGCAGCTATTGCTCTTGGTCTAGGGAATGGTCTTCAAAATGATTTAGAGAAGAAGAAAAAGGATTTAGATGAATCTACAGCAATTGGATTGGCTATAGAAACTGCTTTGAATCAAGAATCACATGAGAAAGCGGTTGAAGAATTAAGTAAAATTCAAAAAGATATAACTGATATTGTTACAAGGAATACGGAGGATGTTAATAAGCGAAATGCGTATGATGAATTAATGGAAGCTGCTGCTGCAAAACAAGCTGAAGCAGATAAGGAATTAGCAGAAGCGGTTGAATATAGTAACGAAGCGGATGTAATTAAGAATAAAATCAATAATCTTAATGATCAAAAAGAAAAAACTAAAAAGCAAAAAGATAAAGATGCTATACAAACACAAATAGATGCTTTAGATGAAGAATTGAAAATGGCAGAACAATTTTCAGCTGAATCGTTTGCTAAAAAAGAGGAACTTCAAAAAGAAGCAACTAATTTAAGCTACCAGGCTGAATTGATGGACAATTTATCCAACGATGTGTTGGATTCAGATTTAACTTTTACCGATCAGGAAAAGGAAGCAATTCAAATTTCTATTAATTCTGGAGGAAGTGAGATTAATAGTAACGAAGATGCATTGACGCAATATTCCGAAACAAGTGATACTTCAACTGCTACAACAGATACAGAAACGACAACAGCAACTGAAATAATTGATGAAACTACTGCCTATAAAGATTATGAGAATGAAATATCTGATGCGTCTGATATTGAAGATGCAGTTGAAAAAGCGCAGAAAGAAAATGAAATCAATAGAAATTGGATAGCTATTTTAGATGAAGACATTCAAAAAACCACCGATGCTGTTTTTGCCGAAAAGGATGAAGCAACAAAGAGGAAACTCGAAAATACAGTTGCAGCACTTTTACTTTTAAAAGATGAAAAAGAGTATTTAATTGATCAAAATAATAAAATTATAAATGCAGAAACAACAACAGTTATTGCAACAGAAAATGTTTTAGATAACTACTCTGATTATGAAAACAAATTATCAGAGGTAGATAATATTTCTGATCCTGTAGAAAAAGCACAAAAAGAAAATGAAATTAATAACGACCTAATTGCTTTGGTTGATGAAAACATTCAAGATGCTAAAGACCAGTTAGTTTTAGAAGAAGATGCTGAAAAAAGAACACAACTTGAAAATGATATAGAAAAATTAACCGCCTACCGAAACGAGACTTCAGATAGAATAGCAGATAATGAACTAATTATTGATGATGCTGCAATCGTTGTAGATACGGAAACTACAGATGTAGTAGATACAGAGACTACTGATGTTAACTCTAATCAAGCTAAATATGATGCTTATCAAGAGCAATTAGATGCTTTATCTTCTATTTCTGATCCAGTTGAGCGAGCTGAAAAGGAAAATGAAATAAATAATTTATGGTTGGCTGATTTAAAAGCTGAAGCAAAAGAGACAAAAGACCAAATGAAGGCTGAAGAAGATCCAGCTAAAGAAGTTCAGCTACTAATGGAAGTTAATAAGCTTTTTAAAGACATGAGCGTAGTTGAAGGTGATATCGAAAAGAACGACAACATAATCAACAATGCAGATGTAGTAAGTAATGAAACTAATTTGGAAGAGTCTGATGACTACAAAATGCTTGTTAATGAATTGGACAATGAAGTAGTTGACGAAAATGATTTTGAAAAATCATATAACAACGAAAAATCATATAACAATTCAGATGCTCAAGATAAAGCAAATAATGTAGCGGAAAAGATTGATGAGATTACTGTTAAAGAACAAGAAATAGCATCGTTACAAAATGATTTGGATAACGAAGTAAAAGATAAAAAGAAAGAAAAAATTCAGAACCAAATCGACA